>Ga0180432_10000152_pt1 | contig 107784 bp, 101 predicted proteins | sample SS_ome_10_FD_132414 | JGI IMG/M metagenome (GOLD analysis project Ga0180432, IMG submission 132414) | Hypersaline lake sediment archaeal communities from the Salton Sea, California, USA - SS_1_MS_2 metaG | ecosystem: Environmental > Aquatic > Non-marine Saline and Alkaline > Hypersaline >... | reverse complement strand
TCGCCAACCTCGACAACCAAGGGTCACTCGACCAGCTCGAGGAGCTCGTGTTCGGCGTCCTCACCAACATGCCGCGCGGCTGGATCGTCTTCCACGAGTGCACGGTTACCGACTATACCCCGAAGGTCCGGGAGCTAGCCGAGAACGTTCCTCACGGGCCGTCGACGAGATTCATGATCGATATCGCCAAGAGGCAGGGATCCGTGCTCAGCTACGGGCTGATAGAAACCGAGGGGCGCAGGTACTATATCACCCAGGCATTTGTGTCTCCATCGGGGTTTGAGTATCGTTACCGAAAGACCTGGCTGTGGCGCTCCGAGACCGACGAGGGTTTCAGAAACGAGTGGGCGCGATTCGATCCGGGTCCAGGGCCTCAGCTGTTCACCATAGATGGACGCAAGGCCACCTGCTTCATATGTGCGGATGGGTCTGCGCCCCGTTGCATTGAACGGGCAAGGCTTCTGGGTCCGGATGTCGTTTTCTACCCCAATAACCGCGGTAGCCTCCCGTCCCACGAGGTCCTCGGGGATCTCGCCCGTAGAATCGGTGCCCCGATGCTGGTGACCAACCGCGTCGGTGCATCCTGGAACACGAGGTGCCAGGGCGGGTGCGCCGCCTACTCGAAGGAAGGCCGGGTCCTCGCCGAAGCGAACAGGGACGGGGAAGAGGAGATACTGCTAGGCGAAATCTGATACTCGGTATCTCGGGCATCAGGATCCGGTTCGCCCGGTATCAACCACTCCGACTGAGGCCATAGCCTCGCGGGCGCCCCTCATCAGGAATGAAGCATCGCTGTCGATGGCGCAGAACCTGAACCCCATGTCGAGGGCGTCCCGGATGTTATCGGTGGTGCAGTGCATGCCGGGTGAGACCCCGTTTCTCTCGCAAGCAGACACCACGTCCTCGAGCACATCCCGGAAGGACTCATCCTCCCAAGGGGGCGGCGGGCCCACCCCCAGGCTCATCGACAGGTCCCAGGGACCTATGAAGGTGGCGTCCAGCCCGGGTACCGATAGGATCTCATCGAGATTCTCCAGCGCCTTGCGGGTCTCCACCATCGCCACCACCAGGATCTCCTCATTCGCGGTATCGAGATATTCAGGATCCCGGAGCATAGCCCTCCTTGGCCCGACGCCCCTGATACCATCCGGCGGATACATGCAGGCCCTGACCGCCTGAATCGCCTCTTCCCGGGACGATATCATCGGGACTATCACGCCGTAAGCCCCGATATCGAGCACCCGTTTGATCAGGACCGGGTCATTCCACCTGAGCCTCACGAGGGGAACGCAGCTCAGAGTGAATGACATCGCCTGAATCATCGACTGCACCGTCTCCAGGCTGAGGGGGCTGTGCTCTATGTCAAAGGTAAGCCAGTCGAAACCCGCCTCCGCCAGCCTCTCAGTCACGTCCGGATGCCCGATCCCGATCCAGGTCCCCAGGGATACCTGCCCGTTCTTGAGTCTGGATTTGACCGGATTCTTCATGCCCAAGGGCGCGACGATGCCTCTATTGAAGCTTTCCCCGTCAGTAGTCCTCGTGTCGCATCGACTGTCTTCGGGTCACCCCGGCCTCCCTGTAGAGTGACCGCTTTATCATCAGAAACCAGAGCACCCCACCGCACACCATCGAGGTGCCCGCGACCGCCAGGTACTCTATCACGTAGACCCAGAGAAGGGCCTGGTCCTTCAGCTTCAAGGCATTGTCCGAGAGCTTGTTCAGCTCGTCTATGACGATCTCCATCTGCTGGTAGGCCTCGTCGAACTCCGCGCTGAGGTAGAGATCGTCCGCGAGGCGCTTCTCCTCATCTAGGTCCTCCAGTTCCCTGTACAGGTCAACTGTATTGGCCCCGAAGGTCTCGGCGAAATCGAATACGGAGATGACGGCGGTCTTCTCCTGCTGGTAGTAGGCCAGCCTATCCCTCAGCACGTGGACCTTGAGCCCGTCCTCGGGCAGTTCCCTGTGCGCCCCCCTCCACATGACGTTGGTTATTATGTCGAGGGAGAAGGGGTTGATGTTGGACCGCCAGAAGTTGTCGTACACCATGTCCATGAAGGTGAAGGTGACAGCGTCGTTGTACTGCCACTCGAAGATATGGGCCGTGTAGCCGGGCCTGGGGGAGCTCAGATCCCTGATCCCGCTCCTGATCCAGGTGTGGACCTTGGACCCCGGCCTGGGGATCGTGGGGAGACCGCCGTAACCGGGGAATAGGTCCTCCAGCCGGTCCTTGAAGGGCCTCGCAACCGGGGCCAGGGTCTCGTCGTCCTCGACCACCAGCGGGCCACTTGGCCAGGTGATGCTCACGCCGTAGATCGAGCTCCTTATGACAGCCATGGCTTCGTTGGGGAATGCATCCGATAGCACGCTCTCCGCCCAGGGAGTCGACCACCAGGTCTGCATGCTCATGACGCTCCTCGTATTCACCCCTCCAAGACCATGTTCCGCTATGGCGTCGTACATCCACTGTTGCCTTTTGGGACTTATGAAGGCCATGTCGACCTGGGCCAGAAAGAGGAAGTCGTACGAGATCAGGTCCTCGAAGGTCCTGGGGAAGTAGATCCGCATCAGCCTCTCGATGTCCCTGGCGCCCACCGATCCGGATTCACGCGTCGGGACTATCACCCCATCGATCGAGGGTTCGATCAGGATCCAGTTTCGGATAAAGGGCATCCCCTGGGCCTTCCCCGTGCCCACGATTTGAACCGGCTCCATGGGCTCAGCGCAGAGCGCGATCGGCAACAGGAGCAGTAAGATGGATCCAGTCAGGATTCTAGGATGCAATCTAGATCATTTTAGCCAGATTTCTTAAAGCTCTTATGGAAACAGGGGATTTGGCCTAGGAGACAAGCACTTGTTGCTGAAATACCGACTCCGGATCGGTACCATACCTGTCGGACAGCGGAGCTCGACGCACAGCGAACTTCCGATCGGAGGCCAACGGGAACATACATAAGATTATACAACTCGGTGCTCCGGGCCGCGAAAGTGGACTGATAGGAGATGAAGGATTTGCTGAAAGTCGGAGTCGTTGGAATGGGAGGCATAGGCAACACGCACGCGGATGTCTATGCGGAGAACGATGAAGTCGAACTGGTCGCGGTATGCGACCTCATAGCTGATAGGGCTGACTCGGCCGCCTCTCGCCTGGGTGTTGACGTCTACTACAAACTGACGGAGATGCTCGATCGGGAGGAGCTCGACGTGGTCAGCGTCACCACCTCCGGCGTCGAGAACGGGTCGGACCACCACGACCCAGTCATGGAGGCACTGGAGTCCGGCGTCAACGTCCTGTGCGAGAAGCCTCTCTCGAACAGCATCGCCGACGCCGAGGAGATGGTCGCGAAGGCCAAACAGGAGGGCCTCTATCTCGGGACCAACCTGAACCACCGTTTCGTCCCCGCCGCATACAGGGCGTTGAAGTACATCCAGGAGGGGGAGATGGGAGACCTGCTCTTCATCAACATGGCTCTCTGGATAGACAACCCCAACGATACGACGGAGTACTATCACCTCAGGGCCCTCCACCCACACTCGATCGATGTCATGCGTTACTTCTGTGGGGACGTCAAGAGGGTACAGGCATTTCTCACCAAACCAGCCGAGAGGAAGAACTGGTCCAACGCCCAGATCAACATGGAGTTCGCCAACGGCTGTATCGGCCACTTGACAGGAAGCTATGACATGTCAGGGAACCACCCCATCGAGCGTTGCGAGGTCGCGGGCACCGAGGGGAGGTTCATAATCGAGAACGTATTCGAGAGCCTGACCTTCATGCCCAGGCGACGGCCGGAGACCATAGTCCATGGCAACAACATATTCGGTGGCGTGGGGAGCTTCCGGGACACGTTCAGGAACCGGATCAACAGGTTCGTAGAGCAGGTCGCTGCCGGCGTTGACCCCGGGCAGATCGATGCATCGGGTGCGGATGGGCTGGCGGCCCAGAAGGTAATAGAGGCCGCGATAGAATCGCATGAGAAGTCGGCCATCGTGACCGTCTGATCCGGGGCGATTTCGTTGAGGGACGCCAGAATCGCGCTAGTCCAGATGAATGGCCTCCTGGGCCAGATCGAGCGGAATCTGAAGGCTGTCGAGGAGTGGACCGCAAGGGCCGCCGATAGCGAGGCCTATCTCGTCCTATTCCCGGAGCTTGCCGTCACCGGTCACTGGTGCAGCGAGAAGTCCTGGAAGGCATCCCAGGCCATTCCGGACGGACCGGCGACGAAGCAGATAGAATCGCTGTCGGCCGAACACGACATCTACATCTCGATCGGGATGGGGGAGAAGGAGAACGGTATCCAGTACAACACCCAGATCCTCGTCGGGCCGGAAGGGTTCATAGGCAAGCAGAGGAAGCTCCACATGTCCAGGGACGAGTACTTCTACTACCGAACGGGGACCGAGATACCGGTGTTAGATACCGAGAAGTTCAGAGTGGGCACCGTTATATGTTACGACAATCTCTTCCCGGAGGTCCCGCGCATACTGGCCCTGAAGGGGGCGGAGGTCATATTGTCGCCCCACGCATCGAGATACGCCAAGGGGAAGGGGGATCAGAGGCAGGTAGTTTCGAACCAGAAGGACTTCTACCGCAAGGTATACGCGTCCCGGGCCCACGACAACGGGGTATTCTATGCTGCGGTCAATCAGGCCGGATGCGCGGGGGAGGAGACGAGCCATGCCGGAGCGAGCATAGTATTCGACCCCCAGGGGGACGTGGTGGCTGAGTCGGAGACCGAGATCATCGAACCCGAAATGGTGGTGGCCGATCTTGACGCCTCGAGGTACGAGTCGCGACGCAGTTCCAGGTGCTTCAATCTTCTGACCCGCAGGCCCGAGATATACGGCGAACTCGCGCGCAGCACCTACTAGAGCGGGGGCCCCGCCGGTCATCTGACCGAGATCGAGGGAATCGAGCCCTTTCTTCGAGTCGAAGCTAGGCCGGGAAGAGGATAACGGAGAGTATCCCGGTTATGAAGATGCCGTCGAAGGTTCCAGCCCCGCCGATGCTCACCATGGGCGAGCCCAGGGACCTTATTCTCGAGAGGTTCATCAGATCGGCGCCGATGAGCACCCCCATCACGCCTGAGACATATGCTATCGCCGCCGCATCGGCAAGCGGCAGGCCCAGTATCCTGGTGACCAGGTACGCCGAGAGGGCGGCCAGTATCGGCGGTATCAGGACCGGGATCGAGATCCCGACGCCGGGGATCGGCCTGGCCAGTACGCTGCACACTATGGCGACGAACAGGGTAGCCCCGAGGAAGCCCAACAGGGCCTCGGGTACCCTGGTCACCAGGTAGGCACTCAGGAGAAACGGGACCACACAGCCACCCAGGTTCACGGCTATCTTCGTCTCCTGAATCACGGTCTCGACAGAGGGTACGGGGTAGAGCATCCCCATCAATCCGGGCTTGAATCGCACCTGCTCGACCTCCGATACTACCGATTTCACCGGTATGTTCACCATGCTCCCGGCCAACGAAGCGAGAAGTATCAGCATGACGTACATGGGCGGGATACCCAGCTGCTGGAACGCCCCCCCGGCAGCCGTGATGAGCAGGAAGAAGAAGAGGAAGATAGCGATGAAGAACAAGACTAGCATATAGGGGGCCACAACCGGCGGCCTCCCCATGGCGATCGTGCTCAACCGCTTGCTGAACATCGGCAGTCCGCCACCTCTGTCTCTCATAGATGTTATGGCGCCGCTCCGTTTCCGCCACCATGAGGGGCGGTCGATAACCTTTTTCATTAAGTCGGGAGCCAACTACTTGGTTGGTAATTTGAAGGCAGCAGTACTCCATGCGGTTGGAGATATAAGATGCGAGGAGGTTCCCGAGCCCGAGATTGAGGATAACGAGGTGCTCCTCAAGGTAAGGGCCTGCGGGGTTTGCGGCACCGACGTCCATTTCCTCCACGGGGAGTGGACGGTCAACATGCCCCTGATACCGGGGCACGAGTTCTCAGGTGAGATAGCTGAAACGGGGCGGGATGTGGAGATCGTTGAGGAGGGTGACAAGGTTTCGGTGGACCCTAACGTGGTGTGCGGCGTGTGCAAGAACTGTCGCCGGACCGAGAGAAGCTACCTCTGCTCAAACATAAGCGCCATCGGTGTGGATGTGAACGGCGCTTTCGCCGAATATGTCAAGGCCCCGGAGGAGGTCGTCTACAAACTGCCGAGGCATGTAGACTTCGAGACCGGAGCGATGAGCGAACCGGTCGGTTGCGCGATCCGAGGGTTCGATAACACCAGGACCGACCTGGGGGACACGCTGGTGATAATCGGCATGGGCCCCATGGGACTGATCCTGGAACAGCTGGGGCTAATGCAGGGGGCTGCAAAGGTGATAGCGATCGAGCCCATAGAGGGCAGGAGAAGAATGGCCGAGAAACTGGGTGCCTCGAGAACCATAGATCCGAGAACGGAGGACGTGGAAGCCGCCATCAACGAGGAGACCGACGGCAACGGCCCCGAGGTGGTGTTCGAGGCCGTGGGCTCGGCGTCCACGATCGAGATGGCCCTGGGCATAGCCGGACGCGGCGCCAGGGTCAACCTCTTCGGCGTGGCCCCGGAGACCGACGTGCTGAAGGTAAAGCCCTTCATGTTGTACGACAAGGAGCTCGAGATCTCGGCCTCCTACAGGGATCCCTTCACGTTCGACAGGGCGATACAGCTGCTGGCAAACGGACGCATAGATGTCAAGTCCCTTATAACCGACAGGTTCCCGCTCCCCAAGATAGAGGACGCGTTCCGAACCTTCGAGGAAAGGAAGGACAAATCCATAAAGCTCATGGTAACCCCATAGTCCCCACGGATCATAGCCTCAAATCGATCCTTTACGTGCGAAAAAGGTTTATTCCACGTCATTCTGCTGAGGTGCACCAATGATCCTGGAGCTTCTAGTTCTAGCCAGTGCTTTGGCCGTCGGCTTCAATATAGGGGCTAACGATGCGGCAAATACCATGGGCGCATGTGTGGGAGGCGGAGCTCTGGGCCTTCGCCGAGCGGTGACCCTCGCTGCGGTCTTCGTTTTTCTGGGTGGGATACTCGGGACGAAGGTGACCGAGACCATATCCGAGGGAATCGTGGCCCCCAGCGAACTGACCTCCCCGGTGGTAGTTGTCTGCCTCCTCGCCTCGGGAGGACTGGTCGCCCTGGCGACGCTTCGAGGGCTCCCCGTGTCCACATCGCATGCCGTGGTGATGGCGATTGTGGGGGCGGGATTGGCGCTCGAGGCCAAGTTGAACACCACCCAGCTCTTCTGGATGGCCTCGGCCTGGGTCATCTTCCCCCTGGCGACAATCCCCCTCTCATTCCTCATTGTCAGAACCGTCAAAAAGGGCCTGTCCCGCGCCAAAACGCTGGTTGGTTTCGAGATAGCGATCAAGTACCTACTTATCTTCAGCGGGATATACGCCTCGTTTGCGCTTGGCGCCAGCCACGCTGGGCTAGCCGGGGGTCTCCTGGAAGGTTCGGGATTCATAGGCAGGTTCCCGGCAACCATCGCCAGCTCCCTGGCAATCGGCGTGGGGGTTTTCCTGCTGAGCCGTCGGGTTATTCGGACAATCGGTAGGGAAATAACCTCATTAAGTCCCGTCTCTGCGCTGGCGATGCAGCTATCAGCGGCGATCGGCCTCATGGTGTGTTCCATCCTCGGCTATCCGATCTCCAGCTCGCAGGGCATAGTGGCCGCCGCCATCGGGGTGGGTCTCTCGGAGGGACGCACCTCGGTGAACAGGAGGAAGATCGGAAGCATAGTTCTCTCGTGGCTCCTGGTCCCGGCGGGGGCAGTGGCGATCTGCTTCCTACTGGTAAGGACTGTGATAATGTGAGAATTAGAAAGATACTTCTTGGACAGAGATGAATGATGGACGTGATCTCTTGGTTGGTGAAAAGGAAAAGAAGGCCATGACCCAGATAAAGGATCACATGGAATTGGTGGGGAGCTGCTGCGAGACGCTCAAGGACGCATATGATACCTACATCGAGGGCGACATGGAGAGATTTGAGGAGTACGCCAAGTGGATGCGAGAGAAGGAGACGGAGGCCGATGATGCCCGAAGACGGGTGGAGCTCTCGATACACTCGGGCGCGTTTATGCCCATATACAGGGAGGACTACCTGAACCTGGCAGAATTGGTGGACAAGGTGGCGGACAACTGCATACTGGCAACCAACCTTCTCTCATTCACCCAGATCGATATACCCGAGGAAGCGAGGGGGAGGATCGCGGGTCTGGTGGAGAAGACCATCGAGTGCGTGGATGCCCTAGATGAAACCATATCCCTCTCCATGAAGGACAGGAAGAAGGTGGACGAGGGGGCGCATAGGGTTGAACAGCTGGAGGAGGCAATCGATGACCAGGAATACCAGCTACGGTCCTTTCTGTACCGGATGCCGATAGACGGCTATCACAAGCTTCTGCTCAACGATCTGGTGGAGAAGATCGGGAGTATATCGGACGCAGCCGAGGACGCGAGCGATAGGATCGTGATAATGCTGAGCAAGAGAATCTAGGGTTTGTTTGCCGCTGGACCAAGTTTCATCGATATCAGTGCGGACACGTATCCGATCATCCAGGGAACCAGGGGGAAGTGGAACCTGCTGATGCCGATAGTCGCCAGGGAGACCGCCGTGAAGTAGGCGATGACGAAGACACCGACGAGGGGTATTGGACGGTTCCCTCTCAACCACAGCAGGGGAAGGGATATCAGGAATAGTGCGAGAATGAACAGGTAGTAGTTCTGGGCCAGGCCGGTGTAGTACCAGAAGAACATCTCAGCGGACCCGGATTCTGGATCCGAGCTCAGTTCGTTCCAGTCTACGCCCTCCACATCCTCCCTATACATGTAGTATAGCTTCATGGGCCACAGGCTCAAGGTCTTGACCGGGTGCTCCAGTATATACGAGATCGCGTAATCCCTCGCCACCGAATCCACCTCGTGCTCGTGCTCGGAACCGTCGAGATCCAGAAGGGAGGAGACCTTCCCTTCAAATGGGATGTATGTGCCATTGGCGTAGGGGTTGTTCCCGATCATCAACGTCACACCCCCGTTGTTCGAGATGTAGACCACATCGTCAAAGACAAGCCAGTTGCGGACGATCCACGGGGCAATGGTGGCGATGAGGGCCAGATACACGATGAACCCCTTCCTCACCAGACGCCGGACGGATCTGGGCTTACCTGACCTCAGGAAAAGGCCGAGCAGGACGATGATCGGTATGGGAAGGGCTTGAGGCTTGACAAGGCATGAAAGGCCGAAGATCAACCCACCGGCAGCGAGCTCTCTCGAACTCTCCCCCATTGTGATGAGAAGGTACGACCCCGCCATCAGCAGCAGCAAGAAGAGATACTCGCAGGATGGTATCGAGCTGTAGGCAATGTGGTTGGGGTACAAAGCGAGAAGCAGCAGGGCGACCCGTCCCGTCGTCTCGGATCGAAACAGCTCGCCGGTGACACGGTACGATAGATACAGGACGGGCACCGATAGGATCACGTTGGCGAACTTGGCGACAACAAATGATTCTCCGAACAGGAAGTAAAGGACCCCGAGGAACGCCGGATAACCGACGGGCCAGTATGCTGTCGCCTCGCCGTCCTCGGTATAGCCCAAACCGTTGGATATGGCGATGCCTCGCTCGTGGTACCAAGCGAAGTCGCTGATCGGCGTCGCCACGATCACGAGAACCCAGAGCAATCGAAGTGCAACGCCGAGGGATATGCAGATGGGGATGAACCTCTCATGCCCCACCGTTCGGCGGAGGATCGAAGCCATCCATTTGAATAGATCCCTGGGATTCACCTCTCTTCCCCTTGCCAGAGCAATCGATAGCTGCCTCCGATCTTACCCGGAAAACGTTTAAAGGATGTTTTTGCACTCAGACTCTGTGCTGCATAGCGTGCTGGTGTACCAATGGGCCTGACTACCTTCGTCATGGAGCTAGGGCAAGTCGTAGAGAGAAATCTGAAGAGCAAGGCCGTTCTGATCACCCTGATAGTGCTTGCGGCACTCTTCCACGTGGTGTGCTTCATCATTCTCGGAATTCTCACCCTCACCGTCTACGCCCGCTCCCTCAAGGGCCCGGTTCCCTTCATCCCTGAGCGAACCGAAAGGGAGACCGGGGCCATCATACTTGGGCTCTCCATCTTCGGGCTCGGTCTCTACTTCATTCTGAGAACCTATATACCCGACCTTGGATGGCAGATCGCCTTCCTTATTGTGGGTTCATTCCTGATAGCCTTCGGTATCAGCAGGAGGGGCGAGCTCAGTGAATCGCAGGGCTAGCAGGGGCAAGTATCTCCTCAGGGGATTCTTCGCCACCACCGTGGGAATCATGTGGCTACTCTCTGCGAAGCAGGTAGCGCCGATATCTCCCCAGCTCTGGATAGGGATATTCTGCATGGCTTTCGGGGCCGAGATCGTCGCGATAAGCCTTCTCAGGGAGAGACTCAGAGGATCGTGACCTTGAAGTTCGATCTGCTCTCAACTACAATAGCCGTGGTGATATTCCTCATCTTCATTACCCAGTACAATATAGGCCTGGCATCCGACGTATCCAAGGCCTACTGGATGCTGATCTCCGGTATCCTCTTCTTCGCCGCCTCGATCGTATACAGATCCGCCAACGTCATCATCAGAAAATCGGCGGAGGGAACCGCCCTCCTCGCCACACTCATGGTTGCTTCACTTCTACTCTTCTCCCTCCCCATCCAGATATCGGCGATGTCATTATTGCCCGGTAAGACGGTAAGCAGGCTGAATGTCACCGAGGGCAACATCACCGGTCCTAGGGCGGTGTTGAAGATAGAAATGGTGAATGCCGGTCTGCTGCTAACCGGCTGGGACCAGTCCGGGTACAGGATACTGACCGAACTGAGCTCAAGGGCCATCACAGAGGAAGGGGCGGAGAAGATCCTGGACAAGGTGGGGCTGGTGACGGAACAGTCGGGAGAGAATATCACCATCTACCTCACGGGTCCCGAGAGGGCCCAGCAGAGGACACGGGGAAACATGGTTCTGATGATGCCTCACGACATGCTTCTGACCCTCTCTATCAGCCTGACTAACGGGACCGTTGAGTTCACGAACCTGACCTGCGGCAAGGTCGAGACATGGGTGGGATCGGGAAGGGTTCGGTCCCGTTCTCTCGATGCTTGGACAGCCGAGATGACGGTGGACAACGGTCCCATTGACCTGGAGATCGGGGCCCGCAAGATCGATCTCAGGACCCTGCAGGGTGACATCGTACTCGTTTCGCTTCGCCCCGAAACCGATTGTACCGTGGATACAGTCGGCGGCAGGATAGACGCCAGATTGAACTACTCAGACGACGTTGCCTACAGGATCGAGGCCAACAGCATCGGCGGGACCATATACGTCAACCTCACCGGTGTAGCCTTCACCAAACAGAGAAGCGGATACGTCCTCGCCCGAACCAAGGACTACAGGAACAAGAGGTACAACTCGACAATCGTGACTAGGACAACGACAGGGAACGTCACCATACAGCAGATTTGACCAACCGCTACCGGTGAGACGTGATGCCCAAGCGGGCCCTGAACTCCTTGCTGCTGATGAGCTTCCCTATGAATTCCTTCAGCTTGGGGTTCTCGCACCCGTTATGGTCGTTCTCGAACTTCACCGCCTCCAAGGCATCGTGTGACTTGTTCTTGACCGCCTTCGCGAACATCCGCATGCTGGCCTTCTGGTAGGTGGAGTAGCTTTCGTTGTAGCACACCGCTGCCCTCTTCAGGCAATCTATCCTGGCTGTGTTGTCCTGTTTCTCCTTGTACGCTTTGACCATGAGCAGGTCGGCCTTCCCCTCCATTTGGCTGGCCAAAACGACGCTTGAGGAATCAATCTTCAACATCTCACCCGGTGGGATCGGCCCTCGTCCCCGCAAACTCTTAAATTTTGTCTAACATTTCTTGACCTATCATGCGACCCTCTAGGCATGCCGGCCCCTCGACCTCTCGGACTCCGTCACGATCACGCCCAGCAGTATGAGTCCCGAAGCCAGTCCCTCCATGATGGAGATCGTCTCACCGAGATAGAATGCCCCCAGTGAGAGGGCGCTGACCGGAATCAAGAACAGAAATGCCGCCGCCCTGGATGCCTCCAGCCGGTTCAGGGCGCTGACATAGCAGGCGTAGGCTACCACAGTGGAGAGAACCACCAGCAGGAGAATCAGCGTGCCCTCGGAAATGTCGAAATCTACCAAGCTCTGGGCGGGCTCCAGCAAGACTGTGACTATCAAGAGCGGTACCGATCCACATATTGTTGCCCCCGTGAGCAAGGCCATCGGGTGCATCCTGCCGATCAGGGATCTTCTGACCGCAACGGTGTAGCAGGAATAGCTGACCGCACTCAGCGTCAGCAGAACCACACCGTAGGCCGATGTCTGTCCAAGGTTGCCGAAACCGGTCGAAAGCAGCACGGTGCCGGCAAACGCAAGTGCCGCACCGGATATTTTCCTTCTGCCCAGTCTCTCTCCGAGGATGACCGCGGCCAGGATCGCGGTGTAGATGGGGCCTGCCCCCTGAATAACCCCCGAGATACCAGCCTTGAGGTGAACCATCCCGTAGTTCTGGAGCAGGCTGGGCAGGAAGGTTCCCAGCAACCCGATGACCAGGAACTCGGTCCAGGGCCCCCTCCTGAGAATCTGACGCCGGATCCCACTGAATGGAAGGACGATGAGGAGTAGAATGAAAGAGGCGAGGGAGAACCTGACGGCCGCAAGCGTTGGCGGTGCTATCGTCTCTAGGGCCATCTTGAGCCAGATGAACGAAGCGCCCCAGAGGATCACCGCAACGATCATCAACCCGAAACCGATCTCTCTGGGACTAGGTCTTGGGATCAACGCCCGGGATGAAGCCAGGGCCGGTTATATGTCTTATATGGCAGCCCTGACCGGGCCTGTCCATCGTTACCCGAGACTTCGGCCCCAGTTTGGGGGCGAGTCATCCTGAAACCTTTATTAAATTGGCGGCTGGTGCGGCACAAGGCCGTGATTACTTGAAACTCGCAGCGCAAGAGAACATGATACCAGGAGAATCGCTCTCCGACAAGTTGGCCAAGATGGAGTCCTACGGCTTCCGCGGAATAGAGTTCTGGGGACGGGACCTCCCGGCACGCGTGGAGGAGGTCCAAGAGGCCCTTGAAAGTAGCTCGATCTCCCCATCTACGATCTGCGCCGGCTACAGCGGCTGTCTGCTCGACACCGATAGGGCCGAGAGGGAGAAAGCGATGAAGGACATCAAATCCCTCCTCGAGGCGGGCGGGGAGCTGGGGGTGGTAGGTTTGATCACGGTTCCCATATTCGGCAAGCCGAGGCTTCCGGACCTATCCCCACTCCGGTCCCCGGTCGATATGGAGAAGGACCTCCTGACCGCCGAGCTGAAGGAGCTCGCCGGGTTTGCGGATGATGCCGGGTGCGAGATCCTGCTCGAGCCCCTGAATCGTTACGAGACGCATCTGCTCCGTACCCTCGAACACGGGATGGAGATACAGCAGCGCGTGGGCGCGGAAAGCATCAAGATCATGGCCGACTTTTTCCACATGAGCATCGAGGAGAGGGACATAGCCGCTAGCCTCAGGGCAGCCGGGGATGCCGTTCACCACATTCACCTCGCCGACAGCACCAGGCTCCTACCTGGGCACGGGCACACCGATTTCAAGTCCGGATTCGCCGCACTGAAGGAGATCGGTTATGACAGGTACATGGCCCTGGAGTGTGGAATACCCGGGGACCCCGACGTGGAGCTCCCGAAGTCGGTCGAGTATCTCGAGTCATGCATGTAGGTGATATCATGACCCTCAATGTCGGAGTTATCGGAGTGGGCGGAATCGCACAGGGACACCTAAGGAACATAACCAAGAGCCCAATCGCGGACCTGGTCGCGGTCTGCGATGTGGTGGAGGAGAAGGCGGAGGTCGCCGCGGAGTCCTTCGACGCCCGGATGTATACGGAATACGACCAGATGATCGAAAAGGAGGATCTGGAAGCGGTGTACATATGCGTGCCTCCCCACGCCCACGGCGAGATCGAGATGAAGGCGATCGAGAATGACCTTGCGCTCTTCATCGAGAAACCCCTCTCCTCCGATCCGGAGATCCCCGAGAAGATCTCGAAGGCCATCACGGAAAGGGGGCTGATCTCGAGCGTGGGATACAACTGGAGGTACAGTGACATGACCCAGAGGGCACTGGATTTGCTCGAGGGCCAGATCATCGGCCTGGTGGTTGGCTACTGGATGGGTGGGTGTCCCGGCGTTGCCTGGTGGCGAGTGAAGAGCAAATCAGGGGGACAGATCGTGGAGCAGACCACGCACATATTCGACATGGCCAGGTGTCTATCCGGCGAGGTCAAGCGTGTCTATGCCTCGGCCGGCCTGCAGGTCATGCAGGATCACGTCGAGGGTCTCGATGTCGACGACGCATCTGTGGTGAATCTGGAATTCGCTAACGGCGCGCCAGGGGTCGTAATCTCGACTTGCATGCTCAGCCAGGGGTACAGGGCCATGCTCTCCGCCTTCACCAAGGACCTAGCCCTGGAGCACACACAGGGATCCCTCAGGGTAACCAGGCCCGGTGAGGAAGTAACCTACAAGTCCTCCAATGACCCGTACTTCAAAGAGGACCAGGTATTCCTTCAGGCCGTGGATTCTGGCGATCCATCTGAGATACTATCGCCCTATGATGACGCGCTCAAGACCCACAGGGTAACAATGGCCGCCAACCGGTGTATCGAGACCGGGAAACCCCAGGAAATCTAAATGTCGCGGGAATAAGGCCTACTTACTATACGGAACGGGAACCGAGAGGATAAGAACCCCTCTGGCCCGAGTTTCTATCCGGGGCCTCACCCCGTAGCCCGGACCTTCTTAGGGCCCTCTCCCTCTCCGGGTCTAGTCAACCGTGACTGCCATTTCACCGAGGCCAGAGGCATAGTTTCTGGGCGTGTGCCCTGTCTCGAGGATCTCAGAGGGATCAACAAGTGAAACGATTGCGCCTTTATCCGTGAGGTATATGTACATCGTTTTCAGCTCTTCCGAATCCCTGCCCTCCGGCATCAGTCTCGCAACCCGGCTGACAAGTTCACCAACTCGATACTGAACGGAACCGACAGTCTCGATGACCACCCTCAGCCTCCGATCTTTGGAAACTTCTGTCAGCCTCTGGGTGATGGCCCCCACAACATCCTCGATCTCAGGGCCCGCCCACCAATCCGCCGGCATCCACATGACCGTATACTCGAATTTCTCGGGCTCGATCCGATGAAGATAACCCAGACGGGATATCACTTCTCGTGGATCCTCTTCGGTGCTGATTCCGAATGTCCCTCCGGACAGATCTTCCAGATCCGCCCTGGCCTTCACGAGAGACAGGACGTCCTCGACCTCCACCTTGGATTCTACGGGAAAAGAGCAATCGGAAATCGCCAGAAGATTCACGTCCCTTAAGGCCATCGAGGGAAGTCGATGATCCCCGGATAGAAATATGGATGCGGCAAGATGCGGCCCTGTAATGCGAATTCCCCAGTTCGCGGGAATGGCCATCTAGAGCTCGGGACTGATGTTCTCGAAGAGGCCGGTGAAGCCATTGATGTAGCTTCTTCTCGAGCCCTCCTCCGAGGAGTACGTTATCCGGTAGTAGGGCATATACACCTTGTTCTTTGACAGGATCTGATATTCGGGATAGATACGCTCGATGAAGTCCTCGAGGGAGTCCGCATCGATTCTCTCCGGTAGCAGGGTCTCCGCCTTGGTGTAGCTGGAACTTGGGAGCTCCCCGTCAACCCTCTCCGGGCGTTGCTGGTAGTCTACCTTGTCCGTGAGGGACCCTATTAGAAAGCCCTTCTTGTCACGCTTCAGCTCTATCAAGCCCTTCGAGGAGAGCTTGTCAAGCGCCTCGCTGATCTCATCTGCCGACAGGCCAAGGTCATCTTCACACAATTCCGGTGCCTCGCCCCGCAACACGCAGGAAAGTACATCCAGGAGGGGCTTTTCGAGGTCTGCCAACCTCGACAGTCCCGTTGTTCTCTTGAAGTCGTTGAAGTCGACAACCATCTCAATGAGGTTTGTGTCGCAAAGCAGCTCGCACCTGACAGTCGCATTCCCTGTGATGAACTTCTTTCTCACGGTCTGCATCTCTACCTGATACATCGGCAGATGCACAAGATCTATGGACTCCACGAACTCCTTGGGCTTACCGGTCCAACTGGTCTTCAGGTCCTTGATGGTCAGGCCCTTCACCGAGCTCTCCCTGAGAACGAGTGGAAAGGACAGAACCTCCTCCCCCGACTCGGCCCCGGTGAATGGTAGGTCTGGAGCGAACGTCTGAGTGGCTTCCTCCGCCTCTTCTTGCCCCGATTCCTCGGCTTCGGGCTCCTCGGGCTCTTCCTCCGAAGGCGGTTCGGGTTCCTCGTACTCCTCGTACTGGTAGGATTCCTCGTCGGTTTGATCGTATCGGTTTTCGTCGCATTCAATCTGATCCATTATCGCGTCATCGGCGTAGTCCTTCTCATCGTCGGTGACCTCTTCGCCCAGAACCATCGGTGGCACATTCTCCGGCTCCTCCTCCTGGGAAGCGGCCTCTATCGATTGATCGAGCTGCTCTTCGTCGACGCCATCCATCATCTCCTCCACCCAGTCGCCCGGTTCCACCTCCGTGTCGGAACTCGCAGCCATGATCTCGAACTCATCGTCCTCGGACTCGCCCTGCTTCTCCTCGGGCTTGGGTTCGTCGGCAGCCCCCTCCCCTTTTTCCGCCAAGGATTCGGTCGGAACCACCCTCCTCTCCGGGGTTGCCTCCTTTCCGCTGTGATGGCTGAACCTCGGTCTGACGCGTATAAGCATAGCCCTCTGCTGGGTCTTCTGATCGGCCAGAAGCGCCGAACCGGCCGGTATCCCCCGTATGAAATCGGACTGCGCCATCTGGTGCGGGAGTTTCGATGGAACCCGCTTCAAAAGGGCGCCTATGTCGTCCTCCAGGCCCAGGCTATGACCAATCAAGATGTCTATCTGTGATAGGATATCATCGTCCGTTGCAGCCGGTCTCTGGGTAGCCAGTACGAGGGCGCAACCGGGCTTCCGGCCCAGCTTCGCATAGTCGATGAGCGGCTTGGATGCCGCGGTCAGGCCCCGACGGGGTATGAGGAGATGAGCCTCATCTATCATCAGCCAGGTGACCGGGATCTCGCTCCCATCGCCGCCGGTCCCCATCTGCTCCCGGCGCGAGGCGAGCATCCTCGCCTGCAGGATCTTCTGGGCGAGAATGCCAACGATGAGGGCCCTTATCTGATTCTCGAGATTGGGATGACTTACATCGATCACAGTTACCGTGTCCCAGACCGATATCTCCTCTATCGGGGTGCCCTGCTCTGAGAATATGCCCCATCTCCCCGCCGCCTTGAATCTGGCGATGACGCTCCTCCTGGTCGTCCTGGCGTATCCCTTTGCGTCCGACCCCAGATCGATATCACCGTCGATAGCCTCGATTATGTCCCCTATGTCGTAACTGCCACCGCGGCCGGGTATGTGTTCGACCTCATCCGGGCCCTTCCTTATCCTGTAGCCCTCCCGAACCTTCTCCAGCGCCTCGCCGATCAGGAGACCCTGCGTCTTGAAACGGTCCAAACCGAAGACGAGGCACCACTCCTCCGAACTCAGCTCGGAGGGCTTTATGCTGAAGGAACCATCGACCACGTCGTTCTCGTCGTAGAGACCCAGGGGGACGAGGATCCGGATATTGTCAAGTCCGGATGGCTTGAGACCCCACCTGCTCAGCTCCTGGAGCTCCTTCTTGTTCTGATTCTCCTTCTTCATCGACCAGTAGATGCCGATGGGATCAACGATCACGGTGCCTATCCCTATCTTCGTCCTGCAAAGCTCCTCTGCCATCACGCCGAGGGTGTAGCTCTTGCCTCCGCCCCTCTTGCCGCAGATGAAGACTATATGCGGGAATTTAGCATCCATGTGAACCCTGTAACCGTGAAAGGAGCGCCCGCTGGCCTGCTTCTCACACACAACCCCCAGATCCAGAAGGCCCTCGTCCCCCTCCTTCTTCTGTTCCCTCTTGGTGCGCCCGACGATGATCCTCTGCTCCTTATCGTCGAAAACCGGTTCCAGGCGGTCGTTGATGATGGGCCTGAAACTGGTGCTGGTATATAGTCTACCCAATCGCGGCGGCTCCGGGCAGACGGAATGGCAACTAGGCTAAAATATTTTTCCGGCGGACGATATTGGCCTTGCATATCGCGTGAAACAGTTGAATCCGCTGATGAGACCCGGGGATAAATGAGGAGAACCCCGGGAAGTGGTGATCCGAGATGAAGAAGGCTTTGGCCGGTACGGCTGCGGTGGATATTACGCCGCCCATCGGCGTTCGAATGCAGGGCTATGCCAGCCGGGACCACGGTGCGGAGGGAATCCACGACAGGCTGTTCTCCACCGCGCTGGTTCTGGACGATGGCGAAGTAAGGGTCGCACTCGTGACCTGCGATCTCGTCGGGTTGGGCATCGAATCGGTGCGAGCCTTGAGGGAGACCGCCGCAGATCTCTCGAGGATCGACCCGAAGTCGATCATGGTATGCTGTTCCCACACCCACGGAGGACCGGCCACCGGCCAGAGATGCTACGTGGATGAGGAGAGCGAATACCTCAACCTCGTCCGGAGGCAGATTGCGTCCTCGATTGCACTCGCAGCGGGCCGGCTCAGGGAGTGCAAACTTTGGGTCGGGATCGGGTCCAGCGACATCGGAATCAACAGGAGGGAGCCAAGAGACGGCGGAATCGTGCTCGGGGAGAATCCAGAGGGCGAGGTGGACCATGAACTTGTTGTTCTGAGAATCGACACCATCGGAGGCCGCCCAGAGGCCCTGATATACAACTACCCCTGCCACACAGCGACCCTGAAAGGCGACAACTACCTGATCACCGCTGACTATGTCAACTATTCGAGGAGAACGGTTGAAGGGGGGCTGGGCATCCCACAGGGCAGCTCACTCTTCGTCAACGGCGCCGCGGGCGACATCAACCCCTCTCCCAGAGGGACATTCGATCTGGCCAGAATGCTCGGGACCGCCCTGGCCGCCGATACCCTCAGGGCGTATGCGAAGGCCCAACCGATTGACACGGCTCTATCCTATTTGAACAGGGCGATCGAGCTGCCTCTTTCAAGGCCCCCCTCCCCGACCGAGCTCCGATCCGAGCTTGCCGAGCTGCAAGTGAAATATGAAAGTCAGAAGACGAGGAACCCGAGCCTGGCCGCTCGTATAACCTGGCACCGGGAGATGTTACGGCGCACGGAGGATGATAGCCTCAAGGATTCCCTGGCGGCGGAAATCCAGGCGCTCAGGATCGGTCCCCTGGCGATCCTCTCCCTGCCCGGTGAGGTCTTTGCAGGTATCGGTAAGCGAATCAAGGAGGATTCCCCCTTCAGCTACAATATGGTGGCCGGCTACGCTAACGGGAATGTCGGGTACATCCCCACGCCGGGTGCATTCGAAGAGGGAGGATACGAACCCAACTCCCACTTCTATCGTTCCGAGCAGGCCTTCCGGCCCGACGTGGGTGACGTACTCGTCTCCGAATCCGGCGCTCTGCTCAGGGAGCTGAAGGGCGACTAGCCGCTCGTCTCAGCGGCTGGCCCTTTATGTAGGAGGGAGGCTTCCGGTCCCTCTCGGACTCCAGGGCGCTGAGCAACCCATCCACGCCCCCCGATAGCTCGAGAGCGACATCCAGACGCGGTCCAACCTCATCCCGATGGAATTCCGGATGGGACGATGAACGGCCACCAAGCTCGCCGGGGAGAAGGGGCAAGGAGACCCGCCCGCTCCCCTCGTGGATCGAGAAAGGCATCCTCTGGATCCCCTGACTCGTGGGGTGATACGCCCTCGGGTGCAACGCGACATCGGACAGCGCATCTCTGTCGGCCGCAGCCGCCGCCCGAATCAGGCTGTGTTTGATATCCGGAAAGATCCCGGGAGCCACATCCACGAAACTCTGACCGTCTAGATACCGCGGGAAGGCGCCCCCAGGGATGTGGATGTGAAAACCCTCGCGGCCGCTGAACTGGACCCAGTGCGGCACCTCCAAGGCGCTTAGATGATCAGCCATCGCCTCGGCTGTCCTCCTCGCCGACTCTAGGGACCTGATCCCGTCGATGTCCAGGAAGAAGTGAAATCCCCTTCTCCTGCCGGATGATCCAAAGCGTTCCGGAGGCTGATCGTACTCGGCGTGAGTCAGGTGGAGCCCGGGATAGACATCGGATCTGAAACCGGAAACCCCGGCCAGAAGATCCCTGAATTGCTCGATATCGCTGACGAACACCGGTCTCCTGAAGGAGCTTTCTATCTCGCTCTTGGCGTAGTTGACAACGATTCCCCTGTCCCGAGCCAGATCGTACAGCCGCCGCAATAGCCGTCGATCCGAGAGCAGGCAGTCGTATGCCCGTATACCTCCACGCCTCAAGATCTCTCACTTATGATTGGCGGCTCCCAGCTAAAAAATCTGGGCGCAGCCGTGCCGAAGAGTTCACTTGAGCAGGAACGGCACCAGATCTATCAGGCGGTTCGAGTAGCCCCACTCGTTGTCATACCAGGAGATTACCTTGACCATGCTGTTCTCAAGCACCGCGGTCATCAGGCCGTCGACGATCGAGGAGTGCGGGTCACCGAGGAAGTCGTGCGAGACCAGTGGCGCCTCCACGTAATCCAGGATACCCTCCATATCTCCAGCGGCGGCCTCCTTGAAGGCGTCGTTCACCTCGTCCGCGGTGGCGTCGTCATCCAGATCGGCAACGAGATCCACAACAGACACGTTCGGGGTGGGCACCCTCATCGCGATGCCGTCAAGCTTTCCGTCAAGTTTCGGCAGGACGACGCCTATGGCCTTTGCCGCGCCGGTCGTGGTGGGGATTATGTTCACCGCGGCCGCCCTTCCACGCCTCAGCTTCTTGTGGGGGTAGTCCAGGATAACCTGGTCGTTTGTGTAGGAGTGAATCGTTGTCATGAAGCCCCGGACTATGCCCCAGTTATCATCGAGGATCTTCGAGACCGGTGCGAGGCAGTTGGTTGTGCAGGACGCGTTGGATACGATCTGGTGCTCATCTCGATCGTATTTGTCCTCATTGACGCCCAGGACCAGGGTTATGTCTGGGTCCTTGGCCGGTGCCGATATCAGCACCTTCTCGGCCCCAGCCGTGAGATGCTTCGATGCGTTCTCCCTGTCAGTGAAAAGGCCCGTGGACTCTATTACGACATCGATCCCGTAGTCGCTCCACGGCAGCTCGGCCGGGTCCCTGACCGACAGGATCTTCGTCTCCTCTCCATCCACGACTATCGCGCCCTCTTCGGCCACCACTTCGGCGTCCAGATTGCCCAGGACAGAGTCGTACTTGAGCAGATGGGCCAGGGTACCAGCATCCGTCAGGTCGTTTGCGGCAACGATCTCGACCTCATCATTTCCCATCGCTGCCCTGTACGCGTTTCTACCTATTCGTCCGAATCCGTTTATCGCAACTTTTATTGCCAAATCAGGATCCTCCTCGTCCTGCCCACATATCCGAGGCGGATATAAAAATTGTTACTAAATATAAAGATCCAAGACAGAACCGCTAAACTCGACCCCCGGGAGATATGCGAAACACCACCGTCCCTCCCCCGGTCCTCGGTGGACCGGGATCCGGGCAGTGGACATATCCACAACCATCCTCCTGGGATAGCCCCAGTGAGACGGGGTCGATGCCCCTGCTGATCGGCGACAGGAAGGGAAGCAGGCTGCCCATTGCGTGGCTGCAGAGGGCATCCGTTCCATCCATGTCCAGCCGATATCCATCTCGGAGCACGATCCTGTCACCGACCTTGAATACGGGACACTCCCCCCTCACCTCAACAACCTCAATGACTAGGTCTCTAGCCTTCATCGAACCCATCTTTTATAGATAGGAATCTGAAAAACCTTTTCAACCGATCCATAGACAGATACCACATGAAGGGCGCCCAGATAGGAGGCGAGATCGACAGAATAGAGGACTCCATGTCGGAAGAGATGATCGGACGGACGGTATCCCTCCGTGGCTGGGTGCACCGCATCCGCTGGAGCAAGAACATAACCTTCATCGTTCTGCGCGACCCGACGGGCCTGGCTCAATGCACCATAAAGGAGGGCTCGCCCGCCTTCGAGAAATCAAGAGATATAACCCTGGAGTCCTGCATCTCCCTTTCCGGTGCGGTCAAGGAGGACGCAAGGGCCCCCGGGGGATTCGAGGTCTCCGTCCAGGAGCTGAACGTTATAGGCAAGGCCCAGCCGTTCCCCATATCCGAGGACAAGAGCACTCCGCTGATCCTGGATAACAGCCACCTATGGGTCAGGAGCCGGGAGATGACCAACGTCCTCAAGGTGAACGACGTGCTTCTGGATGCATTCCGGAACTACTTCCGGAACCGGGAATTCTACAGGGTCGATCCTCCGATACTGATCACCGCTGCATGCGAGGGCGGTTCAACGCTCTTCGAATTCGACTACTTTGGACAGAGGGCCTACCTGACCCAGAGCTCCCAGCTATATCTCGAGGCATTCCTGCCCAGCCTGGAGAAGGTCTACTGTCTCGCGCCTTCCTTCCGAGCGGAGAAGTCGCGGACCCGGCGTCACCTCACCGAGTTCTGGCATCTGGAGGCCGAGGAGGCATTCTGTGATCTGGAGGGAACGCTCGCAACCCAGGAGGAGATGGTCGAATTCATCGCCCACCGTGTTGCGGAGCGGACCCGAAAGGAGCTTCGCGAGCTCGGACGTGACCCCGCCGATCTCGAGGCGATCGAAGCGCCCTTCGAGAGGGTGAGCTACGGACGGGCGGTGGAGATCCTGCGGGACAAGGGCCTGGTGATGGAATACGGGGATGACTTCGGGGTCAAGCAGGAGAAGTCCCTGGTCAAGGAGTTCGACCAGCCGTTCTTCGTACACGGCTTCCCCGAAAGCGCAAAGGGCTTCTACCACAGGCCCGACCCCAAGAACCCCGGCCATGTACTCTGCGCAGATATGCTGGCCCCCGAGGGAAACGGGGAGATAATCGGCGGGGGGGAGAGAATCCACAGCTACGACATGCTGATGGAGAGAATAGAGGGGGCCGATCTCGATCCAGCAGACTACGAGTGGTATCTCGACCTGAGGAGATACGGCACCTGTCCACATGCGGGCTTCGGGCTCGGGGTTGCCAGATTGGTGAAGTGGTTCTGCAAACTGGATCATATACGGAAGTCCGTGCCCTTTCCAAGGACCATCAATCGAGTGTATCCGTAGTCGCACTGCGCTCCAGGCCCGACTGATCGGGCTCGATTGCTCCATGACCCTAGCTACTTGGTCCCAACTCCAGGGTCACGACCTCCTCGTTGAGGGGCAGGGATACGTTGTATATCGGGATACCATCGATCTCAGCGTACCCCGAGCCATTATGCGCGTGTGCGTGAATCACCGCATCCGGCCTTCTCTCGGTAACAACCGCCTCGTAGCGTCTGGTGCCCATCCACGGGTAGCTGTTCTTCCTCTCCCCCTCCAGGGTCAGATAGGTGGGGGCGTAGTGCAGCAGGAGGATCTTCACCTGACCGGGGGCCTTGAGGAGGCTCGAGACAGTCTCCACCCTCGCCTTGTAGATATCGTTGATATGGGGGATATTCCTCTTCTGCCAGCTCGTCGGCCTCTCCAGACTCCCCGTCGATCCCACTATCAGTGTATCGATACCACCCAGTTTCATGTTGCACGACTCGTCATCCAGGAAGACGATCGACGGGTTCTGCTCCCGTATGTAGTCACGATCCTCGCTGAACTCGGTATTGCCGAATGCCGCCACCAAGGGGCATTCCACGTACCTGTCGATGATCTCCATGACCTGGGAGTAATCGGACGGGTCGTTCGGCTTCAGCACATCCCCAGCGATGAGAAACGCATCGGGAGATACGCTCATTGAGTTAAGGGACGACTCCAGAAGGTGGGTGAACTTGGGATGATGGATATCTCCGGTGCCCGCGATCAACAAGGCGGAACACCCTAGTCTGCGGATGGCGGCCTGATGTATCCTCCCTCTTTCCTCTCTTCTTTACCCCTCAGCTTGTCCGCCGTTTCCTTCCGTACGATCTTGAACCTGGTGGGCGAGCCGCACTTCGGACAGGTCTCCTTTTCCGGATCGAGTATCAGATCACACTTCTTGCAGTATGGGACAGCTACGCTCAAACTCGTTCAACCCTTGATATTCGATAGGAGGTTGAGAAAGATAATGCTTTTCCCGGGGGGAGAGGAGGTTTCCCCGAAAGACGGCAGAAACCGGTCAAGAAATATTAAAGAGATCTACCGGAGGTCACCTAGTTGGGCCCGTAGTCTAGTGGTTACTTCTGGCCACAGATGACGTCACCCTCACACGGTGAAGAACCGGGGTTCAAATCCCCGCGGGCCCACTGAAACCAACGTTCAACAGGCGTGAAAGACGATCACCGGGATGGTCCCTGACAACTGCAGCAATCGGATGCTACCTAGTCACCTCTCCTTCTCCATGTCTTCGCCTGATCCCTATATTTCGCAACCCTGAAGTGCAACTGTCGAGTCCCCTAGAGGTTGGACAGAATGGTAGGGATGAGATAACCCACGGTGAGCAGGATCCCGGTGAAGAAGTGATTCTGGTAGGTGTATTTATTTGCCAGCGTTATCTCAGAAGGCTCATCGTAGCTACCCTCCGCTATAATTATGGTCCTCAAAGCAAGCGGAAGCGTGATAAGAGCCAAAAGGGCGTAAGGCGGCATGAAGCCCAACAGAACGGATACAACCACAAACAGATAGGCAGCGATGAATAGCCCTGAAAACACATCAACGGCGGTCTTCTCACCGTACCTGACCGCTATGGTGTTCTTGTTCGATCTGGCATCGGCCTCGCGGTCAGGCACCTGGTTTATCAGAAGCATGCAGGCCATTATGAGGCCCACCGGAATTGAAGCTACCCATGGCATCAGAGTCATGTGGCCGGTCTGAACATAGTAGCTACCCACGGTTATCAGGGGGCCGAAGTTCAGAAAGAGGGAGAACTCGGCCAGTCCCCACTTGCAGACGTAGTTCACATGGAAGTATCCGAAGAAGAGCCCCGTCACGCCCAGGGCAAGTATCGGCCATCCCAACAGGAAAACGAAGTAGATGCCAATAACCGCGCCTACGGTGAAGGATAGCATGGACGCCAGATACACGCTTCTTGGACTGAGCTTGCCGTCAGTCAGTATCCTGCTTCCCCCGAAGAAAGGCGACTTGAGCTCGTCGTATATCGGATGCAGGTCACATCCGCTGCGATAGTCGAAGTAATCATCGATCATGTTCGCCCCCGCATGTATCGACACCGTACCCGCCAAGACCAAAAGGAAGTTGACTAGGTCGAAAACACCGGAATCATACAAGGCGACTGATGTACCGAGAACCACAGGCACGAGCGTACAGGTGAAAAAGGGAGCTCTAAGCTCCCTGATCCATACGCCGATATTCAATGGACGTCCTCCCAAGTGTAAATCCCCTCCGCCAGGATCAGCCTCCTACCCCTGCTACCCTCCTTCATCATCGCATTCACTATGAAGAGCGGCACCTCTTCCATCATGCGGCGGTAATCATTCTTGGGCATCCCCCCTGCCTTTGAACTGAATTTGGCACAGTGCTCCAGGAGAAGGTCCTCCACCTCTCTCCTCCCCATCTTCAGATCCCCGTCCGATAGATCGTCTGCCATCTGGTAGATTATCCCCAATTGAATCCCAACCTCCCTCGGAACACATTCGTCAGGCCCGGCGGCGGCCCCCTGGGAGCCGAGTTCAGCGGCCAGCCCGAATAGGGAGCCTGTCTTGAGACGGATAGTTTCGGTGTAAGTCCCCGGCGCATACCTCCCAGCCCGGGGCTGGTAGGCCTCTCGCAGGGCTCCCGTGGCGATATCCTGTATAACCCTTGAAGTCAGCCTCAGGGTATCGATATCATCGATGATACCCAGTGCTCTCGATAGCATGCCATCGCCGAGAAGGACCGCAAGGTTCCTTGGCTCAAGCTTTGACTCTTCAGGGGGCATCTCCTGCAGATGTCTCCACAGGCTCAGCATGCCCCTTCTCACCGCATCATTATCGGTAACATCATCATGGATCAGGGTAGCGCTGTGTATGAATTCGACCAGAACGGCATTCCTCAGCGCCTTCTCTCTATCCGTGCTGTATATGTCGGCTGACAGAAGGCAGAGAACGGGCCTCAATCTCTTGCCTCTCTCCAGGGAGTACTCGGTCAAGGCTCCCATTCTCCTGTCTCCATCGCACTGCAGGAAAGACTCAAGAGCCCTCTCGACTGCGCCGAGATTCTCGCCGTAATACTCCTCGAAGCTTTGTACCGTCATTGCCGTGCACGAAACGCCTCAATATACCCAAGACCCAAATATAAAACTAGACGTTCGTCTCACGGCGCAGGCAAAAACCTGCAATCAGGCACTCGGGTTTCGGCATCAGATCGTGCAGCGAGCCCACGCGTGGGTTCAAACCGCCGAGGCGGAAAGCATGTTGGGACTTTTCGCAGCCATGGTTATCATCCGGGAAATTGAAGAGGATCACATCCTCTTGGTCGTCGGAACCTCTCTGTAGACACGTCTCCGAACCATCAACGTCCATAACACTGAACCGCACACCATACCGGTAGCGGTTACCACAAGCCACTGGGTGATGTATATCCACAGGAAGGTTTCATCCTTCCGTCTCATCGAATCCTCCGTGATCTTCTCGAGGATATCGATGGCCAGATCGATCTTGGTCTCCGCGCTCTGGAGCTCGTTATCCATGTAGAGAAGCTTGGATTCCCCAACCAGGCCGTCGGTGTTCTGTACCCTCATCTCCAGGTCGACGGTCTTTCCCCCGAAGCTCGAAACGAAGTCGATCACGGAGAAGACCATACTCCTCAGGTCATTGTAGTTGCCATAGCTCACTCTGAGGCTATGGAAAACGGGGATATCCTGGATCGGTTCCCTCCCAGTTCCATACCTGATCCAGTTCACGAGAATGTCCAGCCCATATGGATTATCACTCACTATGTGTGTTTCGGCCGGCATATCCCATCCCCACCACCCGTGTCTCATGTTGTCGCTCAGTGACCAGGTAAGACCGTCCCCGAACTCCCATGACATGAGGTAGGGAACCTCTGGCGCAATCTCGGGGTGATTGCCCACCGACCACATCCAGATCAACGCCCCTTGTCTGGCAAACATAAGGTAGCCACCGCCACCCACGAACTTCTCAAGACCCAGGCTCAGGAAGGGCGTGAATACCGGCGGCGTGTTCCTATTCACCCTCACATGAAATGGCCCCTTCTAGGGCGTTCCTATCTTCATGCTCAGTTTCGTGCTGTCCAGGCCTCCGGAATACTCGGCGACCTTGATGCCGTCTAGAGGAAAACAGTCGGAGAGTTCCGACAGTAGAAAGGGAAGAAAACAGAACTGATGCTTGCTGAGAAGGCTGTTCATAGTCGTTGCCCCCACCTCGCCCTCCTCAATGGCGCGCCTCATCCAGTGAATCCCGTCATCCCCGAAATATGAAACCACCGGGCTGTCAAGCATCAGGAAATCGTAGCCGGCCAGCTGGGCGTAATTCCTGGGGAAGTACATCCTCACCGAACGCATGATCCTCTCGCCGAACATGGCCGACCAACCTGATTCGTAGAACCGTGCCGGGACGTAATGTCCGGTTATCGAAGGCTCCTGCCTGAACCAGCTGATGTAAGGGGCCAGCTGGTTCTCGACAGCTCCCAGGCACATTACCTTCATCGGATCTTCATGCGTCCCCGCCACCACCTGAAGCTGCGAGCCAAACAGCAGTAGCGGAATCAGGATCAGTCTTGCATCCAGATCAATCAGTCCCCATTCTTGAGACCAAGCCGATCATTCTCCCCGGCCAGTTCGTGAGCACTCCGTCCACCCCCATGTCCACCGACGACACCATCTCATCGGGGGAGTCCGCATAGAAAAGGAACACCCGGATTCCCTCATCATGTATTCTCTCCACGAAATCCCTGCTCAATGATGGACGCCCAATCTGGACTACCTCGACACCTAGATCCACGGCGGTCGAAACGCATTCCCCCTCGCTCCTGGAACCCTGGATAAGTATACGCATGACGGAGGGATCGATCCTTTCAATCTCCCTGGCCACCCCGGCGTGTCTCGTAGCCAGGTATCCACGTTCACCGAGGTCGTATCGATCGAAGGCGTCAACCAGGTGATCCTCATAGTGCGGGGTGTCTCCGAATCTCTTCAGCTCGATGTTGAGCCAGATCGTCCCCTCAATCCCGTCAAGCGTCTCCTCCAAGGTCGGGATCGTCTCTCCGCTGAATTCTGATTCGAACCAGCTCCCCGCATCGAGGCGTTTCAGTTCCCTGAGCGTGAGGTCTCCGACCCTTCCGCAGCCATCCGTGGTTCTGTCAACCGTTTCATCATGTATGACAACCAGCTCCCTATCGCTGGTGGGCTGAACATCGAGCTCTATCATGTCAGCGCCGAGTTCCCATGCCCTGCGGAAGGCCGCCATGGTGTTCTCAGGGCAATTCCCCGAATCACCCCGATGTGCTATCACCATAGCCACGGTAGGTCAATTCAAATCGGCCACTTAAATTTTTGCGAGGGAGACAAGATTGGGTTCCTCTCTCCAGCAGCCACAGAGAATTTTGCAGGCCGACCCGGGTCTCGAGGAAATCACTCGGAGTCGGGAAATCTTGCATAACAGCACTTAAATTCGCATCTCAATTCCTCGGAATGGATCCCGAGAACTAGGCGCGGCTCAGGTAAAGCCCTTAAACTGAACGAGAAACGGGAAGTGAGATTATGAGATCAGACAAACCCAACGTGTTAATGCTGATGGGGGACCAACACCCGGTCTACATGACCGGCTGCTACGGTCACCCGTTCGCGAGAACGCCAAGTATGGACAGCATCGCGGAGCAGGGTACCACGTTTGACGCCGCGTACTGCGCGAGCCCCCTCTGCGCCCCATCCAGGGCCGCTATGATGACGGGAAGGCACGTACACTCCATTGAGGTCTGGGATAACGCGAGTCCCCTTCGGTGTGATTGGCCCACCTTCGCCCACAGCTTCACCGCCGCCGGTTACCGCACCATCCTGTGTGGGAAGATGCATTTCGTCGGCCCCGACCAGCACCACGGTTTTGAGGAGCGTTGGACCCAGGACATATACCCCTCGACCTTTGACTGGACCATCTCAAACCGGGAAAGGGTATTCGTCAAGCCACGGGGTACGGGTCAGGGCAGGCACCGGGTCTACGAGAGCGGGGTCGGCCGCACCCCGGACATGGATTACGACGAGGAGGTGGCATTCAGAGCCGTAACCGGGCTCCGCGCGATCGCCCGTGAGAACTCAAACCGCCCGTTCTTCCTCTGCGTCTCGTTTAACGGTCCGCACTATCCGTTTCGGGCGCCGAGGGAGTACTGGGACCTCTATCGGGACCAGGATATCCGAGTTCCGGAGCTTCCCGAGGGATTTCAATCGGAGGACCACCCGACGGTACAGTGGGTCCGGGACGCAACGCATCTCGAGGAACCCGTTCCCGAGGATATATGCCGACGAGCCAAGCACGCCACGCTCGGACGATTAACAATGCTCGACGATTACCTGGACCGCATCCTGACCGAGCTTTCGGATGGGGGTCTGGAGGACGACACCATAGTACTCTACGCCAGCGATCACGGGGACATGATGGGCGAGCATGGCCTTTGGTTCAAGTGCACTCACTACGAGTGGTCCAGCAGGGTCCCCCTCATGGTTAAGGGGCCCGGGATCCGCAGGGGACGGATTGACGAACCGGTGAGCCTGCTTGACCTGGGGCCAACCCTCTGCTCCCTGGCAGGCATCGATCAGGTTTATCCCAGAACCGACGGCAGGGATCTGAGCCCGCTGGTCACCGGGGAGGGAGAGAATGTAGATGGCGAGATGATATTCGAGTACTACGGGGACGGTACCTGGCGGGGATGGCGGACGATAAGGCGTGGGAAGCTCAAGTTGACTTACGCTCCGGGGTTCGAGCCCCTCATCTTCGATCTGGAGAGGGACCCCGGGGAGTGGAACGATGTGGCCCGAGATCCTGACTACCAGGGTGCGAGGGAACGGATGATGGAGACGATCCTTCAGGACTGGAACCCGGAAGAGTGCGATGAAAGGAGATACCTGAGTGAGGAGCGGCGGCTCGCAATACTGAAAGCCCTCGGTCCCAAGAGACCGGAGAGCTGGATATATCCTTCACCCCCGGTCCCGCATCCGGGTACGGGACATAGCAGGAGGACCCGGTTCACCGGGCAGGATGAGGAGAGGAAGGAGCAAACATGAATGCTGCCGCGGGCGGATGAATGAACTATCACGGCGATTGAAGCTACCACGCCTGGTTCGGCTGAGTTGCGACGGAAGATTTATGGCGAATGCTCGAGCGGAGGTCGATCCGTATGAAGAGTGATACTGTCAGGGGATTGGCCTGGGCCAACCTCGTACACCTGAGCAACAATATGTGGGACGATATGCCGCCCAGATACCAGCCTTACCTGCGCTTCTCGGAAAAACTCTGGAAAGACATCCTCGAGGAGATGTCGCGAATCGGTATGAACATGGTTGTCCTGGATCTCGGGGACGGAGTGATCTACGATAGCCACCCCGAGATCGCGGTGGAGAACGCCTGGTCGGTGGAGAAACTGAAAGGGGAGATAGGCAGAGCGGAGGACCTGGGAATCGAGATCATCCCCAAACTGAACTTCTCAGCCGCCCACGACGCCTGGTTGGGGGAGTATTCAAGGTGTATATCGACGGACACCTACTACCAGGTCGTTGGGGATCTGATCTCCGAGGTCATCGATATATTCGACAAGCCGAGATTTGTCCACCTGGGAATGGACGAGGAGGCGCCCAGGTTCCAGGACGCCCATCGAGGGAAGAGATACAGGATCATGATGGTGCGGCAGCACGACCTGTGGTGGCATGACCTGGAGTTCCTCTTCCAGGAGGTGCAAAGTGAGGGCGTACGCCCCTGGATCTGGCAGGCTGGCATGTGGTTTCCTCCCGAGTTCTTCGAGCCGGACACCTACGTGGAAAGGATGCCCAAGAGCGTCCTGCAATCCAACTGGTACTACGGCGAGGACTTCGGAGAGGACAACTTCAGGGTCAGAAGCTACGATATCCTGGAGAAGAACGGCTACGACCAGATACCCGGTGCAGGGACCCACAGCAGTTCCAGGAACTTCGAGATGACCGTCTCATACTGCCTGAACGTCATCGATCCCTCGCGTCTCTACGGTTTTCTTCAGACGACCTGGAAGCCGGCCACCGAGGAATACCGTCAGGTGCAGATGGAGGCAATTTCCCAGGTCGGCAGAACCATCAGCAACCTCTGAAATATGAACCGTTGACGCCTCGACCGGGGGAGAGGCACGCCCCTCAGTCACCTCTTGGCTTCCTGAACCTCTTCGCCCACAGGACGAGGAAGGTCGGGAGTATGAAGACGGCGGAGAGGAAGCTGTAGATTATCGTCAGGGCGACTATTCCGCCGAACTCCTTGAGAGGGGGCAGGAACGAGAAAATCAGCAGGCCGAAGCCCGAGACCGTTGTCGCGGCTGCGCCGAAGAGGGCCGACCCGGTGTGTATCACGGCCTCCCTGCAACCCTCGTCAACGTCGTCGGTCGCGTCCACCTCCTCGACGAATCTGTGGGTGAGATGGATGCCGTAGGTGACGCCCAGGCCGATCGTTAGTGCGGTGACTGTTATCGTCAGCATGGTGTACGGTATCCCAGCGATATACATCGTCCCCAAGATCCAGGCGCTGCACAGGAGGACAGGGACCATGGTTATCGCTCCTAGGACCAGCGAATCGTCCTTGACAGCAAAGATAATCGTCAGTACTATGAACGAAAGCGCCAGGGTAAGGAAGAAGGATAGCGTCATGCTGCTCTCCATACTGGCGGTGATCTGCCTTAGCATGATCGAGGAACCTGTCACGGTCGCCCTTTCGACTATCTCCGATTCGGCCAGCTCATCGAGCGGTGTGGCATCCTGCTCCAGCTCCCGCATGAGCTGGTCCGCATCCTCTCTCCTGTCGCTCTCGATCCCGATTCTCATAACCGTCGCATCGAATTCCCCGTTCTCGTTTCTGTGGATCAGCGATCGCGCCATCGACTTGGTGAGGTCATCCCTGTACAGCCACAATAACAGATCACCAACCCCCCTGTCGGGCACCTCATCGCCGTCGACCAGGGCGGCCTCGTACATAAGGCTGAAATTCCGGTCATAGGTATCGAGCGGATCCGCGATCCTCTCGTCATCCGCCACATCCTTCATCAGTGAGAGTATCGAAGTGACCTCGGGACGATCGCCCTTGGCGGTCGATCTCTTGGAAACCATCTCGTCGTCCATCATGTTCAGGGTCGTCACGTCCATGGCCTTCAGAACCTGGGGCGAGCTGATGTTGCCCTCGACCAGAATGCTGGCAGATGCCGAGCTGACGTTGAAGTTGTCGAGTATGTACCGGAGATTCCTGGAGTATTCGAGGTCCTCCGGGAGGAAGTCCTCTATCTCGAATCTTGTCTCGAGCTGGCTCGCCCCGTAGAGGGCCCCCAGGGTGACGAGAACGGTGAACAGGATCACTACCTTGGGGTGGTGCTGGGCGGCAGTCGCACCGCCGCTGAGTACCGAAGAGCCGAAGGAGGTGAGTGCCCCTGGCCCTCTCGCCTTCTGTTTCGCCCTCGACCTCCTGTCCAGGATCTGTTTGACAGAGGGAACGAAGATGACCATGATCACAAACGCCGAGGCTATCCCCATACCGGAGAGTATGCCGAACTCCTGGAGAGCCGAGAGGTCCGATGTCAGATTTGCCAGGAAGGCCAGGACGCTGGTTATGGTTGCGATCAGAAGCGCGGACCCCACCCAGGTTATCGACGTACTTGAAGCATCCTCGGGGGCTGCCCCTGTGTTTCTCTCCTCCCGGTATCTCAGGGTAAGGTGGATGCCGTAGTCGATCCCGAGGCCGATAATTATCACAGGCACAGCAAGGGTCATGGGGTTGAACACGAACCCGGCAAGGACGCCCAGGCCGTAGGTCCAGACCACGGATATCCCGAGTCCGACGATGCTTATCATCATGTCGGTTAGATTCCGGTACACAAGTGCCAGTACCACGATCACCAGCAGAAAGGCCATTGGCAGGAGCACCATCAGGGAATCCTGGGTGGCGGTGAGTATCTCCCGGGATGTGAGTTCTTGAGCAGTGACGACCATGTCGGAGTGTGAAGGGTCAATGGATTCGATAACACCCTGCATTGCCTCCTCCGCCCGCAGCAGAAGATCCTTGTCATCCCCCGGGACCGTGGATTTGCTGGCGTTGAAACTGAAGGATATCATCGTCGACTCCGCACCGTACTCGCCCTCTTGGGGATTGAAGTCCGTCGTGAGAAGGAAGCGGATGCCTCTCTTCAGGCCCGTTACACCCGAGTTCAGCTGCTTCGCCGTGACCTCGATGTTTATCCCCTTGGTCTCGGTCATCATCTCAGACAGTGCGTTCCTCATCGGCGGCATGACCGCATTCAGCTGGAGGATCGCCTGGCTCGCCTCACTCGAACCGCCCATGTTTGGGTCCGTCGAAGCGGCCGCTAGGACCCCGCCAAATAGCTCGATCTCCTCAAGGGTCGCCTCCCCCGTAGAAACCGCTGAACTAACCGCGTTCACCATCGGGTCGATATCGGAGCCCTCGTACTCCATTATTTCCTGAACCAGACCCAGCAGCTCCTGCTGGGTCATATTCGAATAGAACCCGATCATCTTGGTGTAGTTGCGGGCCGAGGGGCCCTCGCCCTCTCCCTGTCCATGCCCATCCCCCGCCTGGTCTTCGGGCATGAGTGACATCAGCTCCATCACCACGGCCATCACCCTCTGACTTGCAGCCACGACGGATGCCGGGAGATCTGACGAACCGAGAGATTCCTCGATTTCGATCCTCGAGTCTCGGATGGCCCTCAGCAACCCGCCAAGGGACCCGTTCATCTGAGAGAACTGGGGGGTTAGCGTCTCGTTCATACCCCGTATCGTATCCAGAAGCTCACTTGCCTGGATGAGATTATCGGCAACGCTCGAAATCCTCCGGGGGTCTGTTTCGGAAAGCAGCAGAGGCTCGACTTGGCTGTCGGTCTCGATTGCCCTCTCGACCTCCAGGATCTCGATGAGTGTCTCCGGCGTGAGCACGTTTCCATTATCGGCTCGGGCAACGACCTGCACGCCCTCGATGGACTCGAACTTCCGGCTGATCTCCTGAGAGGCGTTCACGAGCTCGGTCTCCGGCATGAAGGTGTTCTCGGTCGCCTCCATATCCAGCCCTTCGATCATGAAAGCTCCACCAAGGAAGGCGGTCAGGGCCAGTACGATTATCAGGGACGCAACCGGCCTTGACGAGATCCTCCTTGAAAGGCCGGACATCAGTCATCGCCCCCGTGATTCCCCTCGCCCGAGGCAGCTGTCGCTGGATCATCCGTTTTCATCCTTATATTCGCCCTTGTCCTTCCCAGGACGTCGATCAGAGAGTCTATGGTTGAAAGCATCGATTTCATGCGTTCCTCGCGGGTTCCGGGCTCCATCTCGCTCAGAAGACTCGCATGGGTCTCGATCCACTCCCCCTCGTTCAGGTTCATCGCCCTCACCAGGTGCACTATCGCATCCTCGGCCTCGGAGAAGAGTCTCAGGAGTTCCCTCTTCCCATCCTCCGTGATGCGGTAGACCTTCCTTCTACCGTTCGATCCCTGTCTCTCTATGAGCCCCTCGCGGGCCATGTCGCTCATGAGTGGATACACATTCCCGGCCTTTGGGGCCCAGAAGCCGTCGCTCCGCTCTGAGATCCTCTTAATAATGCCGTATCCGTGGAGAGGTTCACGATAGAGATTCGCGAGTATGAATAGCCTGACGAAGCCCTTCTTCATCTGGGACGCAGACTGGCGATCCAGCGTCATTTTCAGCTGGACGCTATATGGACCATATATATGTTTACGATATAGAATGCGTCCGACGTGCGATATCACCCTGTCCTGAGGTGAACCAGCAGTATCCCGAGAATGATCAGCGCGAAGCCGCCGATCTTCGTGATATTCAGGGCCTCGTCCAGAAAAGCATTCGCGAGTACGGCCGTCACCAAGTAGCTGAGTGACAGAACCGCCACTACTTGAACCAGTTCCCCGTAAGAGAGCGCCGTCAGGTAGAACACGCCGGAGCAGATCGTCAGCAGCACCCCCGCGATGATCCATCTGGACCCAACTATCTGACCGATATACTCAGCCGAAAGCAGCTTGGAGAGTCCAAGCTCGCCAAGAGGCCCCACACCTATCTTGAAGCAGATATTCGAAAAGCCGAAGAACAGCGAGGAAACCGCCGCGAGTGCGAAGGCAATAGTCAACTTCAAACAACCACAACGCGAACTTCAGCTCCGTTCTGATATATATTCCGAATACGGGAACGGTGGGGAGAGAGCGGGATCATTTTTCAGCTGGATTCCCAACCCGGACCCATGGTTCGACTGCCCTTCGGCTCCCGGTGCCACATCTGTGGGGCAACCGAAGGCCTGAGGGATTGCATAATCTGCGGAAAAAAGACGTGCCAGCTCCACATGGTTGATGGCAAATGCCACAAGTGCCTAGAGAGGGAGGCCCTCGGCACCAAGACGGCCCCTGTGGCGCGGAAGGAGGAGAAGACGAAGGGATCCGAGAGGGATGAGTCAGCCGATCTGAACACCCAGATCAAGATCGGCACTCGAGCCCGGCAGGCTCTCGCCGAACTGTATCTCCTCGCCGGTGGGAGGCCTGGGACCAAGAGGTCCACCACCCCGATGGGCTCCATGAAACTCGACCAGGATAAGAAGGAGCTGATGATTGACAGGCAGGTGGCCCGGAGGATCTACTCCACCACGACAGTCAGATCACCTTCCGACCGGCAGTTGACCGTCGACACCCGCTCGTCGGCAGCTATCCCAATCTGGAGAACCAAGTCACGGGAGAGGGGTCAGGACGAAGCCTACGCAACGGTTCGAACCGCCCACGATATGGTCCTGAGATCGCTCGATTTGATCTCGAGATCCGTCTCCGAAGGGGCAACGGTGACCGCGGGACTGCCCTTCCTCGAGGAGATACAACTCAATGAACAGATGGCCTGCCCGTACTGCGGGGCATGGAGAGAGGTGTGTCAATGCCCCCAGAAGACCAGTGGAACGATGACGGCGTCCGGGTACTTCAAGGCCATGATCAGCAACCGGATCAACCAGCTGCGCCTGGTCCTGTCACAGATGGATCCCGAGGACGATGACCAGCTGGCTGAACGGTTGAAGAGATGGCAGGACGCGCTAGATGACCTGGACTCCGAAAGCCCCCCGGTCTCCGACGCCGACCTTCCTGAAGGTTCAGGCTAGTCATACGTCCTGAAGCTGAACGAGATGTTCTGACCCGTGTCCAGGGTTACCAATATCCTTGACCATTCGTTGTTCGTCGTTCCCACCGGGAAGCTGGAGATCACGCTCTTGACCTCGCCCGCCTCGACCTGAGCCTCGCCCTCCTCCATGAGACGGTCTCCGAGATGCGTCTCCCAGTAGTACGTGTGGTCCTGCCCTCGTTTGTTGGCTATGAAGAAGCGTAGCCTGACATCGCTGAACTCGAAGACCTCGCGGGGATACTCGTGGAAGAGGGCTTCGGTTGATGTCGCATCCGCGAAAGTCAGGTACGTATCCCCCATCCTGAAGGTCTGGTAGATCTTCAGCCTGATCCGATTTGGCTCCTCCCCCACGATCAGCTTCTCCTCGTCGCTATCGGGCCCCACTATCCAGAGCTCCCTACCGAAGAGACTTCCCGTGACGATCCTTTCCGACGTGTTGAACTCCAACCCGCCGGTGTAGTTGCTCAGCTCTATCTTGTGGGTGGCGAAGTACAGCTCCGTGTACCTGGTTGACCTCCTGGGCTCGAAGAGGAAAACGGCGCCTAGGACGAATCCCACCATAGCTGCCCCGATGAGTATCAGCATCACGAGATCATCGGATTCTCCGCCCGCTTCTCTCACAGGGCTTCCCTTGGCGAACAACCTTTAAATCTTTGCGGACGAAAGGAAAGTGCGTGTGTCCCCTCTCCGTTCCGTCGATTGATTGCCTCAGGAGGCTGAGATTGAAGCTTGGCCTCACCCAGTCCGAGTTGGCCCAACTGGCGGACGTCAGCCAATCCCTGGTTTCGCAGATCGAATCCGGAGAGGTGGACCCCAGGCTGTCAACCCTCTCAAGGATTGCCGAGGCCCTGAACGAGCACGAGGCAGCAAAGGAGATCTGCGCTCGGGACCTCTATCAGAAGGAACTCATATACGTCTCCGGTCAAGATTCGATCAGCCACGCCGCGAATCTGATGTGGTCCAAGAAGATCTCGCAACTCCCGGTCTTCGAGAATGGTAGAAACGTCGGGAGCATCTCCGAGAAATCGATCACGGCGGAGATCGCCAGGGGGTCAGCGGAGAAGATCGCATCCAGAAAGGTGGAGGAGATAATGCAGGATCCCTTCCCCATGATAGGCACTAACGCGAGGATGGATGTCATAGTATCTCTGTTGAACGACAACCTGGCCGTGCTGGTCATGGACAAGGGCAAGGTCGTGGGTATAATAACCAAAGCTGACGTGTTGTCTCGGCTGAAGATCCAGTCGGATCAGCATCCGCCCGATATCAACAGCTCCAAGTAGGATCTTCTTTCGCTCTTCAGGCCGACCTCCTCCAACATACCCACCAGGTCCTCCGCCGAATCGGCATCCTCTGACCGGGACTCGATCTCCAGGAACTTTCCAAGCCCCTCAACATCGTCTAGACACACCGTCACACCCTCCTTGAAGAACGAACGTCTTCTCTTTCGAATCTCTCCCACCCGCTCGAAACCGAGCCTCTCCAGGATCTGCTTCAGACCCTCGGGGCATGGCACCTCCAGCTCCTCCCTGGTCTTGGAGATCCCATCCAGTTTGGGGCCCTTGTACGTGAAGAGGGTCTCGTCTCCCTGACATCGTATCCTTAGAGCCTCGTCCGTCTTCGAGAAATCCCTACAGGGGTGAGAGAAGTAGATATCTTCCTGGACCCGTTCAGGGAGAGCTTCCCACCCGGACACCATATCACGGATTATCCGGTCGGGAAAATCACTGGGTATGCGCGCCTTGACCTCGACCTCGATCATAGCTCTTCCTGTATCACAAGAATACAAAAATCGGACCCAGTATCATCGGGATACGTTCTGATACTGATGCGGTTCAGAGGCGAAGATCATCTACCAGATATCAACCCAGATACACGAACTCGTTGTAGAGCAGTACGTATATCACAAACCAGGTTATCAGGTAGTAGTACAGTGTATGCAGATAGAGCTTCGGCCTGCCCCCCTCGGCCTCGATGCTGATACCCATCATCTCGGCCAGGTAGGTGCCCACATATCCCAACGCGGCCACGGAGATTAATATTAGAGCGATCAGAGTAAGTGTTGGGTCGCCATTCTCCGGTCTCAGGGAGAGATCTATGCCGACCGAAACGAAAGCAGCTACAAACCCCACGATTATGAAGGCCAATAGCCGCTTGGCGTCCTTATTCATGATAGATTGACTCCGTTAGAGGGCTTAATTTGAGGGAAATGCACGCAGTTGATATAAATTGTATCGTCAGCGAACTCAAGAATCTACCGGGAGCGAGGGTTGACAAGATCTATCAGGACTCAAGAGACGTCATGCGGATCAGATTCTACGGCGGGAGTCAAGGGCGGGCGGAACTGCTGATAGAGGCTGGTCGAAGGATACACCTCACCCAGTTCAGAAGAAAGGCTCCCAAGACGCCAACTAGCTTCGCGATGTTCCTGAGGAAACACCTCGGCAACAAGGCTCTGACAGATGTCTCGCAGAGCGACTTCGATCGGGTCGTGATACTGGAATTCCATCCACTTCGCCTCGTAGTTGAGCTCTTCTCGCGTGGAAACATCGTGTTGCTCTCCGCGGACGGGGAAGTGATGCTGTCAATGAAGAAAGGGGGGCACGGAAGGGTCGAGAAGGGATCGTCGTATTCGCTGCCAGAGCCCCCGGGCTCACCCTTCGGCCTTTCGGGTGTGAGCGAGCTCAGGGAAAGGTTGGGGAGGGAGGACATCGTGCGATCCCTCGCGGTTGACCTGGGACTTGGCAGATTGTACGCAAATGAAGCGTGCATATCAATCGACATCGACAAGCACGCATCCCCCGAACGGATCACCGATGAGCAGGCCGAACGTCTATTGGCGTGGCTCGACAGGCTCGAGGAGGTCATTGCCGATCCAGAGCAACCCGTGATATACCGCGACGAGCGCCCCGTGGAATATGCTCCCTTCAAGCTCGATTCCATGGAGAAGGAACCGGAAACGTCGGAGAGCTTCAACCAGGCGGCCGATCTCTACTACTCGGCCGAAGAGAGATCGGAGATACGACAGGAGGCCGAGGAAGTCAAGCGGGAACGGCTCCAGAAGCTGGAGAAAAGGCTTCATATTCAGACGACGCAGCTCAGCCATCTCACCGATACCTCGGACAAGCTCAGGGAGGGGGCGGACATGCTCTTCGCCCACTACACCCAGATTCAACACATCCTTACCGGACTATCCGATGTGCAACCCGACCTGGATACCTTCGAAAGGCTTGCCTCCCAAGTTCAGCTGGACGCACAGTTCAGGGCCTATGACCCCAGGACTGACACAATCACCTTCCTCCTCGACGATTCCAAGATCTCGCTGGACCTGGGCAAGAGCCTGGAGGAGAACGCGGGAAAGCTCTATACCAAGGCCAAGGACCTCGAAACCAAGGCCGAAGGAGCCGAGAAATCCATCGCCCTCACCCGCATGGAGATGAAAAGGGCCCAGCGCCTTGAGATCCCGGCCCAGGGAGCCCCGCAGAGCAAGGACAGGAAACGCGAATGGTACGAGAAGTTCAGGTGGTTCGTCAGCTCCAACGATTTCCTGGTGATTGCCGGCAGGGACGCCAAATCAAACGAGATCCTGGTCAGAAGGCACCTCGAGAGGGATGACCTCTACGCGCATGCGGATATCCAGGGCGCACCTTCGACGATCATCAAGACCGAGGGGCGAGATGTAACTGACGCCACCCTCCTCGAGGCTTGCGCCTTCGCAGTCATTCACTCCAGTATCTGGAAATCCGGAACCACTGCAGCGGACGTCTACTGGGTGAACTCGGATCAGGTCACCAAGCAACCGACATCTGGCGAGTTCGTCGCCAAGGGCGCATTCGTCATCCGGGGGGAGAGGAACTACTTCCACAATCTGGAAGCGCGGTGTGGGGTCGGGTGGTACGACGGCAGATTCATGTGCGGGCCACTGGAGGCCGTCGCGGAACACTGCGAGGGTTACCTTGAGATCACCCCGGGATACCGGAAGAAGAGCGACGTCGCGAAGGAGATCATGCAGAGGCTCGATGGGGAGAAACGGAACGCCGATCTCGACCAACTTATCCAGGTTCTCCCACCGGGCCAACTCGCGATAAGATCTTGAACCCACGAGGATTGCGATAAAAGTCGGCGGACAAAAGAACGTTTATTAACAACTAAACCGAGAAACCGGAATGTCGAATACGAAGCAATACAGGTTGAACCTATGCCGGAAATGCCAGTTAGGGAAGCGATGAAGAGCGACATAATCACCGCGAGCGGCGACGAGACCATGGACAAGATCGCCCGCCTTATGACCCAGTGGAAGGTCGCGGCCGTCATCATAACCGATGGAAAGAAACCGATCGGGCTCATAACCGAGAAGGATATCATAAGAGAGCTGGTCGCCAAGGATGGGAGTCCCTCCAAGATAAAGGCTGAGGAGTTGATGTCATCGCCGGTTCAGACTATCTCTGCCGACGAGAGCATATCCGATGCGCTGGACAAGATGATGGAGTACGACGTCAGCAGGCTACCGGTAACCGATAGCGGAGACATGGTGGGGATCGTTTCCAAGCCTGACCTCTCCGAGGCCAAAGAGAGGAGTCTTGACGCATACGAGCCCTTCGAGGAGGGCGGAACCGAGGAATTCCCCTACGGCCCCGCGATCTGCGAGATATGCGGACAGCACAACACCCACCTGCGCCTCGTTAACGGAAGATACGTCTGCGACGACTGCGCCAATATAGCCGAAATGGATGGTTTCTAGCGGTTTCCGGGCCCCTGCGAAACTCTATACGCTCCTGACGCCGGTCGCCGCCTATCTGCCACGAATCCTATATTCCACGTCTGGGCCCGTCACTCCCATCCCTGATCTTCCTCATACCTACCAGAGAAACCAGGATCAGGAAGGCAAGGACCACCAGGTAGTACTGATCCTGCCAGAATAACCCGAGGGAGAACCTCTGGAAGGAGAGCGGATAGAGCAGCGGTACCCCGCCTCCGAACTTGTATTGCAGCGAATCGAGGGCCAGATGCAGCAGCACGGCGAGGGAGAAGCACTTGAATGATTCTATCCTGTCTTTGAAGAAGACGCTGAGCATCAAGGCCAACGGAAGGAAGACGATCGGGGTATCGAAGACGTAGAAGAAGGAGTACGACATCTGATCGCTCATGAAGGGCTCGAAGAGGCGGTAGGTTATCTTCGCATCCGGCAGAACCGAACCGAGGAGGAACAGGGCCTTGTCGTAGCCTCTGATATCCGAGACCATGTATCCGGCCATGATGTGGGTCAGTAGATCAGGCATCCTCCCTTCTCTCCCACGATACCTGACCGGTATTCAGCCTGTATCTCCTCAGGAAGTAGCCGATCATGATAACCAGGCCCAGGCCACCAAGGACCACCTTGAACCCCGTGTCGGCCACGTGGTAGTCAAGCACCACGATCACCCCCCTGGATTGGATCCTGCACACCCCCTTGAGCGTCAGCACGCCGCCGACCTCGAGTTCCGGCTCATGGTTGAACTCGAGCGGCACCCACAGTCTCATATCGTCCCTGGAAAAAGCGACCTCCATAACGTCCCCGGTTTCGAATTCCCGAATCGTATGCGAGAATACGACCTCCTCTTCCTCGTATTCCCCGGGGTGTGCGAGGATCTCCTCCACCTCCCAGGGCCTATCGCCTATGGAGTAGACCGAATACCATATCAGGACAGAAAGGAGCACAGCACCCAGTAGGAGTGAGATTAACCTGGATCGAGTACCTCGGGCCAGAAGCAGTTTCAGGAAGAAATGGCCTTCGGGCCCTGTGTCGCTCCGATCACCAGCTTGGCCGGAATGTCCTCCATCAACCTCTCCCAACCGTCTCTCCCCTCGAAAATCCCGGGATCAAGAAACTCGTCAACGGGGCCTGATCGTTCGGCCTCCCGGGTAAGCCCGTACCAGTACACCATCATGCCCTTCCCGAACCTGCTCTCGTACCTCTTGGCCTGACGTCTGTGATGCCTACGTACGTGGCTCAGGTCCCCGAAGAAGCCCTTGCTCTCTATCCAGGAGACGTTCTTCCGTCCGTCTATCTTCTCCGGTGAGGCGAAAAGGAAATCCGGCGTGGGGACTCCAGTGCCCCCCTTCTGCTCCTTCTCCGTCTTGAACTTCAATCCCCTCTCGTTCAGCCAGTCGGACAGGAGCTGCTCGCCCTGCCTGCCCACTTCCCGGTAGATGTCCAAGGACCAGGGGGAGTCCATGTAATCGAGTTTGACTATCTTCGAGACCTCCGATGCCATCTTCAGCTGATCCTTGGAAAGACTGCGATTGATATCCGAGCCGTTGACCATCTTCCGGAAATCGTTCTTCGACACACCTATCTCGTATGAGATTATCCTAGCGATAACGATAGGGGGAAATCTCTTCCTCTGGGCGATCTCCCTCACCGAGGCCCCCCGCTTCCAGGCGCTTGCCAGCCTGTGGGCGCCGTCCTTGACCTTCCAGTAATTGCTGATTACCTTACGCCTCAATCCCTGGGTATGGATCGCGACGAGCACCCCTGTTGGCAGGTTGGTATCTCTACGAACCCTTGGGACGTCCCCTATCCAGTCAATTCTATCGGAGAGAGACCTGCATTCCTTTTCCGTTAATCTACGCAAAAAACCATCTTCAAGCGAGGCCGTATTGGCCGTTCGTTCTATTCTACTTGCTATACGTCACTAGGGTGGCCATAAATGTCTTACTCTTAACCGAGTATCGGTGACAGTTTGGCTAGAACTCGTAGGTTTCACCGACATACGTGGCCTTCCTCTCCCCATAGTAACCGCCGGAAACCTGCAGGTATGCGTTGGTGGCCGCGGTGATGCCCTCTCCGACCGCGACCCCTATCTGACGCACGCCTCCGGTGACGTCGCCCGCGGCATAGACACCGGGAACATTGGTCTGCTGATCCCGATCCACCTTGACGAATCCGGTGTCATCGGTTTCAATACCCCCTTTCACGGCGTATCCGGTAGAGGGGGTCTCCCCCACGGAGATAAACACGCCATCCACATCCAGGTCCTCTACCTCTCCAGTCTCCACATCCTCCAGCACAACACCTTCGACCCTGTCCTCCCCCACGATCTTCTTGACCCGACGCTGCCAGAGTAACTCCACGCGGCTGTTCTCCACCCTCCTCTTCATGATCCTGTCCGCGCGCAGGGATTTCCTGCGATGCACCATGAACACCTTGCCCGCGATCTCCTTCAGGTAGAGAGCCTCCATCGCCGCGGAGTTCCCTCCCCCGATGACCACTACCCTTCTGCCCTTGAAGAACATACCATCACAGACGGCGCAGTAGCTCACCCCTCTCCCGTAGAACTCCTTCTCGCCGGGGACTCCCAGCTCCCTGTGGCGGCATCCGGTGGCCAGGACCAGTGCCCCGGCACGGTACTCGGCCTCGGCGGTATTGACCCTGAAAGGCCTGGAATCAACTGATATTGAGTCGACCCTCTCCCCCAGAAGGATCTCTGCCCCCACGGAATCGCATTGGTCCCTCATTTTCTCGACGAGGGTCATCCCCCGACAGCTTTCGACGCCCGGGTAGTTCTCCACCAGTACAGCCTCCGCGGCCAGTCCTCCGAGTGTCTCGCCGATAACCAGTGTACTTATGCCGAACCTTCCCCCATATATCCCGACCGAGAGTCCGGCTGGGCCCGCGCCGACGGCAATTAGATCGAAATCATTGTGCATGTTTGCTCGAATAGGGAGCTCCAAAAATATGTTTGTCTCACGCAACATGGCTCTATTTTTCAGCCGATGGACAACCACTGTGAGATGGATTGGGAAGCCGTCCTCTTCGGCTCAGAGAAGGACTTCAACTCCCTTGTAAGGAGGATCCCGGAGAAGAACCGTCTGGAGATAAGTCCCTACTCCGGTGAGGAGATACTCTCAACCATCCACATGACCCTCACCGAGGATTTCAGGCCGTTCCGGTGCCAGGTCTCCAGCCAAGGAACGGAAACCTACCTTCAGCCGAAAAGGCTCATGGATCTGGTTGGGAGGTCGGGGGAGGTCGTATTCGCTTCCGATGAGGCAACGCGATCTGTTTCAGAAGGGCTGGAGGACCTTTTTCGGGGATCCCGGACCTCCTGGCGGGGGCCGTGCCCACTCTGCATCAGGGAGGGTCGAGTGAGGTTTCCCGGACAGCCGGTCGAGTTTGGCCGCCTCGGTGTCTGCCTTGAATGCGCCGAGAACCACCTCGCCAAGGAGGCGAAGGCAAAGGGGTTCTCGATATCGAGGCCGATTAGGGTATACCTGCGAAGGGTGCTCACACGTAACCGCAGCTACGATGATGCATACAGGGTCCTCTCGGCCGACTACAAGCCCGCGAGCGACAGGGAACTCACGATCTTCGACACCGTGGAGAGCCAGCAGGATACGGGGGAGGCGATGCCGCTGGAAGAGGTCGAGAAAGGATTACCGGAAGGGGAGTTCGCCGGCGCCTTCATCGAGATGCTCAGGGGGAGGGGGATAGAGGTCCTCCTCCCCGTGCAGGCAAGGGCGATGAGAGCGGGGCTTCTCCACGGGGAGGACCTCCTGATCGTGTCGCAGACCTCCTCGGGCAAGACGCTGATAGCTGAGATGGCGGGAGCCCCGATGGCCAAAAGGGGCAGGAAGTTCCTCTATCTCACCCCTCTGGTCGCGTTGGCAAATCTCAGATACGCCGAGTTTGACGAAAAGTACGGCCCGCTGGGTCTCAGGGTAGCGATCAGGGTTGGAACGGGGAGGATACGGGATGGAGGGGCGAAGGCTCTGAACAGCGACGTAGCGAGTGCCGATTTGGTGGTTGGGACATACGAGGGCATAGAACAGATGCTCAGATCGGGAAAGGGTAGGATCTTCTACGAAACGGGGGTGGTGGCTATAGACGAGGTGCAGAACCTTGTCGATGAGGACAGGGGCTCGCGCCTCGACGGCCTCATAAAGAAGATCAAGGTACTCTGCCCGCGAGCACAGATGCTGTACCTCTCGGCAACGGTCGGGAACCCATCGGGACTTGCCAGGAAGCTGGGTGCGTCCCTTGTATCCCATCAGGAGAGGGCCGTGCCGCTTGAACGCCACATAATGCCCATAACAGCCCCTGGACAGAAGATACGCCTGATCAGACAGCTCATAGAACTCGAGTTCTCCTCGAAATCGGTGCACGGGTACAGGGGACAGACCCTGGTCTTCACAAATTCACGGAGGAAGTGCCATGAACTGGCATCGGAGCTCACATCCAGGTCGGCTCCCGTCAGAGCCTATCATTCCGGGCTTTCATATCAGGAGAGAAGGGGAATCGAGGATGAGTTTCTCCGCCAGAGGATAGGGGCGTTGGTTACCACGGCGGCACTGGCGGCCGGTGTCGATCTGCCCGCATCACAGGTCGTATTTGAGACCATGGCAATGGGGAGAGAATGGATAACCCCTGGGGAGTTCCATCAGATGGCGGGCAGGGCCGGCAGGCTGGGCTTCCACGAGTCAGGCAAGGTGGTTCTGATGATAGAGCCCGGGAAGAACCCGAGCCCAGGCGACAGCAGGGACGAGGACAGGGTCGCCATGGACCTCCTCGAGGCACGGGTTTCGGATGTGGAACCGCAATACTCCCACGAGGACAACACCGAGCAGATACTGGCCGATATCAGCACCTTCGGGGTCTTGAGCAAGTCCGAGCTGGGTAGACTGCAGGACTACGGCATAGGATTCTCCTCCAGCATGAAGCCGATCGTTGACTCGCTGGCGGAGGGCGGATTCATCGATTCGAAGCCCGACTCGTACACCATCACCCCCCTGGGGCGGATCACCTCATCCTTCTTCCTCTCGCTTTCGGAAGCCGAACTGATCAGAGAGTCGATCTCCGAAGATCAGCCACCGCTCGAGATCCTGGTCCAGATCAGCTCCTTTGAAAGGGCTTACCTGTCCCAGAAGCTTCAGAAACAGATTCTGCACTCGATGGGCAGGAGAACCTCTGCCATGTTCTTCAACTCCGACGCTTTGGAGCTCCTAGCCAACCCGAGAAAGGTATCGACCAGGTGGCTCAGCGACGTGATTGGGAACATATCCAGGGATCTGCTTCAATGTAGCTGCAGATCGTCGCCATACTGCGCATGTCCATCGAGGAAGCTCTCGCGACAGATCATTCGACTGAGGACCTCAGGTAAGTCACCAGGGGAGATATCCCGATCCATCTTCGACAGATACGGCATCGAGGCCTACCCGGGCGACGTCACCGAGTACCTGAACGATGCGGTGAGACTGGCGGAGGCCACTCACGGGTTCTGCAAGGTACTCGACAGGCCGGATCTGGCGAAACGATCCCAGGATCTGATGTCGAAGATCATCGGTTAGCTAGATCATGTCCAGGAATGCCTGGAGCTGTTCGTCCGAGTCCAACCTGACGGTTGACAGGCCCTTCATTCGGCAGAAGTACTCTATCGCCGGGGTCAGATCTCCCGGCGAGGCCGAGTAGTGGTTCGAACCGACGGCGGATATCAGTAGGTCACGGGAGGCGTTGATCTCTATCGGGGTATTGGGCCACATCTTGCCCCAGAGTATCTTCTCCTTGACCTCCTCCGTCATCTCGGTTATCTGGCCCTTCCCGTACTGCATCCAGTATTCTCCGTCCACCCTTATCAGCCGCGCGATAGTCACCGGAGATGGTTTGCTGTAGAACCCGACCGCACCGCCCGAGGCGCCCTGGCACTGCCCCCTCATCCAGACCCCCGGGAGGCAGTCACAGGCCCGCGGGGAGAGCCCCGAGTAGTAGATCGAGGCGCCTCCGCAGTTTGATATGATCAGCAGGTTGTCGTCGACGTACTTCAGATCCCCGAAGAGGGGAGGGCAGTCCCTGTTCATCTGATGGAGCATTGCGCAGGTGACCATCCCCTTCACATCTCCCTCGCAGACCACGGGGACCACCGGTTTCTCTCCCTCGAAGTCCTCTGGGAATGGTATCAGCGACGGTATGAGGCAAGGCGTGACGCCGTAGTCAACCGACAGCTCCGGCTGACACCGGATCGAGGCCCCCATGACCGGTTCCCCCTCGGCGATCTTCTCCGAAACGCTGTCCTTGGCGGCCAGGTACAAAGCGACCTCCCTTCGGAGGGAGTCCTCGGTCAACATCTCCCCGTCCATCTCGACGCTGCACCCCTCGCGCTTCAACCATTCGATCATCGAACTGATCCTCTTCCCTTTCTCCAGCTCCCTCTCGGCCCGCCTTACCAGTGAGTACTGGTCTTCCATCAGGAAGTCCCCCACCAGGAAGCTCTTGAGCCCGGGGTAGTCGTCCTGGAGGTGCTCCATCCTCAGACAGTACGACGGACCCCACAGAAGCAGCGAGCCCCTTGAGAGCTTCTGGCCCGCGCAGACACCCTTGACCCAGGGGGCAACTCTCTCGGGTCGCCCCTGGAGCCGGGTGTGTCTCAGCATGTTCTCGTTGGCCGCATTCTCCCAGAAGCTTGCACCGGTCGATGAGAGACAGGTTGATCCGGCCCAGGTGGGATTGTGATTCGCGTAGAGCAGGACGGGAAGGTCCAGTTCACGCACCAGCATGATGGGCAGCATAGGCTCCGTCCAGTGCCAGCAGCCCAGTATCAGGCACTCGGCCTTCCCGAGCATATCGATGGCATCGGAGACCTCATTCTTGGTCCTGATGCCGTACATGTCGGTTTCCTTCCAGTCCTCCCGTATCTCGGCCATCGGGTCGATGACCCTGAAGCCCTCCTCGCGCAGGGATGCCACCAGCGATTCGTGGCTGTCCCGAAGATACCTCTCCCTTTCCGTTGCTAGCCCGGTGTCTCGGGGGTCCGTGAAGGTTACTGTACCCACTACGTAGCTCGGGTCAATCATCTTCGCACCGTCCTCGGACGGGCCGGGAGGCCAATAAATATCTTATCTGGGCACTGAAGTTAGTTTTCAATACATTAATTCGTTCTCTGGAAATTGACATAACCCTATCGACGGAGGCGCAAATATTTATAATACTCCGTCGAGTCCCTGTCAATTCCTAGGTGTAACAGTGGAGATTCGGTCTCGCGGGGATCTTGCCCGAGCCGCCGTTCTGCTATCGATAGGAGCCGTCCTCACGATAGCAGTAGTACTGGCCATCGGCGGGGAGGGCGTGATCGAGGAGCTGAGCAGGGTCAAGATCGAGTTCTTCCTGCTGGCGATCCTCGTGGAGGTCCTCTATGTTTGCCTCTGGGCGGTTCGATGGGCCCTGATCGTCAGAGCGCAAGGTCAGATGGTACCTAGGGACATAATCGCACTCACATTCTCCGGGGCTTTCTTCAACAACATCACCCCCGTATCCAAGACCGGGGGCGAGCCCGTCAGGGGATATCTAATCGGCAGGTCCACCGACAGCACCTTCGAGGAGGGGATGGCCAGCGTTGTGGTCGACCGGATCTTCGATATGGTTCCCTTCGTTCTGATATGTCTCCTGACCTTCGTCCTGGCCTGGATCTTCGGACTGGGTCAGAATGTTATGCTGATGTCCATCATCCTTATCGGTCTCCTGGTCTCAACGGGGCTGTCCGCGTTCTTCATATACGGCTCCCTCAGAAAGCACGCCGGGGTGAGGCTCGTCTTCTTCTTCATCGACAAGCTTGAACCACTGATAAGCAGGTTCAGATCGGTTGACGAACTCAGGATCACCGCCGAGGAGGCGATCGATAGGTTCTACGATGGGATCAGCTCGATCTCGGGTAATAGGAGGGTCCTTGTGGTCAGCCTTCTGATATCCCTGGCCCTGTGGATGTTGGTGGTGTTGAGGTTGAAGGTCATCTTCCTCTCCCTCGGTGCCGACCAGTCGTTTCTCCTGATCAACATGGTGGCGGTGGCGATGATATTCGCAGGCTTCATCCCCTTTCTCCCGGGCGGCCTGGTCGTCACAGAGGGGGTGATGGTGGTGCTCCTCACCGGGCTGGGCATAAAGGCCGACATCTCCGGGTCGGCGGTTCTCCTCGATAGACTGGTCTCGTACTGGTTCCTCACCTTCGTCGGAGGTCTCGCGTCCCTGTATCTGGGGCTCAAACTCGATATCCTCAAGACGGGAAATCGAGACTAGAGCGGCTTCTCCACTATGGTCGTCTTCAATCTGCTTCCGCAGACCGGGCAGAAGACCTTCTCCCGGCCGCACTCCCTGCCGCAGGCGGGACAGATCTTCCTCCAGTGATAGACGGACCTAATACCGTCGGTCATTATCGAGCTGAACTCCAGATCGAGCACATCCGCCATATTCTGGAGGCCATAGTCATCGGTGAGAATGACCGGTTCCAATCCCCTCTCCCGGAGATCGAGGGCGAGCGCGATGACCCTGATATCGGTATCCGACAATCGGCCCCCGATCCTCTCCAGTCCCTTCTCCACCACTTCTATACTCGATTCGGAGGCGTCCCAGACCTTGAGTGAGCCGGTATCGATAAATGCTCCAACCGAGGCCGAGGCGATGAGGCTCTTCGCCTCGTTCACGACCTCAGGGACCGTGTACTGGTTCCTGGATCTCGAGGAGTAACCGTTGATAACGCAAGACGTGTCCAAAACATAGACCCGTGAGTCTGTATCGCTATCCTCCGATTCTTTCACGTAGTTTTCTCCAAAATCTATCCGAGCCGAATGTGGCGAAGAGCGTTCTGGACTCTGACCTCCTCACGATGATCTCCGATCCCTCACCCGCTTCAGCCCTCACGACTCCGTCCAGGGCCAGTGAACATTCATCCCTAGGGGAGATCACCACTTCCCTCTCGGCCGGCAATACGAATCCCCTGGACGGTTCCATAGCTCCCAGTGGGGCCACGACTATCGCATTCGATTCTGGATCTACGACGCATCCGCCCGCGGAGAGGGAATGTCCCGTGGACCCGGTGGGAGTGGACACTACCACCCCATCACCCTCGAGAAGAAGTTCGCCCGAGAACCCGAGGGATAGATCGCATCTGAATATCTTGCCTATCCTAGCCCCGATTACCAGTAGCTCGTTCAGGGCGGACCCTAGTAGCTCACCCTCGAGATACGCATCTATCTTCATCCTACTCGATACATCGAAGTCGCCGGAGATGAGCCTATCGAGCGTCGGTTCAAGGTCCTTGGGCTCGATCTGGCTCAGGAACCCCAGCCTTCCCAGGTTGACCCCGCAGATCGGGGATTCCGACGGATGAATGCTCCTCGCTGCCCTCAGTATGGTGCCATCGCCGCCGAAGACCAATAGCATGTCCGTCTCGTCCTCACCGGGACTGAGCACCTCGCACTCCAGATCCGGGGCTCCGCTACCCGCCATTATCCTGTCACGAAGCGACCCCTCGATCAGGATATCAACCCTGTCCTTGAGGTATATCGCGGCCTCTGATGCAAGTTCTTGGGCCCGGGATGATTGATTGGCCATCATCCCCACCTTCAGCGAACTCAAGTCGAAACAACCCTTCCCGAATAGGGCGACAGCACGGGAGTTGGAGGTTGGCTTCTCCAAAAATATTTATATCTTGCTTCGGCCCGCGAAGCCCAGAAGTCGATCGCTATGGCTCGAAATGTGGTTGAGGTCCGGACTCTCAAGAAGGGAAAATACGTCATGATAGATGATGAACCATGTCGGATCGTCAACTACACGACCTCATCTCCCGGCAAGCACGGCTCAGCCAAGGCCAGGGTTGAGGCGATGGGCGTTTTCGACGATCAGAGAAGGTCGTTCATTATGCCGGTGGATTCCAAGGTGGAGACGCCGGTGATCCAGAGGAACAACGGCCAGCTGATCGCCATGATGGGTAACAACATACAGGTCATGGACCTTCAGGACTATTCGACCTTCGAGATGGAGAAGCCCGACATCCAGGGCCTCGCCGAGGGAGTGGAGATAGAGTACACGGAGTTCGAAGGCAGAAGGCAGGCCGAGCGAGTCAAGAGCCAATGAAATGACCGGTTCTGGGCCGATGAAGAGAAAGGTAGAGGACATAGATATCCGCGACAAGAACTCCGTGGATCAGCTCGTTTCCCAGTTCGGGGCCAGCGGTGTCTTCGGCGCGGGTCGAGTGAAGAAGGCTGCCGACATACTGGAGGACATGATCAACATCGGCGCCCGTATATACCTTGGATTGGCCGGTGCCATGGTCCCGGGGGGGATGAGAAGGGTCATCTCCGATATGATCGATGATGGGATGGTCCACGTCCTGGTATCGACCGGCGCCAACATCACACATGATCTGATGTGCTCGCTGGGCATCCCTCAGTGGAGGGACCTGAGATACGAGAGCGACGCGGAGCTCAGATCCAAGGGTATAAGCAGGATCTATGATTCGTTTCTTGACGATGGGGCATTCGAGGAGTTCGAGTCCAGGATCCAGCCCATTCTCGGGAAATGCTTTGAATCGACGGAAAAGGATGCGATCGCCCCCAGCGAATTGATACACGAGATCGGCGGGAGGCTGGATGACCAACACTCGATCGTCGCAAGCGCCTGCAGGCGGGATGTACCCATCTTCGTTCCCGCCTTCACCGACTCCATTCTCGGGCTGCAGACGTTCTTCTACTCACAGGCCCACAGTATCAGGCTGGACGTGCTGGCCGACCTAAAACGGATCATCGATATCTCCTATCAGGAGGGACCATCCGGCGCGATTCTAGTAGGAGGTGGCGTTCCGAAGAACTTCATTCTCCAGAGCAAACTCGTCGCGCCGGGGGCCTTCTCCAGATGTGTTCAGATCACGACGGACCGCCCCGAGCCCGGCGGTCTCTCTGGCGCGACCCTTGAGGAGGCCGTCTCGTGGGGAAAGCTTGAGGTCGAGGCGAAGTCGATAACGGTCTACGGGGATGCCACCATAATCCTGCCCATCATAGTGGCATCGGTCCGCGAGAGGCTTTCCAGCGGGGAACCGGTGGAGAGGTGACGGGATGAAGTACGTCATCATGGTCCCCGACGGAATGGCTGACTATCCGCTTAGAGAACTCGGATGGAGGACGCCACTCATGGTGGCGGATGCACCGGTCATGAAATCGCTGGGTAGAAAGGGCGAGATGGGCACATTCAGGAGTCTGCCGCGGGGCGCGCAAGCCGGAAGCGATACCGCAAACATGTCGATTCTGGGCTATGACCCGGTTACCCAGTTGACCGGCAGAGGGGCACTGGAAGCCGCCTCGCTGGGGATAGAGCTGGGAGAGGATGATATCGCCTTTCGATGTAACCTGCTGACGGTCGATGGCGACAGGATGGATGACTACTCCGCGGGGTACATCACCGACCCGGAGGCCCGGAAGCTAGTCGAATCCATTGACGACGAACTGGGAACCGATACGGCGCTCTTCAGAGCTGGGAGGAGTTTCCGGAATATACTGGTCCTCAGCGGCGGCCACAGAGCCGCCGAGGTGCTGACCACCCCTCCCCACGATATCGTCGGTCAGCCATTTGCCCCGTATCTCCCGAAGCCCGTGGGTCCGGAGGGGAAGAGGACCGCGAGGGTCCTCGGGGAACTGATGAGCAGGTCGAAGGCGGTTCTCGAGAACCATCCGATAAATGCCGAGCGTGTGAGAAACGGCCTCAATCCCGCGAATATGATATGGCCATGGGGACCGGGAGGGCGGTTGAGGATCCGACCTTTCAAGGATATCTGGGGTATCTCTGGCGTCGCTATCGCCGCGGTTGACACGGTGAAGGGGCTCGCCAGGAGCGCCGGTATGGATGCCCCAGATATCCCGGGGGCAACGGGATTCACGGACACGGACTATGAGGCGAAGGCCGATTACGCGCTGAGGGCGCTGCGGAACTGCGATCTTACCTACGTACATGCGGAGGCGACCGATGAGATGGGTCACGCCGGAGACGTGCAGGGGAAGATCAGGGCTATCGAGAACTTCGATTCCAGGCTGGCCTCGAGGATCATCGACGGGCTCGAATCAAGGGGGGAGGAATACAGGCTCGCCGTGATACCGGACCACTTCACACCCTGCACTGTGCGAACCCACGTGCGGGACCCCACGCCGTTTGTGATATATCACTCCGATTCGCCCTCGGAATCGGGCGAGGACTATTCGGAGGAGAGCGCGAAGTTCGGACGCCTCGGGATCCTGGAGGGGGATCAGTTCATGAAGAAGCTCATTCAGGGTTAGCCTCCTCACGGAGGGAGGCCTCGTGTATCAGATACTCGCCCCTCGGGCCCTCCCAGCTGACCTCGGCCCTCACAACCGACAGTCGCCGGGAGAAGATGGGGCAATCTAGAACCAGGGTCTCCGCCTCGCCACCCTCGAACGAGATTCCAACGCCGCGTGTACGATTCAGCTCCCTGAGATCCGCGATGGCATCCTCGTCAATGATCCTGCCAAGCCACTCCGGACCCATGCCGTCGGCGTATACGCCGACTATCATCACACGGTATCCGATATCCACAAGTCTATCGAGATGTGTCCCGCCTTCAATCCCCCATAGAGGCGCGAATACATTCAGGCCCAGTTGCCCGCAGACCCCGGAAACGCGGCTTCTCTGATAGTTTGACGCAATGGCGCCCAGGACCACTCCCTCGACATCGACCGTCCTCAGGGCGTCCCGGAGGTCCTCTACCTCGTCCTCCTTCACCCCGGAGCTGGCCCAAGCGACGAACTCCACCCCCATCGCATCCGCCTGCAGGCGGGTGAGCCAGAGGTTGGGAACGTGGAACATGTAGGAATCATCCCTCTCGGGGAAGACGGTGACGGCGTGTGTGACCTCGTGTCCCGATTCCATCGCCAGCTGGATGGAGTAAACGCTATCCTTGCCCCCCGACAGAAGAGAAGCTAGCCTCATCGCTCAATCCTTGCCCCACAGGTACCTGTCCTTCTCCTCTCTCGTCTCACAGATCTTCACGAAGTTGTTCTCCACCTGGTCCCAGTCCCTCTCGTATATATGCAGGGCGGATGACATGTCGATGTATCTACCCACCTCGACACCGAGCCGGTCGGCGATCATCTTCTGGAGCTTGCTCAGAGCGTACACATTCAGCCACCAGGCTTTCCAGAGATCCCTGGATCTCCAGGAAGAATGCATCTCGAGCTTGCCATCGACAACCCTGGCCCAAACCCGCTGTAGACATGGCGGATCATCCTTCCAAGCGTCGTGCACGGGCGACCAGGTGATGGCCTGCGCCCTCCTGGAAAACGGCTTCTCCTTCAGCTTCTCCACTATGTACTCGATCTGGTCTACGAAGGGGGCCTCGGGGTAGCCATCCGAACCGGCAGGGTAGTTGAACAGCCTCTGGTGGTAGGTGTACCACCAGTCCTTCCCGATCCGATGGTCCTCCACCCCCCTCAGGACCTCCTCCGTGTATCCCTTTCGCCTGTGCCAGGCGAATACCGCCTTGTGAACGATAGGCTGGCTCAGGGGCTCCATTACCTCTATGCAGCCAACCACATCCCTGGATTTCTCGCCATATTCCGTCTCCAGGATGCTCCCATGCTCCCAGGTGTGGAGTACGGCCGCCTCCCATGCCTGACCTATGCTCTTTCTAGAAATGCACATGAAACGATCTGACATCGCACAACCTCCTCTCTACTCCCGTGACCTGACCGATCTTGTCGCTCTCCTTCTGAGCCGTGTGTAGAAAAATATCGACTGAAGAAGCATCAGGACAGGGAAGATCTCCAACCTTCCCGCCCACATATTCAGGATCAGCATTATCTTCGCCGCTGGATCCATTGCGGGGCCGGTTATCCCCACCGACATCCCCACATTGCCCTGGGCCGAACAGACCTCGAATAGTACGTTGTCCAAGGACTGGCCCGGCCCAACGATGTGCATTATCACCAGGATCCCGATGACCAGCATTATCAGGTACATGAAGGAGAGCGTTGCGGCCTCCAGGATATCCTCCGTCATCTCATCCTCGGACAGGATCGCCCTGCCAAGCTTCTTCTTGATGTATATGCCGGAGGGCATGAAGGTCTGCATGAACTTCCAGTGGGCCCCCTTGGTCACCAGTATCAGCCGCACCAACTTTATCCCTCCCACGGTTGAGCCCGCAGCCCCGCCAGCGATCATGGCCATGGAGATAACTACCTTCGCCGAGGGAGTCCACCCCCCGAGATCCGTGCTCTGCAGCCCGGTGCACGTGATGGCGGAGACGAATTGGAAGAAAGAGAAACGGAACGAGGACCACAGGTCGTTCAGGAAAGGCCCATTGATGAACAGCTCCGCCGTCAGCAGGAACGTACCCAGCGCACAGAGCGCGAAGAGGACCTTGTTCTGAATGTCCTGGATGAGCTCCCCGAACCGCTTCCTCAGGACGTCGTTGTGAACCACAAACGAGATCGCGCCCAGGAGCATCAGTGGTATGATGGCCATCTCGAAAATCGGTCTGTCGTAGGTCCCGATGCTGTCGTCCTGCACCGAGAAACCGCCGGTCGCCAGACCTGTCATCGCGTGGTTGATGGAATCCCAGACCGGCATCCCCACGACTATGAGCAGCAGAATCCCGACGACCGTGTATATGAGGAATATCTTCCATATCTGCCTCACTGTGTCGATGATCCTCGGCTCCAGCCTGTCCGATCGCGCCTCCCCCATGTAGAGCGAGAAAGCGCCCGTCCCCGGCCTCGCCAGCACAGCTAGCATGAGGACGATGACGCCTACCCCTCCCACCCACTGGGTCAGCGTCCTCCAGAACTGGATGCTTCTGGGAAGCAGGGACTCGTCGTCCACCATCGTCAACCCGGTCCCCGTCCAGCCCGACATGGCCTCGAAGTAGCCGTCAAGGAAGGTCATGTTCATGAACAGCTCGGAATCTTCCGGTATGGCGGTGGATACCATCGCGAATGGAACCGCCCCCACCAGGGCGACCAGAAGCCAGCCCACCGCGGCAGCCATCATCCCGTGTTTGTTCCTCGCGTCGCTCGCCTCCCTGAAGGGATAGAAGAGGAGCAGGCCCAGCCCGAAGGCGAGCAGGGAGCCGGTTACGAACCCGGGAACCGCGAACAACTCGCCGAATATGGCGCAGGTGACCAACGGGATCAAGCCCACCACGCCCATCAGCAGTAGGATTCGACCCACGATGTTGGCCAGTATCCTGAGATCATGCTTCTGGACGAGTAGCTGGCTTGCCAAGGCTGGATCGTTATCGCACGGGCTGATGTCTTATTTATCTCTTTGGCCATCCCGGGGTCCCCCACAGCTGGCAGCCGGTGGAGACGTCAAGACGGGTATCTGCATTAATAAGCGATGCGTAATCCGTCTCTAACGAGGTGCAAAGATGGGTGGCGATCACAGCTACGCCGAGGCGGGTGTCGACATCGAGGCCGATAACGAGGCTATAGCCTCTATCGAGGAGTGGCTAAACAGGACACTTTCCTTCCGCAGGGAGAACGTCTTCGAGGATGTGAAGGGTCATTACTCCGGGCTGTACAGGCTGGAGGATGGCCGAGTGCTCGCCATGAGCACCGATGGTGTCGGGACCAAGATCATGGTCGCGGCCATGCTCAAGAAATACGATACCCTGGGCATAGACCTGATGGGAATGCTGGCAAACGATATAGTCTCAGTCGGATCGACCCCCATCGCAATGGTCGACTACATCGCGGTCGACAAACCTCAGCCTGACCTGCTCTCCGAGATAGGGAAGGGAATATACGAGGGCTGCAGACAGGCCAACGTCGTGGCCCTCGGGGGGGAGACCGCCACCATGCCCGATCTTGTGACCGGATTTGACCTGGCAGGGGCCATCGTGGGCATATCGGAGGAGACCGATCTCGTCCTGGGCTCCGATATAGAGGAGGGCGATGCCGTGGTCGGGATAGCATCCGATGGCATGCACTCGAACGGGTACTCCCTCGCGAGGAAGGTGCTCTTCGAATGGAACGACTACTCGATCCACGATCAGCTGCCAACGGATCAGAGCAGGACTATCGGGGAGGCACTGATGACCCCCACCAGGATATACGTCAAGGTGGTCCTGGATATAGCGAGGAGAGCCCACCCCCACGGCCTGGCTCACATAACGGGCGGGGGATTGACAAAACTCCGTCGGCTCAGAAAGGGCATCGGATACGTCATCGACCGTACCTTCCCGGTCAAACCCATATTCAGTGCCGTCAGGAAGCTGGGGTCCATCAGCTGGGAGGAGATGTACAGGACCTACAATATGGGTGTTGGGTTCGCGGTTGTATGTGGCCAGGAGGATGTGGAGGACGTACTCGGGATCTGCGACAAGCACTCCCTGGAGGCCAGGGTGATCGGGTCTGCGGTCAACGACCCCGATCAGAGGATCGAGGTCAGGGCCCAAGAGAGGTTCTCTATCTAGCCACCGTATCCCCAGGAGCCACGGGCTATCTCGAGCACCCGGTCAACCTGTTCCAGGGCGGTGCCCAGGTACGTGTCCGGTTCCATCGCTTCATCGATCTCCTCGGCAGAAAGGACACCGGTTATTCTCGAATCGGCCTTCAGGAGATCCGAGAGGTGGCTCTCAGCCTCCAGGGCCTTCATCGAAGCCTCCCTGACCATGGAGTGCGCCTCCTGCCTCCCGATTCCCCTCTCGGTGAGCAGGATCATTATCCGCTCCGCCATTATCAGCCCCTTGGTCAGTCCGAGGTTGCGACGGATGTTACCCTCCACGAAGACGATGCCCCTCATCACCTCACAAGCCAGATCCAGCGCGTAGTACAGGTACATACTGGTGGTGGGAAGCGTTACCCTCTCGCAGGAGGAGTTGGTGAGGTCCCTCTCGTGCCAGAGAACGTTGCATAGCAGCTCTGGCTCCAGCATGGCTCTCACAACCCTTGCCAGCCCGCATATCCTCTCGGATCGCATCGGGTTCCGCTTGGAGGGCATGGTGGAACTGCCAACCTGTTTCTTCCTGAAACCCTCGCGGACCTCGTCGATCTCGGTTCTCTGCAGGTTCCTGATCTCGGTGAAGATCTTGTCAAGCGTCGTCGCTATCTGAGCGAGGCAGAAGAGGTAGTCGGAGTGGCGGTCCCTCTGCAGTATCTGGCTCGTCACCAGCGGCTCGCCGAGTCCCAGCTCCCTCATGACAATCGACTGGATCTCAAGCCCCTTCGGCCCCAGGGCTGACTGGGTCCCCACGGCGCCGGTCATCTGACCCACGCATATCCTCTCCGCCGACTCGTCCACTCGTTCGATATTCCTCTGCATCTCGCAGGCCCACAGGGAGAACTTCATTCCATATGTTGTGGGAAGCGCGTGCTGGCCGTGAGTACGCCCTATGCACACCAGGCCCCTCCTCTCGGATGCGTGTTCCAGCAGGATGTCCCTCAGTTCGCTCGCCTTGTCGCGGATGAGGGAGATGGACTCCTTCATCTGAAGGGATAGTGCGGTGTCCGTGATGTCATTTGAGGTCGCCCCCAGATGCACGAACCGTCCGGCATCTCCCTCGCAGACCTCGGTCAGAGCTATAACCATAGCCATGACATCGTGGTGTATCTCGTCCTCTATCTCCTTCACCCTTTCGACGCTGACCTCCTTGGAGTCGGCTCTGCATGAGATCTCCTCGGCAGCATCCGTCGGGATGTTGCCCACCTCCGCGTGAGCTTTGGCCAGCGCGGCCTCGACCTTCAACCAGTAGCCCAGCTTGGTATCCTCCTCCCATACGGAGGCCATCTCCGGTCTCGAATACCTGCCAGTGTCAATAGGGGTTATAGGCAATGTTGTGACACCCAGATCAAGATAGGCCGGGCAAAGATAAATCGAACCGAGAACCCGCCGATCCGGCGCTAGAGGAACATGGCATCTTCCATTCGTCTGGCGAGATCCTCTGGTAGCTTGTCAGCCGCTGCCTCCCCCTCGCCCGTATCATCCTCGGCATAGGCGGGGACGACGCCGATATCGTGTTCCTCGAACTTCTTGACAAGCTTCTCAAGCCTAGTCATCTTCTTCTCGAAGTTTCTGGAGTTTATGATCCTCCAAACGAAATCCTCAGAGAATACTACGGTCAACTTCCAACCACCGGCCTCACCGGCCTTCCCAGCCTTCCTATTAAATATTCACCTGAGGATGAAAACAGGCTATTCAAAGGGAATCTAAGGGCCGGGAACGATGAAATCCTCCCCGCCCTCATAGTTCACCTGGATCTCGGTGTAGAGGTCCTCGTAACCCCATCCCTCCCTCGCCGACGCCTTCAGTATCTTGAACGATTCCTCGGTCTCGCCCAGCATTCTACAGAGCCTTGTCGCCAGAGTTGTGGCGGGCCCCCCCTCCGCAAGCAGCGCATCGTTCAGGATCTCGGGCTCCGAAACCCACGAATCGACCGTCTGCATCTGATCCTCGGACAGTATGTCGGCCTTGCTCAGGACCCTTATGGTGGGGATTCCCAGCTTCAGCTCCGCGGTGAGCGAGAGGAGGAGGATGGAGACGAAACTGGATGGAGTCTGGGTTAGAAACGGATCAACCAGGAAAGCGGCGATCGTCTCCTCACGTCTCAGGGCCCGGACGATGAAGATCCCGGACGCCCTGAAGACGAATAGCTCGAGTTGACCCGGGGTATCGATCAGGAGGTAATCCGGTTCGTAGTCCTCTATCTCCTCCCTGATAACGTCGAAATTATCCGCCATCAGGTCCGAGCTCGCGATGATCCCGCCGTTAGGCCCCAGGCCGTACTCGTCCATAACCTCATCCAACCTGATGTAATCCCTCACATCGATGTCGGGCACATACGGCAACCTTTCGGCACCTGGGTCGAGATTAGCGGTGAGCGCGTGGGTCCCTCGTTGCTGGAACCACCTCTGGGCACCGAAGGCCATCGAGGATTTGCCTGAACCCGCGGTACCGAGAAAGAATATCACCTTCATTTTTCATCATACTTCAACACGCCTCTCATCTCAAAAGTGTGATCCAACTGTCCCTGGGCCTTCTTTTGTCCGGAGATTGATGAAAATGATCGGCCTCCATCAACTGATCATAGGGGGCAAGAAAAATGATATAAGAGCTGTTTCGTTCCTGAGATAGCGTGCTCTTAGATCGTATCTCAGAGATGAAAGTCGATCCAGTTTCAGTCGAGGTCAAGGCCAGCCTCCCGAAGATAGATCTCGTGGCCACTGAGATAGGGCCGATCGCGGCGGGCTCCACCGTTGAGATGGAGAGGTGGCAGGCCGAGGTGCTGGCGGAATGGGGGGTAGTCGAATTCCCCGAGGACTCAGCATCCCTTCTGCTACGGATATACGCATCCAGGGACAAGGAGCAGGGCGGTCGAAGCCTGGAACAGATAGAGGATATATTCCACAGCTTCCCGAGACTCATGGAAGCCCTGGAGCGCGAAGGACTCCGCACCCAGAAGATGGGCGCGGTCAGAGGCCTTTTCGAGGACCTCGTCTCCTCCCGCACAAACAAGATCACCAAGATCTCCCGCCTGGCACAGAACCCAAATATGGATTCGCTCACCCCGGAGGAGAGGTGGCTCTACGTCTCCCTCCGACGGATATTCGATACCTGGAGAAGGGGGACCAGATCGCTGATAGAGGATTCCGGGGGCGAGAGGACTTGAGGGAGAGATTTCTCGAGTTTCTCAAGTCGACCCAGAGGAAGGGCCGTTTCATATACCGAGAGGCCGTTCGCGAGATGCTGCTCGCGGACGAGATATCGCTCACCTTCAACTTCTCGGATCTCAGGGCCTTCAATCCGGATCTGGCGGAGGAGGTCGTGGGCAACCCGAAGCAGGCTATCGAGGAGGCATCCCTGGCCGTCAATGATATGCTTCGCCTCGAGGGGGAGGAGGAACTTGAGGAGGTCCACGCTCGGTTCAGGAATCTACCCAGGCTCACGCCGATAAGGGACATCCGCGCCCGGGACATAGGCAGCTTGATCATGATCGAGGGCGTGGCAACCAGGGTCACCGACGTCAAGCCGGAGCTGAGCGAGGCGATCTACAAGTGCGAGAGATGCGGGGAGACGATCTGCGTTATCCAGTCCGGGGAGAAGGTGAAGACCCCGGCCCTCTGCGATAACAGGTCCTGCGCCTCCAGAGGCCCATTCACGCTGATTGGCGAGCAGTCGAAGTTCCTGGACTGGCAGGGCCTCCGGGTTCAGGAAAAGCCTGAATCCCTGCGGGGGGGACGCATGCCCGTCTACATCAACACCATCCTCAGGGAGGACATGGTGGAGACGATCCAGCCCGGGAACAGGATAACGCTGACGGGGATCCTGAAGGCGACCCAGCCGGGCACCAAGGGAAAGACAAGCGGGACCGTTCTCGAGAAGTTCGTGGAGATCAACCACATCGAGACCCAGGAGAAGGGAATCGAGGAGATCGAGATCACCAAGGAGGACCTGCGGGAGATAGAACAGCTCTCGAAGGACGACCTCGTCTGTGAGAAGATAATGAAGTCGATAGCGCCCTCGATCTGGGGGTTCGACCCGATCAAGGAGGCCATCGCGCTGCAGCTCTTCTCCGGGAAGTATCGCCTGCTGCCGGACGGCACTTGGCAGAGGGGGAACATCAACATACTCCTCGTCGGCGATCCCGGCGCCGGCAAGTCGGCCCTCCTCACCTATACCAAGAACCTTGCCCCAAGGGCGGTCTACGCATCAGGTAGGTCTAGCTCCGCAGCCGGGCTGACCGCCGCCGTGCTGCGCGATGATATGAGCGGGGGGTTCGTCCTCGAGGCGGGCGCCCTGGTCCTCGCCGACGGGGGGATCGCCTGTCTCGACGAGTTCGAGAAGATGAACGAGCAGGACAGGGCCTCGATCCACGAGATCATGGAACAGGGGACCATCTCGATCGCTAAGGCCGGAATAGTGGCCACCCTCAACGCCAGGACCTCCGTTCTCGCTGCCGCCAACCCCAAGTTCGGCAGGTTCGACTCCTACAGGAGCATAGCGGACCAGATCGACCTGCCGCCCACAATACTCTCGAGATTCGACCTTATCTTCCCGATCAGGGACGTGCCGAAGGAGGAGAAGGACAGGCAGATAGCCCAGCACATACTGAAATTCAGGGCGATGTCCGATGATGCGCTGAAACAGACGCTCGACCCGGAACTCCTCAGGAAGTACGTCAGCTACTCCAGGAACAACGTGAGCCCATCCATCACCGAAGAGGCAGCCAAACGCATCGAGGACTTCTACGCCGATATGAGGCTGGGTGGCTCCGAGGGTAACCCCATACCCGTCACCCCTCGACAGCTCGAATCGATAGTGAGGCTCTCGGAAGCCCGAGCCAGGATGAAACTGAAGGACGAGGTGACCCCGGAAGACGTCGACAGGGCGATCGGCCTGATGGAGTACTGCCTCAAGAGCGTGGGGATAGACCCCGAGACCGGCAAACTGGATATAGACAAGATGCTGACAGGCAAGTTCAGGTCACAGTGGGATCGGCTCGCCGGCCTGAGCGACCTGATCAAGGAGCTGTGCCAGAAACACGGCGGAATCGTTCCCATGAAGGAGATCCTGGAGGAGGCACAGGAGAGGGGCATAGACCAGAAGGACGCGAACCGACTGCTGAAGGAGATGAAGAGGAAGGGGGACCTGTACGAGCCCAAGCTGGGCTACATAAGCATGTCCTAGCCTGAAACTCGCTTCAAATAAGATACTTAAACCCGATCGACTGACAGCCTTCAGATCGTCCCTCCTTCTAACCCCGGTGGTATCTTGATTCCTATTGAGAAAGCTAAGGATGTGCTCAGGGAGCATTATCTCTGCGACCCGTGTCTCGGGAGACAGTTCGCCTATGCGTCTGAGCTCGATTCCAACCAGGAGATCGGCAGGGAGATCAGGGGGCAGATAGACGAAGCGAGACCCAAAGGATCGGAGACGTGTTATCTCTGCCATCCACTGAGAGACCAGCTCGAGACCCTGGAGGCGACACTACCCAAGCGGATGGAGGACATCGAATTCGATACCTTCCTCGTTGGAATCAGCATTCCCGACGAGGTGGTGGAGCGAGAGGACGAGCTGAGGATGAGGTTCGCGCTGCTTGAAGGCGAAGCCCTGAAGCGGGAATTTAGCCGGTCCATGGGAAAGAAACTGGCCGACCGGTTTGACGCCGAAATCGAATTCGAGAACCCGGACGTGGCGATCATCTTCGACCTGTCGGCAAGCCCGGTCAGGGTCCGGCTCCAGATCAACCCGGCCTTCGTGTACGGCCGATACCTGAAGCTCGAGAGAGGTATATTCCAGAACCAGAGATACTGTCAGAATTGCGGGGGCGAGGGCTGCGAGAAGTGTCTCTTCACCGGATATGAACCGGAGGAGAACCTGGAGACGATGATCTCCACAGATATCCTTGAGGCGTTCAGGGGCGAGGAATCCAAGTTCCACGGCGCCGGTAGGGAGGACTACGATGCCCGGATGCTTGGAAACGGCAGGCCCTTCGTGGTCGAGGTCCTCGAACCCAAGATCAGGTCGGTGGATTACAGTGCCCTGGGAAGTAGGATAAACTCGAAATGGAAGGGCAGGGTAGAGATCAGAGGTCTACGCGCGTCGTCACGCCGGGAAATGCAGCATATCAAGACGGAGAAATTCGACAAGACGTACGAGGTTATATTCTCCTTCACGGGGGAGATCAGCGGACCCCCTGAGGCGGAGATCGCGGACGAGGTCTCCGGGGCGGAGATCAGGCAGCAAACGCCGACCAGGGTCATGGAGAGAAGAAAGGACACCACTAGAAGAAGGGTGGTGAAGGACTTCGATATAGTGGAGCTGGACCCTGGTAAGGGCAGGGGACGGGTCAGGATAAAGAGCGAGAGCGGCTTCTACGTCAAGGAGTTCATAACCGGTGACCAGGGGCGAACCCAGCCCAATCTCAGAGATCTCCTCGGTGCGGAGGAGGTCGAGGTCGAATCACTGGATGTTGTGAGGATACACGACGATGAGAAGAAACAGTATACTTGAACCGGTGCGCTACACTCCTGTCGCCCGTAAGACTGATGTGATTATCGTCGGTGGTGGGCCGTCGGGGGCCTGTGCGGCTATCGCATCGGCGAGGAACGGCGCCGACACCCTGTTGGTCGAGAGATACGGCTTCCTGGGCGGGATGATGACCGCGGGCCTGGTAAACTGCCTCAACGGTTTCAGGAATCAGGGAAAGCCAGCGCCACAGGCGATCTCCGGAATCGCCCAGGAGGTTGCGGAGCGGATGAAGGAGGCCGGTGGCGCATACGTACCGGAAGGGGGAGTACCCTACTGCGTCGTCTTCGAGCCGGAAACAGCGAAGCTGGTCCTCTCCGAGATGGCAGAGGAATCCGGCGTGAATGTGCTCCTCCACACCGTTGCCACAAACCCCATCAAGGAAACGGGGTCCGCATCCGGGGTGGTTGTTCACAACAAATCGGGGAGAACCGCCTTCACGGGCGACGTTGTGGTGGACTGTACAGGGGATGGTGATATCGCGGCCGCCTGTGGAGCGGCATACGAGGTGGGCAGGGAGGAGGATGGCGCTACCCTCCCGGCCCAGATGCTGATCAGGATGAGGGGCGTGGATGCAGTGCGATTGGCCTCCTGGATACAGGGGGAGAAGGAGGGGGTGTCAGCATTGTACGACATCGAACCCCTGGACACAATCCGGGAGGCCTCAGAAGAGGGGAGACCCTTTGGCGTTTCGGGGCTGAGCATCGGTGGCGATCAGGACAGAAGTGTATCCTGCGTCGTCTGGAGGGACTGGTCCCTCCTCTGGGCCACGGAACCCCAGTCGATCGATTGCACCGATGGGCAGGAGATCAGCGAAGCCGAGATGTCCACTAGGACCGGTATCCGCGAACTGGTAGGCCGGATGAAGGGTATACCGGGCTTCGAGGAATCGGTACTCGAGCAGTCAGCGACCCAGATCGGGGTCAGGGAGACCCGAAGGATCGTCGGGGAATACGTTATCGACGAGAGCGATGTCCTCGAGGGAGCGCGGTTCGATGACTCGATTGCCGTGGGGGCAAACCCAATGGCATGTCTGGGGAGGAGGATACTACTGGGTCACGGAGGCTTCGAGATACCCTTCAGGGCCCTCCTCCCCCGGGAGCTGGAGGGGTTGATCCTCGCCGGCCGGTGTATATCGACGACTCACGAGGCACACGGCTCGATCCGCGCAATGGCCACATGCATGGCGACAGGAGAGGCAGCGGGAACGGCTGCCGCGCTCTGTGTAGAGGACGGCCTTATCCCCCGTCATTTGGGCATGCCGAAGCTCAGGGAGCGTCTTGAAGGTCAAGGGGCCTTGATTGATGGATCGGATTAGGGCCGCAGGCCGCTTCAAAGATATATTTATATGACCTCCGGCTCGTTCCTGAAATAGGTCTACCGGAGTACCGTTGAATAGTTCACCTGCTACATTTCCGCGTTTTTCGGGTGTGCACGATGGTTGAAAGATCGAGAGGGTCGAGGTCAAAGACGAGGAAGAAGCTCTCAAAGAGGGTGCGAGAGAGGGGAATGCCCAGGATACGTAGGGTGACCCAGAAATTCAGCCCCGGAGACCTCGTACATATCAAGCTCGATCCATCGGTGCAGAGAGGCATGCCCCATCCCAGGTTCCACGGGCTCACGGGTACTGTTACCGCTCAGAGGGGAAGATCATATCTGGTCAGGGTTTCCGATGGCGGTAAGGAGAAAACCGTGATCGTCTCCCCTGAACATATGCTCCCTCAGAGGTGAGGATCGATGCTGGCTAAGGAAGTCCTTTCTGAGAGATACGTTACTACGCCCGAGGTAAAGGAGATTCTGGCGAAGAGGTCGGAGGCCGATGACCTGAGATATGAACAGAGAACGGCCCTAGAGTACGCCACGAGGTTCTCCAGAACACCGGGTGACGAGGCAAAGAAGATAGTCGAGAAGCTGCTGAAGGAGATAGATGGCCTGAAGGAGCACCAAGCGGTCCTCATAGTCAATCTGCTGCCCGTGGACAAGGATGACCTCGAACTCATATTCGCCAAGGAGAGAATCCGGCTCGATGATTCCAAGATCGACAGAACCCTGGAGATAGCGAACGAGGCCAGTTTGATAGATCTATCGAAGATAGAATCTGAGATAGAGAAAGCCCGACTGGCGGAGAAGGAGGCCAGGGAAGCCGAGGAAGCTGAAAAAGAAGCCGAGGAAGCTGAAAAAGAAGCCGAGGAAGCTGAAAAAGAAGCCGAAGAGGCGGAAAAAGAAGCCGAAGAGGCGGAAACGGAGGAAACTGAGGATCAGCCGGAGAAGGCTGATGATTCGGAGTAGGTCTGGGGGATCTAGATGTACGAAAAATACGCCTATGTTTTAGACTACCTCAAGGAAGGGTACCCGGAGGACGATCGCCCGAGCTATCTGAAGGAGCCGATAATACAGCTCGTGGGAGAGGAGAGATTCACGCTCCTCGAGGCCACGCCGAAGCCCAAGGTGGACCTCGAGGTGTACGAGAGGGTTTTCGTCGGCAAGGACGAGCGGGAAAAGGTTGGATTCATCAAACGGCGCATTGCCCACCGCGATCTGACCTCGGCTGCCAAGGTCGAGCTTCCCTATGTGGTGGAGAAGATCGTCGATGACAGGGAGGACTACTTCGTGGAGTGGTTCAACAAGGCCCCGCCCCTGACGACCAGGATGCACAGCCTGGAGCTCGTGCCTGGGATCGGGAAGAAGATAATGTGGGAGATTCTCGATGAGAGGAAGAAGAAGCCCTTCGAGTCCTTCGACGATATTGCGAAGAGAATTCACCTAGTACCAGATCCGAAGAAATCCGTAGTGAAGAAGATTCTGTCCGAGATCGAAGAGGAGGACAAGTACTATCTCTTCGCCAATGTTATGAGGAAGTGAGCCCATAAGGGTACCGGCCGAGTTCCGGCCCAGGGAGGACCTTGACCAGTACTTCCTTACTGACGAAGGTTTCCTTAATGCTGAGGTCAGGCTAGCGTCGCTCAAACCGTCGGATACGGTGCTCGAGATAGGTGCCGGGGACGGGAGGCTGACCAGGTTGATCGCCCCCGCGGCCCGGAAGGTCTTCGCGGTTGAGATCGACCCGTCTTTGGTCCGCTATCTCGTAGACTCGGTTCCGGACAATGTGGAGGTTATGGAGGGGGATATCCTTGAGCTAGATCTCCCCGAGTTCGACAAGGTGATAGGCAACATCCCCTATTCAATATCATCTCCGCTGATCTTCAGGCTTCTCGAACATGATTTCGAACTCGGTGTGCTGTGCCTTCAGAGGCAGTTTGCCCAGCGGTTGGTGGCCAATCCTGGTTCCAGCGATTACTCGAGACTGTCGGCCATGATAAGCATCATGACTGAGAGGACACTCCTGGCTCTCAAGATACCTAGAAAGGCCTTCTACCCGGTGCCCGAGGTCGACTCGGCGGTGGTCATTCTTTTTCCGGACAGCTCCGCAGAGTATCCGGATCAGGTGTCGGCCGAGATAATCAGGCTGATATTCTGTCACAAGAAGAAGAAGCTCAAGAACGCGATAGCGGACTCTGAGAGGCAGCTGCGGGAGAGGTTGAAGATCGATTCGGCGGAGATCCTGGATAGGGTAGATACCGATTGGGACAAGAGGGTATTCGAGATGGGTCCGGATGAGATCCTCGACTTCTGCCGGGCCGTCAAGTCGGTGATCTAGCTCCAGCGGCGAAATCCTTATCACGGGTACTGGGAAAGGGCTGGCATGCTCGATCTCAGGGACTATATCCTCTTCCTCCTATCGCTCAAGAAACCCGGAGGTGGAGCCACCCGCTCTCACATAATCGAGAAAGCCACGAGGGATATGAAAGGTCCGGTAGATTCCGTCATCGATGAGAAACTGAAGGGTCTCATCGACGATGGACTGGTCGAGGCCAAGAAGGATATCCTCTTGGCAACTGGAATGGGCAGATCGGTATTCGCCGAGTTCTTTCGCAACAACGAGGTCGATCTCAGATCGGTAAATCCTTCTTGGTGCCTGGTGTACGTCGCCAAGAACTACTATCCGCGAGTCGCCGAGCCGATCGTGGATCTGTGCCGAGGCCGCCACGTCGGCTTCTTCTGCGTCTTCACCGGGCGCCACTTCTTTCGACGCAAGTTCAGGGGTCGATACATCAGGATCGAAGACGGATCGGAGCTGATCCGCTTCGTGCAGATGCACTACGTGGACGTGATCCCTTGCGTGCATCGGGTCGGCCTTGATAGGCCTGACTGGATGGTTTTTGATCTCGACCCCGGCTCTCAAGTCCCGTTTGAGAAGACCAGAGAGGTGGCCTCGATAACATACGACTACCTCTGCGATCATGGTGTCTCTCCCGCTTTGGAGTTCTCGGGGGCCAGGGGTTTCCAGATATGGGTCAAAACCGAGAAAACCGACATTCCGGAGGAATACGATCCGCCGAGCTCCGGAGGCGGAAGATCGAGGGAGCGTGATCACTTCTCCCTCTACTCTGACGTTATCTCGTATGTCGAGCACTCTGTCCGGGAGGAAACGGGCGGCGTTACCACGGGCACCGTAGGCGCTAAGGAGCTGCCAAAGGACAGGGTACTTCTGGACCCAAGCTCGATGAAGAGAATGGGATTGGTGCGCGCCCCCTACTCGATCCACCATAGGTCCGGTTTGGTCTCCATACCGGTCTCCCGAGATTCATTGGAGGACTTCGAGTTAGGTATGGCGAAACCGTCAGCTGTAGTGGAGCGGTTCGAGGATGAGGGGGACGAGTTCCAACTCCGAGAAAGCGATGCGAGGGATCTTCTGCACTCTGCCGTGGAATGGACAAAAGAATATAAAACTGATTCAGACAGGTAAGATCATCGATCAGTGAGGACAATGGGCGACAAAAGTAACATCCTTAGGAGAGGGAGATTCGAGGGGAATCAAGATCCCGAGATCTCTCGATTTCTGTCCTCCATCAACCAGGACCTCGAGATAATGGAGGCCGACCTCTGGGTCGGCAAGGCACACGCCATAATGCTGCAGAAACAGGGTATCATATCAGGCGCCCACTGCACGGCGATACTCAAGGCCATCGACTCGATCGCGCGTCAGGGGCGCGAGGGGCTCCTGGGAAGCGGTGCCGAGGATGTGCATGTCTTCATAGAGACGGAGATCATAGAACAGCTGGGAGAGGAGGTCGGTGGCAGGCTTCACACCGCCCGATCCAGGAATGACGAGGTCTCCACCTGCTTGAGAATAGCGCTCAGGGACCGGATCCTGACAGCAGTGGATCTGACAACGGATCTCGTGGATACCCTTCTGCGAACCGGGTCCAACCACCTATCAACCCTCATGCCGGGATTCACGCATCTCCAGCACGCGCAGCCGACGACCCTTGCCCACCACCTGCTGTCCCATGCCGTCGCTTTTCATCGGGATATAGATCGTCTCCGATCCTGCTACCGCCGGGTGAATATCAGCCCGCTCGGCGCTGGCGCCATGGCGTCCACAAGCCATCCAATCGACCCTCACCTCACCGCACGTTTGCTGGGCTTTGACGGGGTGGCCCTGAACTCGATGGACGCGGTCTCCTCGAGGGACTTTCTGCTGGAGACCCTCTGCTGCCTCTCAGTGCTTGGCGTGACGGTTAGCCGGCTGGCGGAGGAGATAATACTCTGGAACACCGCCGAATTCGGCTTCGTCACCCTTCCGGACGAGCACTCGTCCACCAGCTCAATCATGCCCCAGAAGAGGAACCCGGATGCGGTGGAGATAACTCGGGCGAGGGTATCCACGGTGATCGGGTCCCTTTCATCCGCCCTTTCGATACTGAAATCCTTGCCTCAATCCTACAACCGGGACCTCCAGGAGGCAAACAAACACCTCTGGGCGGCCACCGAGGCAACTAACTCGATTCTCTCGGTCATGGGCGACGTGATGGGGAAGATCACCTATCATAAGGGGAGGATGAGCGAGGCGGCGAATATCGGGTGTCCCTGGGCAACCGATCTGGCCGACGAACTGGTGAGGAGGTTCGGCCTCCCATTCCGGACCGCCCATACGGTGGTGGCCAAGGTCGTGAAGGAGTGGGGGGGGAAGTCCACCGGGAAGATATCCGATCTCCTGAGGGTGGCCTCCATGGATTCTGGCTGGGAGGTGGTCATGCAGCCGGGCGAGATCGAGGAAATAACCGATATCGGCAGATCCATTGAGCGGAGAAAGATATCCGGTGGTCCGTCTGCTGAGAGCGTCAGTGCCTCGATCAGAAGACTCCGGGATGCACTGGACGATGACCGGAGATGGCTGGAGGATGAGCGGCAATCGATAGCGGATGCGAGGAAAAGGACCGAGGAGATGCAGAGAGAACTCGAGTCCAGGGAGAGCTAGGTGTAGGTATTGAATTCCGGTCCCTCCTCAGGTCACGAGAACAGGCCGAAGAAGTACATCTCCATGGCGGAGGAGAGGCTTTCAGAGGCCCTCTCTCGGGGGAGCAACCCCGTCATCGAGGAGGCGGCGCGATACATCGAGGATGCGAAGTTCTATCTTGAGAAAGGAGATGAGGAGACCTCCCTGGCTGCCGCCAGCTACTCCTACGGCCTGCTCGACGGCATGCTGGGTGGGAATAGGTACATAACCTCGGATATGCGAAAATCGATGCTGAAGATCGTCTACCTGCGAGGGATTGGGAAAGATGAGGATCTCTCGAAGCTGCTGGACGATCGCGGTATGAACGAGGACCTGTATCATCTAATTGTGAACGGAATGGTAGAGGAGGGTCTCGTAGAGGCCCGGGATAAACGCGTCCTCAGTGCGAAGGGAAGGAAACTCCTGAGAGTGGGCCTAGTCGCTGGCGTCTTCGACCTGATTCATCCAGGCCACGTGGCCTTCCTGCGCTGGTGTAAGGAGCAGGTCGACGTGCTGGTTGCCGTGGTCGCCAGGGACCCGGCCTCCAGGATCCGCAAGGGCAGGGAGCCCGTACAGTCTGAGACGGACAGGCTGGGCATTATCCGCGAATTCAGAATGGTAGACCTCGCGCTTCTCGGGGACCGGGATGATATCTACAGGCCGGTTGCGCGGGTCCAACCGGACGTCATCCTCCTCGGGAAGGACCAAGCCGTGGCCGAGGAATCCATACGTGAGGATCTCAAGCGTAGAGGGCTGGAGGCCGAGGTGGAGAGAACCCAGATCTGGGACACGGGGGAGCTATCGAAGACGACCCGCATCATAGAGAGGATACGCCGACGATCTAGGAACTAGCCAGCAGGGTAAGGCGAACGGTATCCCCGTCACTGATCTCCAGCCTTTCCCGGAGATTGTGGGGCGAGATGATCTCCAGCACGTCCCTGGGGTAGTGAGTCCGTTCCGGGAGAAATATCGCCCCCCGGGTGTCGGACTCTATCTCCACCAAGTAACAGACGCCTCCGCCGAAACTCCTGTCACCGGTCTGGAAGCCATCGATATGGATTCCGGATCTCGATGATATCTCATCCACCACGGTGGCGGGTACGTTGATGTTCAGGGTTCCCGGGTATGGATCGAAACCCAGTTTCTCCCTGAACTGATTCCTGTAGCCCCCTCTGCTTATGTAGTACCTACCCTCCCCCACTCCGGTGAACACCTCTCCCTCCACCACCCTGCCCTCGAATACCTTCGACAGGGATTGATGGATCTTGGCAAGGTAACTCAAACCCCGGTGCGTGATCTTGATCTGCCTGCCGCGGCCTTTCGCCTTCCTGTCTATCAGTCCTTCGGAGAACATCTGCGAAAGCAGCCTGCTGGCTGTCTGCTGGGATTTCCCTATCGCATCTCCTATCTCCTGTGTGGAGGTTTTGACGTAGTCCCCGTCTGCCCCTCTTTGAGCCAGCTCGAGCAAACAGAATAGCTTCTCATCCGACATTATCATTGCCCATTGACCATGGTCCCGATTCCCTTGTCGGTGAGCAGTTCAAGGACCAGAGAATGCGGCGTGTTTCCGTTCAGGATATGCCCTCTTCCGACACCCAGCTCCAGGGCCCGGATACATGACTCCACTTTCGGCAGCATTCCCCCCGCGATCGTCCCGTCCTCTATCAACGCCCTGGCCTCATCACATGAAAGCCTAGATATCAGCGTGGAGGGATCCTCGGGGTCCCTCATGATCCCCCTGACATCCGTCAGTACAACGTATTTCTCTGCCTTCAGGCTTGCGGCCAGCTCGCCCGCCAGGGTGTCGGCGTTGATGTTAAGGCTCTTCCCATCCTCGTCCATCCCCACCGGCGCTATCACGGGCACGAAACCCGCCTGCGATAGGTCTATGACCACATCGGTGTTTATCGATTTCACCCTGCCTACCCGGCCGAGCTTCGGATCCTTCAGGGTCGCCTCGATCAGCCTCCCGTCCCTACCCGAAAGGCCGACGGAACTCCCGCCCTGTTTCTGAATGCTGCACACGATGGATTTGTTAACCTTACCAACCAGGACCATCTCCACGATCTCCATCGTATCCTCGTCGGTGACCCGAAGCCCATCAACGAATATGGGCTCCATGCTCAACCTGCCCATGAACTTGGAGATCTCATCCCCCCCGCCGTGGACCACGACAGGTTCCATACCGACCAACTTCATCAGTACGATATCCTTTGCAACATCGTCCAACCTCTCCGGATTCGCGCTGACGTTGCCCCCGAACTTCACGACTATGGTCCTTCCGGAGAGCTTCTTGATATAGGGCAAGGCCTCGATTATCGTCCTGGAAATCGCTTGCCTGGATAGACTCTCGGCCATTTTGACACGCAACTCAGACGGTCCTGAATGAGATATATATCTTGTCTGGGACCAAAACGGGATCATGAAGATCAGGGTCACCGAGATAAACATTTCATGCGCTCACTTCATCGAAACCGACGGCGCCTTCGAGCCTCTCCACGGTCACAACATCGAGGTATCTGCAGAGGTCGAAGGGCGCGAAGATGAGCCGATGGTGATGGATTTCCGGGAGTTGAGATCCCTGATCAACGGTATCTGCGACGAGCTGGACCACAGGGTGATAGTCCCGGAGGGGAATCCCCACCTGGTTCTGAAGAGATCCGAAGGCTGCATCGAGATAAAAACCCCGAAGAAGAGATACAGATTCCCGTTAACCGACGTGGCGGTGATACCAAACCGCAACTCGACGGTGGAGGAGATCGGTCGCTACATCTTCAGGAGCCTGAAGGGAGATTTGCCTCGGGAGGCAACGCTGTCGAGTGTTGGAGTCAGCGAGAAGCCCGGCCAGGAGGCCGTGATCAGCTGGGCGTAGCCTTCTCTGCCCACTCCTTGCCGTATATCGTCAGGTTGATCTCCTTCTGCCTTCCGGTGTAGGCGGTCTCCACGAACCCGCACCTCTCCAGGGTGGCTATCTGTTTCGCAGCCATCACCCTGTCCGTGGGGGTGGGTTTCCGTCCCAGGAGATTGACCAAGAGATCGGTTATCGAGGGAGCCTTTCCACCCATGTCATCCAGAGCCTCCAGGTACTCATGTTCTATCTCCTCCTGCTCGATTCGGATCGGCAACGGTGGGCATTTCAGGACCTTCCGGACCCCCCTGGCAAGTTGCGGGACCTCGAACTCCTTCAGGCCCTCCTCCAGAACCTCACCTATCCTCTCCAGGTAGGCCTCCTCGTTGGTCTCCCTGTAGCTCTCCAGGGCCTTGCTTATCGATTCCAGCCTCTTCCGCGTATCCTGGGGGGTGAAATAGGTCCTGGGGCTGACGTAGTATATACTGGCTCCGATCTCAAGGGCGGCCAGGAAGAGGGCGCAGGAGACTATCCTTGTCCCGGAGGAGATATCCACTAGGAACTCGGCGTCGGGACCGAGCCTCGAGAAGATGGCGCGGAAGTCAAGATACGCATCGAGCAGGTCGAAGAAGTTCACCTTGAACGTCGTTATGTCGATCATGTCGCCGTCGATCGGTATTATGGGGTCCTCTACGAGCTTGATCTTCAGATTGTTGAGGATCTCCTCGACGGTTATCTCGACCGCCGACATCTCGGAGGATTGCTTCTTGTTTCGAATGATGAATACCTTCTCCGGCTGGAGATGAGTGATCGCCCCGATTATTCGATCCCTTTCAAGTCCTTGTGGAACTAGAAGATACCTTGGCAAACAGACACCGCCTCATATAATCCAGTGGATATTGAAAAACTTAATGTTTGCACAAAGATGATAATATTATTTATCGTAACCGAAATGCGATCCGTTTAGGTTCAGTTTTGCCTAAACGTTTATATTGGCCATATATGAAAACGAACCAGTTACGTTAACACAAGTGAATGGTTATGCTAACGATCGGCGCTGATGAGGTCGGTTCGGGTGACACGTTCTGCGGTCTTGTCGTCTCCGCACTGTGCATAACCGACAGCCAGCAGAAGGCCCTCGACGAGATGCGGGTAAGGGATTGCAAGAGGATCAGCGATTCCAGAATCGGGGAGTACGTCGGTCTCATCTCCGAGGCAGGGGGTCGCCACAGCACGATAGCCGTTCACCCGGACGAGATCAACAATCTCAATTCAGCCGGGGTGGATCATGTTAGAATCCAGAACGTCGCCTATTCCAGGGCGATCGGTAACCTCATTCGCAAGGTCGGCGTCCCGGACAGGATAGTTGTCGATCAGTATCCCGGTGCGGAAATCAAGGTTGACCATCAGATAGTGGAGATGGTGCCCAGAGCCGACGAGCAATTCATCTCAGTGGCCGGGGCATCGATAATGGCGCGCTCGGCCTACCTGGGAATGAGGAGATCCCTGGAGAGGGAACTCGGTATGGAGATACCGCTGGGCAGCTCGAACACCAAGCAGGCCCTGAGGACCCTCCTCAACATGGAGATCGACATATCCAGGTACGCGAAGCTCTATCCCACAAACGTTCAGGCGGTGCTGAGGGAATCCCGCTAGGGTTCTGGTCCCCTCATCGAATCCGGGATAATAAGCCCAAGTGATACTAACATTTTTGAATCATCAGGCTGGATAATAAACGTTGACAGCTGTAAGGAAGACGCTCTCAGAGATCAACCAGAGGATAAGGAACGGAGACGCCGTCGTTGTCACCGCCGACAAGATGCCCGAGATAGTCGAGGAGAGGGGCGCAGTGAAGGCGGCTGAAGACGTGGATGTCGTTACCACAGGGACTTTCGGCGCCATGTGCTCCTCCGGCGTTTGGATGAACTTCGGCCACTCGGACCCCCCCATCAAGATGAGAAACGTCTTCCTGAACGATGTCATGGCCTACTCCGGTGGCGCGGCCGTCGACGCCTTTCTCGGCGCAACCCAGGTGAGCGAGACGGATGAGGAATACGGCGGGGGGCACGTGATCGAGGATCTAGTCAGGGGGAGGGAGGTCTCCCTCAAGGCGGATTCGCACGGCACCGACTGCTATCCTCGGACCAGAGTTGAGATCAACATAGGTCTCCCGGACCTCAACCAGGCCGTCATGCTGAACCCAAGGAACTCTTACCAGAGGTACAATGCTGCCACCAACAGCAGGGACGAGACCATCTACACCTATATGGGGGCACTGCTCCCACAGATGAGGAACGTAACCTTCTCCGGCTCCGGGGTACTGAATCCCCTCTGTAACGACCCCCAGTACAGGACCATAGGCCTGGGAACACGTATATTCCTGGGCGGCGGACCGGGCTACGTCATAGGTTCGGGGACCCAGCACTCCCCCCAGTCCGGTTTTGGCACGCTGATGGTGAAGGGTGACCTCAAGCAGATGTCACAGGATTACCTCAGGGGGGCCTGCTTCCAGCACTACGGCACCACACTGTACATCGGCGTCGGGGTTCCCATCCCGGTGCTGGACGAGGGCATCGCGCGGTCAACTGCCGTCAGGGACAGGGACATACCAGTAAGCGTCATCGATTACGGTGTGCCGAGGCGCGACCGACCAAAGGTGGCCGATACCGACTACGCTGAACTGAGGTCGGGTCACGTCAAGATCGATGGCAATGAGGTACCGGTCTCTCCGCTCTCCAGCTTCAAGATCGCCAAGCAGATCTCTGCCACCCTGGCCGGTTGGGTGGAATCCGGCGAGTTCCTGCTATCGGAACCGGTCGAAACCCTTCCCGCGGATACGACCTTCAGACCGATGAAGGCGGAAACCTCCGTGCCGTCCGTGGAAGAGGTCGCGGCGGGCAAGTTCGTGACCTGTCCGCCAGAGACCAGCATACAGGATGCGGCACGGACCCTGACCGAAGAGGGCGTGGACACCCTGCTCGTCAGGGACGAGGACGGCAGGCTGCAGGGCATAATCACCTCTTGGGACATCGCCAAGGCGATCAGCACCGGCGCCAAGGAGGCGCAGGATATCATGACCAGAAAGGTCCTGGTGGCTCACATGGGGGAGCCCATCGATGGCGCGGCCCGCAAGCTCGAGAAGCACGGCATAAGCGCCTTGCCCATAGTCGACAGGGACAGGAAGATACTTGGGATAGTGTCAGAGGAGGACATAGCGAGATTCGTAGGGAGGAGAAGATGGTGACCTACTTTCACCTCGAATTCCCAAGGAAGATAGTCACACGACCGGTTGTATCAGACGGCATAGCCAAGACAGGGGTGTCTGTCAACATCCTCAGGGCGCGTATAGACGAGACCCACGGGGAGATAATCGCACACGTTCAGGGAGAGGGTTCAAAGACCGAGGAGTTCGCCGAGTTCCTGAGAGAGGAAGGCGTGATCGTGGAGGAGCTGAAGAACAGCGTGTCCGTCCAGGTCGACGGATGCACCCACTGTGGCGCCTGTATCTCCGTATGCCCGGTTGAGGCGATATCGATGAATGAGTCCCACGAGGTGATCTTCGACAGCGAGAAGTGTATCTCCTGTCTGGTCTGTGTCCCGATCTGCCCCGTCAGGGCGATTCGCCCCCCGCCCATCTAGCCGGCACGCGAATGGAGGCCGGGGTCCAACGTTATGTCGGGCCCTCCGCTAACCCGGATGATCTCCGGCAGGTTGCCCCAGGCGGCCATCTCCTCTCCCCTTACGATCATAACGCCTATCCCGCCTATGGACCTCGCCGCCCCCAATCCCGCATCGATTGCCCTCTCTCCCCTGACCTGGTTGCATACGGCAGTCGCCGCGGCATCGGCCGTAATCGCAGAGGCGGGAGAGTGAACCACAACCGCATTGGCCTCGCCGAAGCTCAGCGACTCCCCCAGCTCCGATGAGCTTGTGCAAACCCCCGCGAACCTCCTGCCCGGACATACTTTCAGACCGATGTTGTCGGACAGGGTCGAGGAACCGGCGTGGATCGCCACCCTGTAAGCCGAGTTACCGTAGAGACAGATATCGCCGCCGTTCTCCACAAGCACGCTGGCTGCCCCCGCAGCAACGGCGGCCCGGGCTGCCTCAGAGGCCAGGGCGCCGGCAACCGAGGAGAAAGGCCCGGTTCCGGTCCTCCTGCCAGCGGCATACATCTCCCGCACGAATCCAGGTATATCCATCGGCGGCGTGGCCAGCGGCTCCAGGGACCATTTGAAATCCGGATACTCCTGGATATGGGCCTTGAGTCTTGATCGTGCCCTGGCAACGGCACCCCGGATCGAATCGGTCACGTCGCTTTCGGATTGGACCAGAAGCCTCGTCTCTCCCTGCACGATTCTGAATCTTTTCAGGCGCATGTCGAACGCCTAGTATGATCTGGCCACCATCACAAAGCACGTGGCCGGTTCACCGCAGACCACGCACTCCAGGTTTTCCGGCACCTGGTCATCCCCGAATATCGTTCCGCGCACCTCGCCGTCGGTGAGTTCCTTGATGCGTTCCGCGCACTCCTCCCCATCGAAATCCCTGGAGCAGAACGGGATCCTCACGAACCCGCCCCTCGAGGCCAGGTGATCCGAGAGCGATTCCATATCATCGGCCTCCGCTATGTGGTCGTGGAGCTCCTCCGATGCCCTCTCGCGGAGCTTGTCCACGATATCCATCCCCATCCCGCGCACGGCCTCAAGGCACTTCTCGAAATTCACCTGTGTCTTCTCTCCCGTATCCCTTCGAACCAGGGTCACCGCTCCAGATTCGAGGTCACGGGGGCCTATCTCGGCCCTGACCGGGACCCCCTTCATCTCCCAGTAGTAGAACTTCATGCCCGGGTTCCTATCGGATTGATCCACCGTGGCCCTCAAGCCAGCCTGCTTCAGGGCCTCGGCCAGCTCGTGACACTTCTCGAGCACCGCCTCCCGGTGACCCCGGTAGATTATCGGGACTATCACGACCTGTGTCGGGGCTATGGGAAACGGCAGGACGAGCCCCTTTCTGTCCCCGTGGATCGAGATCAGCGCCGCCAGGCTCCTCGAGATCGGCGGGCCATAGCACGTCTGATGTGGGATCCTCTTCTCGCCCTTCGCGTCCTCGAAGATTATCCCGTATGACTTGGCGAAGCCCTGTCCCAGGTTGTGGGTTGAGGGGAGCTGAACGGCCCTGCCATCCGGCATGAGGGCGTCAGCGGCATAGGTGTCCACCGCCCCCGGGAACTTGTCGAAGGCCGGCCGCCTGAAGAACAACATCGGGATGCCCAGCAGGCCCTCCAGTATGGCCCTCGTGGTTTCGATGTCACTCTCCACCTGGGCGAGGGCCTGATCCTCGGTCTCAAAGACGTCGTGGGCCTCGATCCAGAGGAACTCCCTCCCCCTGATCAGGGGTTTTGTCGCCTTGGTATCGTATCTGTAGACGGCGCAGCTCTGGTAGAGCTTGAGGGGAAGGTCGCTGTGGGACCTTATCCACAGGGAGTACAGGGTGTAGAAGGCCGCCTCCGAGGTGGGTCTGAGGGCGAGCCTCTCCTCCAGATCGCTGTCGCCGGCACGTGTAACCCAGAAAACCTCCGGACTGAACCCCTCGACGTGATCCTTCTCCCTCTCGAAATTCTCCTCAGGTATCACGACCGGAAATAGGGTTGGGTCGTGGCCCCTGCTCTCGAGCTCCTTCTCCCATGAAGAGTAGAGCTCCTTGGCCATTCTCATCAGCCACGGCCTGTAGACCACGAAGCCCTTCACATCGTATCTGAGATCCACAAGATCGGCGGTCTTGAGAATCTCGCTGAACCACCCGGAGAAGTTGGATTTATCGATATTGAATACGTGAGAATCTTCTGCCTCTGACATGGAATTCACACAGCCACACGCTAGGTTAATCTTATTACTCTTACCAGAATGATACGATACGTTCTGATGATGCAGAAAGCCGCTTAATCCTTCTTCTTTATGCGGATCATCTCGCCAAGCGTCACATCATCGCTGCCGGAGTGGGAGGACATGTCGATCTCCCCGATCGAGCCCGGTTCCTCCAGAAGTTCGATCTTGAGGTACCTCTCGAGTTTCTTTGCCAGGGAGATGCTCGGTGCAAGGCTTTCGGATTCGAGCCTGTGGATCGTAGAGCTCTTCTCACTAACCTTCTTGCCCAACTCCTCCTGAGTGAGGCCCTTTCGCTCCCTCGCCGACCTAATCTTGGATCCATAGCCATCCACGACCTCCATCTCGTTCACAATCCCGGGTCGTGACTTCCTGGACCCGGTGGTACGTCGTCGACTTGGCTCTGGACGCTCGGCCTTCTTTCGTTTCTGCACTGGCTTTCCGAACCTTGCACAGCGGTCACAGACATCCAGCGTAGCTCTATCCACCACGACTGTAGTGAGGTGTTTGACTTCGGATCCGCAGATCTCACAGATCATTGCCTACCGCCTGCTGTCAAATCCATGTCAACTGAATATATTTAAATCGCGCTGGCACCTGCCACTCGTGGAGGGCGGAGTAGTGTCCGAGGCCGCGACAGCCGCAGACACAGATGAGGTTATAAGCACCAATATACAGCTCCATAAGAAGATCCGATACCTCGAGTTCGAGAAGCGTAACATAGAACGCGAGTATCTGAGACTCGAGAAAGAGATGAAAACGCTCAGATCCGAGATTCGGAAGATGCACGAGGCGCCCCTGATATCGTCCTCCGTCGTCGAGAAGGTCGGGGATGAAAGGGCTATCGTCCGGTGTCATAACGGGGAGTTCGTTGTTGAGGTGTCTGAGTACATAGATCCCGAGGATCTGGACCCGGGGTCCAGGGTAGCACTCAATAGCAGAAACTATGCCGTGGTCGAGAATCTACCTGCCCCCAAGGATCCGCTTGTTCTGGGGATGGAGCTCCTCGACAAGCCCATAGTCTCCTACGAGGATATCGGCGGTCTGGATGACCAGATCCAAGAACTGCGTGAGATCGTTGAACTGAGCCTCACCGAGGTGGACCTATTCAAGAAGGTCGGCGTTGAACCCCCGAAGGGAGTTCTGTTGCACGGACCGCCGGGTACGGGGAAGACGCTGGCGGCGAAGGCCGTTGCGAGACAGACGAATGCGACCTTCATCAGGATCGTTGCCTCCGAACTCGTGAAGAAGTACATAGGAGAGGGCGCCCGGATGGTTCGCGAGGTATTCCAGTTCGCAAAGGAACGGGAACCATGCATCATCTTCATAGACGAACTCGACGCCATTGGCGCAAGGAGGGTCGATAGCGGTACCAGCTCGGACAGGGAGGTTCAGAGAACGCTGATGCAGCTCCTCTCCGAGATAGATGGTTTCGATCCCTGCGGCAACGTCAAGGTGGTAGGGGCCACCAACAGATCAGATATTCTGGACCCGGCCCTCATGAGATCGGGAAGATTCGACAGACTCATAGAGTTCCCGCTTCCGGACAGGGAGGCCCGCCTCAGGATACTTGAGATACACACTCGACCGATGAGCCTGAAGTCCGTTGACCTAGAGTCGATAGCGGATATGACCACCGGTGCCTCCGGAGCGGATCTGAAGAACATCTGCACCGAGGCCGGCATGTTCGCGATAAGGAACAGGCGAAAGCACATCATTCAGCAGGACATTAAATCGGCCCTCAACAAGGTGATGAAGTCCTCGGTCGGTAAGACCGAAGAAAAATCCCCGGTGTATGTCTAATCCCGCTCAAGCGATGAGGTAAGAGCCCTTGCTGATTTTGATGAGGATGATCTTGAGTTCTGAGCTTGGTGGAGAATGGATCTGGATTTCCTCCGCGCCGATTCCAGGGCGGATCGGTCGTTGATATTTGTGAAACATCCCAGATCGGGGTCTTTCCCAGCCATCAGCTCGACCGGCAAGTACCTGGTATTCAGGCATTCGAACAACAAGCCGACCCTCCTCTGACCCGAACCGCAGAGGCCCTCGAGCTTACCGATCGCGGGGGTCCTCCTGAGCACGGAGTGTATGGGTTCAAGGTACCCGTTCGGATACCTGGGCACAACCGCATCGAAGTCGGTCGCGGACCCGATCTGAAACTCTATCACCTCCCGGCGAATGAAGGGCATGTCGGCCCCGACCACGAACACGAGCTCTGTGGACAGATCCAGACACCCGGCCAGGATGCCGGCTAGAATTCCCCTTCCGCGATCGAGCGCCGTCCTAATCCCGGTCAGTTCCCGGTATCTCCGGGCCCTTCCAGCCTCCCCGGTGCTGATTACGCAATCCTCCAGGAATGAGAGTTCGCCGGCCACCTCCTCTATCATCGTTCTCCCGTACCCCAGGTCGATGAGCAGCTTGTCGCGGTCGCCGAACCTCCTCGAATGACCTCCCGCGAGAATGATCCCTCCCACGCCCCGGACATTTCCTGGAATGTTCACTCCTCCTCCTTCGGCGCGCCACCGACGTCCGCGATCGTGCCCAGTATGGTCCCGTCCTCGAGGATAACCGTCGAGCCAGGGATGTCCAGGCAGTTCTTGGCCATGGGCCCGAGCGGGGTATCAACATTGAAGCCGGTGCCCCCAAGCAACCGGTTGAAGCTGGGCAGGATGATTACCTTCAGATCCTCGTTGTAGGAATCCATCTTGGATGGGTACCGCTCGATCAATCTGGGCCATATAACGGGAGATTCGATAAAGCATGGAAGCCTGGTCTCAACCCCGAGGGAGTCCCTCAGCACTATCGCGGGGTGGGTATGCCCCATGACAAGGTATCTGCACTCGAGCAGCTCCGCCCTGGGCCAGGTATGACCGTGAAAGAACCCCACCTTGCCCCTGATCTCTCCCCGGACCCTTCCAAAAGTCACCTTATCGGCGTGGATTATGGCCTCCAGGCCGACATCGTGATTGCCCTTGATAACCGTGGTCCTGACCGGGATATCCCGGGCAAACCTCTCCAGCTCCTCGAACTCCCAGTCCCCGACGTAGGGTATGTTGTGTTTCAGGTCGCCCAGTATGATTAGCTCCTCGGGCCCCAGCTCATCGATCAGTCCAAGCAGTCGCCCCTTCATCTCCCCTGTCTGGGAAGGAATCCTGAGTCCGCTCTGCAGAAGATCGAACTCGTACCCTAGATGGAGATCCGCAACGGCAAGAATGCCCTGTCGAGACAGGAATAGCCCCTTGTTCACCGGGCGCATCCAGGGTAGTTACCGACCACCACTGAAAAGTCGCTCATACTGGGACTCTGTGAGGCCGATGTCCCTACTGGATCTCCACCTTCGGCGGATTCACGAAGTCGTGGTACCTCTCACCGACATCGGCTTCCTCCGTGCTTCCGTCGTGTATGAACAGCCTGTACTTGAAGATCAGGGAATCCCCGTCGGCCAGGGTGTGGTCCCCGACCACGGATTCGTCCCCGTAGAAGTAGGAGAGGCCGAAGCAGTTCGCGGTCATCAACCCGTAGTTGCGTACGTGCCAGTTCGTCGGGTGTCTCAGGTTATCCAGGTGATCGAACACTGCGATCCCGGCGGTCTTACCCTCGGCCGGACCGTAATAGTCACACCAGTGGGACTTCTTGCCCCAGGTCTCGCCCTCGTTCACTCCGCCGTAGGAGTTCACTATCGTGCCCTCCTGCTTGACGTCCATCGAACTCGCAACCCTTACCGAGATAATGCCGCCTTCCTTGGTATCCCCGAATACGACAGCACCCTCGGTGGCCCTGAACTTGACGGTGACGTCGAACACGTAACCGGCATCCTGGACGTTGTAGAAGACGAAGGAGCTCTCCTCCTCCATCACCTTGTTTCCATCGGCGTCCTCCCAGTCATTCAACGTCGATATCTTGGCGTAAACCGGGCCCGACAGCTTGGCCAGAAAATCTCTGTGCCGCGTGAAACCGTGCCCCTCCCCCTGGCTCCAGTTATCCACGCCATTTACCTCGCCATGGGCTATCCAGATGGACTTGTGATGTGGGTGGTCGCTCGTCTCGCCGGGAACGCCCTCGATCATGGGATAGGCCCTCGTAACCTTCGACCCACATGGAGCGCGAACCGGGAAGAGGTATGGCCTGATGAAGTCTTCACCGTCGTAGACGTAGGTCGTGAATGGCTCCCCCTTAATATTCACGTCGATCGAGTTCTCCTTCTCGGCGAGTTCGACGATCTCCTCTGATTCGCTTTCCTCGTCCTTGAGGACGTACGTTCGGCTCTCGCCGCCATCAAGTGCGTCCAGGATGAAAGCCACTGTGCTTCCATTTTCGGCTGATTCGACCTGACATGGCACCTCGTTGCCATCGGGGTCGAGAAGGGTCGCCTTCTCGATTTCCTCTGGGATAGACACCATGACCGGGCAGTTTCTCCGGTCGTGATTCTCGGCATCTACCAGTATCTTCTTCTCCAAGAAATGATTCCTCCTGAATTTGATGATCTTCAAATCATCTTATAACTATAACCCAGATACCCCAGATACCCAGGTTCACAACGTTGGGACGGCGTCGTGCCGCCCTACAGGTCGCATAGGGAGCAAAGGTGGAGGTGTCGACCGGGTTCAGGTCCTGTACCGTTCGAGCTTCGTTTCATCGACCTTGATACCCAGGCCGTTTCCCGCGGGAAGGATGACCTTCCCATCCCTGAGCTGAGGCGTATCCACAAGAAGGTGATCCTCGAGCATCCAGGGTCCTATGAGCTCGGACCCGTAGGTGAAGACATCCGACGTGGATGCCAGCTGCAGTCCGCCGAGGGTTCCGATCCCCAGCTCGGGCATGCTGCCCAACATACACGCCATACCGGCCGACTCCGCGAGGTGGACCAGCTTCGACGACGGATACAGCCCCCCCGGTTTCATTATCTTGATATTGAAGATGTCGGCGGAACCGTATTTGAGTATCTCGTATCCATCCCGGATGTTGTAGAGGCTCTCGTCGGCCATGACCGGGATATCGATATGTTCACGCAAGTAAGCCATCTCGTCGAGAGATCCCCGGGGCAGGGGCTGCTCGAACACGGACACATCCAGCACCTCGAGTTCCCTCCCTACCTCAGTCGCTGTTTGCAGGTCGTAGCCCTGATTGGCATCCACCTTGATCTTGACATCTGGCCCCACAGCTTCCCTTACCTGCCTCACACGTTCCAGATCGGCCTCGGGATCCCTGCCGATCTTGATCTTCACAGTGCGGAAACCGATCCTCTTGAACCTCAGAGCCTCGTCGACCATCCGCTCGGCCGGCTTCAGCCCTATCGCCCAGGAAAGCTCCACCCCATCGCATACCGGCCCTCCGAACATCTCGCTGACCGGTATATCCAGACATCTCGCTCCCAAGTCATGAAGCGCAATATCCACGCCCGCGGCCGCGAAGCTGTCGATTTCCCGCCTTCTGACCTCCGCGTGGAAGCGCTCGGTGTGCAGGGGATTGGCATCGATGATCAGGGGCCTGATCCTCTCGATCTCCCTCATCACGCCGTCCTGTGACTGGGGCGAGTAAGATGACATCGGCGCCGATTCCCCGTACCCTGCCTCCCCACCCGTTGACGTTAGACGTAGGATAACGTGCCTGGCCTCCTCGGCTGCCCCTCCGGCTATCTCGAATGGTTCGCAGAACGGGACCGAAACCGGAATGGCCTCAAGGTCGGATATCCTCAGGCTCATCCCCCAACCAGCCTCCGGGCCGATTCGAGGTATATGCGGGAAGCGGTCTCGATCTGGGAGGTCTCCACGTACTCCTCGGGCGTGTGGGCCTGAGCCACGTCTCCCGGGCCGAGGACGATGACATCTGCCCCGGCCTGGTTCCGGAGGGGGTCCGCCTCGGTCCAGCCTCTGAAGCCTATCGGTTCGGGGGCCTCTCCCAAGATATCCCTCTCGGTCCTGAGGACCTCCGCGAGCAGCCTTGAATCCCGACCCGTCTCCATCGGACCGCCCGTCTTGAAAACGCTGAATTGAACACCATCCTCTTCTGCCAAGCTGAATACCGGTTCCAGTGCACTATCTACCTTCATTCCGGGCATTATCCGTATATCCACCTTGGCCTCACATGACTCCGGAATTCGGTTCGTGGTATCTCCTCCCTGTATCACCCCAAGATTGATCGAGGGTTTTCCGACCAGCGGGTGATCTTTGAATCCTGATACCTCGGATTCCAGCTTCCTGAAGAAATCCACCATGGCGAGGATGGCATTGGTGCCCTTCCACGGGGATGAACCGTGCCCACCGCTGCCCTCGGTTCCAAGATCGAGGAAGATCAAGCCGCTGTGGGCAATCACCGCCTCCAGTGACGTGGGCTCCCCCACGATAGCGTAGTCACAGCGATATCCGTTCTCCACGCACGTTCTAACCCCCCTGCTTGATACCTCCTCATCAACAGAGACCAGAAGATCCAAGCGTCCTTCCATCTCCCCCTCGTCGAGATCTGAAAAAGCCTCGATCATTGCCACCAAGCTTGCCTTGTCATCGCAGGACCCAAGGCCCCTGACCAGGCCCCGCTCCCTTCGAGCCTCGGGAAGGGATCTGCCGCTGGGCGGCACGGTATCCGAATGAGCGTTGAGGCAGAGTGTCGGCCTGCCTGATCCCTTGCTCGCCAGCAGGTTGAATCTGCCGTCGTCCATCGGGAGACGTTTCACGTTGTCGCATTCGCCCCTCAGGAGTTCCTCTAGAAGGAGCATTATCTCCATCTCGTTGCCGGTGACGCTCTCTGTATCCACCAGCTGGCAGAGCATCTCGGTCTGGTCCGTGGGATCTCCTCTGTCGTGGTCAATCTTCGGAATCAGGTATCACCCGATTCGCGAGCGTGCCTATGCCCTCTACCTCACATTCGACCAAGTCGCCCGGCACTATCGGGCTGATCCCCTCCGGGGTCCCGGTGGAGATTATATCCCCCGGCTCCAGTGTCATGTGCAGGGATATGAACTCGATGAGCCTGTCTATCCCGAATATCATGTCCCGGGTATTTCCCCTCTGCCTGACGTCGGAGTTCACCCGGCATTCGAGTGAGAGGTCCTGTGGATCCTCCACCTGATCAGGCAAGACGATCCACGGGCCCATCGGACAGAAGGTGTCAAGGCTCTTCGATCGGAACCAGGGGTTCTGAAGTTCCAGGTCCCGTTTCTGCATCTCCCGGGCGGACACGTCATTGAGAACGGTGTATCCGAAAACCTTCTCCATAGCATCTTGCCGTTTGACCCTCGAGCTCCTCTCGCCGATCACCACCGCGAGCTCCACCTCGTGGTCAACTCTCTCGCAGATCCTGTGATGGATTATATTGTCGCCGTGGCCGATCACCGCGCTGGATGCCTTGGGGAAGATTATGGGCTCCTCGGGGACCGACATCCCTGACTCCTCGGCATGCGCGACGTAGTTCCTCCCCAGGCAGACTATCTTTCCTGGCCTCCTTATCGGTGGCAACACCTTCACATCGTCCAGTGAGATAGTGCAGTCCGTTGATAGCTCCTCTATCCTGTCGGGGTGCGAGGAGTACTCCGCTATGAGCTCGATCATGGACCCGAGATATTCCAGGGGGGAGATCTTGTCCCTGTCCACGACACCGATACCAGCCTCGCTACCGCTTCGATATACCAGCAACTTCATGTTTACTCCTCCAAGACCACTACCCGTGCGGGGGCGGCGTCTATACCCCTTATCCTCAGGGGGAGAGCGATGAGCCTCACCTTGTCCTCCTTGATCCTGTCCAGGCCGATCACGTTCTCGATCTGGCATGCACCGGAACCCAGAATGACATCGTGAATGTCGAGCGTGAGGGGCAGGTCCACCACCACCGCCTTGACACCGGCGTTCACCAGTTGCCGGGCGAAACCCTCCGTGACCCTCGGGAAATCCTCGTAGTAGTCATCCTTCCCCCAGTGGCTATACCATCCAGTGTCCAGGATGATCCTCTTCTCGTCCAGCATGTCCGGATCGATGTCATCGCTCTCTATGGACTCCCCCGGCTCGCGGTGCAGCCTCAACACCCTGGCGGGCCCGATCAGGTTCTCCAGAGGCACCTCGTCTATCGGGAGCCCGTCCCTGATCATGTGCATCGGGGCATCGATGTGCGTGCCCGAATGGCTACCCATTACGATCCTGCTAGTACGGCAATCGACCTTTTCGTAGGTCCCTTCCTCGGTTGTCTTCACCGTCACGTGATCGGGTCGCGGGAACCTGAACATGCCGGTCGTGACGGGTACCGAGATGTCGACAATTCTCAAGCTAACACCGAGACTGTTGCTCGACTCATTTCCCTCTTAACGCTTTCGTGCCAGCGGGACAGCGAAGTGAGGGTTGGACCCGAGAGCTCCTCTTCACGCCCTCCTCCACTTGGTCCCCCAGTCGGTGTCCTCCAGTATCAAGCCCTGAGCTCTCAGGTCGGACCTGATCTCGTCCGCTTCCTGCCACCTCTGACTCCTCCTCAGTTCCTCGCGGGAGCGTATCATCTCCGCCTGCTCCGGCGTGAGCTCTAACGGTTTGGGGAAGGAGAGACCGAGGACGAAGGCAAAATCATCGAAGAGGCCCTTGAACCTCTGCAGTACCTCCCTGTTCCGGTATTCGAGCAGGTAACGGTTCAGGGATTTGGCGATCTCGTGGAAGACGCCCAGGGCGGCGGGGCCGTTGAAGTCATCATCCATGCTTTCCCGGAATCTCCTCTCGGCCTCCTCTATCTCATCGATAAACGCATCCTCTCCCCTATCCGGGGATTCCACCGAGGTCCTCTCGGCGAAGAGCAGGTCGCTGTACGCGTTCATCAGCCTCTCGTAGTTGTTCCTGGCATTCTCCGCGGTCTCCCGGGTGAAGTCCAGCGTTCTGCGATAGTGGGTGGATGCGAACATGTACCTGATCACGTCGGCCGAGTATTCCTTGAGGACATCCTCCAGGTTAACGATATTGCCGATCGACTTGCTCATCTTCTCGCCATCGACCATGAGATGCTCGCCGTGAATCCAGTACCTCACGAAACTCTCCCCTGTACGTGACTCGGCTTGTGCGATCTCGTTCTCGTGGTGAGGAAAGATGAGGTCGACCCCTCCCGTGTGTATGTCGATCGTGGGTCCGAGGTACTTGGTGGCGAGAGTCGAACACTCTATGTGCCACCCGGGGCGGACCTTTCCCCACTTGGAATCGAAGTAGATCCCCCTCTCCACCTCCGACTTCGTCGACTTCTTCATCAGTGCGAAATCCCGGGGGTTCTCCTTGTCGTATTCATCCACGTTCACCCGGGCGCCGGGCCTGACCGAGCTGATATCGACCCCGGAGAGATTACCGTAATCGGGGAACCTGGCAACGTTGAAGTACACGCTCCCCCCGCTCTCGTACGCGAAGCCCTTTCGCTCCAGGGCCTCCACGTTCTCTATCATGGAATCGACGTTTTCGGTCGCCCTCGGATATCTCTCCGCGGGCAGCACGTTCAGCTTGCCGAGTCCATCCATGAAGGCCTTCTCGTATCTCAGGGTATACTCGGCCAGCGGCTGCCCCTCCTCCCCTGATCTTCTTATGGTCTTGTCGTCTATGTCGGTGATGTTCATGACCTGCTTGACCTCGTAGCCGAGATACTCTAGGTATCTCCTGACGTTGTCGCTCGTCACAAAGCTCCTGTAGTTGCCCAGATGTGGGGTGTCGTATACTGTGGGGCCACAGCAGTACATGGTGACCCTGCCCTCTTGAAGCGGCTTGAACGGCTCCTTCTCACGAGACAGGGTGTTGTGTATCCTCAGCATTACGTTGACCCCTCGGGATCGGGGTCATTATATGTTTTCCGGCGCGAGGTCAGGACCCGGATAGCTGGTTTTACCCGGGTACCATCTTCCAGCGGGCCCTTCAGCCAGGAAACGCAGTCTGAATTACAGTGCTGGCCTAGAGGTCAGCGAATCCCAGCTTCCGCGAAGGGCGTAGTACATGGAACCGAAGCCCAAGCTCACGGTTATAACCCCGACTATCATCCCCAGTATCGGAACCCAGAGCAATAGGCTCAGCACGACGAAGCCCATGACCAGCATCCAGGTAGGAGAGGTCTCCACCCTCAGCGCTCCCGCAAGCTTCCTCCCGAAGGCCAGAGCGACGAAGAGGCTCGATACGAGGAGAGCGACGAGTACGAGCAGGCTGAAAACGATGGACATGGGTAGTCCCACGACGGTTACCGCAAGGATAACCGCCAGAACGCCTGCAACGATTATGAAGACGAAGCCCAGAACGGTGTTCCTAACCGGCGATTCCCTCGCTTCCTCCTCAACTACCAGGAACTGCCTCGGGAACCATCTCAGCATAACGACTCCCAGGATGAGGAAGCCGAACTGCAGCAGGACCCCGAGCACGATTCCCACGAAGGCCGCAGCGCCAACGAATCCCGCGATATCCTCGGAGCTGATGCCCTCCATTCTGTCCCGCTTCACCTCGGCGGCCTCCCCCCTGTTGTTGAACGTGGTTGAGCTGACGTGCAGGGTACCCTTCACCTCGCCCGCATGGTCCACCTGACCCCCAGCCAGGTATGCGGGCCCATCGATCACGGCCCCGGAGCCCACTTCCACGCGACCCCCCGCCGCCACGACCTTTTCCGCATTCCCGGATATCTCTACCATCCCCCCGAATGCTATGATTTTCCCGCCGACATCGTGGTTCAGGTTGATAGTTCCCCCAACTAGGATCACGCTGCCCTCCACGGGTGCATCTATCGAGACCTGCCCCCCGGCCGCAAACACATCGCCCGTGACCGGGGCGTTTATCTCCAGTTGACCCGCGGCGATGAAGATATCTCCATCCACCTCGGCATCCACTATAACCGTGTCATTGCTCAGGAAGAGGTCGCCATCGACGGGCTCGTCAATGATCACAGTTTCCTTTTCGGCCGCCCCCATGACCGCTGTCAGGAGCAGAATTGATGTCAGAAATATCAGGTATCTCCTCATCTCACCACAACCGGATCGCCGGATCGAATCCGAGCGAACCATCCGTTTTCAAACGACTATCCTTGAAAAAGGTGGCGCCAAGGACGTCCAGGGGTCATGCTTGAGCACACTCGGATCTGGTATAACCCCCGAAGCCAATCTTCGATGCCGAGGTCCATGGAGCCCGTCACCGATCACTGGCCCTGGACTCGATCCGGAAGGATACACGCCCCGCGTGCCGACCTCAGGACCTCCGCACCCATCGGCAGGCCTCTGGGGGCATAGTAGCGATCCCACATCTCGCTGAGCAACTCCTCCACCGCCCGATCCCTAACCAGTACCCTTATGCATCCGCCGAACCCCGCTCCGGTGAGCCCCGCCCCAAGAACCCCGGGAACGGAAGCGGCGATATCCACCATCTGGTCCAGCTCTGGAGAACTGCACCCGTATCCACCTGACTGAAGATGGAGCTTCGACCTTTCGATCGCGGCCGCCGACTCGGTCTCGCAATCCTCTATCAGTTGATCCAACATCGACTCGGTCACGTGGTTGTCCCAGGGCTTCCACTTGTCCCTCTCCCGGTCGTACTCGACCACCCGGTCACCGTCATGCTCGATCGACATGAGCCTCCCAATCTCCTCCACGTCCCCCGATCTCATCAGGTTAGCGAAGACCTTGCCCCTCTCGCACTCCGCTATCCCGAACATGGCCACGGACCTGATTCTGTATCCCTTGGAGGGGGGCTTGTGGGTCCGGAACAGCCTCTCGAGGTGCTGAACCTGCTCCGGGAAACGCCTCAGGAGGTCCTCACGCGTCTCCATCTCCGGGAGTGCCCTGATAACCCTGTAGATATCCGCAAGCGGGATCCTTTCGGGATTCATGTCCCTGAGATGCTCGGTGCCATCGATCAGATCCTGACCCAAACCCAGATCGCCCATTGCACCCTTCGCCAGGATCAGGACCATATTGTAGGCCGCGATAGTCTGGTTATAGGCATCCAGTACGTCCCCAGCCTTACGCGCCGATTTCATCGAATCGCAGATCACGATGCTGCAATCGTCCGGAAGAGGTATCTGATCATCGACCTCGAACGGGAAGAACCGAAGGTGGCAGATCCTATCCCGCTCGCAGAACAGCATGGCAGCGTGGTCGCCGGCCCCGCCCCTGGTCCCGACGTACCACTCACCCTCACCGCAGAGCTCCACCAGCTCGGCCCGGTCGACCTCGAGTGAATTCAGTTCCAGTGTCAGTAGGCTCGAGAGCACCACCATCGCCGACGAGGAGCTTAGACCCGATGAGGTCGGAATATCGCCCAGGAACGCCGCATCGAAGCCCCTCAGATCCCTTTGATCGAACCGTATCTGAAGCCTCAGCACCGATGCCCTCACGTAGTTCGACCAGTCGCCCTGGTTGCTGGCGACCCGTTTCACGACAGAGGGGGAATCTATGTACTCAAGCCAGCTGGAGCTATTGCCCATCTCAATCTCATCGGTTATGGTGAACTCCCGTTCCGGGAAACGGTCCGATCTAACGTCGGTAATCCTCACCGTGTCGTCGACCCGCGGCGCCCCGACCGCCAATATCTCTCGCCCGTGGGTAACGTAGTTGACGTAGCCGCCCCGGTGCTCTACGTGCATCCCCATCAGGTTCACCCTGCAGGGGCACCTGGCCAGTACCACATCCCTCTGGGTACCGAAACGATCGCCAAAGTGGTCCAGCAGTCTCTTGAAGGCTCTCCCCCTATCATCCACAGCGGCGGGCTCATCGTATATCTCTCCCAGAACGTCATCCAACTCACCACGGGTGAGACTCTCCCCCCACCATGAAACCCTGTGCAGGCTTGCCTGAGAGCACATTGTGTCACGAACCGCCGGTTACCTGGCAGTGACCTCGACCGGTCAATTAATATCTCTCTCGATATCCCGCGAACCAGCTGTGGAATATTTAAGAGCAGGATCCAACGACGAAACCAGGATGGCCTCCACCAGCGTCAACAGATGTGCCATGGAACTGGTTCAGACCCTCCTGGACTCTCCCGAGAAGTTCAAGGTGGGCATCTCGACACTCGAAACCGGAACAACCCTCATCGACGCAGGTATCGACTTCAAAGGCGGGTTTTTGGCTGGAAAGTTGATCGGGGAGATATGCATGGGCGGGCTGGGGACCGTCGAGCTAACGTCCCTTGAGATCGGCGACATGCGGATTTCCGGCGTGCAGGTAACAACCGATCATCCGCTGGTGGCATGCGTTCTATCGCAGCTTGCAGGCTGGCCCGTGAAAATTGGCAGGTCCCGGGCCTTGGGGTCGGGCCCAGCGAGGGCTCTTGCCCAGGTCGAGGACCTCTACGACGAGTATCCATACGAGGATGATCACTCCGAGGGCGTACTCGTCATGGAGACCTCGAAAAGGCCCGACGCAAGGCTGTCGAGACAGGTAAGCGGGAAATGCGGGATCTCTCCCGCCGATCTCTACATCATAGTAACTCCCACATCGAGCCCCGCAGGGGTGGTGCAGATCTGCTCCAGGGTCGTGGAGACCGGAATGCACAAGATGCACAGCCTCGGGATCGGGTTAGATCAGATAGTCTCCGGGACCGGCTCATGCCCCGTGCCCCCCATCTCCCAGAGCGACCTTGAGATGATGGGGAGAACTAACGATGCCATACTCTACGGCGGAATGGCCTCCTACCTCTTCGCCGGAATCGAGGGGATAGCCGAGAAACTTGAATCCACACCATCGTCCTCCTCGCCCGACTATGGCAAACCTTTCCTGAGGCTTTTCGAGGAGGCTGGAAGGGACTTCTACAAGCTCGACAGGGGCCTGTTCAGCCCCGCATCGGTCCAGATTAACGACAGGAGAACCGGGGAGCTGCGTCGATACGGAAAGATCAGCCCGGAGATCCTCAGGAATTCTTTCGGGATCATCTAGATACCGAGGCAGCCCTCTTCAGGATATCCTTCACCTCTTCGGGCCCAAGGGCCATAACCAGGGGGCCGAACCTGGGCCCCGACCTCCTCTTCAGGATCAGCACGTAGAGGATCTTGAACAGCTTCCCGGGCTTGAGGCCCTCGCTCTTCGCCGCCGAGAAGACGCCTGACTGTATCGATTCGGGGTCACTCTCCCCACCAATTACCCCCGCGACCTCCTCCACCGCCCGGATCTCCTCGTCCTTGAGAGTCGAAACGTAACCGGGATCCGGTTCCTTGGCGATCGTCAGCGCCTGATCCGGCACGTGTTCCTCGACCCACCTCTGGCCAAAGAGAAGTCGCTGTCTTATCGCGCGGTAGTCGGCCCGATCGAGATCCTGACCCACCACACCAGATCTCCTGAGCGCCTCGACCGCGTCTTCCAGTTGGGTCTCAGGGTCGTATATCTGCGCTATCAGCGACGCGAAGGAGAACTCCACGGAAACCGGTTTCCTCTTGGGCGGGGGCTCTATCTGGGAGATCTCGTATAGCCTTACCATGTGGTGCCTTTCCTTCTCATTCGACGGGACGGTGATGCCGTAATAGACGTCGGCATGCCTGTCGTAGTCCGAGTACAGCCTCGGAAGGTCGCTCCAGGAGAAGCTTCTTGTCTTCATGAGCTTCTTGTTGTATAGGAACCTGAGAAGCTCCGCAGGAGCCACCTCGAGCCACTGAGAGGGATAGACCACATTTCCCAGGGAGGCACTCATCTTCGTCCCTTCTATCATCAGGTGCTCGTAGAAGAACGGGGTCGGCATGGGAAAGTCCAGTACCCTTTCAACGATCTCCCCGTTCACCCACCATGCGCTGGTGGGGACCTCGTACTCCTTCCCCCCGCCCTCGCAGCTGACCTTCCAGCGCGCCCATTCGGTGGCCCACTCCCCCTTCCAGAGAAGCTTGCCATCGTCTTCAGTGGCATCAGCCTCCCCCCTGTGTCCGCATCCGCGGGCGACGGCCTTCTCGAATTGGTAATCCCGGCACTCGTACTCCACCGTCGTCCCCTCGGTTCTAAGGACCTGCGGGGTTATGATCTTGCCGCATTCGCTGCAGATCGGCTTCCAAGGGCTCCATCTCTCCGATAGTTCGGAATCCCTGTACCTCTCGAGAATCTCTCGGACCCGTTCCTTCCCTCGCATGATCTTTTCGATGAAGGGCCTGAAAGTGCCCTTTCGATACTCGTCCCGGGTTGAGAAGATCTCCACCTCGTTGGCCACGAACTGGTGGATCACGTCGAGATACTCGGATTGATGGTGCCTGGCGTAGGAGTCATGGCACCCCTCCGGGTCCGGTACATCTGTAACCGGCATCCCAAGGTATCTCTCGTAGTCATCGGGAACGCCCTCGGGGACCTTCCTGAACGGATCCATGTCCTCCGCCACCCAGATCAGCCTCGTCGGCGTCCCCCCGTCCCGGAGCGCGCTTACGATGGAGTCCGCCCTTATGGTGTCGCTGAGCCTCCCGATATGCAGGACCCCCGAAAGCGAGGCCGATGTCTTAACGACGTACTCATCCATCTCGGGAACCGGCCTGTCGAGGAAGTGGTACGATTCCCTATCGACCATCTCCTGCACTTTCTGATCGGCCCAGAAGAGGGATGTGTCCATGGAAACACCAAAAAATGAGTCGCGGATTCCAGATGCCGTTCGCCCCGGCCTGACCGGTGGAGCGGGCTTCGAACCCGCGACTTCCGTCTCTCACGAGACTCCGGATGTCTCAGAGACATAGCCGGTGAACCTACGCTGGATTTCCGTGCCCTAAGGTCTCCTATGAGTCCGGCGCGCTCTCCGGTCGGCCACATATGTGGCCGATGACCGGCTGCGCCATCCCGGCATAGGCTCTTGCACGCGATGGCCAAAAAACCCATATAAATATATCCACTTGCTCAACTGAACCCGAGGAATTAGGTGCCACCGCTTCTACAGGAGATCGGCGGATTCCGCAAGAGAAGGGCTGATCTTCGTATCGCCCTCGTTTACCCCAACTCCTACCGTGTGGGGATGGCCAACCTGGGCCTCCATACCGTCTACTCCCTCTTCAACAGCTATCCCGATGTCGCATGCGAGAGGTGCTTCCTTGGCATGGACAGATCGATCGAGACCAACACCCCGCTCTCCGATTTCGATGTTATAGCCTTCTCCCTCCAGTACGAGCTTGACTACCCGAATGTCTACAGGATACTCCGAGAGGCCGGAATAGAGGTCAGGCGGGATAGAAGGGCATCCCCGATGGTGATAGCGGGGGGACCATGCTGCTTCAACCCAATTCCCATGACCGATGTTGTCGACCTATTCGCGGTTGGCGACGTCGAACCAGTGGCCGATAACCTGATACGCGGCCTTCTACTGGGAGAGAGCGCCGTTGAGATAGCTCAGCCCGAGGGGCTTCTGTCGAGCGAGTCCATGGATGAGACGCAGGTCGCCAGGGCCGAGGACCTGGACGCGATTCCCGCCCCCATCAACCAGCCAAGGCCGGTGTCAGGGATGGACCATGCACTCGGCGACACCTTCATGGTCGAGATATCCAGGGGCTGCAACGTGAGATGCAGGTTCTGCATGTACTCCCACTGCACCTTCCCGAAGCGCGAGCGATCCTTTGACAGGATACGGGAGATAGTGGAGGAGGGGATCCGTGTCACTGGATCGAGCAAGGTGTCGCTGATCGGTGCGCTGGTAACCGATCACTCCGAGCTGAAGGGGATACTGGGATATCTCGCGGATCGAGGCCTTTCCGCGTCACTGCCCTCGATCAGAACCGACGGGGTCGATGAGGAGGTCCTGGAACTGATCGGTGAACTGGGGATAAGAACTCTCACGATCGCCCCCGAGGGCAGCCCACACATCAGGTCTATTCTCAAGAAGGGCCTGCAAGAGGATGGAATCAGATACGTCGGTGAATCGGCCCACGACCACGGGGTCAGGAAGCTCAGGCTCTACTTCATGACCGGTATACCGGGTGAGCAGGAGTCCGACCTTCAATACGTCACCGACCTGTGTTCGAGCTTCGCGAAAGTCTACGGACCACGGGGCCTGACGGCCAGTGTCAACCCTCTCATCCCCAAGCCGCATACACCTGCCGAGTCCATACCCATGGCCAATCCAGAGCGGATCGAGGCCAACTACGCCTACCTGAGGAGAAATATGCCAAGAGGCATGAATCTTAACCTGCAGAGCGTGAGGATGTCGGTGATTCAGGCCTATCTGGCGAGGGGTACGAGAAAGACCGCGGCGGTGTTGGCCCAGATGGGAGAGAGCTCCGGGTATGGGGTGTGGAAGAGGGCCGCTGCCTCCTCGGGCGATCCGATTACCAGGGCCTTCTGCCCCCCGAGGGAGATGCCCTGGCATGTCATCAAGACGGGGCTTCCACGCGACTATCTGCAGAGACAGTCAGATCGGATGCTGAATCTCTCCGGGCAGGGTCCCGCCTTACTTAAAAAGGGAGGCGATCCACCGAAAAAGGGGGAATTCTCATAGCACGGTGAATACCAGGAGGAAGCATTTTTTATCGGCATGTGGAGATTCAAGTCGGGAGAGGAATCATTGTTCTGTCCTCGCTGTAACGAAAGAATTAGTGAAAGTTGGACTTTCTGTCCACGTTGTGGGGCGAAACTGCCTCAGTCAGGGGGCGGCACCGAGGACGAGTTCGACAGCTCATTCGGTGAGATCTTCAGGGATATAAAGGAGCAGATGAAGGACGCCTTGGGAAATGATCTTTCCGGAGATATCGAGTTCTTCGATCTGAAACCCGAGTTCATCAAGAAACACCCGCTATTCAGATCGGGAGGCTTCAGGGTGAAGATCACTCGCGCGGGGGATGGGCCACCGGACGTTGACATCAAGGCCTTTGGAGATATCGACGAGGAGACGGCCAAGAAGATGGAGGAGGCTATCCAGGAGCAGCGCTCCAGGATGAGATCGTCGACAAAGGGAGAGGGCAAGGGGAAGGCCCCGAAGGGGGAGAAGGCCGAAACCCGATACAGGCACGTATCGGAGTACACGGAGCCCTCCTGCGAGACGAAGTGGGCCCAGGATCACCTGGTTGTTGAGCTGGATCTCCCAAGGGTCGAAAGCAGCAAGGATATCGACGTCAAGAAGCTGAGCGAGAGCATAGAGATCAGGGCCTTCGCCGGCAACAAGGGCTACTTCAAGATACTGAGCATCCCCAAGGATGCGGAACTCATCAGCAAGAGGTTCAGGAACCAGAAGCTGACACTCAAGATCGCGTAGATACCGAGCTCGAAACATTAAAGAATTCTCCGGGGACGATATCCAGCGTAGCGAGGTGGGGCAGCCAGGAGTGCCCGACGGGCTCATAACCCGTAGGTCAGTGGTTCAAATCCACTCCTCGCTACTCTTCTTGCTCCAATCGATATTTCCCAGAGATGGATTACAGGCTATTCTCGCTCCCCACCAACCCATCTCGAGAGGAGGCTCATATCGGTGACCTTCACCCCCAACGCCTTGGCCAAGCTGAAGGGCGTGGGGGACGGGTGCTCGGCGTTGTGGAGATCGCTCCCCAGGACTACCTCCCCTCCCTCATCGATGAAGGTCCGGAAGAAGAGCAGATAGCGCTCGGCGAATGACTCGTGATTCATCCCCATTATCCTCCCCCAGCTGGACTCGTTGATCTCGAAAGGCACCTTCTCTCGTATCGACACCCGGGCGAGCTTGGAGATATCGAGCTCAAGAAGTTTTTCCACCTCCTCGACGGGGTCCTCTGTTTCATACAGCGGCGGGAAGGGCTCATGTATCGGCATTCGGGGCCCGGGCCCGCCCTTGCCCACTATGCTGTTTATGGAGCCCCTGAAAGGGTGGGCCAGAAAACCGGGGACATCGAACTCCTCGCGGGCATCAGCTATCATCTCGATACCACGAACCAGATACTCCCCCAACGTCTCGCCCTCACCCGGTCGGCTTGGCTCCCCTATCAACAGATCCACGCCGGGTTCCCCCAAGGCCATGGCGGCGGTCTCCCCCTCGAGATGCGCAAGACCGACCTCTGGGGCGAACAGCACCACGGCGTGTGGGTAGCCTGACCCAACTTCGTGTACCTCGTTGATGAATCTCCTGTAGCCCTCGGGGCTCCCGGCGTAGTGGTTGAGTTGTTTTCTGGAAGCGCCCGTGAACCGGCCGAAGTGATCGGTAACCCCGATCAACCTCCGACCGGTGGCAACCGCGAAGTCCAGGAAGTCCCGAAGCGAGCAGTGCTCAGGTCTCTCCGTGCCGGCGTGGAAGTGCAGGTCGATATTCGACAGCCGGAGGTCCCTCCAGAACAGGTCAGTCATGTTCAAGGCGGATGGGGTCGGGTTTAATTCTGTGTCCCCCCACCGGCTAGATCTCTCTGCCTATTCGTCCATCTTGGGCTGAATCATGGCGAAGGTGACTCCCGAGGGTTCGTTGAAGAGGCAGATCCTGGATCCGCTCGCCAGTCTGAACGGAGCCTCAACCGACCCGCCGTGTTCCTCGACGAGCCTCGACTTCTCGTCAATATCGTCGACGAGAACGTAGAGCGTGACGAACGGCAGCTTGGCCTTTCTGAGCGCGAAGATACCGCCCTTCGACAGCTCCTGTTCCTCCAGACGCACCCTGTAAAAGCCCGTATCCTCGTCATACTCGGGCTTCCAGTCGAACACGTCCTCAAAGAAGCTTACCGATCTCTCTGCATCCTGAGCCCCCAGATCCCACCATACCACAGGGTCACCCAATTCCATTCGCCCTCTAGAAACCAACGATGGACTCGGTCATCCGCGCTGCTAATTAATGGCAGGCTTTTTCCGCCTCCGCGTCCTATCCCGTTAACGGATCACCCGGGAAGTATCTATCGACATGAGATACCATTGCGTAACACTCCACCGGGCACGTTACCACGGAGCAACACCCAATCGCCGCACAATTTAATACGAAGACCCATTCCCCTTTCATCGAGGCGCTCAGATGGGCCAGGATTTCACGGGTACCGAGATTGCGGCTTCGATCATAGAGGAGACCAAGAGGGAGGTCGACCTACGGACCAGAATCCGGAAGAGGGAGTATCGGCAGAGGTGGGAGATGGTTCAGAGTGCCATGCTCGACCGGGAGATAGATCTGGTCTACGCCTGCGGAAGCGAACTCGACAGGTCCGATGCCGCCTGGCTGGCGGGGGTATTCGACCCGATAATCGAGCGCTATGGCGTCATGGTTCCAAAGGAGGGCACCCCCGCGATCCTGGCCGGCTCGGAGGGCGGCCACGTATTGGAGGAGGCCGCGGATCGATCGGGAGCCGAGATATACCTCCTTCGGGAATTCCAGATATCGGACGAGGAGTACCGCCACGCCCATTTCACCTCCCTCGAGAAGGTCCTCGAGTCAATGGGCGCCGAGGACGCTGACAGAGTGGCAATCGCCTCCAGCCCCGAGTTTCTCCCACTCTCGCAATACGAGCTCCTCAAGAGTAGATTCGGGGACGGTGTCGTCTTCGATAATGTTCTGCAACCCCTGAAGTACGAGAAGACGCACGCGGAGCTCAGGGTATGCGGCCAGGCCAATGTGATCGCGGACGCCGCCATGCGTGCCATGATCGCTGCTCTCGAGCCCGGGGTGACGGAACTGGAGGTGGCCGGGATCGGCGACTTCGTCATGAAGGAGCTGGGAGCCGGACGAACCGGTTTCCCGACTATTGTCACGGCAGGTGAAAGGAACTACACCGTCATCGGTCCAGCCACAAACAACGTCATCGAGGAGGACGACATGGTCTCCCTTGGCCTCAGCCCCACGTTCAACGGCTATCACGGCGTGGTGCGCCGAACGGTCAAGGTGGGCGATCCCACGCGGGACCAGGAAAGATTCCTGGACAGCGTCGAGGACCTGTACCGCGTGGTGATCGATGCAACAGCAGAGGCAGCTGAACACGATCTTCCCGCGAAACACATAGACCAGGCGGGCAAGGAGTTCCTGTCCAAGCTGGAGCTGTCTACGGTGGAGGGATCGCTGGAGACCCCCCTCGAGCCCTACACATTCATACACAACACGGGTTGCTCGGAGTGCCAGGAGGGATTCGGCGCGGTGACCCCTCACTCCGATCATCCTCTGGGCCATTCCCTGGCCTTGATGATCGATATCGCGCTTCTGGGTTTCCGCGAGAGAGGGAAGCCGCTTTTCGAGGTCCACTACGCCGTTATCGAGGATGCATTCTGGAAGATGGATACCAGGGTGGGCGTCTACAATAGCCTCCCCCTCAATGTCCAGAGCCTGGTCGGCAACCTGGATGATTACGAGCACAATCCCTACCACTGCCCGCTTCCCACGGGCTAGCCGAGCCTGTACGCCTCCGGTCTCCTGTCCTTCAGGATATCATTCAGCGGCGTCACGCTCTTCTCCCGGCTGATCGATGGATCGATCTCAACGACTTCGTGCTCCGTGGCCTCCCTCCCCGCTGAAGCGAGGACCTCCCCGGCCGGGGAGACTATCTGGGAGCTCCCGATGAAGTCTATTCCCCTCTCGCTTCCCACGCGGCTGGCGGTGGCGATGAATACCCTGTTCTCAACCGCCCTGGTGAGGGCAGCCTTGGGCCAGAAGGGGAGGACGAGATTCGCCGGATGGGCTATGACCTCCGCCCCCCTCAACATCAGGGTCCTGCATGACTCCGGGAAGAACCAGTCGAAGCACACCATCATCCCGACCCTGGTCCCGCCGTATCTGTGCACGTCGAAGCTCGAACCCTCCTCAAACAGCCGCTTCTCCTCTCCAAAGAGGTGTACCTTCCTGTGAACCCTGACCTTCGACGCTGTCACCAGGGCCGCCGAGTTGTAGTAGACGCCATCACCCCGTTCGGCGAAGCCCGCCACTATGGCCATCCCCCTGTCCTCGGACAGATCCTTCAGACAGTTGATCGTCGGTCCCCCCGTCGCCGCCTCGGCCAGGCCCGATAGCTCGGATCGCCTCAGAGCATATCCGGTGTTGAAGAGCTCCGGCAGCACCACCAGGTCCGCATCTATCTCCTCCAGGACCTCCTTAGCTCTCCTGAGGTTCCCCGGCACATCGGTTATCCGTGGATCCGTCTGGATATAGCCTACTCTCATATCTATCCCTTCGTCGGCTCCGGCCGCTGACCTCGACATCCGCGTGCTACCTGTCCCTGCCCCGGGACTCGTCAGATTGGCCCCTGAGCCAACTCGTCTCCAGGCTCACGATGACCCCGAGCCTTTCGGCGAACTCCCTCACCATCATCAGTTCTGACGGCCTTCCGTACAGGGACCAGACAACGGCGATGGGTTTCTCGTCGGGGCCTCCTCGAGGCAGAGGCGGGATACTCTCTTCGCGATGCAGGTGAATGCCGGGTTCTGGCTTGACTACCTCGGGAATGGTTGGCATCATACCCCCTCTCACGTATCGTGATCGTAAGATTTAGCTCTTACTGTCAGAGGCCGGGGAAACGCCGCGAGACCGGGCCTCCACCATCGTTTGCTGATACCAGGACGTTCCTATACCTTGACGGGAAGGACGAGATGGCTGGGATACTCGGAATCGTGATAGACCAGATTGCTGGATTGAACCGGGTTCGGGTAGGTATCCGGGAAGTCGCTGTTCGCAATGTCTATCCTCACCTGGGAACCGGAGGGAAAGACCTTCCAGATCGGCATGAGCTCCAGCTCGAAATGGTAGACCCTGCCAGGTTCGAGGTCCTCGGGTTCAGAGTGCGATCGGTAGTGAGATCCCCTAAGCCTGCCCATCGTGAACATGATCGACTCTCCCTCGGGCCCGACCTCGGTTAGCTTGGCAACCCAGTCCACATCCTCGTGATCGGTAGACCCGAACAGATGGAGCATCGGTGAACCGGCAACCTCCAGCTCGGCCTCGAGGCGCTCGGTCGTGTAACTCAGCATTGATTTCTCCGCCCTGCGGATGTCGCCCTTTCTCTGCGAGACCGTGGGGACCGGGTTCTCCGGGTCGTGGGCTATGGCGTCCGGGGACTCTGCCTCAGGAGGTTTTCCCCGCAGGACACCGTCATCCTCCTGATGCGGCACCTGATTGGCCCCGGATCCCAGGAAGTACTTCGCCTCAGTGGTCTCGGGAGGCCAGCCGGGCTGGAAGATCCATCGATCCCGGCCGACCACGTAGACCCTGACCGGGGGCTCATCCATTATGCCGTTGTCCCAGCCCTTGAGCCAGTAGTCGAACCACCTTAGTTGCGTTCGGATAAGGTCGAAGCCTTCCCTTCCCCCGTGAAACCATGGCCCTATGATCAGCTTCTTTGGAGCATCAATCCCCATGAAGCTACTGATGGTGCCCCTTATGAAGAAGTCAAACCAGCCTCCATAGCAGTAGATCGGGGTCTTGATCTTCGGGAAGCCGGTCTTTGGTGACTGGTCCCTCCAGAAAGGACCATCCGTCTCGTTCTCCACCCACTCGTCCAGAAAGTCGTTGTCGAAGAGACCCCGTCCGGCCACGATGCGTTCGACCGCGGTCCTGATCCTCTGGCCGTGAATCATCTCCTGCATCTGATGGATCCTCTTGTCCCTCTCCTCCGGCATTCGACCCAGTCTCGGAACGTTTGGGGCCACCCTGTGGGCCAGGTGTGTGATCGACCACCTGACCATGAGCATGTTCATGATACCCCCCGTGTAGAACGCCTCCTGGTATATGTCGGCACCCGCGTATCCGACGAACATCGCCTTGAGCCCCGGCGGATCCTGGGCCGCCAGGACCAGCTGGTCCATTCCCAGGTAGGAGCTGCCCATGGTCCCGATACTCCCGTTACACCATGGTTGATCGAGAATCCAGAGAACCGTATCATATCCGTCTTGGCCATCGTTGACCAGGAAGCTGAACTTGCCCTCAGATATGCCGGTTCCCCTAACCTCCGCCTCGACAACCGCATACCCACGGGTCACGAATTCCTTGTGTGTGTCCTTGCCCCGCGTACTTGGCGGAATGCTGACATTGTGATAAGGGTTCCGTATCAGTATGGTGGGGAACGGACCCCCACCATCCGGCCGGAAGACCTCAAGGTACATCTTCGTGCCGTCCCGCATCGGTATATGAGTTCTGTCCACCTCGTCCGGCTCATGGAGGACTATCCCCCACGATGGATCGATCTCTCCTGCGGTCATGGTAACATCCTCTCTTCAGGTGACCATCCCTCGATGGCCTCGATCTTAATATCCTTCTCCCATAGGAGAGGAAAACGAGACAGGAATCCGACGATCATATCCGTCACGTCCGCCATGATAATCTAAGGCCCTTCATCCCAAGGGGAACCCCGATATATTCATCGGTCCAGCCGTGATGGTCCTTGAAGCTGAGAGGGTTGACCCCGGTGAACTCGTCCGCGAGCCAATGCCTGGGACCCAGAAGGTTTCTCAGGCTGTTGGTGAGCTCGATGACAAGCCCGTTCTTGCCCTTCCTGATCCGACCATCGATCGGGATTCGGTACTCCCGCCATACGGCCTTCCCCAGACTCTCGCCGTTAAGGGAGAACTCGGCCACCACGCCTCCCAGTTCATCGAACTCCAGAAAGGGCTTGGCCCCCCCGGGTTCGAGATCCAGATCCGCCTGCAGCCTGAGGGTGCCCGCGTAAAACGGATAGCCTTGCTCCCTGAGATCGCTGATATCCCGGAGCTCTTCCTCTTCCTCCTCCAGCACCATCGTCCTGTCCTTTACCGAGACGGCGAAGTCCCCGATGATGTACGAATCCTCGATGCTCACATCCGGGGCCGATCTCCCTCTCAGTACCACCCGGTTATCTCCCACCCTCGTACATCCCTCAAGGCTCAACCTACTGAAATGATGATCGAGCCACCACGACTCGGGGTCCCCTCGTATCATCCGACCGTTCACGTAGACATCGTATCTCTCAGCCTCCTCCACCACCAGATCGATGATGCCCGATGCCCGGTTCTGGAACTCGTGTTGTATCTCGAACTCGGTCCCCTCATCGAGACTGGAGACGGCCTCCTGGATCCGCCACACCGGGATCGGATCGCTCCACTGGCCCCCCGGCGTCCTCCACCTGCCGTAGTCCAGCACCGCCTGATTTGGCCCCGAACGTTCGACCCTCCATACGGGCCTCAGATCCTGGACCTCTGTGACATTTCCTCCCCTACCCTCTGCCTCACGTTCCGACGGGATCTGCAGATCGATCGAAAAGAGCCGCCCCTCCCCGGCCGCCAGATCTATCATGGACCCGGAAAACGAAACGACCTCCCCGCTTTCGGGAAGGAGCTCCCTCACCTTGGAGCCGGAAGCGAATTCCACATCCAGCGTGATGCTCCTCTCATAGTCGGTGTTAACCAGGAAGTGAACCATGCCCCCGTCCACCTCCCTGGTGTGTACGAGCACCTTCTCCAAGGCCACACCGGATACCCTTCTGAGCCTGATCCGTTCGTGAAGAAGGGGTCGAATTGCCGAGCGTATCACATCGGGTCTGTTCTCCACCAAGGGCAGGGCAGAGGTGAAATCGATCAGATCGCCGGATTCACTCCCCTCTATCCTGGAAGGCCTCTCGCCGACAAGAAGGATCTCGCCGCCGCCCATGGAGAATTCGTTAAGCAGATTGAAGGTTGACCGTTTCAGGCTGCTCATAGGTGGGATAACCACCACACTGTAGGCCGATTCACCGACATGAAGAAGGCCGTCCTCCACCCTCCCGTGTCTTTCAAGAATGAACTCCTCCCCGTACTCGAAATCTATCTGGCTTCCGAGCATGTTCTCGGTGAGTGTCCCGAAATCCTCGAACATCCTCTCAACCCTCTCGGGTCTGGTTGGGGCATACTCGCACCACGCGGCCCCGATCGGGTGGATGAAGAGAACGTCGACCGCCCTCCTTCCCTGGGACAGGACGTAGCTGAGCCTCGAGAAGTGGTCCGCCACTATGTGGTTGTACCTCCACCAGGGCTGATGTGGCGACAGGGTCGGGGGATAGTCCCTCTTTCTCGACCCTCTGAGGGAATACAGAACCAGGTGCTGGCAGAGGAAGTTGATCCCGAGAGCGTACTGAAAGTTGCCGATCCATCTCCGGTCGTGAAAATCGAGCGCTTGTCCACCGGTGCCATAGCTCTCTGAGAGAACCCTCTCTTTGCCCAGTTGTGAGGAGACCGAAGCCACCTGTTTCTCGACCCAAGGATTGTGGATCCCTCTGCCCAGGTGGTCTATGCCCGGCTGTTGCATGTACTCGTAGTGCTGCATCGCGCTCCCAATGCAGTGGATCTGACCGATTAGGGAATCCTCCCACTCGTAGTGGCCGGTATAGGCCAGTGAACGTCTCTCACACCAATCGTGGATACGCTTGGTGTAGGCCTCCACGAAGAGCCGAGTCAGTGTCGAGTAGTAGTCGTACCTCACGCCCCGAAAATCGCCAAGATCGAAGAACAGGCTCTCGAGATGGTCTGTGAGCCTGTACCCGTGATCCAGCTCGAATTCCCGCGGAAGTCGCCCGGTCCAGGGGATAGCCAGCTCACATGCTTGGGAGTGGTGGGTGGCGTACTGGGGCTCATCTGTGAATACGCCCGGTATCACCTCCCCGAACTCTTCCCCGACCTGAACCCCGTACAGGTCGTGGGTAGACTCCAGGAAAGCCCCAACGGTTTCCGGCTCCAGCAGGTCCGGAAGGTGGCCTATCGGCATGACCTTCACCAGGAAATCGTAACGCCCCAATCTGCCGTCGATCTCCAGCTCCTTGCTTGCCAGGGTCCCCAGCGGTGGCCTTCCCTCGGCCGAGGGCCTGCACTCGAGGAGCTTGCTCCGGAACCTGGCACGAAGCTTGGTGACCTGACCTCCTCCCTGCCCACTCGGCCAACCGTTCTCGTCATAGATCCAGAGCCTGCCTCCCAACTCCCTGAGTCTATCGACGCACGCCTTGACCAGATTGAACCATCTATTGCCGAGATAGGGCGTCAGCAAACCCGTCCTGGCGTGGAAGAAGAGCCCGCCCCAGCCCTGTCCGTAGATCTCATCCACGAGTTCCAGAAGCCTCTCCTCCTCGACATCGTCGTTGACCGAGAAGAAGGGGACGGGGCGGTATTCCACCGGTGGGTTCTTGAATGAGTCGATCTTCACCAAACATCCTCCTGTCTCCGCCGGATCGTTGGAGTTGATAAATGCGCCGGAGACCGTGCCCTTTATCAACCTCGGGCGGCGGCACAATCCATGGATTTCGCCAACCCCTTCAGAGATGTCGAAGGTCGCTGGTTCAGGGGAAACGTCCACACCCACACCACCGAGTCCGATGGCCGCCTCTCTCCCATCGAGGTCGCAGATTTCTACAGCACAAGGGGATACGACTTCCTTGTCCTGACCGACCACGAGAAGGTAAGCGATCCCGCCTCGCTCTCCAGGGATGGGTTTCTGGTCTTCACCGGCCTCGAGACCTCCCCACTCGAACATCACCACCACCTGGTGGGTATCGGTACGGACGAGATAGGACCGTTCTCCAAGAGGGAGACCGCTCAGGACAGTATCGATGCCCTGAGAGATATGGGAGCATACGTCTTTCTCGCCCATCCGTACTGGTCGGCTCTCACCGAGTCCGATATCTTGGGCCTGAAGGGCATCGACGGGGTCGAGCTATACAATACCGGATGTGAGGTCGAGAAAGGAAGGGGATTCTCGACCGTTCACTGGGATAACCTCCTGTCCTCGGGTATGAAGCTGAACGGCCTCGCCGTGGACGATGCACACAGGTACACAGACGACGCTCCGGGCGGATGGATCTGGGTTAGAGCCCGGGAACTGACGGAGGTCGCGGTCATGGATTCGGTCCGGAACGGGTACTTCTACGCCTCGACCGGTCCGAGGATACTCGATGTCAGGATTGAGGACGATACCATGCATATTCTAACAAGCCCGTGCACGACCATAACCTTTCACAGCAAGGGACCCACCGGCAGCAGCAACAGCAGGGTAGGCGAGGGTATGCTATGCCACGCGCAGCACACATTCCGCCCGGAACACGATTACCTGCGGGTGGAGTGCGTGGACGGTGTCGGAAGACGGGCATGGACAAACCCCATGTACACCGACGAGTTCGGCACCTAGCGACTCACCCTCCGGCGACCTCGATACCTCTGTGCGGTAACGTCGAAGCGGGGATTCTCCTCGCTCAAACGGTAACCCAAATAGTCAAATACCGTTCATTTCTGTGACAACCTCTATACGGGAAGCAGTATGAAGATGAGATCGATCTCCGCTGGTGTTCTTCTGTACTCAATTGTATTGGCGTTGACGATCGCCAGCAATGCGGGCGCCGAAGATGGAAATGTCATCTACGTGGATATCGCCGGGTCAGGCGACTACACGAGCATTCAGGATGCGGTGGATGGTGCCAATCCCGGAGATACAATCATGGTCAGGGACGGAACCTACTACGAGAACGTCGATGTCAACAAGAGGCTGATGCTAAGGTCAGAAAGCGGCTACTCCGGATGCACTGTGGATGCTTCGGCTTCAGGAAGTGCCTTCACCCTCAGTGCAGACGGCATCACACTTGAGGGATTCACGGTGAGGAATTCGAGTTACTTCAATCAGCAGGCAGGGATAAATGTCGTTTCCAGCCACAATATCATCAGCCAGAACAGACTGTCGAACTTGGCCAATATCCGCCT
>Ga0180432_10000151_pt1 | contig 108061 bp, 90 predicted proteins | sample SS_ome_10_FD_132414 | JGI IMG/M metagenome (GOLD analysis project Ga0180432, IMG submission 132414) | Hypersaline lake sediment archaeal communities from the Salton Sea, California, USA - SS_1_MS_2 metaG | ecosystem: Environmental > Aquatic > Non-marine Saline and Alkaline > Hypersaline >... | reverse complement strand
GAGGATTAGAGCCTTCTCTTCCGCGGCGGGGTAATGGCGTTTCTTGCTCATGGGAATCTCCTTGGCTAGGTTCGATGCTAATTCAAACCACGGAGAATTCCAGTTCCAAGGGAATCAAAACATCACAACAAGCGGTGGTAATGGACTTAATGTTTGATGCAGCTTTGAAATCGGGTCGGCAAGTTATCCTCGCTTCGCACTCTCCGGAGATCATCAGTCGTGTTCCAGCGGAATGTCTTCGTTGGGTGGATCGGGATTCAGCAAAGGCTCGCGGTGGGGAAGAACTCAGGTGCGTACTCGAACGCCTGGGGGCAACACCTGATATCTACGTTCCAGAGAGCGGTCTTCCAGAAGTGCTTGTCTACGTGGAGGGCATTACGGACAGGCCCGTACTGGAGGCTCTGATCAAATGGTGTAGACAAAAGGCGGGTTCCCCCCTGCCAACAACAATGGTGATCCCACACAGAGACGGCCGATTTGAAAGCCCAACGCTTCATGGAATTGCTCGCTTTGCCCGGGAATCTGGTGGCAAAACAGAAGTTGTGGGCGTTCGAGACTTGGATTGGTACTACCATGAATGCCCTCCAGCAACTCCCGAGGTCGAGCGAGGCGAGGGATGGTCATTGATTACGCTTCCGTGTAAGGAGATGGAGAACCTGTTTTGCGATCAGGAACTTCTCTTTCAGGGGTACGAACAGAAAATCGCGTCAGATACGCTTCAGGCGATTCTCGACGAGGAGTCCAGTAGCACCAAATTAGTTCAGGAGTGGAAGTATCAAGTGCTGCATCGGATTCGGCATCGGTCACCAAAAGGGCACGACGAATCAACGAAAGAGAAAACAGCAGATGAGACCTTCGAGTCGTGGTGTAGCGATGACAATCTTCGGCGTCGATTGGTTGCCGGGAAGACGCTACTTAGGCGCGTGCAGAATCGTATCCGTAGCGAACATGGGCTGACGTTCTATCCCAGCCGAGTGTTTCAAAAACTCTCCTGTCTCCCTCCATCCCTTCTTGAAATAGCGAAACTGATCTTTCCAGGCGCGTCGTTTGATAGTTCCGACAAGCCTTGAAGTAGAACCTGAAACATGCGGAGGATAATCAATGTCCGAGCAGCAATGGCTTCGGCTTCCGGTTGTTTCGGCCGGGGCGGAGTATCTGGTGATGGGATACCTGATGCGGCGGAACATTCTGACGTACAAGGCGCCGCCGGGGATGGGGAATATCGAATATCGAGTGATGAATGTTGAATGACGAATGGGGAGTTGCGGATTTGGGATTTGGGATCTTGGGGGATTGCAAATTGCAGATTGCAAACTGCACATTGGCCCGGAGTGAACGCGGGAGGAGGTGTTGGGCCAGGACCCTATTTGATCAATGCGTCGCCATTTTCTTGGCGAGCTTTGCGATCCGTTCGCCGAGGCGTCGGGCGCCGTCGAGGTCTTCTTCGCTGATGCCGGGGTCGAGCGGGCCGGTGACGGCCGAGGCGCCCGATTCGGCCCACTTGTCGTCGCCCTCGGCGTCTTGATAGAGCGGTCCGGCAACGACCATGCGGTTGTGGATCATGAACAACAGCAGCGAGACGACGACGTGCTCCTTTCCGCCGGTCTGGCCGCCGGCGGTCGAAAAGGCCCCGCCTACCTTGTCGGTGAAATCGACCTTCCACTTCCAGTTCCAGTCGTCGATGGCCACTTTCATCTTGCCGGGGATGTTGGCGAAATAGGTCGGGCACCCCAACGCGATGGCATCCGCCGCTTCGAGGTCCTCCTTGGTTATCTTGTCAACCTTTTTGACGACGGGTACCGCTCCCGGCACCCGTTTGACGCCTTCGGCCACGCCGTGTGCCATCTTCTCGGTTGTACCGCGGAGCGTGTAGTAGGCGATCAGGACGCGTACCGCCGGCTTTTTCGAAGAATCGGCCGGCTTCGCCCCGTCATCGGGAGCGGCCGGGGCTTCCCGGGGCGCCGCGGAGAGTTGAAGCAAGACGGGCAATAGCATGAATAGCAGAAAGCGGCCGGGTTTCATGGTGTTTCTCCGTACACAAAGGTTTGTGCCGAGGTGTGATTGCGAAGGAAGTCTCGCCGCCGTCCAAGCGCCGCCCGTATCATCGCACTCGCGGCGTGCGGTGTCAACATTCCCGGTTGCAAAGCCGCGACCATTGGTCACGGAGAAGCGGAGAGACTCGCTGCCGGACAAATGCGGCTGCAAGAAAAGAAAAAGGGCCGCGCCTCGGAGCATCATCGCAGGCGGGCGCGGCCAACATGTCTCGCCTTCGAGTGCTCTTTGGCTTAAATAGTGTCAACCCGAAGGGGCGAAGAGACAGCTAACTATATTATACGCAAACGCCCGTTTCTTTCAACACTTATGTCGTGCCCGGGTGCAGGCACCCATCTGTGGTGGGGGAGGAAACACCGCAGGACAACAGTTTCCCCGTCAAACTGTTCGTAGTGACCGCATTCATGCGGTTTTTTGGATATTCAGCCGGCCGGCCTCGATGAATCGGGCCGCTACAAACAGATTCGGCGCATGTTTGCAGCGTTTTACACCTACAACCGGAAGAGCCATCTTTTAGGCGCCGCTGTCCATCGGAGCGGCCGCGTTCAGGATGGCACGGCCGGCTCGCGATGAACGTGCGTCACGCGGGAGGAGGTTGTATCTTCGATTACTAAGCGAGCATGCGTAATGATTGCACAGAGAGACGGGGGGATGCCGGGCATCTTGCCCGCGCACCAGCGAGACGCCCGCGCACCGGCGAGACGCCGGTGGTGCCCGACTGAGCAATCTTTTCTATGGCCCGCTTAGCCAGGGCCTGGCTGATAGGCGGCCGGTCCCGGCGCGATCGCCGGCGCCGTCGCGCACGGATCGCACGGATCGCACGGCGGGGCACAAACACTTCCGCACACCGGGGTACATGGATTCACGGGTGCGCCGCGACACATCCACCGGCAGCAACGGCAACCGATTGCGCTGCTTGTCAGCATCAGCACTGCTGTTAAAATCAACATTTTCTTCATGATTCGGATCTCCAATCAAAACGTGCTTGTTCCGCCACGAAGCTCTTGCCACGTTAACTCTACACCACGTTTGGTGATGTGCAAATGCAACGGCGCATTTTTTCTGAAACACGTCCTTTGCGTGTCTGCTACCCTTCACCCGAAAAGTAACCTACACTTAGTTTGCTTGTTTTACCGGCCGCAGATACTCGGTTATGCCAGTTTCCCGGATTGCTCCTAACACAACAGGAAGTTGCACTGCCATGCCCGTCCCGTCTCGCAAAACACGAACGACCATGGCGAGTAGAGCGATTACCGCTGTTGTACTTGCGCTGGCCGTGCTCGTTCCCCAATCTGTAGGCGCAGCGGAGGATTCGGCCGGCCGGATCTGGTTCATCGGCACCCATTGGGCAGCGCGCGGCGGCCGGATAGACGCCGAAGCACAAGAGAAAAGATTCACCTACTACCGCCTGGCGCCGGACGGCACGTGGGAGCAGGCCGGCCGCGGCAAGTTTCTGGAAACCACCGAGCCGGCCGTTCCGACGACGATCTACATCCACGGCAACCGGACGGGGCCGAGCGGGGCGGTGTGCGACGCCTGGCGGATCCACCGGCGCATGAAACGGGACGCCGCCGGTCGGCCGTTCCGTCTGGTCATCTGGTCGTGGCCCGCCGGCCGCGTCTGCCGCCGCATCCGCGCCGATGTTCAAACCAAGGCGTGTTACAGTGACACTCAGGGCTATTACCTGGCACGGCTGCTGGCCGACGTGCCCCGCGATGCCCGCGTTACACTGGTCGGCTATAGCTTCGGCGCCCGGGTAATTACCGGTGCCTTGCACATTCTTGGGGGTGGAAAAGTGGCGGGGCGCGAGTTGAACGACGGCCAGCTTCCCAAGAGTTCTACCGACAATGGTGCAGGACGCGGCGAGGAGCCCGAAAGGAGTGCCGGAAAGCGGATCCCGTTTCGCGCGGTGCTGGTGGCCGCGGCGCTCGACGCCGGCTCGCTGTCGCCCGGCTGCCGCAACCACCTGGCCACCACCCAGGTTGACCGCATCCTGGTAACCTGCAACCCGTGCGACCGCGTGTTGCGATGGTATCCCCGGCTCTACGGGCGCAGCGGCCCCGAGGCGATGGGCTACGCCGGGGCGTGTTGCTGCGGCCCGCCGTGCGACAAGATCGAGCAGGTCGACGTGACGTGCTCGGTCGGGCGCAATCACAGTTGGGCCCGTTATACGTGTTCCGAGCCGCTGATGCAGCGGCTGGCTGAATACACATTTCTCGAAGACGCTTCGCCGCGGTCGCCTTGATCTACGCGGGACGTTCCACCGCTTGACCGCGACCATGCCGTCCGGTACCGTAAGAAGGGTTTACTCGAAAACGGGTTCAGCACTTCCGGACTTGCATAAAGCCGCGACCGTTGGTCGCGCCGGCACGGGGCGCGGCGGTTCTTAGCATCGCTTGGCGCGACCAACGGTCGCGGCTTTATGGGCAAATAGCGGAGTCTTCTTGCAAAAGGGTAGAGGATCCTTGACAGCATTCCCATACTTGCTAGTATGGCTAACCTGTCGCCCATACTCGTTAGTGAACCAATTGAGAGGAGCAGAACATGGCCAAAATAGCTATCGTCGGTGCGGGCAGCATGGTGTTCAGCACGACGCTCACGAACGACATCCTGCAAACGCCCGGGCTCGAGGGTTCGACGATTGCCCTGATGGACCCGGTCTTGTCCAAAGTGAAGAGCGTCGAGGACTACGTGAACAAGATCATCAAGAAGAACAACCTCTCGCACAAGGTATTTGCAACGGCCGACAGAAGAGAAGCCCTCGAGGGCGCCGACTACGTGATCGCCACGTTTCAGATCGGAGGAATGGACGCTTACAAGCTCGACTACGAAATCCCGATGAAATACGGTGTCGATCAGTGCATCGGGCAGTGCGTGGGGCCCGGCGGCGTGTTCCGGGGGTTGAGAACCATCCCCGTCCTCGCGGAAATGATGCGCGACATGGAAGAAGTCTGCCCGAATGCGATCCTGCTGAATTACGTCAACCCGATGTGTACGTGCTCGATCGGCATGTCCATGTCGAGCGACATCCCGTTCGTGGGTCTGTGCCACGGCATTCAAACGACGCTGGACTTGATCTCCGGCTATGTCGGCGTGGATAAAGACGAGATCGACTTCCTGGCGGCGGGCATCAATCACATGGCGTGGTTTCTCAAGCTCGAAAAAGACGGAAAGGACCTCTATCCGATCTTTCGAGAGAACATCGAGAAGCCCGAGTATTACATCAACGACAAGGTCCGGATCGAAGTCTGCCGCCATTTCGGCTATTTCATGACCGAGAGTTCGGGGCACCTTTCCGAATACCTTTACTGGTTCAGGAAGAATCGCGAGCTGCTCGACACGTACTGCGACCAACCGTTTTTCGGCGGCGAATCGGGCATCGGCTACCGGTTCCACAACAGCATCACGGAGAGATTCAAGAAGGAGAACATCTTCGAGCTGGAAAGCGGCGACCTCGAACCGAGAAGTGTCGACTATTGTTCGTATATCCTCGAGGCCCTGGAGACGGGTAAGCCGTTCCGGCTGAACGGCAATATCATCAACCGTGAAGGCTACATCAGCAATTTGCCCCGTGAGGGCTGTGTGGAAGTCCCGATTTACGTCGACAAATCGGGGCTGCACCCGCTGCACGTGGGTCGGTTGCCGCCGCAGCTTGCCGCGTTGAATCGAAGCAACGTCACGCTGCAAATGCTCGCGGCAGAAGCGGCCGTCACCGCAGACCCCGAGCTGGCCTTTGCGGCCGTGGCCATGGACCCCCTGACCTCGGCCGTGCTCGGTCTCAAAGAAACACGGGACATGGTGCGAGAGCTGTTCGAGGCAGAAGCCCAATGGCTGCCGCACTTCGAAGGCCGTTGCCCGAAAGACCTCGACATCATCGACGTGCCGGAAGGCACCGAGGGCGTTCACGTGCCGCTCGACCCTGCGCTGGCCGTGGCAAATCGATTCGGCAAGCTCGCCGGCGACTAGGGATCGGCGGAGAAACAATTGCCGCAGGAAAAAGAGGTAGCAAACTCCGGCAGGAATCAAAGGAGGGGGCACCTGCCCCCGGCCAGCAAGAGCAATATGTTACGTCCGGGGGCAGGTGCCCCCTCCTTTGTTCTTCTCGTAAGCTTGCCGACAACGCCCGGCACAAGGAGTTAAGAAACGTGACACCCCGCGAAAACCTACTGAGCCTTTATCGGAGAACGGGGTTCGAGCATGCACCCGTTCATTTCAACCTGTGCCCGGAGCTGGAGGAAACTTTCCGGAAGAAGTATCCGGGGCAGGGCGAGTACGCCGAGGTGTTTCAGTTTCCCATGCAAGTAATAACCGATCCGGGGTTCCCGTGGATTGCGGAGCCCGAAGGGTTCGTCCCCCGTCGCACCTGGAACTACGATCTCTATTACGATCCGCCGATTGCCGAGGGCGCCCGATTGGATATCTGGGGAATTGCCCACGAGCCGGGGAGCGAGGCCGCGCATCACATGACGCGCATGCGGCACCCGCTCGAAAGGCTCGATAGCCTGCAACAACTCCAGGACTACCCCTGGCCCGATTTCGAGAAGGCCGACTGGTCGTTTCTCGATGCCGAGATCGCCGCGATTCACGAAAAGGGCCTTGCCGCACAAATCTGGATGGAATGCACCGTCTGGGAAACCGCGTGGTACATGCGGCGAATGGAAAACCTCATGACCGAAATGGCCATGGAAGACGAAAAGGCCGTCTTCCTGCTCGACAAAATAACGAACCTGGCATGTTTCAGGGCAGAAAAATATGCGGCCGCCGGCGCCGATATCATCGCCATGGGGGATGACATCGGAATGCAGGAATCGATCATGATCTCCAAAACCATGTACCGAAACTGGCTGCAGCCTCGGCTGAAAAAGGTCATCGACGCCGCCAAAAACGTCAAACCGGACGTGATCATCCAATACCATTCCTGCGGGCACGTGACCGAACTGATCCCGGAACTCATTGAAGCGGGAATCGACGTCCTGAACCCCGTCCAGCCGGAGTGCATGGACGTGACCGAGATCTTCTCGCGCCACAAGGACTCGCTGTCGTTCAACGGCTCGCTGGGAACGCAGACCACGATGCCGTTTGCCGCCCCGCAAGAAGTTCAGGACACCGTGAAGCGGAACCTGGACGCCGTGGGGGAGCAAGGCGGCTTGCTCTGTTGCCCAACTCACATGTTGGAACCGGAAGTGCCCTGGGAAAACATCGAGGCCTATGTCGAGGCATGCCGCAACTACCGGTGACGGGATAGCCGAAAGATGGCCCCGCATTTCCACGGATAAAGGAGGGGGCACCCGCCCCCGGACCACAAGCTGCCGACCACCAAAACACCGAAAGGAAACCACGATGATCGAACTAGGAATGCACACCGACAACTGGCGCGTCCTAAGCGGCAGCTTCGAGACGGCCTGTGAATCGGCCGTCAAGTACCACCTGGAGCACATCGAGTTCTCCGCGATCCACGGCCAGTACTTCCTCCAGGCGATGGGGTACGAGCCCGGCATCTCGCTGCAATCGAACCCCCGGGCACTGAAACGCTACTTGGACGGGAAGGGGCTGAAGGTCTCACAGATCGACGGCTCCTACCCGATGATGGGGCCCAACGGCTCGACGTTCGGCGTGCAATACGCGCAGCAGTCGATCCGCTTCGCCGCCGACATCGACTGCCCGATGGTTGACACGGTCGACGGGGCGTTCGAGATCGAGGGTTTTTCCCGCGAAGAAGTCTTCCGGATCACCTGCGACAACTACCGCCAGATTCTTCCTTGGGCGGAGGATTACAGGATTGTCATCAACGTCGAGCCGCACGGCCCCTACACGACCGACGGCGACTTCATGCAACGGCTCTTCGAGCACTTCGAGTCGGAGTATCTGCGGTTCAACATGGACACCGGCAATACGTTCATCTCAGGGCTCGATCCGCTGGAGTACATGAAGCGGTTCCGCAAGTATCTCACGCACGCCCACATCAAGGACGTCAGCGAGGGCCTGGCGGCGGCGTGCCGCGGCGAGGAGACCGGCATCGCGTGCAGCGAAGTGCCCATCGGCGGCGGCGTCAACGCCGAAAACATCAAAAAGTGCATCGCCTACCTCAAGGAAACCGATTGGAGCGGCGCCATATCGATCGAGTGCAACGGCGCCGATGAAAACATCCGCGGAAGCGTCGAGTTCCTCCGCGGACTGCTGGCGTAGGACCCGGCGCTATGCTTGCGATTTGGATAGCTTGATGGTCACGTCGGCCGGTAACGCCAATTGGGCCTCCGCCTCGACCGCTTTGATAATGCCGACCGGGACCGGACAGGCGGCATGGGTGCAGTGTTGAATACCCAACTCCATCGTCCGGGGTATTGACTTGCGGCACGAGATTTCCTGAAGCGGGTAGACTTGCTTCAGGTCTTCGGCCAGTCTCTGCATGGCTTTGCAGTCACTACGGATGACCAGGCGGCAAATGTCGCCGTCCATCGTCGCCTCAACCACCGTTGTGAAACCGCAGATGCCCGAATCTATTTCGGCTCGAACCAAGATGTCCTCCAGACGGCATGATGCCGCGATTCGTACTCGATACCCTCTTCTTTTCTCACCAGGGCACATCAGGGTACCACAATTCTCCGATACTCGGTACTCCGAATACGTGTAAGTTTTACCGCCCGACTTCCGTGCGAACCCGCTTGACACAAGGGGAGTCCCGACCAAGGGTTTACTATAACTGGTCGAAAAGCATTGCAAAGCCGCGACCACCGAGGCTGTGACTTTTTGTAGGGTGGGACAAGGAGCGAAGCGACGCCGGCCCACCAATGCGAAAAAAATGCGGTAAATCTGGTGGGCCGGCGCGGCCCGGCGGCCGCTGGTCCCACCCTACAATCTAAAAAGTCACAGCCTCACCGGTCGCGGAGAAGCGGGGCCAGGACATGCGGAACAGAAGAATCCATCGCGGGACGACGTTGATCCTGGCTGGGCTCCTCTTTCTCGGGGTGCTGGTCGTGCTCGCCTTGGCTGCCGACCTGGGACACGTGGTTCTGGTGCGAGCCGGGCTCCAGGCGGGGGCCGATGCGGCGGCCCTGGCAGCGGCCGAGCGGATCGACTCGCCGCGAACCCAATTAGCCGTCGAGTTGCAACCGGACAACGTCGAATACGGCGTCTGGAATGTTACCTCGCGAACGTTCACACCCTCGCATAGGCCGGGCAACGCCGTGCGCGTTACGGCCGCAACCGGACCATCGCGATTCTGCGATTGGAGCCTCTTAGGGCGGTTTCCCTTCGCGTCGAAGGCATCGGCCGTTGCGGCCGACACGCCGCGCGACATCGCACTGGTCGTCGATCTCTCCGGCTTTCCCCCGGAGACGCCGCCGATGCCCGCGATACGCCGGGCGCTGATCGCGGCCATCCGTGCGCTGAAACGCCGCAACGCCCGTATCGAGGACCCCGCCGGGCGCGATTGGGTCTCGATCATCACGTTCGACTCGCTCATCACCGGCGGGCCGGTCGTCCGGCAGCCGCTAACGGCCGACTACGACCGTGCTATGGAGGCGTGTGCCGATCTCCGGCCGGCCGCAGACCGCAAGGCAGCCAGGGCCACCGAAGCGGGCATGATCGCCGCCGAAGAACAGATCAAACCGCGGGCCGACGGCGGGAAAGGGCGCCCAACGGCCGACAAAGTCGTGATCCTATTGACGGGCGGGTTGCCCGATTCGTATTCGAGCAGTCGGGCGGAGATCGATCGATTCGTCGCGAGCCACCGCAGCGACGACTTCTACAACGACGGGGCCTACCCGCCCAACGCCGCTCTGATGCAGGCCGCCCGGATGAAGGCCAACGGCTGGCAAGTGTTCGCCGTCGGCGTCGGCCAGGGCACCAACCACGACTTCCCGGACCGTCTCGCTCGACTGGCCGGGACGGCCGACCGCGAAGGCCGAAGCCCCCGGGCAGCCGCCAATCCCACCCAATGCGAGCCGCGTCTGACCGAGATTCTCATGAGAATCGTCGACAGCCCAAAGGTCCGGCTGGTGCAGTAGGTCTTGACACCCGGGCACTTATTCGGCCAGAATCAAGAGCCCCATGGTCAAGAGCAATATGAACCGGGTTCTGAAATCATGTCTGACAGTGTTGGCCGGCCTGATGTTGGCCGGCCCGATGGTGGCGGGTTGTGGGTCGCCTAAGACACAAAAAAGAGTCGTCATTCCCCAAGAAAAAGAGACCTTGAATGCAGGTTTCGCTAAGCTCGAAACGGTACTCAAAGAGAAGGTTCTATTCATCCACAGCAAGCTTGGAGAACCCGCCGGCGAGAAGGACATCGCAGAGTTGCGGGAGGGGCTCGGGGGTGTCGAAGTCCAGTGCCTGGAATTGTGGTACAAGTGGCATAATGGTTCCGCCGACAACCTGACGGATATCTTACCCCTTGGGAAAATGCTTTCGATCAGTGAATCGCTTGAAGACAGAGAGCTGATTCAGAAGGTTCCGTTTGTAGATCCCAAGCGCAAGCGTGCAATAAAGATTTTGGAGGACCCTGCGGGCGACGGTTTCTTCTTGGATATTTCCGGTTCAAGCCCACGAGTCTTCCATCACATGCTGGAGGATCCATTTCCAAGAGACTACGGAACACTCGAAGACTTTGTCGGGTTCATCGCTGAAGTACATTCTTCCGGAGTAGCGTCGATGACGGAGAATGGCATCGTCGACTTCGACTTGGAAAAGTACGGCAAAATCGAATCCGACTATCTCAGTAAACTGACAAGCCCCTGACACTACCATTGTTACATCTATCGCAAAGTGATCTCCTGCTGTTGGCTGCGATTGCCCTGATCGCCTTTGTTGCGGGCTGGGTGTTGCACGTCTGCCTGGCACGACGTCGAGGAGAGCAGCAGCGCGATCCGTTGACCGGACTGGCCAACCGCCGTGTGTTCGACGGGCAGATGGCCCAACGTGTCGCCGAATTCGAGCGATATGGCAATATCTTCTCGCTGCTGTTGCTCGACGCCGATCACTTCAAGGAACTGAACGATACGCACGGGCACCAGGCGGGTGATACCGTCTTGCGGCGGCTGGCCGACGTGCTTCGCCAAACCGTCCGCGAGTCCGACATCGTCGCGCGATACGGCGGGGAGGAGTTTGCCGTGATCTTGCCGGAAACCTCCATCGACGGTGCTCGTTGGAGCAGCGAGCGAATTCGCAAGGCGGTCGAAGCGGAATCGGTCCCCGTCGGCAAGACCGATCTGGCGGTCACCCTCAGTATCGGGGCGGCGGAGGTGCTCTCCGGCGAAGACGTCTCCGAGCTCATCGAACGGGCCGATGCGGCCTTGTACGCCTCGAAACGCGCCGGGCGAAACTGCTCCCACTGGCACGACGGCGGCGAGATTCACCGGTTGTAGCGGACAATATCAACCGCGGCGGAGTTTTGCGAACAACTGCCGGTATGCCTCGCGACGCACCGGTAGAACCGGGCTCCCTGCCGGAATCTCGTCGTAATCGTCTTCGACGATCAGCATGTCCGGGCTCAAGGTGTCTGCTGCGGTCATGGCAACAGGCGGTGGCTGTTCCGAGGGCTGTTCCGAGGGTTGCTGCTGCGGGAACGTGGGTGATTGGACCACCGACGAGTAGCGGTCGGCGATGATCTCCTCCACGACGAACTTCTCGTTGAACGGATGGTCCGATTTTCCGAAGACGTTCTGAGCCTCCGGGCCGATGGTGCCTGCCGGTTGAAAATCGTCTTCGTCCGGCATCGTCGCTTCTATCGCCGGCTGCTCCGTTACGGGTTCGTCCGCGATAGACTCTCCCGGGAACTCTTCCGGTAACTCTTCCGAGAACTCGGCCGGGAACTCTTCCGCGTCGAATTCTCCAAGAGAGGAATCCTCCGTCGCGAATTCTTCATTCATGGGTTCCTCGTCGGCCGGTTCTTCAATGCGAAGCGGTGTTTCCGTTTCGTCCGGCGCATCGTCCAGCCCGCCAAACTCGATCACGCTGCTGCCGCCACGGGCGTCTTGTTCATTACTATTTGACGGAACGGGCAACTGCTGGAGATCGGCCCAGGCTGCTTCGACGCAGGCCGCTTCGACCTGGTACTGCCCGGCCGCATGGGCCGACAGCAACGCACGATCACACAACTGGTTGATCAACCGCGGAACGCCATCCGTGACCTGGTGGACGCTGTGGCAGACCGGTTCGGGGAAAATCTGTTCGCCGTCGCCGCCGACCGCATGGATTCCCGATTGGATGTAGTCCTGCGTCTCGGTGCGGTTGAACGGCTCGAGGTAGCACCTCGCAACCAACCGCTGGTTGAAGGAATCGAGCCGAGGGTTGGTGAAGCGTTCCTCCAGCGCGTTGGCTCCGGCAAGGACCAGACGGATGAGCGGTTCACCGCCCCGGCCCAGGTTTGTCAACATGCGGAGTTCGTCCAGCAGGGACAGCGGCAGCGTGTGGGCCTCGTCGACCAGCAGGACCATCCCGCCAGAGCAGTCCTCGTGGTTTGTCAGGTAACCGGTCAGGGCCAGCCGGGCTTCGCCTTCATCCATGCGGCGGTAGGCCCTGCCCAACTCGTAGAGGATTGCCTGAAACAGGGCACGCCGGTTGCTCAGCCGGCCGTTCGACAGAAGGACCACCCGAAACCTCTCGCCAAACTGCTCCGCAAGGACTTGGCAAAGCAGGGTCTTGCCCGTCCCCGAGGACCCCGCAATCATGCCTGCGCCTTCACCACGCTGGACACAGCGGACCAGGGTCTGCCGTGCGTCCTCGATGGCCGTGCCGGGGAAGTATTGCTCCACCTGGGGCGCGGATGCAAAGGGCCGCTTGCTGAAACCGAAGAAAGTATCGTACATGACTCAATTTCTCTGTGTACGCTGATCTGCCCAGTTTGACATTCGGGGAAACAGACCCCGAGCCCAGTGCCTAACGCTCCATTCCATAAACTCGGCATAACCGGCCCCCCGGCTCCAATGCAACGTGGGGGGGACGAAGTCGCTTGTTTATTTGCAGTGGCAGGGCTACAATGCTGGCAGGGGTAATACCACCATTTGGCGGGGGCGATGGTAACTACGAGCCCCTGTTGGGATACATTGTCTTGGAGCAGTGCCAGGCAGCGGTCGATATGCTTGGGCATCGTCTTGTTCACGTCGGGAAGACCGACCTGAAGTAGGGGATTCTGGGGCCCCGCAGATATTCTTTGACTTTTGGCGGGGACCGCTTATACTGCGCCTGATAGGCCGCCGCGCTAAGCGCGCGCACATCGCGGAAGCATCGAGTCCTTAACAACTTGGCTCCGGCCTTGACGCTGATTGGAGAGGTGGCTTAACAGGCGCGCCAAGGCGGGTTAAGCCATAGCGCGGAACTGTTCAATCCAATGTTATGCCAAGAGAGCAGAAGTGGGATGGGATAGGATAAGACGTTGTCCTTCATGCGGCGCTGGGTGTCCTGAAGACGCGCAGGAGTGCCTCCGCTGTGGCAGCAGCGGCCTGGGGACTCCTTCCGAACCGTATCGTAGCGATGCTGATTGGCGGCCTTATCAGATGCTGGCTGAGGACCGTGCTCATCCCGGTGAGCGTTGCCCTGTCTGCAAAAGCAGGTCTGTTGAGCGAGGAACGTTCGTAGCCGAGATCCCCCATAAATTGGATCCACCTGGACCTGTGACTCCGATGACTGCCTACGGATTCCGTTGCACGCGATGCAGTCATGAGTGGTTTAGTCAAGGTGCCAGAAAACAGATGATCATTGACTGCGGCGACCGCGGACTTCAGCTTCGGGTGAACGACCCCGATTTCGAGAGCAAGTACGGTGGCACATGGCACTTCACCAGCCGCCGAGAGCAAATGGCGGGAAAGGAAGACTCCCTTCAGCCGAAGGTACACGAATACTTAGAGAAACTCGATCAATTGACTTGATTAGAGAAGGACCGAATTGTAGGTTAAGTTAGGCATAACCAAGGCATGCAACGACCGCCGCTTCGCGTCGCCGCTGAGGCCAATCGTTAGCCCCCGGCTCTTCGCGCTGGGACGCGGTTATGAGCTGAAAGACAACAGAGCCGAAACCAGAACGTCGCTGATAGCAGTACAATCGCGTGACTCCCTGATGTTCCAAATCAAGATCTGCGGCATTACCAACACGAACGATGCCCGGATGGTCGCGGCGGCGGGGGCCGATGCGGTCGGGCTGAATTTCTATCCGAAAAGCCCCCGCTGCGTGGATCTGGAAAACGCCCGACGAATTGTCGACATGTTGCCTGCCGAAATCGTCAAGGTGGGACTGTTTGTCAACGCGGAGGCCGAAGAAATTCGCCGGCTTTACGACGAGTTGGGACTGAATCTGATCCAACTCCATGGCGACGAGCCGCCGGCGATGTTGGGCGAGTTGAGCCCTCGGCCGGTGATGCGGGCGTTCCGGCTCGGGTCGGACTACCTCTACCCGGTGGGCTCGTATCTTCGGCATTGCCAGCACTTGCAGTGCATGCCGTGTATGACGCTGATCGATGCCCATTTAGAAGGAGTCTACGGGGGAACCGGCCAGGTGGTCGACTGGGAAGTGCTCACGACCTACCAGGCAATTCGGCCTGAGGAACCGATCCCCCCGTTGGTGCTGGCCGGGGGGCTTACGCCGCAGAACGTGGCCGAGGCGATCCGCACGGCCCGGCCGGCGGCCGTCGATACGGCCAGCGGGGTCGAGTCGAGTCCCGGGCGGAAAGACCCGGCCGCCGTGACGGAATTTGCCCGTGCTGCGAGGGAAGCGTTTGGGAGCGGCCGATAAATAACTTCCCGGATTCAAGAACAAAGAAGGGGGCACCTGCCCCCGGCCCATAACCGAACGAGCCAAGTGCCGGGGGCGGGTGCCCCCTACTTTCAATCCAAATCGGAAAGTTATTTATCGGCCGCCCCTTGGTGGCATCGTAAGGTAATCAGTCCGCCGCGACCAATCCTTGATCAATAAGCAATTGCGCATGGTCAAGCGGGGTGAACCGGGATTGCATGGCACCTTCACGAATGCGTTGAAGAAGCGGTATCTCAACCGGCGTGTCCTTCTCAACCAAATCTGCCTCGAAAAGCTTGGCGATGTTCTCTTGGCTGACGATCTTGGAATCGGCGTAATTCACACATGTCTTCTTCTTGATATATGGATGATCGCCCAAATCCAGTACACACGTCTGATCCTTGTCGGCTCGCCATGATGTGAGATTGGCGATCAGAATATGGGTGGAGTCAAGTTCCGGCTTCGACAGCACAATCCACAGGTGAGCGTCATAGCTCAAGCCCGGTTCTTTGACGCGCAGAGTATCCCCGGTATTCAGTGTGCTCATGGGCCGAACAACCGGTCGGCGGTAGCCTTGTCTCTTGCATCCTGGAGGATCGCTGCCTTGTCGGACGATCGGCCAACAGCGTCAATGATGTCCTCGAACGGTATTGGACGTGACGTACCTTTCTCTGCGTTCTTTTCCCATTCGCCGAACTTGTGCGTCTCATCGGCTACCTGCCAATCGTCCAGTGGACTGAACCGCTCGGATACTTCGGTGAGTTTCTCGATCTCGTAGCGCGAAAGGCTTGCCCGGCCCGGGTCGGCGATGCGTTCCACGTGGTAGCCGGCGTTGCGGAAAAACCGGGACCAGGCAGGCTCCTGAATGTGCTCGCCTTTCACCAGGTCAAATACCTCGCTGTGGAGCGGGCCATGGTCCATGGCAACCGCTTTCACACCCAGCATTGGCCTGCCGGTCTCTTTCAGGCTTTCCCTGTCTGCAATGTAAAGGAGCTTCAGGAGCCGTAATCGGCTGATCCGCAGGGAGTGCTCAAAACCCGCCAGCACGCCGGCAGCCTCAATCGTCTTCCGAATGGGGAAACGAAACATGCCTCTTTTCTCCTTTAACCCGCAGACGCAAATCCGCGTCTGGCGGTTCGGTCCAGGTCTACTCCATTGTACGGACAGAACTGCCCCTGTCAAGTGGGGGTCCTCTCCGACTGGTCGAGTCTCTTGTGTCCCGGGAATTATGTGGTCTTCGCTTCGAGCGCACCCTGCCGAGAACCGTGTCCTCTTGCCAAAGAAGGGCCAAAACGCTTATCATGCCTTATTCTTGTCAACTGGACTGAGGACCGATGGCCTAGGTTTTCCGGAAAAGGAGATCCCCGTGTCGCAAGCAGAAGTCGAGACAAAGATGCAATACAAGGTCGCCGATATCGAACTGGCCGATTTCGGCCGCAGGGAAATCGATCTGGCCGAGAACGAGATGCCCGGCCTGATGGCCTTGCGGAAGAAGTACGGCAAGAGCAAGCCGCTGGCCGGCGCCCACGTGACCGGCTGTCTGCACATGACGATCCAAACGGCCGTCTTGATCGAGACGCTGCTTGAGTTGGGCGCGGACGTGCAATGGAGCAGTTGCAACAAGTTCTCGACCCAGGATCACGCCGCCGCCGCCATCGCTGCCCGGGGGGTTCCCGTTTACGCCTGGAAGGGGGAAACGGACGAGGACTATTGGTGGTGTGTCAAGCAGACGATCATCTTCGCCGACGGCCGCGGGCTGAACCTGATCGTCGACGACGGCGGGGATGCCACGCTGATCGTCCACCTCGGATACCAGGCCGAGGAAAACCCGGCGGTCCTGGACAAACCGACCGACAACCCGGATTTGCAGATCGTCAACCGCCTGCTCAAGGAGACCCTTGCCGAGGACCCGCAGTTCTGGCACAGGGTGGCCGACGGGTGGCGAGGGCTCTCGGAGGAAACCACCACCGGCGTCCACCGGCTCTACCAGATGCACGAACGGGGCGAGCTGCTCGTTCCGGCCATCAACGTCAATGACTCGGTCACCAAGAGCAAGTTCGACAATCTCTACGGCTGCCGCGAGTCGCTGGCCGACGGAATCAAGCGGGGGACCGACGTCATGGTCGCCGGCAAGGTCGTCGTGGTGGCCGGCTACGGCGACGTCGGCAAGGGATGTGCTCAATCGATGCGGGCGTACGGCGCCAGGGTGATCGTCACCGAGATCGATCCCATCTGCGCTCTCCAGGCCGCCATGGAAGGGTTCGAGGTGACGACCATGGCCGAGGCCGCGCCGCAGGGGAACATCTTCGTGACCGCCACCGGCTGCCGCGACGTCATCCGCCCCGAGCACATGGAGCGGATGCCCAACGACGCGATCGTCTGCAACATCGGACACTTCGATCTCGAGATCGACGTGGCGGGGCTGGTCGGCTATCCCGGCATCCAGAAACGGAACATCAAGCCGCTGGTCGACCACTACACGTTCCCCGACGGCCACTCCATTATATTGTTGGCCGAGGGGCGGCTGGTCAACCTGGGCTGCGCGACCGGCCATCCCTCGTTCGTCATGTCGAACTCGTTCAGCAACCAGGTCCTTGCCCAAATCGCCCTGTGGACCCAGCCGGAGAAGTACCCCATCGGCGTACACACCCTGCCGAAGGAACTCGACGAGGAGGTCGCCCGGGTACACATCGAACAACTGGGCGTGAAACTCGACAAGCTGACGCAGGTCCAGGCCGACTACCTGGGGATTCCCAAGGACGGGCCGTTCAAGCCGGATTACTATCGATACTGAGGGATTAGGGGCTGGGGATTAGGGATTAGGGTTCACGGAACGAGTCATGCGTCGATCACCAGCAGCATTGATCGCCCGCTTAAGGAATCGGTCTTGCTAGCCCCCAACCCCTTAGCCCCCAGTTCCCAACCCCCTAGCAGCCAGTTCCTAACCCCCAACCCCTAGCCCCACATGCCGGAAATCCAGGCCTTCCGCGGAATCCGTTACGATCTGGGCCACGTCGGTTCCTTGAGCGACGTGGTCGCGCCCCCGTACGACGTCATCTCAGACGAGTTGCAGACCGAACTCTACAAGAGGCACCCGTGCAACGTCGTCCGCTTGATCCTCAACCGGATGGAGCCGGGCGACGACGACGAGGCCAACAACCGCTACACGCGGGCCGCCCGATTCCTGAAAAACTGGCAGGCCGAAGGGGTTCTGTTCACCGAAGCCGATCCGGCCGTCTACGTCTATCACCAGGTCTTCACCTACGCGGGCACGACCTACACCCGGCGCGGGTTCATGTGCCGGCTGCGGCTGTCGCCTTTTGGCGAGGGATTCGTCTTTCCCCATGAGGAGACCATGACCGGCCCCAAGGTCGACCGGCTGGCCCTGATGACCGTTTGCCGGGCCAACCTCAGCCAGATCTTCGGCCTGTATCCCGACGAGACGGGCGACGCCCAAAACATCCTCGAAGAGGCAATCGCCGACCAGACACCGGTCGAGGCCACCGATCACCTCGGCGTGGTCCACCGCGTCTGGCCGGTCACCGGCGTCGGGGTCATCTCGGCGCTGTCGGCCGCCGTGGGCCCCAAGCCGCTCTTTGTGGCCGACGGCCATCACCGCTACGAGACCGCGTGCAACTACTGCGATCAGGTCCGGCAAAGCGGCTTCCTCTCGAAGGAACACCCCGCCAACTTCGTCCTGATGATGTGCGTGGCGATGGACGACCCCGGCATGATCATGCTGCCGACGCACCGGCTCTTTCGGGGCATTCCCGAGATGACCGCCGGGGAGCTGATCGCCCGGCTGGGCGAGAATTTCACGGCCCGGCCGGCCGGTGAGGGCCCCAAGCTGGCCGCCGAGGTCTGGGAAGACGTCGAGACGGCCGACGACCAGGCCGCCATCGGGCTATTCACCGGGAAGGACAACCGTTGGACGATCGTCACGCTGACCGGCGCCGGCCGCCGGCGGATGGCCGAGGTCGCCAAGGACCACAACGAGCAATGGCAGGGGCTCGGCGTCGCCATCCTCCACCGGCTCATCGTTGCCGACCTGCTCGGCTGCCCGGACCTGCCGAAGCCCGAGTACGTCCACCTGGTCGACGAGGTGGTCGAAGGTTGCCGGTCGGGCGAGTATCCGCTGGCGGCGATCGTCATGCCGGCCACCTTGCAGCACGTCCGCGACATCAGCCTCTCCGGCGAACGCATGCCTTCGAAGAGCACCTACTTTTATCCGAAGCTGCTCAGCGGGTTGGTCATCAATCCGTTGGAGTAGAGGGAGTAGAGGGAAGAGGGAAGAGGGCAGAGGGAAGTAGCCGGGAGGCAACGCCTCGCGGAGAAGCGGGGAAACGGCCGCAAGCACCATGTTACGGCATGTCCTTCCTTCCGGCGCGTTTCGGCGGTATCATGTTTCACGTGAAACCGACGCGCGCCGCCGCAACGAAACTGCCAAGCCGGTACTATGAACGAATCCGACGCCGACCTCTTCCCCGAGCCGATTCCAACCGAACCCCCGGGCGAAGACTCCATCGTCTCCGGCTCGCCGTTCATGGAACACTTCTGCCCGCCGCGACTGGGGATCATTCACCTACTCGGCTGGACAGCCGCCTTAGCCGTCCTGCTGAAGTTCGGCGTGGCAGCCCAAGGGCAGTTTGCCCAAGGGGAGGTCAGGGGGCTCAATATCTTTTTCGAGTGTACGCGTTTCGTGGTCATGTTGGCCCAGTCGGCAACGCTCGTGGGATTTACCGTGCTGGCGAGGGCCTGGTGGCGCGGCATGCAGGGGCGACTCCAACCAGGCCACTGGATGACTGCCCTCCACGCGTTCTCGACGTTGACGCAATACAGTTTCATGCTCCTGTTGCTTCTTGTCGGCGGCGGCGACAAAATCCCGGGGCTAGTTATCTGGGTGTCCTGTAATATGGTGCTCGCTGGCGCGTGGGTTTACGCCGCACGGGAGGTTCGGGACGGTCGCCGCTGGAAAGTCCTCTTCTGGTGCTTTGCGGTTTCCTATTTCCTTCAGTTCTGTGTGTTTCCATTGCTACCGGTCCTGTTGGCGGTTCTCTTGGTCACCGCCGTCCGCGATTTTCGAAGCGGAATCCGCCGCGACTGGATCCACTGGCTCGGCGTCGGCGTCCTGGCTACCGAATTGTCGGTGATGACTGTCGGGATCGTCTTCTCCCAGGTCATGATTCTCGGATTGTTCCTGTAGCGTTGGGAAGATATATCTTGACGAAGTCTCTCCTGAGGCGGGCGAGGTTCCCGGCTGGATCGATGCCGTAATCTCTGACGCGGCACGGGTAAACAGCATTAGTGTTTCACGTGAAACAACGGCGGCGCTTGTCTGCTGCGGGACGCCGGACTACAATGGTTCCGCGTCGAGCAAACCGATCGGATGACCGCGGAACCCCCCGCCATGCAACGACCGCCACCGCTATCTTCGTTCGGGCAGTTTCCCATCACCACCGGCGTGGCGGTTCTGGCCATCGTGGCAACACTCCGGTGGTGGGCCGGCGGCGACGTCGAACGGTTCGTGATGAGCTACCAGGCATGGACGACCCAGCCCTGGCGGCTCGTGACCAGCACGCTGTTCCACGGGGACATCATCCACCTGCTCTTCAATCTCTGCTGGATCTGGGTCTTCGGCACGCAGTTCGAGAGGGTCTACGGCCCACACAAAACACTGGGAGCGTTCTTGCTATTGGGCGTCGGTTCGGGCGTGGCCGAGTACGCCCTGTTCCGCGGCGGCGTGGGGCTCTCCGGCGTCGGCTACGGGCTGTTTGGGTTCTTCTGGGTGACGAGCAAGAGGGATCCCCGGTTCGCCGGTGTCGTGGACAAGGGGACCACGCAGCTCTTCGTCGGATGGTTCTTCCTCTGCGTCGTACTGACGATTGCCAACGTGTGGCACATCGGCAACGTTGCCCACGGGGTCGGGGCGCTGCTCGGGGCACTGCTCGGCTGGGCCGTCTCGGCTCGATCCTCCAACCAGCGGACCGGCTACGCGGGGCTGCTCGCCGGCACGACGGCACTGATCATGGTCGCCGGCGCCTTCGGCCGGCCGTACATCAACCTGGCCGACGCCGCCGGCAACGACATCGAAGAGGCCGGGTTGGCTGCCCTGAAAGACGCCGACTACCAGCGCGCCATCGAACTCTACCAGAGGGCCATTGCCATCAACGACAAGGCGGGGTCGTGGAACAACCTGGGCGTCGCTTACGAGCGACTCGGCCGCATCTCCGATTCGCTGAACGCCTACCGCCGCGCGACCGAACTCAACCCATTCCAACCGTTGTATTGGCGCAACCTCGGCTCGATCTACCAGAAACTCGGCAACTTCGACGATGCGCTGGATGCCTACCGCCGCGCAGCCAAACTGGCCCCGTCCGAGAAAGAATACCAGACCCCCTTTACGGAACTGGCTGTCCACTTGGCACGCGCCAGCATTTGGGGCAACCGGCAAAGGGCCCTGAAACTCTACCGCCAGGTCGTCGAGATCGACGATTCCGATCCGGAAGTGTGGGATCAGCTCGGGGCGGTCTGCGAGGCAACCGGTCACGCGGAAGAGGCCCAAAAGGCCTTCGCAAAGGCCGCGGCCCTGAGAAAGAAATCGGAGCCGCCCGAGGAACGGGACGAGTAGCCGCCTCGCAACGACTCGAATAGCCGGGACGCAACGCGTCGCGGAGTGTGGCAAGTTTCACGTGAAACACCTGCTACGACGACAGTATAAAGGAGGGGGCACCCGCCCCCGGTCCATCAGTGCAACACGTTGCGTCCGGGGGCAGTTGCCTCCTCCTTTTGTTCTCCATTCAAAGCTCTGGGGGCTTTTTCCGGTTCCAAAGAATCGGTGTTTCACGTGAAACGGGCAAACCGCGGGCGATATTTGTTTCACGTGAAACATTCTGCAAGCAACAGGAATCCGGGCGAATATCCTCCCCCTACGTCGATGCTATTCCCGTACACAGGTGACCAGCCCGGCTGCTCCAAGCAGCCGGGCTGCTCCGAGCCGGCGGCTGCCCTGAGCAGCCGGGCTGATTGGGACAAGGCAAGGAGGCCAACGGTGGGTCGAGTTCTCTGCGTGGCAAATCAGAAGGGCGGCGTCGGCAAGACGACTACCGCCGTGAACCTGGCGGGGGCACTTGCCAAGGCCGGCCGGCAGACACTCCTGGTCGATCTCGACCCCCAGTGCAACGCCACAACCGGGCTCGGAAACGAGCCGACCGAAAACCACCCCCTGGCCAGCAGGAAACCCGTCCGTCAGGGGGTGTGCAGCACGCCTCTTCCAACCCTCGAGTTGTTGCCCGGCAGCCGCAAATTCCGCGATGCCGAGATCCTCACCCAAGAGAACCAGCAACAGGCCGACCGGCTTTGTGAACACCTCACCCAGAGCTTCAGTGCCTACGATTTCGTGCTGATTGACTGTCCCCCATCCTTGGGGCAACTCACAAAAACGGCACTTTCCAGTTCGGATGAGGTATTGATGCCCATCCAATGTGAGTATTTTGCTATGGAGGGGCTGGCACAGATGATCGAGGTCATCCGCGAGGTGATGGAGCGGAACGGCCACCGCCTGGAGTTCGGCGGCATCGTGCTGACCATGTACGACCACTCGCTGGAATTGACCCGCGAGGTCGACCGGGAGGTTCGAGAATTTTTTGGGGAGATCGTTTTCGAGACGGTCATTCCCCGCGACGTGGCGGTCTCGGAAGCACCCAGCCACGGCAAAACAGTAATCGACTACGCTCCCCGCGCCCGGGGCGCCAGGGCCTACGTGGAGCTTTGCAAGGAGGTACTAGGATGAGTAAGGAACGACGACTTGGCCGTGGTCTGGAGGCATTGTTGGGACGCCGTCCCAAGCCGGAACCGGACGAAACACCGATGCTGCAGCCGCAGCAATTACCGCCGGAGCCGGCCGTGCCGGCGCCCGGCCCCTCCCGACTCGACATGAGCCGGATCGACAGCAACCCGGCCCAGCCCCGAAAGGATTTCGACGAGACCGAAATGGAGTCGCTCTCCGAGAGTATCCAGACTCACGGTCTGCTCCAGCCGGTGGTGGTGCGCCGGGTCGACGACCGCTACGAGCTGATCGCGGGCGAACGACGGCTCCGTGCGGCGCAGAAGGCGGGCTGGGCGGACGTGCCGGCCAATATTATCGAGGCCGACGACCGGGCCTCGGCCGAGTTGGCCATCGTCGAAAATATGCAGCGGAAGGACCTCAACCCGCTGGAAAAGGCCGCTTCGTTCCAACGCTATCTCGAACAATACGGCTGTACCCAGGAAGAGCTTGCCGCCCGGCTGAAACTCGACCGATCGACCATCGCCAATCTCATCCGGCTTCTGGAACTGCCCGAGGCGGTCCGGGAAGCCATCCGCAGCGGGGCGGTTACGCAGGGCCATGCCCGGGCGTTGCTGCCCTTGGGAGAGGAAGGCGAGCAAGTGGAATTCTGCGAGCGGATTCAACGGGAAGGGCTCAATGTCCGCCAGACGGAGGCGTTGGTGCAGGAGACGATCACGGCAGCCGACAAGCCGAAACTCGGGTTGGTCGGCGGCGATGGAAAGTCTTCCCGCCCGATCCGCTCACGGAGTGAGCACACGGGCGCCCTGGAGCAGGAATTGCGTTCGGCGTTGGGCACGAAAGTGAGCATCACCCACAACGCAAAGGGCAAAGGGAAGATGGTGATCCATTTTGCCGGCCACGAGGAATTCGAGCGAATCCGCCTCTACCTTCTAAAGCAGGACCGCCCCAACGTCAGGGTCTGTTAGCGGCTCGTTGAAAAGGGTGGCACGGTGCCATGCCCACGCTTCGGTGCCATGCCCACGCTTCGGTGCCATGCCCACGCTTCGGTGCCATGCCCACGCTTGCGTGGGCATGCAGAGAACACGCACAAAACGACCATCGTGTTACCGGCCGGGTGCCGGCGTTTGGTTCGTCCCGCCAAACAGCCCCCCACACATACCCACGGCAAGCGTGGGCACGGCACCCGGCTTGGTCGATTTTGCGTGAAAACACGGGCTCGACGGCCTCGGAGGGCCGTCGTACTGCAAACGACTTCTCAGACCGAGCCTAATACCAACGGGTGGTGTCCGCGGGGCAGAAATAGTCCCAAATAATCCGTTTTTTTTGAACTCCGCCCGGCCCATAGAGAAACCGCAAATCCGGGCCCGCCGCGGAATTTCGCCCCCGGGGTATTGCAAAGCGGCGGCATCTCGTATACGACTTATCTAAGGGCTCCGATGTCCACGCGGTCGGCTGAATTGTCGGCGCCCCGTCCTACCGTGTGCCCGGAGACGAGAATGCCCGAAAGCAAAGAAAAAGACGAATCCCAAGAGGCTGCGAAGAAACGGATTTTGCTGGTCGACGACGACCGGGAAATCGTCGAGTCGATGAAAGTGGTGCTGGAGGCCAACGGCTACGATATCTTGGTTGCCCGGGACGGAAACCAAGGTCTGGCGATGGCCGAGCGTGACGACCCGGACCTGGTGATTCTCGACATGATGATGCCCAAGCGAAGCGGCTTTCTGGTGTTGGAGAAAATCCGCCGTACCCGCCCCGTGCCGTTGAGGGTGATCATGATCACCGCCAATGAGGGCTCTCGCCACAAGGCCTACGCCGAGATGCTCGGGGTCGACGACTACATCCGCAAGCCGTTTCCCATGGACCGGTTGATCGGCAGCGTCCAACGTTTGCTGGGCAAGGCGTAGACTTCTTATTCAGATTCCGCCTTTTCTTTCTCGGCGGTTTCGCCTTTTTCAGCGGGTTGATCCTCGGGCTTTGGTGCTCCTTCCGATTCTTCGCCTTCCGGTTCCGCTTTCTCTTTCTCAGCGGGTTGATCCTTTTCGGCGACGGTCAGCACCATCGTGACGGGCGTTCCCCGCGGCGGGATGTGTTCGGTGAAGGCCTCGAACATCAATTGCCCGGTTTCCTGGCTGCTCTTGATGGGCAAATCAAGCATCGCCGTGGGGAAGTTCGACACGCAGATGAAGTCGCCGCCTTCGGCCTGGTAGTGTTTCTTGCCCGTCTGTTGGTCTTCCCAAAACCCGCTCCCCGCAAACACAAACGGATAGGTCATGGCCTTCTTGGTCTTCGTGTTCCGAATCCAATCTTGCGCCTTGGCGGTTTGAATCTTCCCCTCCTTGTCCTTCCAGTGCAGGGTGATGTCGATTTCCGATCCGCTGGCGGGGACGTATTTGGGATCCCACTTTACGGTGTTTCCGGTGTCGGCCCCCGCGGCCAGGAGCCCGGCGTGGACGACGTACGCCCGCACATCGACCGCCACGACCGCTTCGTGTTCCTTGGTGTCGGTCAGGCAGGCAAACATCTCCAAAGGCGTCTCGGTCTGGCATACTCGGCCGATCATCACCACGCGACCCGCCCCCTGGTCTAGCCAGAGCGGCTTGCCGCGTTGGAGCCTTTGGAGGTTCTCGCGTTTGTCCACCAGGGGCTCCCCAAGTTCGGGAAGCTTAGGTTCTTCAACTACGGGTATCTGGTCCTTGGTCGCTTCCGCTTCCTTGATGGCCTCTTCAAGCAACGGATTGGGCAACAATGGCAGGCCCGATATATTGTCCGGGTCTGCTTCCGGGGCCGACTCTTCGGGGGCCGATTCTTCGGAGGTCGGCTCGGGCTCAACGACTGTGCTGCTGTTGTCATCGAGACCTTCGGGCTCCGGTGCTTCTCCTTCCCCGGGCCCGTTCTCGGCCGCTTCGCCCTCGGCTTTCGGAGTCTTGGCTTCCGCCGTTCCTTCTGCTTCGGCGGCCGCGCCCTTTGAGTCGTCAGCTTTCGCTCCTGCTTGGGTAGCGGGTTTTTTCGGCCCCGGAACCTTGCCGCGCTGTTGCGCCTCGGGGCAACCGGTCAAGAAAACCGTCAACGCTACCCACGCGAAAACCACAACGCCGTTTGAAACCCTCAATTTTCTCATGATTATTGACCTTTCCCCCAAATGTGCGAAACTGTCCGGTTCCCGATGGAACCAACCATTAGGATACCCTTTTACGGGCGTTCATTCCATACGGGCGGCTGCATTTTCCGTGCCGGCCGCTTGCGGGGTGACCTTGCGGACGAGAACCTGCTAACATATTCCGATTGCAGCATCTGCGGGATTCCCCAAAAGGCCTCCCGGATGCCTGCAACTGTCTCCCTGTGTCGATCCTTTCGACACGGTTGTCGAGGATTTCGACGAAACCGCAAAGAGCGAGGACTTCACACCGGCGGCTTCTGTTGTGTTGTATTGTCCACCACACCGAACTCATTCCAGTACCCCCCATGAGCATGCCTTCCTTGAAGAACGATACCTCTCCGGATAAAACCCGATCGCTGAACGGGACGGATGCAAGTGTCTGGCACAAATCGGCCCCGGCGTCGGTCCGCAAGGCTTTCTCCGCCGGCGAACTCTCCGACGGCTGGTCGGCCTGGCGGGAGCACCTGTCGGCCAGGAGGCAACCAAAACCCGTCACCTCGCTTCTGCCCGACGGCGATGGCGGGCTGAGCTGGGCCGTTCCCGATTCACTCGACGGACACGGCCGGCCCGATTGGCTCGAACGGTCGGCGCAAGCTTCCCGACCCGATCCGGCAATCGAAAAGGACATGCTCGAGTGGCTCGCCGAGTCGGCCGGCACAGCCGCGTCGGCCGCCTACGGCTTCGATGCCGTGGCGTGTTGCCGCGGCCTGCCGCAGTTGGCCGGGGTCCTTTCGCCGGAGGCATGGTGGGCGCTGCTCGATCACCTGGCGACCGACGCCGATGAAGCCGGGACGGCCGGCGTCATCGAAGACCCGCTGGTCCGGCAACTCCTGGCCGGCGAACTCGCCCTGACGATGGCGTACCTCTTCCCCGAGATCAATGCCTGCCGAAAGCTGAAATCCTCGGCTCGCGGGGCACTGTCGGCCGGACTGGTCGATCTGCTCGACGGCGAAGGCCTGCCCGAGGCAGGAAATCTCCATCTCTTTCGCCCGTTGTTGGCGTGCTGGACCCGGTGCAGGGCAATCGGCGGGCAAATTCCCGGACGGTCTTTCAGCAAGGCGGCCTTGGAACAATACGAATGGATGGTCCGCCAGGCCTTGCGGCTGACCCGGCACGACGGAACACAAGTTTTCTCGCACGGACCGTCGGGAGTTTACGACGGCCGTCTTTTCCAGGCGGCTTTGCTCTTCGGCGGCGATCAGGATGATGAGCAGATCGCCGGCCTGGTCTTGCCGCGCAAGAAAGGCCGTTCCAAGCCGGGCGACGAATCGCGGCTCCCCGAGCCGGCATACCACAGCCCGTGGGCATCTGCCGCCGTGCTCCGCCCCGCATGGTCGCGGACTTCCGAACGGTTGACCGTTCTCTACCATGAGTCCCCGCTGCAAATAGAACTCGCTTGCGGCAAGGACGTCCTCTGGTCCGGCGCCTGGCAACTGGACGTGCGGCTGGATGGCAAGCTGCTCGAGCCCGGTTCCGATTGGGGCGACCTCTGCTGGATTTCCGACGACGACGCCGACTACCTCGAGCTGGAACTCGAGTTGGGCGAAGTCCGCGTGCAGCGTCAAATACTGCTGGCACGCGAAGACCGGTTCCTGTTTCTGGCCGACGTGGTTCTCGGCGAGCAGCCGGGCAAGATCGACTACCGCGGTTGCCTGCCGCTTCTGCCGGGGGTCGAGTTCCGCGCGGCCGACGAATCTCGCGAGGGAATCCTGGCCGGCGTCAAACGCCGGGCGGCAGTCCTGCCGCTGGCGTTGCCGGAATGGCAGGCGGACGAGCGGATCGGCGAGCTGGCCCGGACCGCCGCCGGCCTGGAGCTGCGCCAGACGTGCGAAGGCCGGCGGCTGTACGCCCCGCTGTTCTTCGATCTCGACCGCAACCGGCACCGCAAACGCCTTACCTGGCGGCAGTTGACCGTTGCCGAGTCGCTCGAGGTGCAACCGCCCGAAGTCGCCGCCGGATACCGCGTTGCCATCGGCCGACAGCAGTGGCTCGTCTACCGCTCGCTGGCCGAAAAGGCCAACCGAACGCTGCTGGGCCATAACCTGTCGAGCGAAATGCTCGTCGCCCGGTTCGACGAGTCGGGGGAAGTGGAACCGCTAGTTGAGATCGAGTAGAACCATGAACCCGCCCGAACCGCTCTTCCAAGGCCGGCGTTTCCGTGTCGAGCGGGCCGTGCAGACGACCCCCGACGGGGCCGAACACCTCCGCGAGATCGTCCGCCATCCGGGCGCGGTGACGATTCTGCCGGTTCTCGACGACGGCCGTGTTTGTCTCTTGCGGAACTACCGCGTCGCCGTCGACGAAACGCTGATCGAGCTGCCGGCCGGTACCCTCGAGCCGGGTGAAGATCCCGCCGAGACCGCACGCCGCGAACTGGTCGAAGAAACCGGCTACCGTGCCGGGCACATCGAACTGCTCGCAACCTTCTTCACCTCCCCGGGCATCCTCGACGAGAAGATGTACATCTACCTGGCCACGTCGCTTTCACCCGGCCCAACCGCCCTCGAACCGGGCGAGCAGATCGAGCCGCTGTTAGCCACTTGGCCGGAAGCTCTGGCCATGGTCCGCGACGGCCGAATCCACGATGCCAAGACGATCACGGCGCTGCTCTTCTTCGAGGTTTTGTAACACTTCAGCCGCCTGTAGTACGATGGCCTTCCAAGGCCGTCGCTGTGACATCGCAAGACCTCGACGGCCTTGGAAGGCCATCGTACGAAGCCGGGCGTGCGAACTGGCGTTGCGGTAAGTTCCGTTTCGCGAGTACAATGGCCGCCGCTGAAAATCTCAAAAGGCATCCGGATACCGCATCAGAATAGAGTCGGATTCCCGTGAGTTAACGGAGGAAATCATGTGGAAGAAGAAAAAGACGCCGCAAGAAGTATTGGAGAAAAGGGAAAAAAGTGAAATACGGAAATACTTCGATGATAAGCCGTCGGGGGTGTTTGTCGAAGTGGGCGCCTATGAACCGTTGTCGGTGTGCTCGCAATCGTGGCATCTCGAAGACCGGCTGAAATGGCGCGGATTGCTCGTTGAACCGAATCCCGTCCTTGCCGGCAAGGCGCGATCCGCCAGACCGGGTTCCACCGTTTGTGAATGCGCGTGTACGTCCCCCGACAAAAAGGGAGAGGCCCGGCTGTTCATACCCTTGTCGGACGGCAAAGAGATTTCGGGACACGCTTCCATGGAGGTGAACGCCGACGACTTCAACTATAACAAACACAAAACCGTCGACGTGAAGGCCGTTACGCTGACGAGCTTGCTCGACGAAAACAATGTCACCGATGTGGATCTGCTGTCGGTCGACGTGGAAGGCACGGAACTCGATGTGTTGCGGGGCCTGGATTTCGATAGATTCAAACCGAGGTTGATACTGCTGGAAGACAAGCACGTCTATCTGCAGAAGCACAGGTTCTTGAAGAAGCTGGGATACAGACTCGTCAAGCGGACCGGGCTGAATTGCTGGTACATACCCAAAGGCGCAAAACGGCCGAATCAGCCCTTCAGAGAAAAAGCAAGACTACTCAAAAGACTCTACTTGAGCATCTGGCTAAAGAAAATAATGTACGCAATAACGCATAGGACCTGGAAGCCGTTTCGGGTGTTATGAGCAACCGCATACTCTAGCCCGGATTATTCACGTAGGGTGGGACAAGCGTGCGTGAGCCCTTGGTGGGCCGGCGGAAACGGCGATCTTCCATAAATCAACGTGCCAACGTCGCGGAACGATAGATCGCACGCGCCGGCCCACCAACGAACCGTTTCCTTGTCCCACCCTACGAGTTCATGAATAATCCGGACTAGCGGCCGACCGGCGGCAGCCTCGAAGCGTCGATGCCCGGCGGATCGGTCGAGCGGAGCGGGGCTTGCCAGGCGGTGACCTCGCTGTCGGCGGGGTCCGCCGTACGCTCGCCGGCAAACGTGACCTCGCTGCGGACCAGCCCGTCGATCGAAAGGGCCGCGTCGTCGAGTTTCTGGGGTCTGGCAAAAGTCGTGGGGGGCAGCCGACCGGCGATCATCGCTTTTGGCACCACGAGCGAACCCTGGCCCGTCCAGCGGATGTTCCGAAGCAACGACTGGGGTGAACCGGACGCCGACAGGACAATCAAAGGGCTGCAAGCAAACACGCAGGCGGATGCTTCTATGGCGATGTCGCCCGGGGCATCGGGAACTTGTCCGAAATTGCACTGCAACAATGGCTGGCAGAAGGCCTCGAACCCCTTGCTGCGAAGCGTTACCTGTGCCAGCGTGATCCGGATCGGCTCTTCCTGGCTCGGGTAATGATCGAACTGAATCAAGGGCCCGCGGCGGCCCAAATACAAGACGTTTCGCAGTTCCAGGGCCACCGCGCCGCGGCACCGGCAGTAGATGCCCGACGTGACGCCGTGCAACACGCAATCGGAAAACCGCAGGCGGCCGCCCGGCAAAAGCGTCGCCGGATCGGCGGCCTTCTCGCGGTGCGTCCAACGGATCGCACTCACACCCGGCCATGCCTTGATCACCCGAAACGAACAGCCGCGGAATTCCGCACGCGAAGTCTCCAGATGAACCAGTGCGTTCGGATCCGGCGCGTTCCCCGGGTTGTCGTAGAGAAAGTCGATGTTCTCGAAACGGACGTTGTCGGCCTCGACGAGCAACCCGTTGCCAGGCACGTAAATCGTTGGCCGCGTGCCGGGTTTCCCGCGGATACACTGGCCGTCTTCCAGCGCGAGCGAATCCAGTTGCAGCGGTTTGGCGGCATCAAGGACAAGGTCCTGTGGACCGGACGCCGGCTGTTCGACGACGTGATGTGCCGGAGTTACCGCCGGATCGAACAGGGTCTTCTGCAAAGAATCCTCGGGTTGGTCCCGGCCGGAAGGTTTGCCTTGCGGTTGCGTTGAAGTGCGATTTTCCGTGCCGGCGGCTTTCGTGGCTTCGTGCCACGCCAACGCCCGGTCTTTCCAAGCGGGCCAAGAGATGATCGCCGCCGTGACCGCCAGAAATGCGGCCGTGGCAACCCCGAGAATCGCAGCACGATGGGAACGCCGTTTGCCTTGGGGCCGGCGCGATTGCGCCGGACGCGCGAAGAGCCGCTGCGGCCGGGCGAGGCATCGCACCAGGGTCTTGCGGCCTGCGCGGGGCGGCGGGCCCAGGGTCTCGGCCAACTCGGCCATCGAACCGGGACGCGCGTCGGGCGTTTGTTGCAGGCAGCTCGATATCGCAGCGGCCAGCCGGGCGGGAACTTCCGGGGCCAGCCGCCGCACGTCGAAGACCTTGGCCGTCTGGGCCGAGCGGAGTTTGGCTAACGCGTCGCCCCCGGCCAGCGGCGGACGCCCGCAAAGCAGGTGCCACCATACGCAGCCGCACGCGTAGATGTCGCTCGCTGCCGATGGCGGCGTGCCGTCGGTAATTCGCTCGGGCGCAAGGTAGTCGAACGCCTCGGGCTGGAGATCGGCGTGGGCGTAGCCCTCCTCGGGCCGGAGGATCGCGCGGAGCCCCGGCTGCTGCAACACGACGTTGCCGCCGGACGCGAGGACCATGCCGTGGGTCGAGATGTCGCCGTGGCACAGCCCGGCCTTCTCCAACGCCACGAGCGGCCGGAGCATCGACGCGGCGATTTGCATCGCGGCGCCGGACGGGAAACGCCCGTTGTGGACCATCCAATCGGCGGCCGCAAGACCGTCGACCCAATCGGCGGCGGCCCAAATACGCTGAGCCGGGGTGCCACCCACCGTTTCGTCCGCATGAGCATCTTCCATACCGGCGTTGCGGATCAGGGCGAGCCGATCGGAGCGGATTCGCTTCGAGGTGGCGGCGAGCGATTCGAGCCGGGCAAGGGTCTCTTCGTCACGGCCGCACCCGTTCTCGACCACGGCCAGGTGGACGATTTTGCCGGTACGGACGTGGCGTGCCCGATACGACCCGACGTAGCCGGGCCACCGCAGCCGTTCGCACAAGAGGTAAGGCCCGACACGGAGCGACCGGCCGCGGCCGGCGTTGATCTCGGCCGCTTGCAACCGGGTAAGAATCCGGGCCTGGGCCAGGGCATCGACCCAAACCGATTCAAACCGCGGCAGATCGCGGGCCAACCGCCGCACCCGGCGCCCCATCCGCCGCACCTCCGCCGGCGTGGCGAGCCCCAGGCGCTCGAGCATTTCCGTCAGTTCCGTCGGCGGCCTCTCCGGCATGGTCCCATCCTCGAAATCGGCAAACGCTCATTGTCGCCGGGAAAGGGACTCACCGCAAGACCGAAATCCCTGTCGTGCCGGTGTGCTTGTGGTATCATAGCAGCATGGACGAAACTTCACGGGAATCTCGATGGCATCGCCGGTGTCAGTGGCTGGGTGACTGGATCATCAGAGCATTTGTCGCCGTCCTTGCCGGTGGCCTTGGCTTCTTCGTCTACGTTATCGCGTTCGGCATATTGATACTTGCGCCATTCTACTTGGGCTCTACGCCTTGGGAGTTCCCGGCCGTCGCGTTGTATGCAATGCTGATTGCAGCGATTCCGCGACGGCGGCTCGGTTGGCTGTTTCGCGCGTGTCTAGCATTCGGGTTCGCAACTTCCGGCGGACTGCTGATTGGCTGGGTCTACGGGCCCGCCTACCACGAGAACATCTACGGGTTGATTGCCGGAGCGGCCGGTGGAATGACGGCAGGCACGGTGCTCGCCATAGGCATTCTTCGCTCTCGATCGGAATTCGCCGAACAAGTTGCCGCCCCACGACAGTTCAGCCTTCGGTCCTTGATGCTCCTCGTACTTGCATTGGCCGTCATGCTCGGTTACATGAGGATTCGGCGGACGCAGGAGGAAGAGAGGTTTCGAGAAGATGCGCCGTGGCGCCGAGACAGTGCCTGCTGCTACTTCGGCTCCTTTGCTTCGCCGGTCATGGGGACGAACCGGACGCCGCAGACGTTCGTGCGGCGGATGGTGCCGTCGGGCTGTTTCTCGATGAGGATCAGCTCCTGCCTTGCGTTTCCGACAGGGATGACGAGCCGGCCGCCGGGGGCGAGCTGGTCGATGAGCGGTTGGGGGACGTGGTCCGGGGCGGCGGCCACGATGATCACGTCGAACGGGGCCTTTTCAGGCCAGCCGCGGTAGCCGTCGCCGCAGCGGACCGTTACGTTGTCGTAGCCCATCTCGGCCAGCCGTTTTTTGGCCTCCTCGGCCAGCGGCTTGACGATCTCGATGCTGTAGACCTCCTTGCACAGCTTGGCCAGGACGGCCGCCTGGTAGCCCGAGCCGGTGCCGACGTCCAGCGCCCGGCTTTCCGGCTTCGGCTTGGCCACTTGCGTCATCACCGCCACGATGTATGGCTGCGAGATGGTTTGCTTGTGGCCGATGGGCAAGGGATGGTCGGCGTATGCCTTGCGTTTCTGCGACGGCGGCACGAACCGCTCGCGCGGGATGCGTCCCATCACTTCGAGGACCTTCGCGTCGGTGATATCGCGGCCGCGGAGGTCGTGCCGGACCATCTTTTGCCGCGCCCGGGCAAAGCGGGCCTCGTCGTCCTGCGACGGGGCCATCGCCAGCTTCATGCCGACCATAGCGACCACGGCCAGCAAGGCGACGATGGCCGTCAACACCGAACTGCGGGGGCGCGACTCGTTCATGCCGTGCTACTTCCACTTGCACTTGCGTTCCGTCAGGCGATGGTCGCCGTGGCAATCGGTACAATATTTTTCCTTCGCCGTGCCGGCAAAGAAACGTTTGTGGTCCGGGATGCTGGTGCCTATCTCGTCCCTGGCGTGGCAATCCAGGCAGAACGGATTGATCTTTTCCCGGGGATACATGATTTCAGGCGGCGTGCCGTTTCCGCCCGAGGCCCAGGATTCGTCGGCGATGTGCTCGTCGCAGTTGCCGTGGCATTTGGCGCAACTGATGTTCGCCTTGGCGTGTACCACGGCAAGCTCCTCATCCTTGTAGTTCAAGTGGCAATGGTGACAGCGGCTGTTGTCGGCGACCGGGCCCTTGGAAGATTCTTCCTCTTCTTCGTCGTCGAGCAACAGCAGCGGCTCGTCGTCGTCGAGCAGCAGCAAAGGTTCTTCTTCGTCGTCGCCGTCGGTATCCGGCTTCTCCTTAGGTCCGTCGCCGGGCGGAGATTTCTCGCCGGTTTCCGAGTCATCGTCCGGCTCGGATTCCTGATCGTTCCCGGATTTCTCGTCGCCTTCGGCTTCCTCGTCGGCCTGGAGTTTTTCGTCGGGCGCGGACTCCTCGGCATCCTGCGTATTTCCGCAGTCGTGCGCCTCGTTGCCGGCCTCCGATTCCTGCCGAACCCCGGGGTTTTGTTCCCCCCGGGGTTCCTGACCGGTCGGTGGATTCCGGTCTTCCTGCGGCCAACTAACGCGGGAGAGTTGCGGTCGGCTGCCCGCTTGTTTCTGCCCGCAGGCCGCAACCACAATCGCCACCAGTGCCATCGCCACCACAAAAGCGGGGTATCTCATTCAGACGTATTCCCAATTTTTCAACCACTGGTAACCCGGCGGCAGATTGGCCAGCATCTCCTTGTTGGCCGCCTCCAATTGGGCCTGTTCCTTCAGGTCGAGCTTGCGTCGTTCCATCACGGCCTTGGCCGCGTTATCGACCTGATCGACGGCGTTCAGCCCGGGGATGGGTATCACAGTGTTGGTGAGGAGGATGTATCGCAGGGCCAGTCGGCCTCGCTCGTTCTTTTCCTTCTGGTCGCCCCGGAAGAGCGAACCGGCCCCGAACGGCTTGATGCCGAACGCCCCCACGTTGCACTTCTTCAGTGCCGCGAAGACGCTGTCGGTCGGGGCCTTTTTACTCATGGTGGTAAAGGGGAAACAAACGCAGTCGATCTGCGGGAAGTACTCGATCATGAACTTGATCCAGCGGCGGTCGTGCGAGGAGAAACCGATGAAACGGGCCTTGCCCTGCTTCTTGGCCGTCTCCAGGGCCTCGACCATTTCGCAGGAGGTGTTGAAGGTGTGCCTTCCGCCGGGCTCGTAGCAGGTGATCCGCCACAGGTCCGTGCATTCTTCCTTCGCATCCTTCAGCGTCCGGTCGAGCACCTCCAGGAGTTTCTTGGCGGTACGGAAATTCTCGTTACGGATTTCGTTGCCGCAGTGGGACAGGGACACGTACATCTTGTCGCGGCGGCCCTTTAGCGCCTGACAGTCCCGGCAGACCTCGCCGTGGGTGCAAGCGTCGATGTAGTTGATTCCCGCGTCGATGCAGCGGCTGACGATTTCAGTGCGTTGCTGCACGTTGCTGCGGGAATGCCCGCCGAGGCAGACGGCCGAGACCATGACGTCCATCGAGCCCTGCTTCCGGTACTCCATGTTTTCGTTGTAGTTGAGGATTTTGGACGTATCGACCTTCTTCTCGGCGGCCCCGGCGGCCCCGGCGGCGCCGAGCACAGCCGCGCCCGCGGCGACCTTCGCGCTACCGCCCATGAATTCCCGCCTGGTTACTCGTTTGTCATCCATCGTTTATCTCCCTTTGTTTCGGTTCGGATACTCGGTTGATTGAATTATAGAAGAATGTCCGTCACAAGACCAGCGGCGGCCGTGAGGGGCGCCGGGCCGGCTCGTCGGACTATTTCTGCTTGAACAGGGCATTGACCTCCTCGACCGACAGTGCCCGGTCGTAGATCCGCACGTCGTCGATCTGGCCGTTGAACCCGCGGCCGATCCTGACGTCTACCTCGCTGCCGGTATCGACCGGCCAAAGGTCCAAGAGTCCGATTTTGTGGATTGCCGCGGGCCTACCATCGACGTAGAGCTTCACATGATCGTGAAGATTGGGAGGATCGCCCTTGTGGACAACCGCCACGACATGGTGCCATTTATCGTCGTTGCTCGGGTCGCTGATGTAGAGATACCCGCCGCTGGGCGTCACCCCCACACGGCCGCGGATGAACCCAAAGATGAACATCTTGCCGAAATCATCCGTCCCCCAAGCGACAATCTCGCCCCGGCTGCTCTTTGTCTTGATCCAGGCGGCGACGGTCCGCGGCTTTGTGCCGGCAATGCCTTTGTATCCCTTGATTTCGACGACACCGCGGCCATCCAGCTTCACCGCCTTTCCTTTACGCCCGGCGACCGAGTCCTTCTCGAACGACAAGCCGCCTTCGAGCACCCCGTCGTGACCGCCTTTGGAGGAGTCCGTGGCCGTCTTCCCCGCAGCGTCGTCCAGCTTCCACCAGCCGACGAGATGGGGGTCTGCGTCGAGTCCGGCCGGCTCGGCCTTGCCGGCCTGGCCCAGGGCATTTCCGACCGCCAACAGCAAAACTACGAGAAATACAGGAAGCGGATTTTTCCACATAGGGCTTCTCCCATTCTGACGGTTTTCCCCTTTGGCCCAGCTACGCCGCTGAGACCCACTTCCGATAGTGTACCAAACGTATTTTGCGGCGACAAGGGGCTGCCCGCACGGGGGCCTCTCAGTCGAGGTTTTTGTCGAGTTCTTCCTTCGTGACGGTTGACTTGACACCGCCGGCGGGCACGTCGACCTTGGCCGTCCAGAGGATCGCGTTGAGCACCAGAGTGCGGAAGGCATCGTTGCCCCAGCCGTCGTGGAAATGGCCGCCGGTGAAGCCGAAGCCCCGGCCGCCGTCGGGCCGCTCGGCCGCCCAGGCCACGATCTCCGGGTTGCCGGCGTTCGACTTCGCGGCCGCAGTTCCCCGTGTTTTGTCCGGCGGCGTGGCCTGCAGGATCGGCGTCACGCCCTTCATCTCCGGGCGGAAACGCATGTGGTAGTACCACTCGTCCTTCATGGTAAACGGTTTCAGCCCCCGGGTGATGGGATGCTGCGGCAGGCTCTTGAACTCGGCGGTCCAGTGGGGATTGGTCGAGAAACCGGCCTCGTAGTAGCCGCCGATCCAGTCCAGGAACTCCTTGCCGCCCCGGTTGGCGGGAATGTCGACCGCGTAGTGCAACAGGCACAGTCCGACGCCCTTCTTCATCAGCTTGTCGATCTGCTCGAGCCGGTCCTTCTTGAGGATTTCATGCCCGCCGCGCCCGTCCATGTACATCACGATCGTCGCCGCGCCGTCGAAATCCTTGGAATCGCCGACCCAGCCGCCGAGATGGGGTTCGGCCTTCACGCCGGGCACCTCGTTGAGACACCTGGCCAGCAGGAGGATACCCGCCTTGTGGGCGTGCGTTTTCTTGCCGTGGCTCCGCTTGCCGGCGATCAGCACGATTTTCTTGTCGGCCGCGGCGGCCGGAACCGCCTGGGCGATCGAGAGCAAACCGGCAACAAGGCATGCCGCCGCCAAAAGCCAGCGGTTACTCTGCGAATGGTCATGTCGTTTCATTTTGCGTTTCTCCTGTGAAGCTGTAGGGTGGGACAAGCGCAGCGCCGGCCCACCAGCACGATACAATTGGTGGGCCGGCGCTGCGCTTGTCCCACCCTACTGGAGTTTCAGCTACTTCAATTCCTTGATCTTGATGTTGCGGAACCAGATCGGGGCGCCGGCGTGCTTGCCCTGGAGCCCGATCTTGCCCTTCGTCGGCAACTCGGCGAGCGGCTTGCTCAGCCATCGCGGAATGTCCGACCCGTCGGGATTGGTCTTCGCAGAGGTCCATTTCCGCATGTCCATCGAGGTGACGTGTTCGCCGTTTAAGACCACGTCGATTTGCGGGCCCTTGCACGTAATGGTAAAGCGGTTCCACTCGCCCGGCTTCTTGACCGTGCTCTTCGACGCGGCCAGGCGGCCGAAGATCGCGGCGCATTGCCACGTCTTGGGCGCCTTCGCCCATTTCTCGGCAAAATCGTCGGCAATCTGGATCTCGACCGAATTGGGGATCCATTTCTTGGTGTCGGAGCAGTAGACGATCACGCCGCTGTTGGTGCCGTCGGCCGTCTTGAACTCCAGGTCCAGGATGAAATCATCGTAGTCCTTGGCGGTCCAGATCGCCTGGTCTTTACTCGCTGTGAGCACGCCGTCCGAGACGGTCCAAACCCCCTTGGGTTTCGCGGCGTTCGAGAGATCGTCCGCGAAGAGGTTCTCCCACCCGCTCGTATCGGGATGGGGCGCCGCCGTTGCCGGCACGGCCAATAAACAACACACAAACGACGTCAACACAAGTTTCTTCATCATCCTTTCCCTTTCTTCTGTTGCCCCGGGCAGTGGTCCGTTGGCACGGGTTGGCTGCAATGACGGATCTCCCAGAGCTTGGCGTATTTGACGAAAGTGCCGTAAAAGGCATTGACGGCGATGATCAATCCGGGCAACCCGTCCATGAAACCACGCTTCAGGAAATAACCCCGCACGAACCGGATCAGCGGTCTCAGCAGCAAGTCCCACAGGTGGCATATCTTGCCGTCCTCGTGCCGCCCCCGGGCCGCGATCGTCGTGAACTTGTTCATCGTCGTTATCTGTTCGCTGATATCGCGGTACGTATAATGATACAAGTGGTTCTTCAGCCGCTTGACGCGGCCGTCGACGGTGATCTTGTCATGCGGCTCTTTTCCGCCACACCGGCCGTGCTCTTTCCGGAACAGCCGGAGTTTGAAATCGGGATACCATTCTCCGTGGCGGATCCATCGGCCGAAATATCTGGACATGCGGGAAAGCTCGTAGCCGGAACAATCCGCGCACAAAGGGTTCTCCAACTCGCGCAAAATCTCGTCCTTCAACTCGATGGAGACCTCCTCGTCGGCGTCAATGAGCAGGACCCAGGGCCCGGTGGTCCGGTCCTTGACGAGGTTCCTCTGCCCGACATATCCGAGCCACTTGTGCCGGGTAATCCGATCCGTGTACTCTTTGCATATCTCGACGGTCTTGTCGGTGCTGAAACTGTCGACGACCACGATCTCGTCGGCCCATTTTACGCTTTCCAGACATCGGCGGATGTTGTCTTCCTCGTTTCCTGCCGCGATGCCTGCGGAAATCTTCTCACGCATAAGGGTCCCTCCCGCCGTTTGGCGGCGTCCGGCCGTCGGCAGTACGATGGCCGATGGCTTTCCAAGGCAGTCGCTGTGACATCACAAGCCCTCGACGGCCTTGGAAAGCCATCGTACGAAGTATTTCGCCATTCGGCTGAAGTGTTACTTTTCCCGCAATTTGCGCAATTTACCGTGTGGTGGAGCACGACGCAACTGCCCCGCCCATATTTTCATCCGCGGGGGCAAAGCCCGAAAAACCTGGAAAGCGTTTCCTGATGGGCATGTTGCGCCGCTTTTTCGGCGTGCGTCGCCAGAAGCGGATGCACTCCTGCGAGAAGGATAAAGGAGGGGGCACCCGCCCCCGGCCTTTCAGAATTCAGCCCCGCACTGTGCAGTTCATTGAAAAACGGACTACCACCGAACGAGACCGACTCATCGATAGTCCGGGGGCTACTACAAGAAGGATAAAGGAGGGGGCACTCGCCCCCGGCCTTTTAGAATTCAGCGGGGAATCACGCAATATGCCTCGAACTCGCCGACGTAGAAGTACGAACTGTAGCTGTTGTACAGTCCGAAGAGCTTGATGGACTTTACGGGCTGGGGCTTCTTGAACGGGATCCGCTGCCAGCTACGCCATTGGCCCTGACTGGCGTTGAACAACGGGACGTAGTTCTTGCCGTCGGGTGAAATGGCAACCGCGTAACGATAGTAGTACGAAGACGTTGGGCTGCCGCGGAGCAGGAAGGCGATCGCCTGCAACCGGTAAACCTTGTCGAAGGTAATCGTCCATTCGCACGGGTGGCGGCTGTACGCGTAACCGCTGGTCCTGCCGTCGAGCAGATACGAAGACCCGTAGCTAACGCCGCTGACGGTGGTTCCGTTGCTTGCCAGGGCCACGTTGCCGGGCTGGACGACCCCGCGGTCGGCAATCGGACTTTTGGGTTTCTTCGGCTCCGGACCAGCGGTTTCGGCTTCGGCGATGGCCTCGAGCCGTTTCTTGACCTTGACTTTCTCCAACCCCTCCAGCGATGGAAAGGCCTGGTTATACCAGAATTTGGCGCGGGATTGGATCGCCGACTTGAGTTCGCCGTTTTCCTTTTCCGCTTGCCCGTACCAACCGTCGGCCAAAGCCACTTGCGCGGACGGGTCGGTCGGCGCGTCCATCTCCTTCTCGGCAACTTCGGCCAGTTCCACATCGTCCCCCTTGACTAGGAGCGGCAGGCCCTTCGCCCAGTCGTCGCGGCTGAAGCAGTACCACCGGCCGACGGTCAGGTTTGCCGCGGGGTCGTCCGGGTTTGCAGAGAGCGTGTTCCGGGCCTTCTTGATCGAAGCGAATCTCGCCTTCATCCGGTTGAACTCGCGTTGCTTGGCCGTCAAGGGTTGAATCAGCGATGAATTTTTGGTCTTTCTCGCGGCGTTCATTGCCAAGTCGGCAAAACCGCTAGCGGTTTCGTAGTCGTCCTGTCCCGCGTACTCGTCGGCCAGCGCCATTGCCGCGTCGACGATCGCCCGGCCGGCCCGCTGCCCGGAAGAGCCCGACGGCATCGATTCGGTAGCCGTCTTCAGCACGAAGATCTTGACGCTCAGCGGTTTGATGCCGTAGTGCTCCTGCATCGTGTCGACGATCTGCATCGCTCCCGAAACGTCTCCCGCCTGGGCCGACAGATCGCAGGCCTCGCTCAGCAGGACGAACCGGGAATCCGGGTCGTCGGAACTGGCTCGCGATTGCGAATACAAGGTTTTGGCCAGGGCCGCCTTCTTGGCAGGCGTGGTGGCGGCCGCAAACTCGTCCTCGAAAATCTCGCGTATGTCTTTCTTGATCCTTTCCCGCGCCGCCGGGTCGGGAACCGCAAGCCGCTTGGGACCCGGCGGCGGTTCGGCCACAGGCGGCTCGGCCACAGGCGGCTCGAACACGGGCGGTTCGGACACGGGTGGCTCCGACAAAGGTGGCTCGACCGTGGGCGGCTCGCTGTTGACCAGATGGTCCGGCGGTGGTGCCGACGGCTTGGCGATCAGCAACGCTTCCGTCGGGATCGGCTGCTCCTCGAACACGCCCGGCCGCGACCAGTTCAGGTACATGACCGCCGTTAAGTTTTGTTCCATGTACTCAATCTTGATCGCATGGGGGCGGTCGGTCAGCGTAACGGTTGCTTCACTGCGTCTTGGCGGCCCGGGTTTCCAGTTATCAATCACCTTCTCGCCGTCGAGCCATATGCAGACCCCGTCGTCTGTCAGCGTGCTCAACTGGTAGTTGCCCGGCTCGGGTGCAACCAACCAGCCGGTCCATCGTATCGAGAAGTAGTCCTTGGGCATCGGCGGATCGGGAGGGGACTCGTCGAAGTCGAATTGGATCTGCGGATCGACCCGCTCAAAGACCTTCCGTGTCAAGGTTCGGTCCGCGAAGTACTCTCCGACCAGGCCGTGCCGGCCGTCGGCGGAGGGCAATTCCCCGCCCGTACCCGTTCCGGTTTCTCCCGGATCGTCCCCATTCATCAAATCCCCCAGCAATCGCGGCTTCTCCTGCCCCATGATCTCCGAAAGGACGTCATCCGGGTCCGGCCGGACGGACACAGCGGAACCCGCCTGGCCGCCCGGTCCGCCGTTAGCGTCTGAGGGGCCGGTAGTGCCCGGATCGTTCGTCGACCGCACGGAATCGGTCCCATCGGCGACGTCCCCCCCGCTCCGCGTGAACTGCAAAGCGGCCAGGCTGACCAGGACGACAACTCCTGCAACAATCCCGACCACCAGAAGCATTTTCTGCTGCTTCTGACGTTGCTCGGAACCGTTGGAAACGTGCGCGGCGACCGACGAATCCCCGAATCTGGGTATCTCTCGTCCTCCCGGCACGCGGTCCAAACCGGGTTGCGGCGCAGTCAAGGGAACGGCCGTGGGAAGGACCGCCGCGGCTTCGTCCGTCAGCTCACCCGGTTTCAGCTTCGCGCTCAACTCCTCGTCATACTCGGCCTTCTTTTCAGCGTTCAGCAGACACACCTTGGCTGCGGCAATTTCGTTGAGGATTTTCTGCGACGCGTCGGAGTGTTTGCCCGCCTGGTATTGCTTGATCTGCGACATTCGGGCATCCACCGCGTTTGAAATGACCTCGGGGTCCTTTTCAAACAACTCGAGGTTCAGCAACCGGTAGTAGTGCGGCGGCTGATCCTTCTCGGGAATCCCAAGCCACTTGCGATATGGATTGAAATCGTCGGGCATGGCCTTCTCCTGCTGCAAAAACATTCGCGATTAGTACGTCACTGTTGTCCCAACCGATCTCCTACTTACCACCCTGGGCCCTGTAAAGTTCCTTGACTTCCTTTTCACTCATCGCCCGATTGTAGAGCATCACGTCGTCGAGTAGTCCGTGGAAATACTCGTCAAACCCTGACTTTCCGATCAAGATGGGACCCCGGTTTAAGGGGATTTCTCCAAGATGGGGCCGCGCGGCGACTTGCGCGCCGTCGATGTAAAGACGCATCGCGGCTCCGTCAAAAGTCGCGACGGCGTGACACCATTTCCCGGCGGCGGACAGTTCCACTCCGACCTCCGGGCTGCCTTCGGGTCCCATCAAGTATTCGAGCCGATTGCCCTGGAGACGAAGGATTTTGCCGTTGTTCTCACTGGTACCGTGGTCAGAGAGGACGTTTCGGAAGTTTCGGGGGTTTCGGGAGTTTTCAAACGTTACGGGCAAGAGCCACGCGGCGATGGTGACCTGGTCCGTCATCTTCAGCGTTGGCGCGGCCCCGGCATTGATAAAGCTTTCCTCGCCATCAAACTCGCACGCTCCGTTTCGCGGACCGCGCCCTGCGGCCGTCCACTTCGTGCCGTGCGATTTGCCGTGGTTTTCGGCATTGGAAATGTCGCGGACACGCTCACCTTCGTCCTTGTCGAAGGCGTAGTGAAGCACGAGACTTTTCTTTACGGGAAGCTCTCGCACATACCTCTCGGGGGCGTAAGGAATCTCCTGCACCGGAAGATCTGCCCGGGCATCGACTGCAATTGCTTCTCCGGCCTCGATCGGTCGCTTCACGATCGCGCCTTCGTCGGTATTACTCATCTGGGCAACTACGTTCCCCTCAAGAACCTGGATCTCGGTCTTGCCCGAACGCTCCACTCTGACGGCAAACTCGGTACCCAGATCCAAGATGTCGACGTCTCGGGTTGCGAGAACAAACCCGCGAGCCTGCCGGGAAATGCGAACTACGGCCTGTCCGTGGTGCAAGAATCCCCGCGAGGCACCCAAGACCTCGAACTCGCCGGGGCCTTCCAAGAGCACGACCGCACCATCGGCAAACGTAATCTCGACGATGCCCGAAAGCAGATTCAACCGGCCGGGCGAGAGTTTCTCGCCGACCTCGACGGAATGACCGGGATCGGCCCATTGCGCCGCGTGGCAGCCGCTCAGCGTGGCAACCTGTTCGAGACGCGCGCCGGCAACGGGAGAATCGGACGGCGGCTGCGGGGCTTCGACAACCTTGGGTTTCCAACTCGCCAGAAACAGACAAGCCAATAACACCGCGGCTGCCGCCGCACTGCCGGCGGTTATCCACAATCGGCGGGATCGGCGGGATCGGAGCCGTTTCGGAATGGAATACCGTGCCTCTGCCGCCGGTTCGTCCGCCAATCCGCTGAAAACGTCGACCGATTCGGCCGGAAGCCTCGACCCGAATTCCCGTGCGAGCCCGGCGTGAATCGCCAGATAGGCAAGATAGAACGACCTGGCCTCCGCTCCCTCGTGCAGCAATTTGTTCAACCGCCCGGACTCCGGCTCGGAGAGGGTCTCGTTGCAGAACCCCTCAACAAGGGTCCGCAATTCGTTGGTAACCTTGAACAGCGGTTGAGGTTTAGCAACCACAGCAACATTCCGAGGAAAGGGAGGTTCCGAGTTCCGCGTCCCCGCTTACCATGGCGCATGGGAGAGAGGAACCCGTTCATTAGGGTATTGCCGCGACTACCCCAGATTGGACACGAATTTCTCTGCAAGGGCGAGGACTACCCCCAATAAGGGGAGAAGGTACGGCAGCAGGACTGCCGTACCTTCTGAGAGGGGATGGGGTGTCTTGTGTGCCGCCTAGCCGGCCCGGTTGGCCGCGTTGAACGACAGCCGGGCCTCATAGGCAAGGCTTTCGATGAATTGCAGAGCATCGGTGTAGTCCATCGGTTTGGCCGTCTCGACGAACTCCTTCAGCCGTTTCAGCATCGTCCCGGTTACCTCCTGGACGTGGCGGAATTCGTCGCCGCTGAGACCGCGGGTCAGCGCGTGCCGGCCGAACAGGCCCTCCATCTCCAGCCGCAAATCAGTGAAGTAGTGGTCCTGCAACAGGATCGGCCAGGCGATCTCGCCGGTCACCGCGTTCATCTCGCTGGGGCTGAGACGCTTGGGGATGGCGTCTTTGGCGAGGCGGCGCAGCGCTTCTTCCGAGATTCGCGGGCCCTGCTCCGATGCCCGATACTCCCGGTTCGCCTCGCGCCCGTCGAAATAGGTGTCGATCCCCTTTCGCCAGTTGTCCATCGCGCGGCTGCGGGCCTCTTCGGCAATGACCATTGCCTCAGCCGTGTCGCGGTTGTAGCGGCCCTGGGCTTCGGTCATGGCGGCCCAGCCTCGGGCGTGACTCTCGCCGACGGTCGAGGCATGGTGATAGCCATGCCAGCCGCCATAGTTGCCGTAGTTGTGACCGTCACCGTGGCCACCGTAGCCATGTCCATATCCGTAGCCATAGCCAGGCCCCACATAGGTGGTAGTACGCGGCCCCTTCAAGTGCCGGTTAAGAAGCGCCCGGAAAAGCTTCTTGCGGGCCTCGGCCTTCTTGTCTTTGTTGGGATCCGGTTTGGCCCTCTGGGCGGAGGCATCTGTCCAGGCTGCAAGAGCAAGACAAACGACTGCGGCGGGAATTAAGAGGCGTTTCATCGGATCGCTCCTTTTTTTGGCGGTTGTGTCTGACCCTCTCCCTCATTGCTCCTCTTAAACCCCGACCATGGGAAAAGGTTGCTCGAAAATGACAAAAATACAAAAATCTTGGGCAGAATCTCCTCGTCTGCCAAGTTATTCGTTGGTGCAGGGTAAGCATTGGAATCGGGATCCGATTCGAGGAACCAGCGGGAAAAACCGCCCCCAAAATGAACCCGGAAATAGCCTTCATGGGGGGCTGAGGGCCTTTGTTTGCCCATAGGTCATACAGATCGCCCAAGTATCGATTCGCAACGGCATCGCCGGCGATTCACTCGAACTTCTTGGCGTAGCCGGCATCGCGATAGAGACGCTCGCCAAAAAGCTCCTTGCCAAAATCACGGAGAATCTGCTGGCTCTCCGGCTCGGTCAGGAACTCGACGAACTTCGCGCCGAGCGCATCGGGCGACGATGCCCCTTTCCGGCACAAGGCGTGGTAAACGTTCACCAGCAGCGGATCGCCGCGGAACAGCACGCCGAGATTGGGCACCTCGTCGCGCAGCACAACCCACGTACTGCTGTCCGTCATGAAGTACGCCTTTTCGGCGTTTGCGCGCCGCAGGGTGGCCGCCATGAAATCGCCCGTCGTCACATACCACGAACCGCCGGGGACGATCCCCGCCTTCTTCCAGATGGCCAGTTCCTTCTTGTGCGTTCCGGAATTATCACCCCGCGAAAGAAATCTCGATCCGGCAGCGGCAATCTTGCGATACGCTTCAGGGGCGTTTTTGGCCGATCGAACGCCGACCGGATCGTTTGCCGGCCCTACCAGAAAAAATTCGTTCGAGCCAATGAGCGTTCGGCGGGCGGCCCAGCCTTCCGCAACGGCCTTGTTCTCCGCCTCCGGTGCATGGACCATGGCCACGTCGGCTTTTCCGTCGTGGAGCAGCTCGAGCGATCGGCCGGAACCGGCCTTCTTCCAGAGGACGGTAACGTTTTCCGCCTTGGTGAACTTCTCCGCAATCACCTGCAACAACCCGAGTTCGCCGGGACTGCCCGTCGCCACCACCAGTGCCTTCGGGCCGCAACCGTACGTTCCGTCGTAAGATACCCGATCGGGAAGCGTGACGGGGAAGAACAGCGGCTTGTCGTCGAGTTGGCCGCGACCATAACTGGCGATCCATTCTTGCGTCTCCTCAAAGCGCAGGAATTCGGCCAACCGCGCTGCCGCCTCGGCGTGGGCTGTCGGGAAGCGACGCCGGTCGGCAACCGCCACGATGTAGGGCCGCCGCAATTGCGGGTCGCCTTGAACCATCAACGCGAGGCCGGGGTTAGGCATTTTCCCATTCAGGAAAGGGATGCGGCCTACCAGGGTATAGGCTTGCTTCTCCGCGGCCTTCTTCAATACGTCCCGGCTTTGGAAGCTGAAAACGAAGGTAGTCCGGTCAGGCCGCAAGCCTAGTCCCTTTGTTTCCAGCAGGTCGCCCAAGACTTGCCCGGCCCCAACACTGGAATGCACCACGAAGGGGCTGCCGCTGACAAGGATTTTATTCATTGCGTCTGCGGCGTCTGTCATGCCACGAATGCGGGCGGGGTCCGCCTTTGGGCCGACGATCACCAGATCGTTCTTCAGCCACGGCTGCGGGTTGACCGCGTAGCCATCGGCCACGAGATTGATGATCGTGTCGCTGGCGTGCATCGTGATCAGATCGGCCTTGCCCTCTTGAAAGGGCAAAGCGATGACTCGCTTCGGCCCGGAGGCAACCACCTCGACCTTGTGCCCCGTCGCCTTCTCAAATCGCTGGCAGACGGCTTTCCAGAATCCGGTTTCCACCATGCCGCCGATGACGGCACAGCGGACTGTCTGCGATTGACTCACGGGCGCATCTTCGGCCGCGAAAGTCGTCGTGGCAAACAGCCCTGCCAGAAACACAATTCCTCCGATGTCGCATTGAAGTCGTAGTCGCATCTTGCATCTCCCGGCACGGATAACGCGAAATATCGTAGACGTCTTCACGAAGATGGTCGGCCAGCCGCCTCGCTCGGCTGCGGCCGAGGGCGGCCATAAGCCCATTTGCGCCAGTATACCAGGGTTCGTGTCAGTATACCAGGCAAGCCGACCCGATCACGTTGAACGGGGCGCCGGGGATGTTGGACACCTGCCCCTTGCCGGCGGCGATGTAGAACTCGTCGAGCAGGTTTTCCGCAACCAAGGCGAACTCCCAACGCCCGTAGTCATAGTAAACCCCGGCGTCCCACCGGGTGTAGCCCGGCAACTGATACGTGTTCTCAACGTCGCCCTGCCGGAAGCCGCGGTAGATGACCCCGACCGCCGCACCGAACGTGCGGTCGTAGTCCTGAATGAAGTTGTACCGGGTCCACACGCTCGCGCCGAAGTACGGCACGTTCGGCAGCCGGTGGTCCACCAGAGTGCCGTCGTCGTCCTGGGTAATTCGCACGTCGATGTAGGCGCAGTTGGCGACGATACTCCAGCGGTCGGTGAGCCGGCCGACCATGTCGAACTCGCCCCCCTTACTCTCGGCCTCGCCGATTTGGATGTCGTAGTCGGGATCGAGCACGTCGGTTACCAGCATGTTCTCGCGGAACGTGTCGAACCCGGCAATGTTGATAAAGAGTTGACCGTCGAGCAAATCCAGCTTGACGCCGACCTCGTACATTTCGCCGGTCTCGGGCACAAACGGCGTGCCAAGCCTGGAAACGCCGACCTGGGGCTCGAACGACTTGCTGTAGCCGGTATAGATCGAGAACACGTCCTCGATCGGCTGCAAGACGAGCCCGAACCGGGGGCTCCAGACGTGCTCGTTGACGTACAGAAGCCGTTGGGCTGGCAGTCGCCGCGTGTCGTAATTCCGCCCGTTGTACGCGTCCCACCGCACGCCGGCCAACGCCTTCAATCTCGGCGCAACGTCGATCAGGTCCTGGGCGTAGATCCCGTACTGGTTGTTCTGGACGTCGTTATCGCGGTGCCGGTTGGGCGGTGGCTGAGGATCGCCGTAGACGGGAGCGGCAAGGTAGAAATCGCTGACGCCGTTGGTGCGCGAGTCTTCCTTCTTGTGGCGGATGCTGGTTCCCAACTCGGTGCCGTAAACGAGATGGTGCTCGATCCGTCCGGTGTAGAAGTCGCGCATGACGTCGCCGATGAAGAAGTGGTCGCTATCGACGGTGTGGTCGTCCTTGAGCCGCCGTCTAATATGTGGGTTGGTGTTGGGATCTCGCACCCTGTCGCCCCGGCCCTCGACCACGTACCGCGATTCGTCGCTCCAATTCGAGACGTAGCCCGCCCGCCACGCCAGATCGCTGTAAGCCCAGCGGTTCAGAAAGATACCCACCTGGCCGTCGTCCACCCGGTTCCGGTTATACGACTCGCCTGTGAACATGCTGATGGGCACGTTCTGGAAGCTGTTGTTGTAATACGGGATGCCCCGGTCCGGCATCCGCCGGTCGTGCAACCATTCCGTCTCGAACGTCAGCGTCGTGTCCGGGTCGAGCCGGTACGTGACCACCGGCGAAATGAAAAACCGGGTCGTGTAGACGAAATTGCGAAAGCTCCCGGAGTCCTGCACGGCGAAATTCGCGCGGTACAGTGCGCCCGGGTCGCCGTTGTAAGGCCCCGTCGTGTCAAACGTGAATCGATAGTTGTCCCAGGAGCCGAATTGGACCCTCGGCTCGCGGTAGTAAAAATCGAGCGGCTTCTTCGTAATGAAGTTCACGACCCCGTAGGGTTGCCCGCTGGCGCCGTACAGCACCGAGGCGGCCCCCTTGAGGATCTCGATCCGCTGGATGTTCGCCATGTCGCGCTGGACGCGGCTGTTGTCGCGGAAACCGTTCTTGCGGAAGTCGCTGCTGTTGCCCTCGATCGTGAAACCGCGAACGATGATGCTGTCGTGGATGCCGCCCGCCCCGTCGTCCAGGTAGACACCGCTGACGTTGTGCGTCACGTCGAAGAACTTCATCCCCTCCTGGTCATCGATGATGTCCCGCGTGATCGTCTCGACCGAGCCCGGGAAGTCGATCTGCGGTACGTTGATCTTCGTGCCCGTTGTCGTGCTGGGGGACAGATAGCCGTCGACCAGCGGTGACGTGAAGGGAAAGTCGGACGGCCCGTCCGCTGATTCGGCGCCGGGTTGCGGCGCCTCGGCGGTCACCACAACTTCCGGCAACATGGGGGGGCGGTCTCGATCTTCCCGCACCGCCTCCTGGGCGTACACCGCCGCGAACCCCGTTGCCGCGAGTGCTACAACCAAAGCCAAGAAGAGTACGCGTGGGTGGAAAACAGTCATTCTGCTCAGACTGTAACGAATTTCCGGATTGTAGGCCCTTCTATATACTTCGGCATGAGGTCTTACCGGCTTCGTCTTTTCGTGGGGGAAGCATGCCACAATACTATCTCCTTACCTAACGTTCCGCCTGGGAAAGGCCCTCCCTTGAGTAAGGCACGTGTCCTGGTATAATAATGCTGCTGAGCAGCTTGCCCCGCTTTTAGGTGCTGTCAGCATAGCTCAATCGTGTACTCCACTGCGGAGGGAAATGGCTGGACCATGTTTGCGTCGATCCTGACCCTTCATGAGGGCCTGATGAGTTCCGACCGGCTGCGGGCCGTTTCCGCACTGGACCGGGCGATTTCTGCCGTCGAGTTGGGCACGCTGCTGTTGCTGGGTGTCTGCGCCGCGGCACTCTCGGCGTTTGTCAAATTCGGACTGGGTGTCCCGGGCCACAATATCGTCCTCGTTGTCTTCCCCATGATATTCGGGTTGGCGCTGGTACCGAGGCGCGGAGCGGCGTCGCTGATGGGATTCAGCGCGATGGGCTCGGCCGGCCTCTTCTGCCTTTTGGGAAGGACGGGAATCGGGTTCGGCGCTTTGACAAGCCTGGCGCTGACGGGCATCCTCATCGACACGGCGTTGAGTGGCGCCCAATCCGGGCGGGGAATCTACGCCCGACTCATGCTGGCCGGACTGGCCGCCAACATGGCGGCTTTCCTGATCCGCGCTGGGGCAAAGCTTCTGCTGGGGCCGGGACTCACCGGAAAACCGTTGGCCTTCTGGTGGCAATACGCGGCGGTCACCTACGCCCTGTGCGGGCTGCTGGCCGGCGCGATCAGCGCGGCCGTCTGGTTCCGGTTCGGCGACGCCGGCAAAGCAGACCCCGGCAACGGAGCGGCGCCGTGATCTACGTCGGCATCGACGACACCGACGTGATCGGCAGCCCCGGCACCAACAAGCTCGCCCAGTCGATGGTCCGCAACGCCGCCGGCGAGTTCCGCAGCATCATGGCCGTCCGCCACCAGTTGTTGTTCGACCCCCGCGTGCCCTACACCAACAAGAACGGCTCGGCGTCAATTCTGTTCGAGCCGCGCGGCGCCGCTTCGATCGACGGGCTGCGCGAGTTGCTTCGCCGCGCGATCCGCGATTGGTTCGTCGAGGGGAGTGACCCGGGACTGTGCATCACCGAACGGGTGCCGCCGGAGGTGGTCGAGTTCGGCCGCCGATGCCAGCGGGACGTTGTCTCCCAGCAGGCCGCCCGCGAACTGGCCGCCGAACACGCCGTCTACCTCGAGGGCCTCGGCGGCACCGAAGACGGAGTTATCGGCGCCCTGGCGGCCGTCGGACTGGTGGCCGGGGGAAACGACGGCCGAGTCGTCAATCTCGGCAACTATCCCAACGACCTCGCCGGGGTGCAGGACGTCGCGATGTTGTTCCGGCGCGGCGTCGACGAGATTCGCGTCGTCGGCTCGGACGAAGTCCTGGGCGACGGCAACGTCGACATTGGCAAGCACCTCCGGCCCAACTACCGCGGCAGAAAAATCGTGTTGTTCGTAGAAAGAGCACCCGACGGCTGGCAAGCCGTCCGTTTCAAATGAGTTTCTACAAAGCCGCGACCTTTGGCCGCGGGATGCGGCCACAACGCTACTCCGGAATCGTCGCGGGTACGGAATCCGAGCGGGGGCCAATCAACAATATCACGGCCGAAACGGCGATCCCCAACACCGCGATCGGCATGAAGCGAAGGCCCTCGTCGTAGCGGGTGATCAGGTCAACCGACCATCCCAGAAGCGGGGCGATGATCGCCACGAACAGGCTCTTGGCCTGCGATTCGATGCTGAGGATCGTCCCCATCTGATCGGAATCGGCGTGGGACGCCACGCGACCGATGAGGATCGGCCGCCACAAGTTCTGAAACACCGCCAGCAGCACGAACGCGACGATTGAAAGCACCGCCAGCCCCGGGTAGAAGAGGCCCGCGTAGATGCCGGCGGCCATGAGCGTGAAGGCCGTCAGATCGGACAGCCAGAGGACGCGGGCGGCCCGGTCTTCGCCGCCCGACCCCTTGGCAAAGCTGCCCGCCCCGCGCGACGCGAAACTGCCCAGCAAGTAGAGCACGAAGTAAACCGCCCCGACGGCAATCGCCACCTGCTGCGACTCCGCCCACTGCCGGCGATCGGCCAGTGCCGCCATAACCGGCAAGGAAAGACACGCGGCCTTGATTACCGGCTGAACGTAGTCCTTGCACGACTTGTACAATCCCTCGTAGCCCATCGACTCGATCAGAAGCCGTCGCAGCGGGCGGTGGCGGAGACTCTGCCCAACGGCCGAAAAGACCGTCCGAACGAGCCCGCCCGAGTGCTCCTCCCGCTGACGCGGGCCGTCGAGATACGACGGGTAGGTCAGGAAATTAACGACGTTCATCGAGTACGGAATGATGCAAACAAGGAAGACGGCCCAGTACTGTTCCGTCGAGAACACCAATCCCGTTGCAATAACGACACTGACCGCCGAGCCGAGCTTGCTCCACGACCGCGTCCGGCCGTAGACGCTCGTCTTCTCGGACACTCGGCCCTGCCGTTCGAGCCAGTCGAAGATGATGGCCTTGTGTGTTCCGGTCCGGAACGCCTCGCCGACGGCGAAAAGGAACATCGCCGCAAAGAGCATCCAGAAGGGCACACTGAGGCCGAAGATCGTAAGTGACCCGACATAGGCGCCGAAGACAATAAACGATCCGATGTAGGCGAGAAACGAGGCGATCATCGACCGCCGCCGGCCCAGCACGTCGGCCACCGCCCCGGCCGGAATCTCCATCAGGTTGATGCAGATCTCGCGAAAACCGATCAGTATCCCGATCATCGCGAACGAGAGATCTTTCTGCCGAAAGGCCAGGATCAAGAACGGGTCGTAGTACTGCTGGTTCTTGAGGAACCCGTAGAGGCAGAATCGAAAGAGCATCAGTCGGGGCTGGGGCACGGTCTGCTTCCCTGGCACAAAGGGGCAAGGACTCCCCTACATGATACCACAAACGCGCCAAACAATGATACGGAAGCCGCTCCCAAGAAAGCCGCGACCGTTGGTCGCGCCGAATCACTGCTCGCCGTGGTCTTAGTACATGCCTTCGAGTCCCATGTACGCGAAGAAGGGAGCGCCGGGACGCGGGCCGTACGGATGACGGGAAGAAATGTAACGATTGTCAAAGATGTTGTGCATTCCGCCGTATAGTTTCAACTGCTCGCCGAGCATGGCATACAGGGCAAGATCCCAGACGAAGTAGGAATCGGTCTTGCCGAAGCGCGAATCGGGGGTGCCGTCCGGGCGCCTTAGGCTTGTCGTGTTGCTGGCGGTGCAGTACGCATCGTCGACGTAAATGCCCCGGATGTTCATCCCGACCCGCTCGAACTCGACGCCCGTTCCCAGGGTGAACATCCATTCGGGAATGTAGGGCAGCCAGTTTCCCGCTTTTCCACCCACATAGAGTGATTCAGGATTCGTGGAGTTGACGTCGTTCAGCAGCCTGGCGTTGGTGTACGTGGCGACCAGAAACCACGGGTTGCCGAACCCCCAGTTGCGGTCCAACCCGGCATCGTACTGAATAGTAAACTCCACACCCGAAGCAAACGCTTTTCCTATATTCTCGTCGTTACCGGTGCCCGGCCCTATCGCTTGAATGTCCTCGACGATGAGGTCGCAGAAGTGCGTGTAGAACGCGATCAACTGGGTGCCGAACCATCGCTCGGGGTTGAGGTAGCGAAAGCCGAACTCGGAGGCGGAGCTTGTTTCCGGGTGCAGTCCCGGCCCGACGGTTCCTCCTGGTCCGGTTCCCTGCCCGGTGGCGCCGCGCGGGCTGGGCGGCGAGAAGCCGCGGTAAAAACCGGCCAGCAGCTTCAGCTCGTCGGAGACGTCGTAGGTTGCACCGACGCCGCCGGCCGCCTGGTCGAGATCGGCCGTAAAGATCTGACCCGTCCCGTTGTAGTCGACCGTGCTCATGTGCATGTGCTCAAAGCGAATCCCGGGGGTCCACGACCACCGGCCGAACGATATCTCGTCTTCGACGAAATAGGCCGTGGCGTGGGTTTCCTGTTCCCGGTTGCGCTGCGAGCCCGGAGTACCCCACGTCACATTTGTGATATACCCCTGGTTGTCAATCGTGAACTGGTCGTCGTGTTGGAACGGGCGTATTTCATCGACGTGAAAACGGAAACCGGCGAGCACGTCGTGTGTGGCACGTTCCGTCTCGTAGGCCGCACTAAGGGTGATCTCGTCGCCGTATGAGTAGTAGTCGCGGTTGTTCGCCCGCACCCGCCAATTCCCGACGCGCCGGCCCTCCAATACATCCAAGCCGATCCCGCCGTTGGCCCCGGCCAAGGCGGAGCCGATGTCCATGTTATTGCCCGGGATGCCGTCGATGCTTCTCAGATCGTGCAGTTTGTACCAGTTGCGGTGAAACCGGTTGTAGTAAACCGTATTGGTCACCGACAGCCAATCGACTTCCGGATCGCCGATCGTATAGCGGAGATAGCTGGCCATGTGCTGGCCTTCGTAATGGTCGAACTGCGTGGCGGGATAGCGCTGGAACGGGTCGGCGGCAAACGCCGCCTCCGACAGACCGGCGTACGTCTCGTTCCGCAGGCCGGACGTATAACACACCTTCGCGTCCCAGCGCTGATACGTCGTGGTGTACGGTTCCCAGAATACCTTCAGCAGGGCATCGCCGTCGGTAAAGCCGGTGTTCGCCGTCCTTCCGATCAGTGTAAACGGATTCAAGGACTGCATTCCGGGCACGAGATTGATGGTCTTGAATCCGTCGCTTTCACGGAGGTAGCCCTCCAACACGTAGCCGGTGCGTCCCCAACTCGTGTTCGCAGTTTCGCCGAGCCAGGTGTGAATTCGATATTCGCCGTAGGATCCGTACAACGCGCGCCCGTAGGTAGCGCCCTCCGCGGGGATCGGCGTCGAGAGGAAGTTGATCGCGCCTCCGGTCGTGTGCGGGCCGCACGTGATCTGGCAGCCTCCCTTGATCACCTCGACCGCGTGCATCCGGCCCACATTCGGGAAGTAGTAGACCGCCGGTGCGGAATAGGGGGCCGGAGCGATCAGAATACCGTCTTCCATGATCGTCAGTTTCGAACTCCGCGTGGTGTCGACGCCCCGGATGCTGATGCTGGGGAAGTGGCCGAAGCCGTTTTCAGGCCGCACGTACACGCCCGGCACCAGGGTCAAGACCTTCTCGACGTTATCGTACGATTGCGTGGTGATGGCGCTCTGATCAAGGTACGCCCCGGAGCCGGGTGCGTCGAACACCGTCTCTAAGTCCCCGAACACCGCCTCGCTACCGATCACCGGGGCGAAGGCCGGCTCGGCAATTACCACGGTCTCCGGCAAGAACGGTGGTGCAGGCTCCTCAATCTGTTGAGCGCGCAACGTGATCGTTGCGGTGAGGCCCCAGAGCACGCCGATAAGGCCGGTTGCCAAACGCCGAATCGCAGTCCTTTGCATTTCCCCCCCGCCCCCCCAAATTAGGGGACTGAAGACATTCCGGTTAGTGAAGATATTCCGATTATCTGGTCTATATCGGTTACAGAAGCGACTGAAGTTGAGCATTTGCCACGCGTCAATGGGGCTTCCGGCTGCCGATTTGGCAAGGCAGGCAAGATGTCGCTGGTCACCGGTCCCGGAACATGAACCGGATCGGCACGATAACCAGAGAAGAGACGGGCACGCCGCCATGCCGTGCCGGCTCGAACCGCCAGGTACGCACCGTCTGCAAAGCTGCCCTGTCCAAGGACGCGACACCACTCGATTCCGAGACGGAAATGGCCTCGACCAGGCCGTGTTCGTTGATCTGAACCTTGAGCAAAACCAGACCCTGCTGCCGTCGCTCGTATGCATCGGGCGGATAGGGAGGCGCCGGATTCGTAAGGAGCTTCCTGGGAAGTTGGTCCACCGCGCCTGCGACGCTGGCCGGCACGGGAAGCGATGCCAGCGCCATCTGCCGTTCTACCTGCCGTGTGGGCACCGGCTCGCACTTGCAGCAGCGTGCCGACCGCGGCTTCCGCGGCAGGACCCGGTCAACCGCAGTGGGCAAAAGCTGCCTGGCCAGCACTTCCGGCGTCGGCTTCGATACGTCGGTCGACGACTCCTCGTATACCGGCTTGACGAAATGGGTCTGATTGGGCAGTACGACAATCTGCGGCTTGGCGATCTCGACGACGATCGGCGGGGCGGGCAGCGGCTCGCGAGGCGTCCAACGCGCCATCAATTGTGCCCGGGTGCTGTTCTGTTGTCCCGGCAGACGCGGTCCCTCCAAAAAGGTCGTCCCCAACCAAACCGTTACCGCCGCCACTCCAAGGGCGTGGATTACCGCCGAGGTGCTCCAACCCGTTGCCTGCGGGTGGGCCGCGCCGAGATGGATCAAGTTATGGATCAAGTTATTGCCGAGCCAGTGCATAACTATTCCTCAGTTCCTTATTATGCGCGACACACATAACAAAACACAAGTTGCGGCAGATCCGAGCCGAAAGGAACCGGTTGCCCCCTATTGTGGCGGCCGAAAAGCCCCCCGGCAGGGGCGTCAGTTCGCCATGACCTTCAACAGTTCGAGCAAATCCTCCGGCACCGGCTTGTGCCGGGCGTAGGTGTCGGTAAACGGCGTCAGGACGACCTGGCCGTTGACCTTGCCGGCCATGGCGCCGGTCTCGCCTTCAAGGACGGCCTCGACGGCGAAGTTTCCCAGGTGACTGGCAAGGATTCGGTCGGCCGGAACGGGGCTGCCGCCGCGCTGAAGATGACCGAGCGTGACCACCCGGGTTTGGAAAGGGCACCCGGCCTTTTTCAATCCCGCGTTGAGGATTTCGGCGCCGCCCATCTCGTCCCCCTCGGCGACGACAACCATGATCGACTGCTTCCCCCGGGCCTTGAGGACTTGCAGATGTTGGACGATTTGCGGGATGTTCGTATCCGTTTCGGGCAGGGCGACGACCTCGGCCCCGCCGGCCAGCGCGGTATACAGGGCGATATATCCGCTGTGGCGGCCCATCACCTCGACCAGGAAGAGCCGCTCGTGGCTCTCGGCCGTGTCGCGGAGCTTGTCGACGGCCTCGACCGCCGTGTGGACCGCCGTGGCGAAACCGATCGTGTAGTCGGTACCCATCAGGTCGTTGTCGATCGTGCCGGGGCATCCGATGATCTGACCGTCCCAATGCTGGGCCAGGGCGACCGCCCCGTGGAACGTGCCGTCGCCGCCGATGGGAATCAGGGCGTCGATCCGGTGCTTCTTGAGGATCTCGACGGCTTTCTCTTGCCCTGCCCGGGTTTTGAACTCCTCGCTGCGGCTGCTGTGCAACAAGGTTCCGCCGAGTTTCGAGAGGTTCGAGACGCTCCGCAAGCCCATCAAGGGCTCGCCGCGTTTATTGATGTAGAAAGTCTCGTCCAACAACCCCTGGTAACCGCGTCGGATGCCGACGACTTCATGCCCGGCCGCAAGTGCCGTCCGGACCACCGCCCGGAGACAGGGGTTCATTCCGGGCGCGTCGCCGCCGCTGCAAAAAACGCCGATTCGCATGATGGGCTCTCCCGTATCAGAGTTCTTCGATTTCCAGGGGGTGCTCTCTCATAAACGCGGTTGCCTCGTTGCGGTCAAAGACACTTTCGGTAGCGCCGATCGCCCGTACACAACTGGCGCCCAGGGCACTTCCCCAGCGAAGGCATCCGGCCGCATCCTCGCCCGCCAGCAGCCCGGCAATGTAGCCGGCGTCGAAGGCATCACCGGCGCCGGCCCCCCCGACGAACCGTGTCGGATAGACGTCAGAACGAAGCCGCAGGCCGTCGCCGACCAGCAGCGTTCCCGCCTCGCCCTGTGTGATCACAACCGTCTTCGCGCCGGCGTCGCGGAATTTACCGGCCTGGTCGAGCGGATCGTCCAGCCCGGTCAGCAAACTCGCCTCGTCGTCGTTGGGCAAAAAAACGTCGGTTTCCGGCAACAACAGGGCGACTTTCTCGAACGAGTCCTCGTCGCCGGCATACACGACATCGAGCAACGTGGCAGCCCCGGCCGCCCTCGCTGCACGGAGCAACGCGGCCATCGCCTCGGTTTCCAGCCCCGGGAGCATCAGGTAGCCGCCGATGTAAAGGACTTTGGCCCGGCAGGCGCACTCCGCGGGGATGTGTTCCACGGTGAATCGCGTGTTTGCGCCGGGGTTGCTAATGAACCGGCGATCCTGGCCCTCGACGTTGATAATCATCGTCGAGGCCGACGCGATACCGGGGAGCCGGTGAATGGCCGATACGTCCACCCCGCCGGCAACCAGGCTGTCCATGATGAACTGCCCAAAGGCGTCCTCGCCCACACAACCGGCCGCGCCGACGCGAACCCCCAGCCTTGCCAAAACAATCGCGGCATTCGAGGCGCATCCTCCCAATCCAAGCTGCATCCGCCGGGAAACCACCAGCTCTCCCGCATCCGGCACATGATCGATCGGGGAACAACCATGGTCGGCAAACAGGATTCCCGTACAAAGACAGTCGGTTTCCACGTCGGATTTCCCCGGGGTCAGTCGTATCGTGTGTGTTTCAAGATCAAGATTCCTGCGGTTGTACGAGTTGCTCGGCAATGACACGAAAGATCCTGCGTCCCGCCTCCATTTTATCGCCGGAAAACGACGCCAGCACGTCGCCGTCTTCATTGATGATCTCCATGTCCGTATCAAGCGAGTGAATCGAGCTGGGACCGTTGACGACGATCAAGTCGCAACTCTTGCGTTCAAGCTTTTGGAGCGCCCTCATCCGTTCATCTTCGGTTTCCAGCGCAAAGGCGACCATCCATTGCCCTTCCTTGACGGTTCCCAGCAAGGCCACGACATCGGGAGTCTCGACGAGTTCAAGCTGCAACGGTTCGCCCGTCCGCCGGATCTTCTGCGGCGAGACGATGACCGGACGGTAGTCGCACGGTGCGGCCACGCCGATTAGGCCGTCGCAGGTGGGAAATATCTGCAGACACGCCTCCAGCATGTCCTCAGTCGACACGACTCGAACGACGTCGGCCTCTTCGGGATATTCGATATCAACCGGCCCGGTGACGATGACCACCTCGTGCCCCGCCTCCACCGCCGCGGCGGCCAGCGCCGCACCCATCCGGCCGCTCGAAGCGTTTGTCAGGTATCGCACGGGGTCGAGGTGCTGACGAGTCGGGCCGGAGGTAATGAGAACGCGGGCCATGGGGTGGGTGGTGAGTAGTGAGTGGTGAGTGGTGGTGAAAACGGCAGAGTTTCTCTTCCACCAAAAGTCCCCACACTGCGTGCGGGGGTTTACGGACGCTCCAACTGCCCGGCAATCACCTCAAATATCCTCTCGGGCGATGCCATACGCCCCATGCCTTCGGCGCCGCAACTGAGGTAACCTTCTTCCGGTCCGACCAGCACGACGCCGTCGGCACGAAGCTGCTCGACATTTCGCTGTACGGCCGGCTTCTCCCACATTCGGGTGTTCATCGCCGGCGCCATGATAATCGGGCCGTCGAACGACAACAGCACGGTGCTCAGCAGATCGTCGGCCAGGCCGGAAGCCGCCTTGGCAAGGACATTGGCCGTCGCCGGGGCCACGCATAGAACTTCCGCCCGGGCAGCCAACTCGATGTGCTGGTGGGCGCCGTGGCCGAACATCCGTAAGGCCACGTGCCGCCCCGTCAAGGCCTCGAACGTCTTCGGACCGACCAGCCGGGTCGCCGAGCGCGTCATCACCACGGAAACCGCGGCGCCGGACTGCACCAATCGGCTGACCAGCCCGGCCGTTTTGTAAGCGGCGATCCCTCCAGACACCCCGATAAGCAGTTCACGGCCGTTCATAGGGCACGGAAGTCCACTTCGGGCGGGGCGCCTTCCAAGGCGCCCGCCGCGATTTGCACGTTCAACTCCGTGTCCAGATAGATCTTGTCCTGAAGGATCTCCTGGATCACCATTTCCATCTTGTCGTTCGTATCGAGATCGACCATCGGCCGCGCACCCGCGTTTAGCGCAACCAGCCGCTTCTGGATCAACGTGGACAGCTTGAAACGACCGCCCGCCTTGTTGACAATCTCCTCCTCCTGAAGCTCATCGAACATCTCGGTCTGCCTCCGATTCCTTGGTCAAAATATCACATATTTCCCGGACCGCGTGGTCCAGTTCGTTATTGACCACCCGGTAACGATACTGATCTGCGAAGGCGATTTCCTCCTTGGCCCTGGCCAGGCGCCGCTGGATCGCCTCTTCAGTCTCGGTTCTTCGATCCCTCAACCGTCGCTCGATCTCCTCAACCGAACTGGGGCAGAGAAAGATCGAGACCGCATCCGGATACCGCTCCATTACCACTCCGGCCCCTTGCACGTCAATTCCTAAGACTACCCATTTTCCATCCGCCAAGCCAGAGGTCACCTCCTCCAACAGCGTTCCATACCAGCAATCGTGGCCGAAAACCGGGAAACACTCGATAAAGTCACCCCTCTTGCGACGGGCATGAAAGTCCCCCGTGGAGAGGAAGTGGTAATCAACTCCATCGACCTCGTCCGGCCGAGGGGGACGCGTCGTGGCCGATACGCTGGCCACCAGCGGAACGGGGGCCGACTCGAATACGCGCCGCAGAACCGTCGTTTTGCCCGCTCCCGACGGACCTGATACGATAATCAGCTTCCCACTGGAGTCTGTTGGCATCGTCACTCGACGTTTTGAATCATTTCGCGAATCCGCTCTAACGTCGCCTTGATTTCGATCACACAGCGGGCAATTTCAACGTCATTGCCTTTGGCGCCGATGGTGTTGGTTTCCCGGAGCATTTCCTGAGTGAGGAATTCGAGCTTGCGGCCGGAACTCTCCGGCAGTTCCATGATCGAGCCGAATTGTTCCAGGTGGCTCCGCAAACGCACAATCTCCTCGGAGATGTCGCCGCGGTCGGCAAACAAGCTGACTTCCTTAATGACGTCTGCCGGGTCCAAGACGACCTCGAACTCGGCCAACGTCCTCTTGAGCCGTTCGTGAAGCCGCCGGCGATACGCGTCGACTACCAGCGGCGCCCGCTGTTCGATCTTCTCGAGACTCTCAGCGACCGTTGCACAATTCGTCTTCAGATCGGCGGCCATGGCCAGGCCCTCATCAACCCGCATTCGAGCAAGGCTCTCCAGTGCAACCTCAAGTGCCTGGGCAATCACGGACCAGTCGGCGCCGGCGGCCTGATCGTCCACCGTGTCGTCGACAACCCCCGGCAGCGCCAACAAAGCGTTGATATCCACCTCGCCTTCAAGACTCCTCTCGCGGTAGAGCGACTCGAGTTGGAGCCGGTAGCGGTCGAGCACATCCGTATTGATTTTGTACTCTTCGGGTGACTTCGTCCTTTCCGCGCGCAGGCTGATCTGGACCGTTCCGCGATGGATGCGATTTCGGACAACCGCCTCGATCCGCGGCTCGAGCGACCCAAACCCCTCGCTGGTCCGAACGACCAGTTTGAAAAACCGGCTGTTGATGGTGCGGACCTCGACCCCAACGGTCAGCCCGTCCTGCTGGCAATATGCCTCCCCGAAGCCGGTCATGCTGAGCAACAATGCAGTACTCCTGTCAGGATCCTATCCACTACCTGCTCACTTGTCTGATTCACCGCCCGGAGCAGGTTGAGGAGACCGGGCCCCATCGGGTGCTTCTTCGGCCGATGGCGAGGCGGACACGCCTTCTTTTGGTTTACTGTCGCCCCCCAAAGAGGCGTCCAGTTTCTGTTGTGCCGCCCCAAAATACCATACGGCGCCGATGCACAGGAGGATCCAGACGGTTGCCACACCGATGGTCACCCTGGTAAAGAGGTCGCCGGCCTTGGTGCCGAAAGCGCTTTGTCCCCCCATCCCCCCGAAGGCCCCTGCTAGGCCACCGCCCTTTCCACGTTGGACGAGGACCAACAGGATCAGAAACAGAGACAATATCAACAAGAAGAGCATGAACAAATACGACATGGTTTTACTTTCGGTTTCGGTCTATTCCGTCATTTCCCAAAATCAACCGGCGGCCGCAAGGATGCCCAGGAACGACTCCGCCTTCAGCGAGGCCCCGCCGACCAGGGCCCCGTCGATGTTCGGTTGGCCGAGCAGATCGGCGGCGTTATCGGGCTTCACGCTGCCGCCGTACTGAATTCGGACCGCCTCGGCAACCTGCTGATTATACCGGGTTTCCACGATCTTGCGAAGCCCGACATGGACCTCCTCGGCCACCTCGGGTGTGGCCACTTCGCCGGTGCCGATCGCCCAAACCGGCTCGTAGGCGATGGTTATCATGCCCATCTGCACAGCCGGCACCCCCGCCAGCGAGCCGGCGAACTGGCTGGCGATGATGTCCATGGTCTTGCCCGCCTTCCGCTCCTCGATCAACTCACCCAAGCAGACAATCGGCAAAAGACCGGCCTCCAGTGCGGCATAGACCTTTCGGTTGACGTCGGCGTCCGACTCTCCCATCACGTGCCGCCGTTCGCTGTGGCCGAGAATTACGTACTTGCAGCCGATATCGCGAAGCATCGGAGCACTGACTTCGCCGGTAAAGGCCCCTTTGGCTTCGTGGTAGATGTCTTGTGCCCCCAACGCAACCTTGGAGCCCGCAATCGCTTTGGCGACCGGGTCGAGATAGACGAATGACGGGCAGACCGCCAGGTCGACCGCATCGTTGCCGGCCGTCTCCCGTGCGAGACTCTCGGCCAGCGCAACGGCCGCAACGCGATCCAGGTTCATCTTCCAGTTTCCGGCAATGAATAAGCGTCGCATCAACAACTCCTTCAAAGATGTCAGTCCTCGGTTTCCAAGGCGGGAAAGGAACCCAATATCTCCAGCCGCAGGGCCTTCCGCTTCAGCGCCGTGACGGCGCGGCACAGCCGCGAGTCGGTCTCGTGCCCCTCCATCTCAACGAAGAACAAATAGGCCCGGTCGGAACCGGGAATGGGAAACGATTCGATCCAGGTCAGATTCACCATGTGCTGCTTGAAAATGTTCATCGCCTCGGCCAGGGCGCCGGGCCGGTGCTCGACCTGGAAGAGCATTGCGGTGTGGTCCTCGCCGGTCCGCTCGGCCGGTTGCTCGCCGATCACGGCAAAGCGCGTTGTGTTCGAGGCGTGGTCCTCGATGTTCTCGGCCAGGATGTCCAATCCGTAGTGGATGCCCGCTTCCAGGCTGGCGATGGCGGCTGCCCCGGGCTTTTCGTTGGCCAACTGCGCGGCCGTCGACGTGCTCGTCACCTCGATGGTCCGGGCAGTCGGCACGTGCTTCGCAAGCCAGTTGCGGCACTGGGACAGCGCCTGCGGGCGGCTGTAGACCTCCTTGACATCGTGCCGGGGACACTTCCCCAGCAACGTATGGTGGATTTCCATCTCGAGCTGAGCACAGATTTTCACCGGCAACCGCGTAAACATGTCGAGCGTGTCGGCAATCCGGCCGTCGGTAGAGTTCTCGACCGGAACCAGACCGAAGTCCGAATGCCCCCGGTTCACCTCCTCAAACACCGCCGGGATGGTTCCCACCGGCACGAATTCGACACTCTGGCCGAAATGGTGGAGCGCGGCCAGGTGGCTGAAGCTGAAATAGGGACCGAGAAAGGCAATCCGCTGCTGCCGGACAAGAGACCGGCAGCCGCCGAGCAGCTCCCGAAAAATCGCCCGGATCGTGCGCCGCGTCAATGGCCCCCGACTGCCTTCGATCGCTTTGCTCAAGGCATCATCTTCCAGGGCGGAAGCCACGCTGGCCAAAGCGACCGGATCGTCCCGCCCGGCCATCTCGGCCACCAGTTTGGCCCGGGCTTGAATCGCTCCGACGATCTCCCGGTCGAGCTGTGCCAGCTTCGTTCGCAGATCGGCGGATGTCGCGTGCTTCGTCGGCCTGGGGGCGGATTTCGACGTGACCCTCGATTTGCGGGGTGTGATCCGCTTCGCCACCTTCTTTTTCCCCTTACTCGCCGTCTTTTTCGCCTTTTTCTTACCCATGCTCATACCATTGTTCCGGTATCGTAACCCAATGGCTTCCTTGTACCTGCGAGGCGTCAACGTGTCAACGGGCGGGAAACACCCAAGATGGGGGAGGGGTCGACGGCTTTGGAAGGCCATCGTACAGAACATCCCCCCCAACGAATGTCGTCTACAACGGTTCGCGCCGCTTCTCGCCGTTGAGCTCCGGCCCGACCTTCCGGCGCTTGTAGGTGACCGTGTAGGTCACCAGCCGCTTCTCGCCCGGCCCCAGATCGAGGAAGTACTTCACATGGTTCTGGTCGACCCGCTCGACGCGGCCCTCGACCGCGTGGAGATCGACGTACGCCCCCGCTTCGTTGCTGCCCCAGTCCTTCGGCCGGCCATCGCTGCCCCAGAGAACGACGTTGGCATCGAAGCGGCGCTCGATCTCCGTCTTCACCTCGACCGGTTTGCCGGAGACGATTTCCTCCTCGTAGACGAACGTCTCGTCGTAATCGATCAGGTCGTAGTACATGACGAACGTATTGTCGAGCCGCCGTTTGTACTGCCGGGCAACGACGTTGGTGATGTGCTGATCTTTCAATCGGCGGACAATGGTCACGTCCGGGTCGTGGCCGACGTTTACCTCGACGCGGTCGCCGATCGGCACGTACTTCGTGCTCGTACCCCCGACGTACGCCAGATCCTTGTTTTTGTACTCGAAGAACAACCGGACGTTGCCGTCGGGCAACGGCGAGACGCCGAGATTCTCCATGGCCGGCAGCTTCTTCTCTTTGCCGTTCTCGTCGAGCAGCTTGAGATTCTTGAAACGATAGTATTTCGTAAATCTCGTGCCGCCGTCGCGGTCGGTCACTTTGTACATGCACTCCAGCGGCGCCCCGACGATTTCCATCGACACGAGCCGCTTGGGCTCCTTGTCCTTGATGTCCTCGCGCCCGGCAATGGTAAACAGGAAGTACTCGGAAAGCCCCTGTTTCACGACTTCCTTGGGTAATTCGGGTTCACAAGGCTCCTCGGCGGGCTCCGCTTCCGCCATATCGAGGGCCTCCTCGAAGACCTCGCGGGCGGCTGCCCTGGTTTTCGCCGGCATCTTCTTATAGGTGATCTTGCCCTTGCCGTCGTCGCCCGGCGCGGGCCGCATCGCCAGGTCGGCAATCTTCTCAACCAAGTTGATGTTGCCGACCACAAGCCGGGTCTGGGCGTTGTCGTACAGTTCGCCCGAGTTATTGTAGACGCGGACGTAGCCGGTGATGTTCAGCTCCGTCTCATCCTCGTTCGCGATTCCCACATAATCGGCCGCCCACGTGATTCCGCTCGTAAAATAGCGAATCTCAACCGGGATCTTGCCGGCCATCTGGCTCTTGATGTTCCATTGCAGTGCGTCGTTGCGCCCGGCCGGAAACGTCGTGTCGATCAGGTCGACCTTGTCCACGTGATCGAGAATCCGAAAGTCGATGCTCGTCGGATCGATCAGCGTATTTGCCCAGGTGAATTGAATCCGGTTGACTCCCTGCTTGACCGTCAGCAAACGGCTCTCACGGATCATCGTGATGTCTTCGGAATTGTAGATCGTCAATTGTGTCGATTCGCGGCGCGGGATCGTGACCAGGTCGACCGCGGCAAAGGACGGGACTGCCAGAGCGGTCAGCATCACCAGTACAATCACGTGGGTTCGAGTGTTCATGGGTGTTCCTCTACAAAGCCGCGACCAGTGGTCGCGGAAATCGGGGGATCGTTTTTCTGCGTCATCGTATTTTCGCAATAGGCGTCGTTAGAACTCCTCCCGCGACCACTGGTCGCGGCTTTGTAGTCCCGCGGCTACAGCGGCTCGCGCCGTTTCTCCTGGTTCAATTCCGGTCCGACCTTGCGGCGTTTGTAGGTGACGGTATACGTGACGAACCGTTTCTCGCCCGGTTTCAGGTCGAGGAAGTATTTCACGTGGTTTTGGTCGACCCGTTCGACACGGCCCTCGACCGCGTGGAGATCGACATAAGCCCCCGCTTCGTTGCTGTCCCAATCCTTCGGCTTTCCCTCGCTCCCCCAAAGGACGACATTCGCATCGAATCGCCGCTCGATCTCCGTTTTCACGCCGACCGGCTTGCCGGAAACGATCTCCTCTTCATACACGAAGGTCTCGTCGTAATCGATCAAGTCGTAGTACATCACAAAGCGGTTGTCCAACCGCCGCTTGTACTGCCGGGCGACAACGTTGGCAATGCGCTGATCCTTTAGTCGCCGCACAATGGCGACGTCCGGATCGCGGCCGACATTCACCTCGACGCGGTCGCCGATCGGCACGTATTTCGTCTTGGTCCCGCCGACGTACGCGAGGTCTTTGTTGCCGTATTCGAAGAAGAGCCGCACCATGCCGTCCGGAAGCGGCGAAAGCCCGAGATTCTCCATCGCCGGCAGATCTTCTTCCTTACCCTCGTCGTCCAGGAGCTTCTTATTCTTGAAGCGGTAGTACTTAGTGAAATGGGAGCCACCGTCGCGATCGGTCAGTTTGTACATGCACTCGAGCGGCACGTCGGCGATCTTCATCGAGACGAGCCGCTTCGGCTCGTGGTCTTTGATGTCCTCGCGTCCCTCGATGGCAAACAAGAAGTACTCGGACAGCCCTTCCTTGATGACCCGCTTCGGCTTGGCCGGTGCGGCGAAGCCACCCATGCCGCCCATCATGCCGCCGCCGACAGCCCCCCATCCTTGCGCGTTTTTGAGGTGATCCTTGAACCGCTCCCGCATTTTTCGGCGGTTCTCCTCCGAGCGGTCGGCATACTTTTCCCCGTCGTCCGGGGCGGGCCGCGTTGCCAAATCGGCAATCTTCTCGACCAGGTTGATCGTGCCCACTACCAGCCGGGTCTGGGCGTTGTCGTAAAGCTCGCCCGAGTTGTTGTACACCCGCACGTAACCGGTCAACCCCAGTTCCGTCTCCTCTTCATTCGCGATGCCCACGTAGTCTGCTTTCCACGTGATCCCGCTGGTGAAGTAGCGGATCTCGACCGGAATCTTCCCGGCCATCCGGCTCTCGATGTTCCATTGCAGGGCGTCGTTGCGGCCGGCCGGAAACGTCGTGTCGATCAGATCGACCTTGTCAACGTGATCGAGAATCCGGAAGTCGATGCTCGTCGGGTCGATCAGCGTGTTCGCCCAGGTGAACTGAATCCGGTTGATCCCCTGCTTGACCGTCAGCAACCGGCTTTCACGAACCATCGTGATGTCTTCGGAGTTGTAGATCGTAAGCTGGACACCTTCGCGGCGGGGGATGGTCACTAGGTCGACCGCCGCAAAGGATTCGACGGCCAGGGCCGTCAACAGCGTAATCACCAAGAGGAAAGTGTGTCGAATCACCCGAAGACTCCAATGCCCCGTTTTCCCAGCCACCCGATTTTTCCCGCGCCCATGGATACCAGAATAATGTCTGCGACGGGGATTTGCGAGAAAACGCCGCCACTGCCGCAGCAATAGCGGCCGCAGAATCAGACGACATTCGAGGCGGAAAAGTTCCCCCCAATGGCAACTCGTCGGTGACGGGCACCCCGTAAATTCGACCGGGGGGTGACGGACTGCCATAATGGCAGGGGCGATGGCTGTCCGTTGGGCATCATGTCAAAATGGCAGGCGAGCAATTGTGTGTTGCGTAGCCCCGCACAAAGAAAAACGGCCGTGACACCGTAAATTGTTGGTAAAAAAAGACTTGCGACGATACTATTGGTCCGGCCCTTGCAGCGGCACGCCCTTTGCACACTCCATGGTGTGCTGGAAAAGCGCGCCGAAACCGGCGAAGGGGGGATTCTGACCTCCCGGACCGGTGGTAAGGTATCTTTGTTCAATCACTGAAGGTAAACGGCAGGAGCGCGTCCATCGGCTTCTGACGTCCCCATAAGAGAAATAACGGAAGAAAAAGGAGCAACCCGTGGCAGTAAGTGAAAAAATCATCGGAATCGACCTCGGAACGACCAACTCCGTCGTTGCCGTGATGGAGGGGAGCGACGCGAAGGTTATCCCCAACGCCGAGGGCAACAGGCTTACCCCGAGCGTCGTTGCATACACCGACAAGAACGAAACGATCGTCGGCGAACCGGCCCGCCGCCAGGCCGTGACCAATCCCACGCGGACCGTCTCCTCAATCAAGCGATTCATGGGCCGGCGGCACAACGAAGTGGCTTCGGAAGAAAAGATCGTGCCGTACAAGATCGTGGGCGGGCCGGAGGACTATGTGAAAGTCGACGTCGACGACAAACAGATCACCCCGCCGGAAATCTCCGCCCTCACCCTGCGGAAACTCAAAGAGGCCGCCGAGGCCTATCTCGGCCACAAGGTCAACAAGGCCGTGATCACCGTGCCCGCCTACTTCAACGACGCCCAGCGCCAGGCCACCAAGGACGCCGGCCAGATCGCCGGGCTCGAAGTCGCCCGGATCATCAACGAGCCGACCGCTGCATCGCTGGCCTACGGGCTCGACAAGAAAGCGGCCGAAAAGATCGCCGTGTTCGACCTCGGCGGCGGCACGTTCGACATCTCCGTCCTGGAAGTGGCCGACGGCGTGTTCCGCGTGATCAGCAGCAACGGCGACGGCCACCTCGGCGGCGACGATTTCGACGACTGCCTGTTGAACTACGTCGCCGACGAGTTCAAGAAGGAACAGGGCATCGACCTTCGCAACGACAACATGGCCTTGCAGCGGCTCCAGGAGGCCTGCGAGAAGGCCAAAAAAGAACTCAGCTCGGCCCAGGCGACGGACATCAATCTGCCGTTCATTACCGCCGACGCCACCGGCCCCAAACACTTGCAGATGAACGTCACTCGCGCAAAGTTCGAGCAACTGGTCGATCACCTGGTCGAGCGATGCCGCGGGCCGGTCAAGCAGGCGCTCGAAGACTCCAAGCTCTCGCCGGGCGAGATCGACGAAGTCGTGCTGGTGGGCGGCTCGACCCGCGTTCCGAAAGTCCAGGAACTCGTCAAGGGACTTTTCAACAAAGAGCCGCACAAGGGAGTCAATCCCGACGAGGTGGTCGCCGTCGGCGCCGCGATCCAGGGCGGCGTCCTCGCCGGCGACGTCAAGGACGTGCTGCTGCTCGACGTCACGCCGCTGACGCTCGGCATCGAGACGTTGGGCAACGTGATGACCCCGCTGGTCGAACGCAATACGACCATTCCCACCGAGCGAAAGCAGATCTTCAGCACGGCCGACGACAACCAGATGGCCGTGACCGTCAAAGTCTACCAGGGCGAGCGGAAAATGGCCCCGGATAACCGGCTCCTTGGCGAGTTCAATCTGGAGGGCATCCCGCCGGCCCCGCGCGGCGTTCCGCAAATCGAAGTCAAATTCGACATCGACGCCAACGGCATCCTTAACGTCTCGGCCAAGGACCTCGGTACCGGCAAAGAGCACACCGTGCGGATCGAGCAATCGAGCGGACTCTCGGAAGAGGAGATCGAAACGATGCGCAAGGACGCCGAACTCCACGCCGAGGAAGACAAAACCAAACGCGATCTGGCCGAGGGCCGCAATCAGGCCGAGGCGATGTGCTTCCAAATGGAAAAAACCATGAAGGAGCAAGATGCCAAGCTCAGCGACGCCGATAAAAACGCCGTCAACGCGGCGATCGAGAAAACTCGGGAGGCCGCCAAGGGCGACGATACCGAGAAAATCAAGTCGGCAATCGCCGAACTGGAACAGGCATCGCACGCGCTGAGCAAGGCCCTGTACGAGGGCGCCCAAGCCCAAGCGGGGGCCGGCGCGGATGCCGCCGCCGGACCACCGCCGGACGCCGCCGATTCCACCGGCGACGATGACGATGCCATCGACGCGGAGTTCGAAGTGAAGGATTAAGGGCGTTGCCCCCGGCTACGGCGAATTATTCGTGGGGGAAGACCATTTAGCAGGCGGGCTTGCCCGCCGTAGCGATAATCACTGATCGGCATCCAGTCGCCACGGCGGGCAAGCCCGCCCGCTAAACGTCGCATAATCCCGGCAATGGTGTTTCTTCGTCGGCGGTACACACTGAAAGGAGCACGTACTCCCATGGCTTTTCGAATGGACAAACTGACGATCAAGGCCCAGGAAGCGGTTGCCGCTGCGCAGGAACTGGCCGCCGACCGCGGCAATCCGCAGATCGACCCGCTGCACCTGCTGGCTGCGCTGCTGGCCGAACGCGACGGCGCCGTGGGACCCATCTTCGAGCGCATCGGCGTCAACCGGGCACAAATCGACGGGATCATCGATTCGGAACTCGACCGCTTCCCGAAGACTTCGGGCGGCTCGCCCCCGCCGCCGAACCAGGACCTTGGGAAAGTGCTCGAAGAGTCGCAGAATATCGCCGACACCATGAAGGACGAGTTCGTCTCGACCGAGCACCTCCTGCTGGCGCTGACCAAGGTCGATTCGAAGGCCAAGAACGTATTGGAACTCAATGCCGTCCGCGAGGCCGATATCCTCAAGGCCCTGCAAGACGTCCGCGGAACTGCCCGGGTAACCGACCAGAATCCCGAGGACAAGTTCCAGGCCCTGGAGCGTTACGGCATCGACCTGGTCGACCGTGCCCGGCAGGGCAAGCTCGATCCGGTCATCGGCCGCGACCAGGAAATCCGCCGTGTGATCCAAGTCCTTTCGCGGCGGACCAAGAACAACCCCGTGCTGATCGGCGAGCCGGGCGTCGGCAAGACGGCCATCGCCGAGGGGTTGGCGATCCGTATCGTCGACGGCGACGTGCCCGAAAGCCTCAAGAACAAACGCGTGGTGGCGCTCGACATGGGCGCCCTGGTTGCCGGGACGAAGTTCCGCGGCGAGTTCGAAGAACGGCTCAAGGCCGTGCTCAAGGAAGTTGAGGCCGCCGCCGGCAGCGTCGTCATGTTCATCGACGAGTTGCACACGGTCGTCGGCGCCGGGCGGGCCGAGGGCGGCAGCGATGCCGCCAACCTGCTCAAGCCGGCCCTGGCACGCGGCGAGTTGCGCTGCATCGGGGCAACCACCCTCGATGAGTATCGAAAATACATCGAGAAGGACGCGGCGTTGGAACGGCGGTTCCAGCCGGTCATGATCAGCGAGCCGTCCGTCGAAGACACGATTGCCATCCTGCGCGGGCTCAAACCGCGCTACGAGGCCCATCACGGCGTGAAGATCAAGGATTCCGCCCTGGTCGCGGCGGCGAACCTCTCGCACCGCTACATCGCCGACCGCTTTCTGCCCGACAAGGCAATCGACCTGGTCGACGAGGCCACCAGCCGGCTGGCCATGGAGCTGGAAAGCGTGCCGGCCGAGATCGACGAAGTGCAGCGGCGGCTGACCCACCTGGAACTGGCCGCACGCCAACTGGCCGACGAGACGGAAGAGGACGCCCGGCAGCACCTCGACGACATCGAAGCGGAAATGGAGCAACGGAGGCGCGAACTGGCCAGTCTCCGCGAACAGTGGGAGGCCGAGAAGCTCGGCATGGGCGACGTCCAAAAGGTCCGGCAGCAGTTGGCCGAGGTGGAACTCGAATTCGAGCAGCTCGACGCCTCGATCAAGCAGAAAATGGCCGTCGGCCAGCCGATCCCCGAACAGGAATACCAGCGGCTCTACGAACTCGACGTCAACCGAAAACAGCTCAACGAACGGATTGAAGCCGAAACGGAAACGGCCGATGAGGAAAACGGCGACAGCGGCGGGAAAACCGACGGCGCCCGGCGACGCCTGCTCCGACAGGAAGTCACCGAAGAAGAAATCGCCGAAGTCGTCAGTGCCTGGACCGGCATCCCCATCTCGCGGATGATCGAATCGGAACGGGCAAAGCTGCTGGTGATGGAGGAACGGATCCACCAGCGGCTCGTCGGCCAGGACGAAGCCGTCGAGGCCGTCTCGAACGCCGTCCGCCGCAACCGGTCCGGCCTTCAGGACCCCAACCGCCCGATCGGGTCGTTCATCTTCCTCGGCCCGACCGGCGTCGGCAAAACGGAGCTGTGCAAGGCCCTGGCCGAGGTGATGTTCGACGACGAGAACGCGATGGTCCGGCTCGACATGAGCGAGTTCATGGAGCGGCACACCGTCAGCCGGCTGATCGGTGCCCCGCCGGGCTACATCGGCTACGAAGAAGGGGGGCGCCTGACCGAAGCGGTCCGCCGCCGTCCCTATGCGGTTATCCTGCTCGATGAAATCGAGAAGGCCCACCGCGACGTCTTCAACGTCCTGCTGCAAATCCTCGACGACGGGCGCCTAAGCGACAACCACGGCCACACCGTCGATTTCACCAATACGATCATCGTGATGACGAGCAACATCGGCAGCCAGTCGATCCAGGAGATTTCTCGCGAAGGCGGCACGGAGGACGAAATCCGCACGGCGATCGAGGAAGCCCTCCACGCCCGGTTCCTGCCCGAGTTCCTCAACCGGATCGACGAGGTGATGATCTTCCACCCGCTCTCGCAAGAGCAGATCCACAGGATCGTCGAGCTGCAAATCGCGATACTCAAGGCCCAACTCGAAGAGAAGGGCATTCTGTTGGACGTGACCGAAGCGGCGATCGACGAGATCGCGCGGCAGGGTTACGACCCGCAATTCGGTGCCCGGCCGCTGAAGCGCGTCATCCAGCAGCAGATCCAGAACCCGCTGGCCGTCGAACTTCTCCGGCGCGAGTTCAAGGAAGGGACCCGCGTGAAGATCGATTGCGTGGACAACGAATTCGCGTTCGAGCGAGAGGGAAATTAGGTGACCGGGTGGCTGTCGGGCAATCACCCGCTACTTATGTTCGAACTGTTCGGATGTCTGATCATCTTGATCTTTCTCGCAGGGTGGTCTACAATGTAGGGTAGTTGTCACCGTCAAGATCGAGCGATTCGAGGAGAACTTTATGCCAGACCCCCAAACAGATCAGGTTTCCGCAGAACTGGGGCGGATTAGCGACTGGCCTGCTGAGGACCGTCTTGAATTGGCCCGCAAGATTCTGCAAACGCTCGAGTCCCGCGTCGGAGAGAAGCAGAAACGACAGGCATCGTTAAGAAACTTGCTGGGCATGCTCGACTCGGGGAATCCGCCTCCGTCGGATGAGGAGTGCGGTAAGGTGCTCGAAGAGGAGTTGCTGCGAAAGCACGGTTCATGAGAGTTCTCCTCGACACAAACGTGGTCCTGGATGTTCTCCTGCGGCGCGGAGAATGGCTGAGCGATGCGGAAACGATCTGGCAAGCTGGAATCGACGGTCGGCTGATATGCTGCATGACTGCGTCATCTCTGACTGATATCTACTACATCGCTCGACGTCTTGCTTCGGTTTCCACCGCGCGTCAAGTTGTCCTACAGTGCCTTGATTGCCTGGAGTTGCTCACCGTCGACCAGGAGATACTGGAAGCAGCCTATGGTCTGGAGACGACGGACTTTGAGGATGCGTTGCAGATCGCCGGATGCGCCAATGAATTCCAGCGGCACCTCTCCAGGCAGGCCTTGACGCCTAGACGAGGAAGCACCCCCCAAATTGACAGCCAAGAAACGCGGCGGTACACTGATTTTCTGGAAAACGAACTAACCAATAAGTTATCCCATAGGAGTCGCACACCACTATGCCGAAAGGTATGTTTACTCAAGGTGTCTGCGTTCTTCTGGAGCATCCCGTATCGCTAGATGAAATCGAGGCTGCCCTTGTGGACTTCGATGTTCGCAAGCGACTCGACGCCAGCGAAGAATGGGCGTTTGGCGGCCCGACCCTTATCGTCGCTTACCGACCTGAAACCAATGGATTGGTGTCTGTCGACATCGTTGATCGGCAATGGCCTGACCACATGGGTGACCCCAAGAACGAGTCAATGATCTTTGGCGCCTGGTCAATGGGCCACTTCGGCCCCTTCGCTTATCCCGGCGGACTTCAACGGGCTGCTCAACAATGTTGGGCGTGGGAACCGGGGCGGACAATTTCCGATCTGCACAACGGATTCATTCGCATTCGGTCCAGCTATGCCTTTGGTGCTGCGGATGACGATCCGATAATGCCGAGCGACTACGAACCTCTGCCAGAACTCGAATTTGTCACGAAGCTGGCATCATCTCTACTCGATGTGCCAGGTGCTCTTTGCTATTTCAATCCAAACGGTGAGCTGTTACGCGATCAGGACGGATTGCGCGAAACACTGAATTATGGATGGGCGAATGATCTTCCACCGCTAGATGCGTGGTCGAATGTCCGAATGTTCAATGTCAATGCTGAATGGTGTCTGATGGATACTGTTGGCAACGGCCAACTTGACATCCCCGATGTCGAGGCGTGTTTTCATTCAGATTCGTTCGATTTCAATCACGTAGACAACTTCCTTCGCAATGTTTCACTATACCTGTTGAGCAACGGCGAAATCATAAAGGATGGCGATACAATGGATGGTCCTGGTGGTATCTGCTGGCAATCTCGCCAGTTTGACAACGGCCTTTGCGATCCGCCACGCCGTGTGCTGCGCTGGTTGCCGATGGATGATCGTCCGATTCCACCCGAAATCCTAAACGCCGAAGATGCCGGATAACCATCGCATTCACGGGAGCGGAAATACGTCCAGCGGGATGGAATGTCAACTCCCCACCCCGCGATGCGTGACGTTCGCCTCACGACTGAATATGGAGGACATCGGACTATGAAAATGTTTAAAGAGATCATGAGTGGTTTGACGTTTCGTGTGTTAGCCGTAGTTTTCCTGTCCGCCGGGTTGGCCCGGGGCGGGGAAGAGGTCCTCAAGGACATCGCCTACGACGATGATCACGCGGCCCAGAAACTGGATGTGTACCTGGCGAAGTCCGAGGAGCCGGCGCCGGCCATGGTGTTCATTCACGGCGGGGGCTGGCGGGGCGGATCGAAAAAGCACGTGCCCGGCTTTCTGCGCAAGGCCCATGCCGAAGGCTGGCTCGCGGTGGTGGCGGTGGAATATCGCTTTACGGACGTGGCCGTGCATCCCGCCCAGGTCGACGATTGTGCCCGGGCCATCCAGTTCGTGCGGCAGAATGCGAAGAAATGGAATATCGATCTCAAGCGGATCGGGGTGACGGGCGGATCGGCGGGCGGGCACCTGGCCGCCTACATGGCGCTTCAGGACGACGAGGCGAAGCCCGACTCCAAGGATCCCGTGGAACGGCAGAGTTCGCGGGTGCTGTTTGCGATCCCCTTCGCGGGTCCGACCGACTGGGGGCTGCTCGGCCGGATCGCGCACGGGCATCCCGCCTACCGGCAGTTGCTCGGCTACAAACCCGGCACGCCGGCCGGCAAGATGGCGGCCGACCGCATCAAGGACGTTTCGCCCGTGAGCTTCGTCAGCGAGGACGATCCACCGATGCTCATCGTGCATGGCGACGCGGACCGGATTGTACCCATCGAGCACGCGAAGGTTCTCGAGGCCGCACTGAAGAAGGCCGGTGTCCCGGTGGAGCTGCACGTGGTCAAGGGCGGCAGGCACGCCGTGGCCGGAGCGGGCGGCACGGGCGCGGTCCGCGCGGACGCATATATGCGCAAGCGGCTCGGCGGACCCCGGGCACCTGAATCCCCGTCACCCTGAGAACCACGCGGTCCGCACCGCTGAATTCGGTACGAATGAAGCGTGCGGATTGAAGGAACACTTTTGAACTGGAAACTGGAGAAAGGGCCAACAATAGCATGCACGGTACGTCGCTAAATGCGGCGACCGTGATGCTCGACATTAGAGCAGCAAGATAAGGGGGTGGCGCGTGGCTGTAGTCTGTGGAGTCGTTGGCGGCGTCTTGGTTCTGGTCCTGCTGTTTAAGCCGTTCTTCGGTGATGTAGGCGGCTTCTGGGAGTGTATCCGCTTCTGGCTCACACCGGACGTCGTCTCGATGTTCCGAGGGGAGTGGGGAGAGGATTGGTGGTCCGAAATGAAGCTCGGCTTCTGGCTCGTCTGCGGCGGAGCGGCGGGCTTTGCGGTCTACACAGGGGTCACCAAGCTGCTCTCGTAGCACGGGGCCGGAAATCCAAGCAGGGGGACAGGCACCGATGTTGGAAAAAATCGTCACCAGAAAATGGGTGACTGTCCCGATTAGGACTCGATTAGGACTCACGTAGAGTGCCAATAAACGCAATGTCGGCCAAGAACCCGTTGGCCGCGCGGAGTAGCTGGTCCGTGAAATGCAATGCATGCTTGAGAGAGTCGGATGACGACGCCGTTGCTGCTCTCTGGGATGGGAAGGCGTATTGCAGGCAGTGCCTCGAGGCCGGCTGTCCAGGTCTGTTCGAGTTTGCGCGTCTTCACCCGCAACTCGAAGAAACCGCTCCGTACGAGCCAGTGCGCATCGCAAAACATCACGCGGTGTTTTATCTTGGGTTGGGCCTGATTCTGGGATTGGCAATGGCTGCCGCTGCCTTTCAGTCGGAGGGTGTTTTTGGCTTGTTTGTGGGGATTCTCGGTGGGCTTATGATCGGCCTGTTGGCAGGATTGATACAAATTCCACCGTATCTATGGATGACGCGGCGAATGCTGCCCACGGTGCGATTTGAGGGCGGTCAAGTGTTTGTTGGCCGCGGGCTGAAGACTACTACACAAAGACACTCGTACACGCTGGACAGTCTGCGTTGGTACTGCGGAAAGGTTCGACAGGATTCACAACTGCGAATGACTTTCATCCTAAACGGGCCTGCCGTGATTCTCGAATTGCCTGGGCGTCGGGAACGCGTCGCCTGCGGGTGGACAGCCGAGAGACGGCAGCGGCTGACAGCCTTCCTTCGTCTTGCGGGGGTACCAAGTTCGGATAGTTCATAACGAACGGGTGCCCGGTTCATTTCTCCAGTGTCACTCCGGCCAAGACGGGCGCGGCGGGGGTGCCGAGGTCGCGGAAGATGATTTTTTTGACGGGGGTGGGGCGGAGTTTTACGCCCAGGACGTTCAGGTGCCACGGTTGGCCCTTGAGCCCGGCGAAGACTTCGGAGGCTTCGGGCGGCAAGGCCCATTCGTCGGCGGTGCGGCCGGTAATAAGCGGCGCGGTCTGTGTCTTGCCGTCGGCATAGTGGATGACGTACTCGGCGACCGCCCCCCACGGGCCCGTGCCCGGGTCGTGCGAAGCCCAGCCGTGGACATTGCCGAGGAAGAAAAGCCGTTTGCCCTTCTCCCCCACGGGGATCTCGACCTCGCTGGGCCACTTGCGGTTCTTCGGCGCGTTGGGCGAATGGAGGACGACGAGCCCGCGGCCGTTGTTCGCAGAAGGATCGATGATCCGAAACGGCACGCCGCCGACCGTGCGGACGCCGGTTGCCAGGCCGGTGAACAGGAACTTGCCCGGCTTCTCGACGCCGAACGGCGCGGTAAACGGATCGGTATTGGCCAGCGGCGCCAGGTCGAGCATCGCGCAGCGATCGGCGGCCAGGGGTGGCTTGATCGGCAGCGAGACCAGCCCTTCGATCGGCCGGAACAGCGATCCGGCCTCGTCGGTGTAGAGCTTCACGACGGTGGGGAAATCCCACCGCTTCTTCTGGTCGGGCCGCGAGACGACTTCCACACCTTCGAGCGAACCGACCAACGGCCGCGACTTGGGCAGATGGAGGACGATCCGTTTCGGCGGCTCGCGGGTCGGCCGCTGCAACTCGACCTTGACTCCGGCCGGCGTGCCGCGAACCGTCAGGCCCATCGGACCGAAGTGGGTTGGGAGCCGCTCGACGCGGATTTCCTGCCCTTCGCCGAGCCACCAATCGGGTATGGCGGGTAGCAGGTGCAGCTCGTCGCCAGCCTCGTGGACCAGCATGTGCCGGAGCATCAGGGCGAAGTTGCAGGCCCCGGTGACGTGCGGGATCGTGTTGCTCCAGGCGAACCGCCGCTTGTAGAAAATGCCTTCGGGAAAGGCGTGGGCGGCGGTCGAATGCAACAGGTACCAGTAGAAGTCCTCGACGACTTGCTCGTGGCGGCCGCGGACGAGATCGGCCATGGTAGTATAGGCGCCCATGTAGGGATGGATCGCCGGGGCAGGCCCCGGTTCACCCCACCGGCCGCGCCACTGGATGATGCCCTCGATGTATCCGCCGCCGAATTCGCGGCGGACGTGGTCGCTCAGCGCGGCGACGCGGGCGTCGTCGCGGGGAAAAATCTCGGTGGGCCAGAGGGTTTCGGTGTCTCCCCAGTGCGTGCCGGCCTTCTCCCAACTCGGCGGGAAATGGGCCAGGCCCGTCTTCTTCCAGGCCGCGTCGATGGCGGCCCGGTACTTCTTGGCCTCGCGGAGCAACTCCTTTGCCTCGTCTTCTTTGCCGAGCGCCCGGGCGGCGTCGGCCGTGCAGAGCATCCCGCGAAGGTTCCACAGGTCGTAGCCGACGATGTGGTGTTTGCCGTCCCAAAGGCATTCGCCATCGGCGGGCGCGGCCGGAAGCACCCCGGCATACGGTGAATTGGACGGCGCCTGCTTGCAGGCCTTGATCGTCCAGTCCACGGCCTTGCGCATCTTCGGATATACCTCTTCGAGCCACTTTCGGTCGCCGGTGATCTTGTAGTATTGCCACAGGGTCCAGACGGCCTGGCCGTTGGCGTCGAACTGTCCCCGCTGCGACTCGAACCGACCGTCGGGCCGCTGGCGGCGGAGATAGAGCTCGACGGCCTTTCGGGCGGCGTCGCTCAGGCCGGCCTCTTCCAGCTCCATGACCTGGTAGGCCCCGTCGCGGATATAGAACTCGTCGTAGAAGCCCTCGCCGCCGTGGACCTCGCCGTGGTCGTTGGCGATAAGCTGGCAGACGTGCGCGGCCAGCAGGGCCTCGTTCGTTTTTCGGCAGGGTACTTCAATCCGTGCGGTGGGGGCCATCACGCTGCGCCAATAGTCGGCCGTCCGCTTCAGCCACGTCTTGGGATCTTCCTTGGCGAAGCCGGCCGCGTCGTCGACCGGGCTGAAAGGAATCCGCACACACCGCTGCGCGCTCTCGCCGGGCCCGAGCGACCAGGCCATCGCGTGAGCCGCCTTGGCGGAGGGCCTGGTCTCCTCGATTTCGACTTTGGCTTCGAGTTCGGCGGCCCCGGTGTTGGTTGCCTTGACGGTAATCCAGTTCAGGAAATTCTCGCCCTCGGTGGGCCAATCGAACGCCTTGCGCCAGTCCTTCACGTTCGGCAGCGGGGTGGCCCAGAGGGTGAAATCGTAGCGGATCGGGCCGTCGCCGGCGTTTAGCAAAATGATTGGCATCCAGCCGTCCAGGAGCGTCTTTGTCTGGCGGCGGCTCAGCGGGGTCAGGTCCCGGCCGAAGCGGATCTCGACCGTGCCCTTGTCGGCCAACAGCAGCCTGTTCTCGGGCGTCACCCGCGTCCCGTGGCGGTAATCCTTAAGCCCGATCACGTTGTACGAGTTGCGGAAGTAGTCGAACGGCTCTTCCGCCGAGAGCGACCAGGTCGCAGTCGAAAGAGCGATCGCGACCGACGGAAGAATCCAACCAAACGGGCAAGAACGGCGTGTCGGCGAGTGGGGGTTACCTGTCATTGGAAGTTACCTCCTGCGGGATTTGGCAATACGCACGACTACAAGAATACCCGAATCGACCGTGGGATGCCACTATCCCGGATTCGGCTGCTTCCCGCCGGTCTGTGAACAATCCGTGCCATTGGAAGCCCGCCGCACCGACTCCTGCACGTTTGGTGCCGTCGCTACCGTTCGACCTTCAAGCGGGGCAGCTCCTTCTGCAAGTCCTCCACCCCGATTTCGGTGACCTTCGTGGCTGCAACATTCAGCCAGGTGAGGCTCTTCAGCCCCGTGAGATGTTCCAGGCCCTTATCCGTAACGGCGGTGCCCTCGAGGTCGAGCGATTCGAGGCCGTCGAGGTTCGACAAATGGGCGAGCCCGGCGTCGCTGATCGGGGTCTCGGCAAGAGAGAGCCATTTCAGGTTCGTCAGCCCGGCGAGGTGTGCGAGGCCTGCGTCGGTGGTTTCGGTGCGGAAGAGATTGACCCCTTCGAGCGCGGGCAGCTTGGCCAGCAGGGCCAACTCGGCGTCGGTGACCTGGGTGTCGGCGAGCGTGACGGTCTTCGGCCTGCCGGCCTCGGGCATGATTCTACCGCCCCGTTTCTCGATCGTGGTAACGGGATCTTCAACAACCGGCGGAGTCTCCTGCCCGACGCCCCTCCCTACCCCACTGTTACCCGCATTTTCAGAACCCGCGATACCCGAGGGATCTTTGCCGAGTTGCGGATCGCCACCAAGCTGCGGATCATCACCGCGTTGACATCCCAAAACGGACAACAGCGGTGTGAGCAAAAACACGGCAAGGACGCGACATTTCATGGAAATCTCCGGTGCAAAACTGCGCAGAAAACCCCCCGCCCCCAATCCCTAGCCCCTAATCCCTAGTACCCCATGTCACTTGAAACTGTCAGTACGATGGCTCTCCGAAGCCGTCGACAAACCGCGCCGGCCTCGGAGGGCCAACGTACAAAATCAAATGCAATGGGGTACTAGCCCCCACCCCAGTATATCAGACGCGGCGAATCCGGCAAACATTCCCGATTTCCTGAACCCGGGGTCTTTTCCAGTTTGGAGCCCTGTTTCGCTTGGGCAGAATTTTCGGCCGCATGGTCGCCCCATTTTAACGGCTCCGTGTTAATCTGGGCAGCCTGCGGCTCATTTTTTGCAAAATGCCGGTTCTCCGGCGTGTAGCGTGGGAACTGAATGTCCGCGTTGCAACACTCCGAAGTATTGTACGGATCGCAACGGTGTTGCGAATCATTCGCGTCTACAGACGGGGCAATCTACCGTTTGACGTGGTATCGGACGAGGGAGTAGCGGATGAACGAGTGGCGATGGAGACTGCCGGTCACCTTCATTGTGCTGGGGCTCCTTTCCGGCAGTGGGGGCCGGGCCGAAGAGAAGAGGCCCGGTGCAGGCCGCCACAATGTCCAGCTTGTGGCGTCCCGACCGTGTCTTGTCGGTGTCTCGTACCATCACATGGCATCGTCGCCCGTTCAGGGAGAATCGAAGATGCCGCCGATGCCAGACGATGTGTTCAAAAGCGGGGTCTGGAACAGGGCGATTGCCGTTCCGGCCCGCATCGTGTATCCCGATCCGGCGACGACGCCGGCCGCATTTTCGGAACAGACGGGCAACGGGGTCCGGGGCCTCGCTGTGCTCGTTCCGGATGGTGAATCGGTTGTTCAGACGCCGGCGGAGGCGCATTCGTCCTTGCCGCCTCCGCCGGCGCCTTCAGTAGCGCCGCGGAAGGCTCCTGAAGTGCCGGCCTCGCCGTCTTGCCGTTCCGGCCGGGTTCATCACGTCGGCTGGATCGATCGGGCAATCGCCAGCGCCCGGCGAATGACCGTTCACTTCAACGGCCCGCACCACAGGGCCGCACGGCCGGCCGAACGCTTCGGCGCTCCCCGCGACCGGCTCACCTTCAAAGCGGATTTTGTCTGGACCTACTGAACACGAGAGGAAACCATCGCCGCTTCGGCGCGGCCCGACGAAAAAACATCATTCCCGGAATCTTCCGTTCTCGAGGTGCCACCGGTCTCGTTATTCGACACCGGTGGCACTTTTTTTGGAAGCGGTTGTGGATCTCGACGGTCAAGACGCCTCGCACTGCCGCTTCGCCTCGAAAGCGGCCACGGCAACGCTCACCGAAAGGTTCAGGCTCCGGGCGTTCTCGTCAATGGGAATCCGTAGCGTGCGATCGGTGTTGCCATCCAGAAGCGACTGCGGCAGGCCGCGGGTCTCGCTGCCGAAGACCAGCACGTCGCCCGGGCGGAACGCGGCATCAGTGTAGACCCGCGTCGCCGTCTTCGTAAAGAGCCACGGCCTCCGGTCCGGGAGCCGCTTGATAAGGGCATCCCAATCGTCGACGACTTCCCAATCGAGATATTCCCAATAGTCGAGCCCCGCCCGGCGCAGCCGCCGGTCATCGAGCCGGAACCCCAGCGGCCGGACCAGCCAAAGCTTCGCCCCCAACGCAACGCACGTCCGCCCGACGCTCCCGGTGTTGTAATGAATCTCCGGCTCGTGCAGAACGATATGAAAACTCAGGTCACCCATGACGGGTCGCCCACAACCCCAACCTGCCCCCTGTAGTCGCAGATTAGGGGTGGTTTCTACCTGACAGAGCAACCGTAGTCAAGTGCTTTGCCTGCTGTACCATAACCCGTCACCCGAGGGGTAATGGGGTGCGTTCGCAACTTGACAGCCAACTGAACGGTTAATACACTAACCGTGGTTTTAGATTAGAGTGGTGGCCTGAATAGGCTACTCGACCATCCGACGAAGAAACGATTCGCCCATGAGCAAGATTGGGAGCAAACCACAGAGACATTTGTTTTCCCAATGGCAAGGCCACGAGGAGGAACCTGCGGTTGGGGACTACTTCACCCGCGATCAAGTATCTATTCACTTTGATCGCTCCGAGAACTTGTATGCGGATTGGCCCACTCCGACCTGCATTATCTCTGACGGACCGTATGGCGTTAGCGGTTTTCCCGGCGACAACCACAAGGCGGAATCCCTGGCTGAGTGGTATGAACTTCACATCAAGGCTTGGAGCAGCTTCTCCACGCCGCAAACAACACTGTGGTTCTGGAACACGGAAGTGGGATGGGCTACCGTCCATCCTCTGTTGCTCGCTAACGGCTGGGAATACCGCTGCTGTAACATCTGGGACAAAGGACTCGGACACGTCGCCGGCAATGCCAACAGCCAGACGCTGCGCAAGTTCCCCGTCGTTACCGAAGTTTGTGTCCATTACGTTAAGGCGGCAACGTTTCAAGTCGGCAATCAATCCTTGACCATGCAACAATGGCTTCGGCACGAGTGGAAACGAACGGGCCTGCCATTGCGATTGGCCAATGAAGCATGCGGTGTCCTCAACGCGGCGACACGAAAATACCTGACCGCCGACCATCTCTGGTATTACCCGCCTGTGGATGCTTTCGTGAAGCTGGCCAAGTACGCGAACGAACATGGTGACCCGAAAGGGCGGCCCTATTTCAGCACGGACGGGAAGCGCCCGATTTCCGGCTGTCGGTGGGCCAGACTGCGGGCGAAGTTCGACTGTGACGTAGGCATTACGAATGTCTGGCGCGAGCCGCAAGTCAGCGGATCGGAACGGATTCAGGGAACGCGAAACGGCATGAAGTACAAGTTCCGCAGCCTGCACGGAAGCCAGAAACCCTTGAAGTTCATCGAATTGACGATTCGAGCATCCACGGACGAGCACGACGTGGTCTGGGAGCCGTTCGGCGGGTTGTGTCCCGGCGCGGTTGTCTCCCGCCATTTTCGGCGTCGATACCACGGAGCCGAGATCCTTCCGGAGTTTTACCTCGCGGCGGTAGAAAGGCTGGCCACATCATGACGAAGCAAAGCAAACCAGTTGCCCCGTCGAAAGAACCGCCCGCGCCCGACTGGGAACATTATCAACTGTACAAGGATGTGCGCGAAGCGATCGCGTGTCTGCCGATCTACTTCCGTACCGAAACACATATTGCCGGCATTATGGCAACCGATCTCCACACGCTGAATACGGTGCTCGGGGCAACGATTGAAGAACAGGTGGTACGCACCTTGAATCTCATACGGAACACGTGGGATCCCGATGAGAAGTACGCGCTGTACACCTTCGCTAGACAAGCACAGACCTTTCCCGACGTGCTTCTGTAGAAGGTGTCAAGCGGCAAGGTTCTTCTGGGTATAGAACTGAAAGGTTGGTACTTGCTGGCGAAAGAGGCCGAACCAAGCTTAAGGTTTCAAACGACGGCGGCCGCGTGTGCCAAACAGGATTTGATCGTAGTGGTTCCGTGGGTGTTGGGGAATGTCATCAGCGGTTCCCCGATCCTCTTCGAACCATTTGTCGAATCGGCAAGATACGCGGCCGAATATCGGAACTACTACTGGCAGCACATCCGCGAAACGAAACAGGACACGGGCATTGAGAGCCCGGGAGGAGTTTCTCCGTATCCAACGAAGTCCGATCAAATCCTTGACAAACCGAATTCCGATGGCGGCGGCAATTTCGGCCGGTTGGCCCGCACCGGAATGATGGATGCGTACATGGAGAAACTCGACGATGTGCAACTCTGCGGCATTAAAACCGTCTACTGGCGGCAGTTCCTGAAGGCATTTCAAGAAAGCAGCACGGACGCCGAAGCACGTGCCGCCTTGGAACGCTTGAAACAGCGCGTGCAAAAGGCAACAAACATCCCGTCCCCGAAGGCGCAATCCGCCCTCGCGATCGTTGCAGAACTGGAAAGGCTACTTGACTCGACGTAACTCGACGTAATAAGGCACAACAGCACGCCTCGGGAAAATGGTTGGGGCGGTGATGTGTTTCCCTCCCCACGGCTACTACATCCCCTAACCCCGCAGTGCCTTTTTCACCGCCGCTTTTGTCTTTGCCAAGCCCGTTTTGGCGATCGTCAACGCGTCTTGTTTCCAATACGTGCGGTTGAACAGCTCCAGTGAAAGGGCCCCGCGGAAGCCGGTCGTGTAGAGGTCGCGGAGGATCGTCCCCAGCGGGGCAACGCCGTCGCCGGGGTAGACGCGGTCGGCATCGCCGATCGTTTCTCGCGGCGGATCGGCCGGGTAGTCGTTGATGTGGAAGCAGTGCATCGCCGCGCCGTTTAAGAGCTTCAGCCCGTCGAAATCGGAGCCGCCCTTGTACATGTGATACGCGTCGAGCAACAGGCACGCGTCGGGCCGGTTGGCGGCGATGGCCACAAACGCCGCTTCGGCCACGGTGCCGAGCGCCTTGGCCGAACCCCAGATCTCCAGTTGCGCCACCACGCCCATCTTCTCGCCAAGTTCGAGCACCGCCCGATACCGCTCGGCGACCTTCCGCAGGTCCATGCCCTCGACCCGGTTGATTCCGGCCGGCGGTGCGGCGATCCGGCGGCCGCCGATCTGCGAAACCGCGTCCATCGCCTTGCGCATGTTTTCGAGCCCTTCGGCCCGTTTTTCTTTGTCATCGACGGCCCAGCGCGGGAAACCGATCGCGCTCTCGACGGCCAGCCCGGCGTCGTCGAGCCGCTTCTTGATGTCCCGAAGCGACCCGCCGCCGACGACGAACTTGTCGATCTTTCCGGTCCACGGCTCGATGCCGTCGTAGCCCGCCTTGGCCGCAACGTCGATCTCCTCGTCCAGCGGCAGCTTCAGCCCCATGATCGTGCCCGTATTCAGGCAATAGCGAAACGGCTCGCCGCCGCGTTGCTTCTCACTTCCCGCAGCCACGGCGGCCGTTGTGACCGCGGCCGCGCCCGCCCCAAGGCATACGCCGCTTCGCGTGATCATCTGACGCCGATTGAGTTGGTTGTCCATGTTGGTGTCCTTATTGTGTGTTGTGCTTCGAAGCCGCAAGCGGCTAGCTCAAGTGTTTGTTGATCCGCTCGACAATCCAGTTCTTTTCCTCCCGCGAAAGGAACGTGCCGAATTTCGCTTCCCGGCCCGAGGTCGAGACGGCCACGTGGTACACCGGCCGGTCGTTTTGGCTATACGACGTCTCCAGCCGGGCGCGGCTGTCCTGGTGCAGCAGGTACTCGCGATACCTCTCCCGGCCAAGCAACTCGAACTTGATCACCAACCGGTCGCGCTCGACCAGCACGTACGTCTTGCCGAACCGCCCGCGGAACCAAAAGTAGAGCATCGTCAGGCCGATTGCCCAAAACAAAGCCAGAAAGCAAACCACAAACAAGGCCGGAAAGCAAGCCACGAAGATTCCCCCTTCTTCAATCCCTCCACCAAATACCACTACCATAGGGACCGTAAAGACGACCATAAACCCGGTCCAGAAGAGCCCAAAGCAGCCGATGCCCCGGTTGGCCTTGCTCGAGCCGGGCGGGATGAAGATCACAAGCTGCTCGCCCGATACGCGGCAATCGATCCTCTCGCCGGGAGGATGCTCCTGCTCGAAGTCCTCGATGTCCGGTGCTTCATCCCTTTGCCGGGCCAGGTCGGGCGCAACGGCGGCCAGGTCCGTCGTCCAGTCGCACTCCGGGCAATCGAACCGGTCGCCGGCGGTGCGAAGGAAATCCTCCGAAAACCGCCCGCCGCAATGGGGACAGAAGTAGTCAGCCATAGGCGTCCTATTTCTCCGGTTTCTCTTCGGGTGTGCTCTTGTCGCTCGATGGTTGCTTCGCAAGTTCCGCGTATCGAGCCCGTTCCTGATCAGTACGCCAGTCCCATCTCTTTTCGGCAACCCAATAGCGGAACCCAACGGTTTGCGTTTCGGTATACTCCGTTGGCTCCGCACTGTGGCAAGTTTCAAAAAGTTCGTCGATCACGGCTTGCACTTCCTTCGGCAATTCTTCGCGCGGCCAGTTCTCGGGACCGGAGGCACGGAACGGACGAAGGCTGGGATAGAATCCGTCGTCTTCATACAAAACGCCGATATCGTAGGGAACGCTCCTCAACTCCCTGAGTCCCTCGGGAAGGTCGCCTTCTCTTGGAAGTCGATAGTGTTCGGGAACAGGTAAGGGAATATCCTGAGAGCGTGATGCCGTTCGGATCGCCTGGACGACGTCGAATTCTACAACGCCCATCAAGGGAGCATCCATTTGGCCGGTGCGGATAATCCTTTGAATTCCACGGGACTTGAATCGGTATCGTTTATTGACAGCCGTCAGAGAGTAGATTGTCTTGGTGTTGAACCACTTTCTGACCAACCGTTCTCCTTTTGGTGAAACAAACACATCAAACGACTTCTCGAAAAAGGGGTCTTCATCAGAGCGGTCGCTGTCGTCTTTTGACATGACCAATTCGGCGGGAGCAACAAACATCTTCGGCTCGTCTTCTTCGATTTCCCAAACGAGCCCGCACTTGCCCTCGTACTGCGCAGAACGCGGCCTGACATCGGCGAGCATTTCTTGGGCAGCTTTTTCCAGCGACGGAGTGAGTATCTCGATTTCGCGCTGGGCTTCCGCAGCAAGCTGCTCGACCGTCTTTGGCGATTCGTCGACCCGCTTCTGCGGCTCATTGCTACATCCCGGTACAATGGCAACTCCCAGCGCGATTGCAGGCAAGTACTTCTGCATCTCGCCCTCCATTCTGGAATACGGGTCCAAAGGCATGCCGGCTGTTTGTTTCACAACTTCCGTTGATTCTATCTCGGCGGCAATCGCACGGCAATACAGAGGTGCGTGGCGAAAACCACTTTGGCCCACGGCCGTTTTTCGCGTATAATTCACTATTGGTAACGATTGGCAACGAACGCAACCCGGCACCCCATTCCATGCCCGAGACTCAACTGCCCGACGACAATTCCGCCGCCGCCGAGAAGGTCCGGTCCTTCCCGCATACGCCCGGCGTCTACCTGATGAAGGACGCCGCCGGGCGAGTGATCTACGTCGGCAAGGCCAAGAACCTCCGTGCCCGTGCCGGGAGCTATTTCCTTAAAGCGGCCGCCGAAGACCCGAGAACGGCCGGGCTGGTCCGCGAAATCCGCGATATCGACTTCCTCGACGCTGAAAGCGAGATCGACGCCCTCTTGATGGAAGCCCGCCTCATCAAAGACATCCTCCCGAAATACAACAAGGACCTCCGCGACGACAAGACCTTCCCCTACCTTGAAATCCACGTCCGCGAGGACTTTCCCCGCGTCGGGTTCACGCGCGAGCCAAAAGGCAAAGGCACGAAACTCTATGGGCCGTTTGCCAATCCCCGGGGCCTTCGCGGGGCCATCGGAATCCTCCAGAAAGTGTTCAAGTTCCGCACCTGCACGCTGGATATTTGTGAAGACGATAAGCGCTGGCAATGGTTCCGCCCGTGTCTGCTGTTCTCGATCGAGCAGTGTACCGCCCCGTGCAACTTTCTCATATCGAAAGAGGACTACCGCAAGTGCATCAAGCGTCTCCAGCAGTTTCTCGACGGAAAGCGGAAGCCGCTGCTGAAGGAGATGCGCCGGGATATGGACCTGGCGGCCGACGAGCGCCGCTACGAGGACGCGGCCGAATTGCGCAATGCAATCCAGATGCTCGAAACGCTCGACGACCGCGGCGACATCAACCGCCACGAGCAGCCCGAGGTCTTCCCCGTCGATCCTCGCAAGGGGCTCGCCGGACTCCAAAAGGTCCTCCACCTGCCCGAGCAGCCGCGGACGATCGAGGGAATCGACATCGCGCACCTCGGCGGCAAGGAGACCGTCGCTTCGCTGGTCCAGTTCATCGACGGGCTGCCGTTCAAGCCGGGCTACCGGCGAATGAAAATCCGCTCGGTTGAAGGGGGCGACGATTGCGCCGGCATCCACGAAGCAGTTGCCCGCCGCTTCCGCGGGCTTCTCGACCGGGGCGAGTCGTTCCCCGACATCCTCTTGATCGACGGCGGCCGCGGCCAACTCCACGCGGCACTGGCTGCCTTCTCTACCCAACAAATCGACCCGCCGGTGGTCCTTTCCCTGGCGAAACGCGACGAGGAAATCTACGTCCCCGGCCGGGAGGAACCCTTGCGGCTGAGCCGCCGGGCGTATGCCTTGCGCCTGTTGCAGTACGTCCGCGACGAGGCCCACCGCTTCGCCCAGCACTACCACCACATCCTCCGGCACCGCTCGACGTTGGGACAGTGAGCGAAAAACCGCTCCGACAAACTCATTTCGTCAGCGTAACATCTTTCTACTACGGAACTTGCGGAAATCTTCCAATTTCCGATGGAAGACATCTTGCAGCGGGGCGCCGGCCCGGTAAGATAAGACGTATTACGAATACATAATACGTAACACCACCGCGCCTCGTTCCGAGATGCTCACATGATGAGAAAGGCGTTCACGCTGGTCGAACTGCTCGTGGTAATCGCCATCATCGGCATTCTGATCGCCATGCTGTTGCCCGCCGTTCAAGCGGCCCGCGAGGCGGCGCGCCGGGCGAGCTGCACGAACAACCTGAGGCAACTCGGGATCGCCATGCACAACTTCCACGGCGCGCGGCAGCAGTTCCCTGCTTCCTGCACGCCCGGAACTGATCCGGCCAAGGGAAAGAAAAACTGCTGGCACGGCTGGAGTTGGCTTGCGAATCTGCTGGCCTACTGCGAAGAGGGCAATTTGTATCCGCAACTCGACATCCGCAACGGCAGCCCGCTCGACAGCAACCCGGATCACGTGCTCGTCCGCAACACGTCGATTTCCATGTTTCTGTGTCCCAGCTACTCGGGTCCCAAGTTTCAGGATTCCGCCGCGCAGACGGACGCCCTGACCAATTACAAGGCGATCGGCGCCACCCACATGAACAGCCAATACGTCAACTCGAAGGGACGGAAATCCACCCCCAACTATCCAGGCCAACACCCGGACGGCGCACTGTATCCCCTCTCGCGAACGCGGATCAGCGGAATCTACGACGGTAGCTCGCACACTGTTGTGGCGTGCGAAACGATCGAGCCGTACAGGGCTCGTTGGCTCAGCGGTTGGGCAGCAACCCTCGTCGGGATTCCCAATTCGGTCACCTATTCCAAGTGGGGCAATTACTACGCCCCCGACGGCTTCAGCGGAGACGTCGGCGACAAGAGCACCGTCGACCCGAGCTTTTACACCTACCTGGCGGAGGACTACGACATCCGCCCGTACGACGACCCCAAGTACAACTATAAATACGGTCCCGGCAGCGAGCATCCGGGCCTTGTACACCACCTCTATGCGGACAGCTCCGTACACGCCCTGGACAAGGACATCGACGTTGCCATGTACATGTTCATGATTACGCCCTCCGGCAGAGAGCCGTGCGGGTGCGAGGATGACTGAACTGCGTTGAACGAGAAGGAGAGTATCATCATGAAGCGGATTCGTAAACGGTTGTTTTTGGGCTGCATCGCGTTGCTAGGCGCGTTGGTTGTGTCCCCAACCCGTGCCGACGATGCGGCACCCAACAAGGCAACACAGTTCTATCTCGTCGGCATCGGGCCCGGCGATCCCGATCTCATTACGCTCCGGGGTGTTAAGGTTATCAAGGCGGCGGACTTGATTTTCTGTTCCGCAAGACTCCGGGAGAAGTTTGTTTCTTGCTTGAAAGGAAAAGAAGTCCGGCACGTTTCGTTCCGGTTTTTTCAGTACTATGGACAGGACCCCGCCGAATTGGAGGGCGAGAAACGCCGCAAGTGCGAGGAGCTTGCCCGGGGGCGAAACGCCTTTATTGCCCAAGTCCGCGAGGCGATCGAGCAAGGCAAAACCATCGCGGTTCTCGACAGCGGCGACCCGCTGATCTACGGACCGTTGGCCTGGTGTCTCGAGGAGTTCGAAGACCTCGACCCGGTTGTCGTTCCCGGGCTGAGTTGCTTCAACGCGGCCAACGCGGCTCTGTGCCGGGGGATCACCACGGCCGAACACACCAAGTCGGTCATCCTGACGGCCGCCGACTGGCCCGGAAAAACCGACACCATCGACAAGCTCTCGGTCCACCATAGCACCATGGCCCTTTTTACTATGAAAACGGACTTCAAGGAGTTCATCCGGAAGCTCTCCGTCAACTATCCGCCGCAGACGCCCGTGGCCATCGTCAAGCATGCCGGATACGCCGGCAAGCAAGAGGTGATTGAGGGAAAACTCGGAACGATCTTGGACCAGATCGGTGACGAGAACCTGCCTTTCGAGTACATGATTTACGTGGGGGATTTCCTGACTTATCGACACAAGAAAGCGAGGTGAGAGATGCACAACCTGCGAGCGAGGATTCCCATGATGCTCCACAAGAACGTTGCCTTCCTTGAAGTGCTGGCACTTATAGGAATTTTTGTCGCGGCAACCCCAGCGGCTGCCCACCAGTTGTGGATCGAGACCGCACCGGTCGGCAAAGTAAGCCGGCAACAAAAAGTTCACGTCTGCTGGGGCCACTCGGGCGCCAAAGAGACCGGGGAAATGCTCCGGAAGCAGCAAAGCAAGCTCCGCGCCTCGGTGATCGGACCCGATGGAAAAAGACAACCGCTGAAACTTGCGCCCGGGGGCGACGACTATACGGCGACGATGACCCCTGATGCCCCGGGCTACTACACCATTGGTGCCGAGTTGCAGGTGGGAATTCTCAATAAGGAACTCCACGGCATCCCGGCCAATACCAGAATCGTGATGTACGGCAAAAAGCTCGTACACGTCCTCGGCAGCGAAAAGGGACGGAATAACCAACTCGGCTCCGACCTGGAAATCGTGCCCGTTACCGATCCCGGCGATCTGCAACCCGGTCGTCCGGTCACCGCAAAGGTCCTCTTCAAGGGGAAACCACTGACCGGCCGAAAGATCGAAATCTCGCTCCAGACGACCGGTCCGGAAGAAACCCCCGAAGACGCAAAGGTCGATTCGAGGCAATGGAGCATCCGGGCCCACCCGACTCCTCCCAACGCCCAGGTCACATTCCCGTTGATCACTGGGGGACAACACCAGTTCTACATCCGCTATTTCGACGAGACCCCGGGTCGATACGAAGGGAACCTCAACGAAAACACCCCGTTCAGCCATCTGCGTAAAGGCGACACCTACAACCGGACGATGTACGTGTCCACGCTGACGATTGACGTGAAGGCCCGTTAGCGGCCCGTTGAAAAAGTCGGGGTCTGGTCCAATTTTCGGCGAGCCAGCGTGTTTTTCATGTGAATCGTTGGCCGAAAACTTGGACCTGACCCCCTCCTTTCACGTAGTGACCCGATTCATCGGGTCGCGCGGGACTTAGGATCGGTCGAGAAACAACCGTCGCAGGACGGTCTTCTGGCCCGCCTCCTTCCCTGACGGATCAGGAGACCCGTCCTGCAAATGCGACAGTTATTTCTCGAACAGTGCTTAATCCCCGGAAAAACCGCATGGATGCGGTCATTACGAACGGTTTCGGGCCCCTTTCCGCCGCCCCCCCAGACGAGTGGTCTATTCCCCGTCGCCTTCTCCAAAAAAATCGGGAAAAATCGGGGCCGGGGCTTGCCATCGTCTCGGAAGCTGCTAGACTCTCTGTCTGTGGGATTTCTGCCCATTAGCTGGCTTTAGATGGTAATAAAGTGGGTTATTAGCCCATTTGAGGGTAAAGATGGCCTGGGACGGACCCAAAAGGCTGATTTCACCAAAACCGCCTGGCGTCCGCTATGCCCGAAACGCAACCGCTTCTGCTTGGCGAATTCACCCGAACGCTCGACGAACGCTACCGCCTGGCGATCCCCGACGAATGGCAGGAGTTGCTCAAGCTTGCCTCGGCCGAGTGCATCCTGGCCAAGGAACGAATCGGCTGCATCAGTCTGTGGAATCCCGATGTCTGGCAGGCGAAGGTGAATGTCCTGATCGAGATGGCCAAACAGAAAATCGCCGCCGGGCTCCTGGAGAAAGAGACCGCTCAGGTACAGCTTCTCGGCCGGCTCCTCTCGACGCGCCACGAAAGGGTCCCCGTCACCGATCGCGGCCGGGTGGTGATCCCCAAGGGCTTTCGCGAGTTCCTCGGCGTGATGCCGGAGACGACCGGCGAGGCCGACAAACCGACAAGGAAAGGGAAGCCGGTCATGGTGGTCGGGGCTGCGGTCTGTGTCGAGATCTGGAACCCGCCCGACTGGATGAAATACCTCGAAGGACGGATGCCGAAGTTCCGCCGCCTTGTCGAAAAGCTCTCCTGATACGTCACGAGTCACTGAAAAAACGACCATGCTCGGCCGAGCGGGTTTACCAAATGCGACCGGCGTCTCGGCCGGTTGGGTTGCAAGTCACCTTCGATGGGTTGGCAGGGTGCATGAAGCATCCGCCCGTCGCCGCCGGCCGAGCATGGTTTTTCCGATAACGGCAAACAAGGGCTGTGGGGAGGAGTCCCTCTTAAGCCCAAACTGGTAGGGAACGCCACGGACGGCGTTTCCTACTCCGTCTTCTCCGCTTGCTGTTTCACGCCGACGAACCCCATGCGCAGCTCGTGCAACATCCTGTGCAGGTCCTCGGTTTCTTCATCGGTCCGGTTGCCTTCCGTCTTTTCCTGGAGCATGGCAAGGGTGTCGATGGCGTGCTTCGCCAGCTCGATGTCGACCTCGGCCTTCCCGGAAACAGGATTCTGGACGATACCCAGCGCGATCATGGCTTGCAGATAGAGGCTGCCGCAGAGGAAACTCAGCGACGGCGGCGGCAGCGGCTCTGCGGGCCCGGCCGACCCCGTGCCGACCGGTTCCTTTTCGTCCTTCTGCTGCTTCGCTTCTTCCTGCCTTGCCGCCTCTTCTTGCTCGGCCTCAACCCGGCTCTTCCAGTCTTCGTCGATAATGATCTTCTTTTCTTCTTCACTCATGCTAAACCCTTTCTTGCACTCGCTCGCCGCGCGCCGCACGACACTTCACTGCCGCCCCGATAAAGCCACGGAACAACGGGTGCGATGCCGTCGGCTTCGATTTGAACTCCGGATGGAATTGGACCGCGACAAACCACGGGTGGTCGGGGACCTCGACAATCTCGACCAGCAGGCCGTCGGGGCTGGTGCCAACCACCTGCATTCCGCTCGCGGCGAACTGTTCACGATAATCGTTGTTGAACTCGTAACGGTGCCGGTGACGCTCGGAGATCGACGAGACGCCGTAGCACTCGGTCGCTTTGCCGTTGGCGGCGAGTTTCGCCGGATGGGCGCCCAGCCGCATCGTCCCCCCCTTGTCCGTGATCGTCTTCTGCTCGTCGAGCAGACAGATGACCGGGTGAGGAGTGTTCCTGTCGAACTCGGTCGAATTGGCCCCTTCGAGCCCGACGACATTTCGGGCATATTCGACCGCCGCACATTGCATCCCCAGGCAGATACCCAGGAAGGGGACGCCCCGCTCGCGGGCGAAGCGGACGGCGGCAACCTTGCCCTCGATCCCCCGGTCGCCGAATCCACCCGGCACCAACACGCCGTCGACCCCGGCCAGCAGCCGTTGGGCCCCCTCTCGTTCAATCGCTTCGCTATGGACGGGTTGAATGCGGATCTGCGCCCGGTGCGCAACGCCGGCATGATCGAGCGATTCGTAGATCGACTTGTAGGCGTCGCGATGTTCGGCGTACTTCCCGACCACGGCGATGTCGAGTTCGAGTTCCGGGTTGCGGAGCCGGTGCAGCAGGTCCTCCCAATCCGCCAGGTCCAGATCGTCCGCCGCGAGATGAAGCTTCTTGACGATCAATTCGTCCAGGCCGTGCTCGACCAGGCTGAAAGGGACCTCGTAGATCGAGAGGTCCTTGTCCCTTTCCTCGATCACCGCCTCGACCGGCACGTTGCAGAACATCGCGATCTTCGAACACTCGTTCGGCGACAACGCGCGCTCGCTCCGGCAGACCAGGATATCGGGCTGAATACCGATCTCGCGCAGCCGGCCGACCGAATGTTGGGTCGGTTTGGTCTTCAGTTCGCTCGCCGCTTTCAAATAGGGGACGAGCGTAAGGTGAATGTAAAGACAGTTCTCCTTGCCGATGTCGAGTGCGAATTGTCGAATCGCTTCGAGGAAGGGCTGGCTTTCGATGTCGCCCACCGTGCCGCCGATCTCGTGGATCACTACGTCGATGCCTTCGCCGACCGGCTTCGCAAGGGCCTCCTTGATTTCGTTGGTGATGTGCGGGATCACCTGGACCGTCGAGCCGAGAAACTCGCCGCGGCGCTCCTTGTTGATCACCGAGAGATAAATCTGCCCGGTCGTGCAGTTCGAATCGCCGTCGAGCCGGCTGTGGGTAAACCGCTCGTAGTGGCCCAGGTCGAGGTCCGTCTCGCTACCGTCGTCGAGCACGTAAACCTCGCCGTGTTGATACGGGCTCATCGTGCCCGGATCGACGTTGATGTACGGGTCGAGCTTCTGCATGCGGACCGCAAGCCCACGCTGTTCAAGGAGCATCCCGATCGAGGCGCTGGTCAATCCTTTGCCCAGGGAGCTGACCACCCCCCCGGTGATGAAAATGTGCTTGGTCATGGGGTCACAGCTTGGTGTGAGGAAGCTGGCAAAGCAAAACGCTCTATTTTAGGGCGGGGGCCGGTCTTGGGAATACGAATTCTTAAGATTACTTCCGCTAATACAACATAAGTCGTTTTATGCCAGCGGATTATGGCCGAAAGGGCAGCCGCCGCCCCGCTTTTTCGGTCAGCCACCCCCAGATTCGCCCGTTTGCGATCTTCCGATCGCCACCGTATAATAGCGGCTCTCGGCGATTTTTCGCGCGGTGAGTCCCTCTCAGGCAACGTGTCGGTATTCCGAGGTCCATCGAATGACCTTCCGGCGAATACTTCTGACAGCGGCAATCCTGATTTATCCCCTTGCGGTCGCGGCCCAGACCAGGACCCCGGTCCCGAGTGCGGAAGCCCAGCAAAAGGCCCTCGGTCTTCTGCGTGAACTCTACAAGAAGGAATATGACGAGGCCCAAACCCCTGCCGCGAAAGAGGCGCTGGCCGAAAAACTGCTGAACACGGCTCGGGATGTCAAAGTGTCGGCAGATCGTTACGCCGTTCTTCGCGTGGCACGGGACCTCTCGCTCGAGGCCGGAGGAACCACGTGTTTCCGCGCCGTCGACGCGATGGCCGAGGACTACCGGATCGACGCCTTGGATATGAAATCGAAGCTGCTGGCAAAGTGCTCTTCGACGGCAAAGACTCCGCAGCAGAGGAAAGCCGTCGCAGAGACGGGCACCGCCCTGGCAAACCAGGCGCTTGCCGAAGACCGCTTCGAGGTGGCCGCCGCCGCCTGTGACGCGCTGCTTGCCGCCGCCCGAAGAGCGAGAGACGCCGAGCTGGTCAAACAAGTGGCTGCGCTGAAGATGAAGGTTGCCGAGGTGGCCAAGGCCGCCGCGGAAGCCAGGCAAGCCCTGGCGGCCCTTCAGACAAATCCGAACGACCCGGCCGCGAACCTCGTTGCCGGGAAATACTACTGCCTGACAAAAGGAAGTTGGAACAAAGGGCTGCAAATGCTCGCCCTGGCAACGGATTCCGACCTGAAGGCGCTGGCGGCCAGGGAGCTTGCCGGCCCGGCCGCGCCGAACGATCAAGTTGCCTTGGGCGACGGATGGTGGGCGCTGGCAGAAAAGGAAAGCGGTGTCGAAAAGGAGCAACTTCACACACACGCTGCCCGTTGGTACGAACAGGCCCTGCCCGGGCTGACCGGATTGACGAAAACGAGAATCGAGAAGCGGCTTCAGTCCCTCAAACCACCGGACGAAAAACCCGCCACGGTCGACCTCCTGAAATCGGCCGATCCCAAGACTCACACCGCCGCCGGCCAGTGGCAAATCATCGACGGCGAACTCCAGGGCATCTCCGACCGGAGATTCTCCCGCGGCGCCGGCATCGTCCTGCCGTGCGATAGCGACGGGGACTACCGGTTGCAGTTCGAGTTTACCAGGACCCGGGGCAGCAACCGGATCGCCGCCATCCTCCCGGTCGGCTCGACACAGTGCATGCTCGCCCTCAGCGGCAACGGCGACTACAGCGGCGTTGAACTGATCGACGGCGAACAGTTCAAAACGAACGCCAGCCGCGTTGCGGACCGTATCGTCAACGGTCAACGATACCGTCTCGACATCCGCGTTCTCAAGCAAGGGGAGGACGTGCTCATCCAGGCGGATCTCGACGGAAAATCCCACGTCCGTTGGTCCGGTCCGCTCTCGCAGCTCTCGCCGAGCACTTATTGCAAGTTGCCCGAACGCAAGATGCTGGGCGTCGGAGTCGGGCCGCCGGGTCCTACACACGTCACGTTCCATGAAATCAAGTTCATGAAACTGACCGGCCAGTCGGTTCCCCCCGGCAAGACTCCCCGCACGCCAAAACGCATGGACCTGACAGAACTCCTGACCTCAACCAAGTGGGTTCGCCAGGGGCAAATCGAGACGGGCGAAAAGACCGACTTCCTGTTCGTCTTCAACCCCGGCGGCGTCTGCATCGGCGGTCCCCACGGAAAAACCAGTCGCTCGAGCGGGCACACCAAATGGAAACTGCAAGGAAACGTCCTGTTTTTTGCCACAGACAAGGGCGGCAGCATTTCTTGGCTCCAGTTCGACCCAAGGCGCAAGGTCTGGACGGGCGCCGGCAAGGGCTGGCAATACATCATGTATCCCGCCGGCAATCGGTAGCGCGCCCGGGGTCTGTCCCGATTTTCCGTCTTCGGAAAATGGGACTGACCCAATACTGTTCGGCCCGACATTTGCTGGTGGGATTACTTGACGATGCCAAACGGAAACGAAATTATCGTCGCGTGGCCACACGCTACGAGAAGACCGACGCTAACTACTTCAGCTTTCTCTGCCTGGCCTCGCTGCTGACATCTGTCATGTGAATATCAACACGACCTAGTCAGAATCGCTCGCCGTCGACCAGACCGCCCTGGCGGCCGACGCCGTCCTCGACTTCCATGCGTGGCACCGAAGTCGGCTATGCCGTCTTGCAACGCTCGACGAACGCCCGGTAGTCGTCCGGGGTGTCGATGCCGATCGTCGGCTCGTCGACCACGCCCACGGTGATGGCGTGGCCGGCCTCCAGCACCCGCAGTTGCTCGAGCTTTTCGAGGTCCTCCAGGTCCGACGGCCCCATGCCGGCCAACTTCAACAAGAACTCGCGGCGATAGGCGTACAGCCCGATGTGCTGATAGAAATGGGGCGGCTCGGCCGTCAGGAGCGAATCGTCCCACGTTCGTGCGTGGGGTATCGGGCTGCGGCTGAAATAGAGCGCCCGGCCGCGGCGGTCGAAGACGACCTTCACGCAGGCCGGGTCTTCCAACCGGCGGCGGCTGCGGATCGGGGTGGCCAGGGTGGACATGACCGCCTCGAGGTCCCCCTCCAGCAGTCCGACGGCCAAGTCGATCGCCCCGCCCGAAAGCTCCGGCTCGTCCCCCTGGACGTTGACGATGATATCGGCGTCGTCCATGCCTCGGGCGACCTCGGCGACGCGATCGGTGCCGCTGGCGGCGCCGGGGTCGGTCATTCGGGCGTCGCCGCCGAAGGACCGGACCTCGTCGAGTATCTCCCGGTGGTCGGTGGCCACGCAAACGCCCAACGGGCAGCGGGCCTGCAAGGCCGCCTCGTAGGTGTGCCGGATCAGCGATTTGCCGGTTTCCCGCAGCAGGAGCTTGCGTGGCAGCCGCGTGGAGGCCAGCCGGGCGGGGATCACAATCCGGCTGGTCGTGTGAACTCGCAGTTTCGGGGCTGCATGAGCCATGGACAGGTCCTCCGTGACCGTGGCAAGGGGGGGGTATTTGTAGCCGATTTCGGCAAATGGGTCCAGGGCGATTGCACGCCTGGGGTGGGCTGCAGACGGCTGAGGGTTCAGGGTTCAGGACGCGGATTCGCTTATAGAGCCAGATTTCGATTGGGATTATGAATCCATGAACCTCCGGTGGCCCATAACTTTTCTAACAACTCTGCAGTAGTGTGCTTCATGGCATAATCCTGTTCCTGTTTTGTTATCGGTACCAGCCAAAACAGGTTAATCTTGTCGCCACGATAGCTCGGCATTTTCAGAGAGGGAACATTAGGTGGAGAAGCCGTCAGCGCGACTGCAGCATACTTCGTGCCATTCGCTCCATCTGGAATCATGGTGCAGCTCACCGTATGGCCCTCTCCCAGCCAAGTAAGGTCTTCCCATGGAATATTACTGAAAGAGCTTATCATGCTGGCAACCCGCTTCACTTGGTCATCGGAAAAACTGTTCGGCAACGCAATAGCGAGTTCCATGCGCCGAATCTCCGGTTCCTCTGCTTTCGGCATGGGACGAATGCAAATACCTAGCGATGCGAGAACAACGCAATTCTCCAGAGGAATCCTGACCACGGCTTTCGGCGGCCATTCCCCTCCGTCAATAGCGTAATAGTTGGAATGCTTGCCAAGAGATTCGTATAACTCCATAAACTCATCCTGCAACTCAGGCCATGGGAGCGGCTCACCTTCCCACGATTTCCAAAACTCCTCTGCCTTCTTCACTCTTTCAAACATGGCATTTTCAGCAGGCGTTCCCAGCGCCCAGGCAAGAGGGCTTTCCCCATTGCAATCTCGGGCATACCCATGGAACCCTTTCGTTCCTGACCATCCCGGAATAACCCCAAGAAGTTCGTCCGAGTCCAAAACAGCAACAGCGTCTCCTTCTTCAAACCAAACGATGCGGAGTGAATTTGAATTCAGGGGCGGTGCTCCTGACGGATGAAGAGAGTACTGTTCGGGAAGAAGCGGCGGAATCCCTTCTTGCATCTTCTCAAATTCAAGAGTTTTGGGAGCTTTGACCAGATTCCTCAGCCAACACGAGCGCACCACGTAGTCCACGTCTTCCATATGTCGAAGATAGAAGTAGGCAACTCTCGCGTCTTGTTCGACAAATGCTTCAAGGTTCCCATTCGGCGATATATCACTAATCAAAAGGACTGCGCCATCCATAATCGCTTCCTCGCTATTCTTGCTTCCGCATCCTGTGCAACAACACATAAATGCTGCCGCAAGAACCAATATCTGTGTTTTCATATTGCTTCGTCTTGATAGCTCGACATGCCGTCACGTCCGATGCAAATCAATACACTTTCCGTGACATTATACTAACCTTGTAGAGAACGGACTGCAAATCCGACTTCACCCTTGGTCTGGTGGCTGCTTCAGAAGACATTTCGGCCTCCACCGGACGGATTGACAATCCGTCCTACATGGGTCTAGCCCTTTCCGAAGATTCCGGTGGCGTACCAAATGCCGTTGGGGCCGCGCTTTATGTCGTAGCCGTAGACCCGGTGGAAGGCGCGGACCGCGCTCCAATGTCCCTCGGAAAGTCGCCAGCATCGAACGCACTCGACGGCCGCTTCGACGAGATTCTCGCCCGGCCAGCTCTCGGCGCACACCTCGCACGCCACCAGGCCGCGCGGCAACCGGGTATTGATCCGGCGAAACCGGCGGTCCCAATGATGGTGTCCTTGGCGCCGGATTCTCGCCTGGTAGCGGGAGTGTTTCTCCGCTTCGCCGGCCAGCCGGGAATCGACCCGCCCGTCGGTGCTCGACGGTTTGTCGGGATGGATCCGCACGGCGTAGATCAGCGTCCGCTGCGTAAGAGTGCCGGGCGGCAAGGTGAGGATCGTCACCATCCGCTCGGGCGTGTACCACAGCTTCTTTGTAATCGGAAACGTGCTGACGACGTGGCCGTAATGATCGGCGCCGGCGTTGGCGAAATCGGCGATGGCGATACCCGGCTTGCCCAGCATCTCCTTGAAGGACCGGTGTTCGAGCAGGACAACGTCTTCTCCGTCGATCTTGATCGCGGCATCGAGCGGGATCCGCACGCAGACGTATTCTCGGAGCTTGTCACACACGTCCGGGTCATCGAGCGTTTCGGCCTTGAACCGGCGGCACGGTTCGTCGTTGCCGGGATCGCAGAAGTAGATCAACAGCATCCTGCCTTGCTTTTCGGCAACATCCATGGCCTTGGCGTAGCTGCTGTGCCATGGGATCTCGGGCGGCGAATCCCGGTCGTCGGTGGCCTTCGCCGGCTTGGCTTTGTCCGTCGCTTTCTCAGCAGCCGAACCCGCCCTCAACAGCGCGGGTTGGGCCGAGAGAAAGGTAAATGCCAACAGCAATGAGGCAAGGCGGCGCATCGCCAGTCCTCCAGCGGATCAAGGGTGTCTTTTCACGGTTGCACTCGCGGTTGTTGGTCGCGCCCTGCGTCACCAGAAGCCGTTGCCAGCGTGTCTCTCGGCGCGACCAACGGTCGCGGCTTTATATCGTGTGACATCCGCACTTGCCTAAGTTGTTGTTGAGCGTTCCCATAGGGCTGCGATGTCGCTGGGGAGGGGTCTGCGGCGATGGTGGTAACCTAAAATTGAGGTAGAGACACCGTTGGGGCACCCCCCTTATACGGGGGAGCGCAAAGAATCGAGTGTGAAAGAGGTACGTGTGGAACGTCTCCCGTTTGCAATCCGGCGGGTGGTGTTGTTAGGATTGGTTATACGTGGTAAGTTACTTAGGATCAACCGGTTGGGTCAAGTTTGCGGCCAACGAGGGCAATCAAGCAGGTTCACTAATCGGAGATGGCCAGCGTGGCCAGCCATGGAACGGCGACCTCCCCCTCGTCATAACTGGCGGCCCGCCCCCACATGAAGGAATCATGGGATGAAACTCAAGGCTGTTTGTGTTGTGTGTCTCCTTGTCGCGCCAAGTCTTTTGGTATTGTCCGGTTGGGCCCGCGCGGAAACGCCTTCGGAGAAATTCCCGGCCGTCGGCGAGCTTCCGACGGCGTGCCGTGCCGCGAAGGCCGATTTTCGCCCCTTGACGAAGAAAGACGTTGCCGAGGCAAAGAGAGAGCTGATCCAGGCACTCGGCCGGCTCGACCGGCGGCTGAAGACCGCGGGCCCCGGCGGCGAGGCGTGGCGAAAGTACCTCCTTTGGGACAAGCTCCAGGCCGAGGTGAGAAAGGAAAAGCCCGATCCCCAAGTCCTGCTGGACCTCTACAAGCGATACGCAGCCGACCACGAGGGCCTCGAACTGGTCTGGTTTCTCGACGTCCGCGATGCCATCTGGCGATACCGCTTCTTTACCACCATGAGCGGGAACCCGCAATTCAAACAGGGCTTTGAAGCCATCCTCGATGGTCTGGCGGACAGTCTCGAGAAATACGCCAAGGACCCCACGCCCGAAAATGCCTTGGCCGTGGGCGAAGCATTGGGGCCGCTGGAAGATGCCAAGCAAGTTCCCGACCTGGTCAAAGCGATTCGGCGCCACCTGGTCAAACCCAACCTCCTGTTGCAGGCCTCCTCCAACGTCGTATCCACAGCGCTGGACGAAGAAGTGGACGAGCCCCTGTCGATTTCCGACGTTATCCTCGGTGCGAGAATCTGCAGCACGGGGCAAACCGTCGGTCGTACCCGATCGGAACTGCGCCCTGACGACCGGTTTGGAGTTGTTGACATCGTATACCTTGGCACGACCAAGACCAAGAACGTTGCCTCGAAAGGTCCGGCGCGGATTCACAGCCGGGGTACCACGCGGATCGGAGCGTGCAAGCGGCTCTGGGTCAACCCGCTCGGGCTGCACGCCTTACCCACCGTCTCTAATGCAACCACGCAAACGAAGTTCACCTCTATACAAACGGTTCGCGGCGGCCGGGTGATGCACAATATCGTCCAGAGGAAGGCGTACCAGAAGAAGGGCAAGGCCCAGTACGTCGCCTCGCGCCACGCGGAGGTGCGTGCCAATCGCCAGATCGACCAGCGCGCGGAAGGGATGCTCGCCGAGGCAAACGACGCCTTTATGAACAAGTTCCGCCGACCGATGATCGAGCACCGTGTGTTCCCGCAGAAACTCGACTTCACCAGCACGCCATCCGCCCTGAAAGTGGTTGTGTTGGAGGCCGGCGCCTCCCAATTGGCCGCTCCCGACAGGCCGCCGGAACTTGTCGCAGACCACGACTTGGGGCTGCGGATACACGAATCGATGATCAACAACCTCGCGGCAAGCGTGCTGGCGGGCAGGACGCTCCGCGAGGAAAAGCTCAATGCCACCCTGATCGACCTGCTCGGCAAGTTGCCCGACCGACTGAAAAAGGACGAGGACCAGGAGCCTTGGGCGATCACATTTGCGCAACGCGAGCCGATCTCGGTCGCCTTCGCCAACGACGGGCTGACGGTCACGATTCGCGGCCGCCGGTACTACAAGGCCGAGGAGTCGTACCCCGGCATGAACGTGACCACCTCGTACAAGCTGGTGAAGACGGAGCAGGGATTCAAAGCGGTCCGGCAGGGCGAGCTGGAGATCTTTCCACCGGACTTCAAGCCGGGCAGTGATCAGCTTTCCGCACGGCAAACCGTCATCCGCACGCTGCTGACTCGCCGCTTCGGCAAGATCTTCGAGCCGGAGATAGCCCTGGAGGGTTTCACGCCGAAAGGAAGGTTGGAGGAACTGGGCAAGATACAGCCGGTCCAATTGATCGGCAAAAAAGGCTGGCTGACGACCGCTTGGCGCCAGGCGGTAGTCAAGTAGTCCTAGGCTTGTCTCAAAACGTGTCCGAATGGGGTGTACGACGGGCTTCCAAGCCCGTTGGTTCCATCAAAACGTTACTTCTCGACGGGCTTGGAAGCCCGTCGTACGGGTTTTGAGGGAGAGCCTAGCCAAAACAGTTTCTTCCTCCACATCTCAACGCCAAAAGCCCCAGGACTGGGGAAGCGGCGTGCTATTTCCATGTTTGCGTAATATACGCAAGCCAAGATATCTTTTCCGATCATGTGAAATCGTCAAAGTTTGTCGATTGGGTTGCCGATATCAAGTTTGTCGATTTCTCCGTTTGGAGCCCGCACCCAGTGCGCGGCACTCCCATGGGGGGTCGGCCAGGGGGGTTTTAGGCCAAGTTTCCCACAGCGGGCGCCCTGCTCATCAGGCCTGAGACCATCGGGTGCGGCAGTGACCCGCGAAAGCAAACCGTAACAGGACTGCAACCCATGACCTGGCGATCCCCAATCCTTGGTATCGTGGCTACCTGGACCCTGGTTCTGGCGGGATGTATCCCACAGCAACCCGTCTACTTCCACGAAGACGGCGACCTCTCTCACTACCTTGGCAAGGCGACCGAGATCGACTATCCCGACGCGGAGGAGCAGAGCCTTGACGAAGTGGAAGGGGCCATCCGGCCGTTTTCGCTCGAGGAGAAGACACCGAGAAAGATGTGGGATTTGACCCTCGAGGACGCGGTACACTTCACTTTGGCAAACAACAAGGTGAAGAGGAACGTTCCGGGCGGGGTAATAGGCCTGCCGGGTCAAAGGGGATTGAACAGGCCGGGAAGCCTTTCGATGGGGTCTGAGACCGTCGCCCAATCATCCGACATCGCTCCCTCCGTCTATGACCCTGCCATTCGGGAAACCGATCCTTACTACGGCGTCGAGGCGGCACTGTCGGCCTTCGACACGCAGTTCACCACCAACGTCTTCTGGGAGAAGAATCACCAGCCGCAGAACCGGCCGGCAAACCCGTTCTTTCCAGCCGAACTCCACCAGGATATCGGCACGTTCCAAGCGAGGCTCGCGAAGACGACGGCCGCGGGCGGCACCTTCTCCGTCACGCACAACGTTGCCTATGAGGCCAACAACATCCAAATGCGGAATTATCCCTCCGACTGGAACGTCAACCTCGAGACGGAGTTCCGCCAACCGCTGCTCCGCGGCTACGGCGTGCAGTTCAACCGGATCGCCGGCCTGAATACGGTTCCGGGCATATACCGCGGCGTCATGATCGCGCGAATCAACACCGACATCGAGCTGGCCGATTTCGAGGCGGCCGTGCGGAATCTGGTTCTGGACGTGGAAAAATCCTACTGGCTGCTCTACTACGCCTACCGGCGGCTCGACGCGATGATCGCGGGGCGGGACAGCGCGCTGCAAACCTGGCGAGAGACCTACGTGAAGTGGCAGGTCGGCACCGCATCCACCTACGAGGAAGCCCGGGCACGAACCCAATATTTCCTGTTCCGCAGCCAGGTGGAGGGGACCCTCTCCGAATTGTACGCTGCGGAATCGCAGTTACGCTACATAATGGGGCTCGCAACGACCGACGGCCGGCTGATTCGCCCGAAGGACGAGCCGACCGTAGCCAAGGTGACCTTCGACTGGCGGGAAACGCTCTCCGAGGCCCTGGTCCGAGACGTTGAGCTTCGCAGGCAGAAGTGGCGAGTCAAGCAACGGGAACTGGAATTGATCGCCGCCAAGAACTTCCTGCTTCCTCAAGTCGATGCGGTCGGGCGATACCGCTGGCTGGGTTTGGGCGACCAACTGGTGGATTCGCAGGGCGGAACGGGGAACTTTCTCGTCCCCGGATCAAACGCCTATCAGAACATGACAACCGGCAATTTCCAGGAGTGGCAGCTCGGCTTCGAAGTAAACATACCGATCGGGTTCCGGAAGGAGCACAGCGGCGTCCGCAACGCCCAGTTGCGGCTCGCAAAGGATCGCGCAATTCTCCAGGAAGCGGAACTGGAAATTTCACACCAACTGGCAAACCGAATCCGGAACCTGGAGGGCCTCTACGTCGTCTCCCAGACGAATTTCAATCGCCGGATAGCGGCCGAGGCCGAGGTCAAGGCGGCGATCACCCTCAAAGAGCACGAACACGCCGACTGGACCCTCGACGACGTGCTGGACGCCCAGCGGCGCCTGGCAGAGGCCGAGGTGGAGTACTACAGCACGCTGGTCGATTACAATACGATGATTGCCGAAGTACACTACCGCAAGGGGTCGCTGTTGGAGTACAACGGGATTTACCTGGCCGAAGGGCCCTGGCCCGGCAAGGCCTACTTCGACGCGCACGGCCGCGCCCGGGCACGGGACGCCGGCTACTACATCGACTACGGCTTCACCCGGCCGAAGGTCATCAGCCGCGGGCCGTACGACCAGCACGCGGGACAGCAGCCGACCGATCCGGTGTTTGACGGTGAAATCGAGTTGCTGGGTCCGGACAATATGGGGATCGAGGAGATCCCGACCCCCGCGCCGGAACCGCCCGGTGACGAGCCGAACGGCCCGCAGGCTTCCACCGGGAACGGCACAGGAGCAGGGGGGTTGGCAAAACGGCCGCCAACGGGGAAACTAGAGCCCGATCAAGGGTGGTCGGTCAAGCAGGCGAGCTTTGAACAAGCGGCCACGCCCTCGGGCGCCACTCGAAACAACCAATCAGGCACCGGGAATGAATCTGTCGCGAATCCATCGGTTGCTGAAACTCATCGGCCTGCTTCAGGCTGGAAGGGGATACAACGCTGAGGCGCTGGCGCAGGAATGCGGCGTCAGCCGGCGGACCGTCTTTCGCGACTTGGAGACTCTACGCCAGTCGGGCCTGCCGCTGACGTACGACGAGGATCATCAGCGATATCACATTCCGGGTTCCTGCTACCTCCCGCCGACGAATTTCACGCCGGAAGAGGCCCTGGCCCTGATCGTCTTGTGCCACGAGTTGGGCGACCGATCGGGGCTCCCGTTTTTCGGTCCCGCCCGCAGCGCCGCGGTGAAGCTCGAGAGCACCTTGCCGGGGCGGCTCCGCGAGCAGTTGCGCAACGTGGCCGGCGCGATCGAGATTCACGCTCCCCCCGGCAATCCGCTGGCCGGGCAAGACCCCGTCTACGAGCAGTTGCTTGAAGCGATTTCGAAGCACCGCTGCGTTCGGATCCGCTACGGCAGCCTGACCGAATGGAAGGAGATCGGCACGCGGCTGAGCCCCTACCGCCTGCTGTTCAGCCGCCGGAGCTGGTACGTCATCGGGCGGTCGTCGCTGCACCGCGCGACCAGGACATTCAACATCGGCCGGATTGTCAAGGCTGAAATCCTCGAAGACACGTATGAGGTTCCCCGCGGCTTCTCGTTGGATCGCTACCTTCGCAACGCCTGGCACCTCATCCCGGAAAAAGGCCGCGACCGGGACGTGGTGATCCGCTTCAGCAAGATGGTCGCGCAGAACGTCGCCGAGGTCCGCTGGCACAAGACGCAGCAGGCAACGTTCAACGAGGACGGCACGCTGGAGTTTCGGGCGACGGTCTCCGGGCTGTGGGAGATTACCTGGTGGATTCTCGGGTACGGCGACCAGGCCGAGGTGCTTAAACCGCCGGAACTGCGGAAGATGGTTGCCGACCGCGCAAGGCAGATGGCAGCGATGTATGAGAGGGGTTAGCGGCTGGTACCGTATGACAATTGAGACTGTGGGTGCCATGCCCACGCTTGCCGTGGGCATGTTCTGCGACGTCCACGAACATGCCCACGGCGAGCGTGGGCATGGCACCCGGCACCCGGCACCCGTTCCTACTCACTTCCCCAAGACTTGCATCCCGGGAACCACTGCGATATGGTAAGGGCGTGTTCCAAACCCGATTCTCTAACCCGGAGGTTCCCACTATGAACGAACATCTTTCCCTTTGGTTGCGAACACTGGTCGTGATGGCTGTGGTTTCGCTGTTTGTGAGCTTGTGCCCGACGGCCGGCGCCGCCGATTGGGTCGAGCTTTTCAACGGCAAGGATCTCAGCGGCTGGAAAGTGAAAGGCAATCCTGCAAAGAATCACTGGACCGTCGGCAAAGCGGTCCTCGATCCCGCTAACCCGAAGAATCTGAAGGTCACACCCGGCGGAAACGACATGATCAACGCCGGGGCCCATGGCCTCGATTTCTATTGCGAAAAGAAATTCGGCGATGCGACCATCGAATTGGAAGTCATGGTCCCCAAGGGCTCGAACTCCGGCATCTACGTGATGGGTGAGTACGAAATTCAGATCCTCGACAGCTTCGGCAAGGAAAAGCTCGGCGGCGGCGACATGGGCGCGATCTACGGTGCCGCGCCCCCGAAGATCAACGCCTCGAAGGCGCCGGGTGAGTGGCAAAAATACGTCATCGAGTACCAGGCCCCGAAGTTCGACGCCGACGGCAAGAAAACGGCCAATGCCAAAATGGTCAAGGTCACGCTCAACGACCAGGTGCTCCACGAGAACGTCGAGCTGAAAGGCCCGACCGGCGGCGCACTGACCGGCAAGGAAGCCCCCACCAGCCCGCTCATGTTCCAGGGCAACCACGGCCAGGTCGCGTACCGGAACATCCGGATCAAGCCGAAGTAGTCAGTGGTGGGTGGTGAGTGGTGGGTAGTGGCTGGAAATAAAGCCGCGACCGGTGGTCGCGCCCACAGCTACCTCACTCACCGAATTCGCGCAATTCATCACTCACCAGTCACCGTTTATCATCGAATGGATTCTGGTATAATGTATTTCTGGGTGAGAAGAACCCGCAAGAGAGGAAACGAACCAGTGGAGGAGCAGCGATTATGACCCAGCTTCTGGAAAAGGCGCTTAACGAAATCTACAAACTCTCACCCGAGCAGCAGAATGCTATTGCGGCCGTGATCCTCGAAGAACTGGCGGATGAGCAGCAATGGGATGCGGCTTTTGCGGCGTCGAAAAACGACTTGGAAAAACTCGCCCGGAAAGTCCGGCAGGATATCGAGGCGGGTCGAGTCAAGAAAATGGGATTTGGCGAGCTATGAACTCGTACCTGGTCAAACTGTAAACGCCACCACGGGGCTCGTCCCCGTGGAGCGGTGATTGACCACTAAACGAAAGGCGAATTCCCCCGCATTTCTCCCCTTGCGGCCCCTGGTATTGACGTATGTTTTTCTCCATCGACGGCGGCGACGGCACCGGAAAATCGACCCAGAGTGCCCTGTTTTGCGACTGGCTTCGCGAGACGGGGACACGATATGGTGACTTGCCGCGATCCGGGGAGTACCCTTTGGACGCCACGACACAGAGGTGCCCCCCTATGTTAGCTAAATTCTGTCACGCCCGCTTTCAACACCGGCTTCCAGCCACCGTAGTTCTTCGTGCTCAGGAGCACAATAATGAACGATTTCTTTGTATTCGAGGGACTTGACGGTTGTGGGAAGTCGACCCAGATTAAGATGCTCTCTGACCACTTGGAGAGTCGCGGCCTCGCTTGCCGTTGCTTGCACTTCCCCCGTACTACGGGGTTCTTTGGGCAAATGATTGCCCGATTCCTTCGGGGCGAGTTTGGCAATGCCTCAGAGGTTCCTGTGGACTTCGTGGCTTTGCTGTACGCTGGTGACAGGGCTGATGCGACGGACGACATTCGGAAGTGGCGCCGGCAGAGCACCTGCGTGATAGCAGACAGGTACGTGTATTCGAACATGGCATTTCAGGCGGCGAAGGTTGATAACGAGCAAGAGAAAAGGCATTTACGAAATTGGATCGAGAATCTTGAATTCGAGCACAATGGAATCGAACGTCCTGACTTGTCCATATACCTGCACGTTCCCTTCGAGTTTATCCGGGGGCAATTGAGCCGAGAGCGGGACGGCCCGGAAAGGAAATACCTCAACGGAAAAGAGGATATTCACGAATCAAGTCTGACTTTGCAGAGACGTGTCGAGGCCGAATACCTCTCCTTGTGCAGTAAGCGGGAAGATATGGTTCTCGTCAATTGCGCCAGGGACGGACAGATGCTATCTGCCGACGAAATTCACGAGCAAGTGCTCGACGTGGTACCGTTATGAACCGCTCGATTAACCGAGGAAAACGCAAAGCCATTCTGTGTTTTCCAGCTATGACTTGTCGGCAGAGTCAGATTCCGACAGGACTTTACAAGATCGCCTCGTGGTGCGCGCCAAAATACGATGTAGCCATTTTGGATGAGAGGCTGAACAAGGACGATACCTTTCGCAACCTTGAGGCAATGCTCACAACTGACCCGAGACCTCTCTGCCTGGGCCTCTCCGTGATCACTGGCGAGCAGGTCTCCTCAGCAGCACGCATTTCTAAGCGGTTTCACGGTCACGTGCCAATTGTGTGGGGAGGGCCGCACTGCACCCTGTTTCCCGAGACAACATTAGACAGCGACTTCGTGGACTACGTAGTTGTAGGAGAGGGTGAACAAGCATTTCTTGCCCTTCTCGAATACTTGGGCGGTGAGAGAACTGAGGCAAGCGGATTCGCAAGTAAAGACAACAGAGACTTGCGGTACCAAGTGTTCTCCGCGTTTGCAAACGTCACGGTGTAATGGTTCACCGTGAACTGGAATCTCGGCGGGTCAGAATAAGCAACAATTGAGTGTGGTGGTTTGGTTGGTTGTTTCGGGACATTGTAGTTGTTTATGGCTGCGGTACCAGGGGCT
>Ga0180432_10000150_pt1 | contig 108319 bp, 85 predicted proteins | sample SS_ome_10_FD_132414 | JGI IMG/M metagenome (GOLD analysis project Ga0180432, IMG submission 132414) | Hypersaline lake sediment archaeal communities from the Salton Sea, California, USA - SS_1_MS_2 metaG | ecosystem: Environmental > Aquatic > Non-marine Saline and Alkaline > Hypersaline >... | reverse complement strand
TGTCTCTCAGACCGTAATCGGGAACAAAATGATCGACCGCCTCGTTTACTCTGACCCGGATACGAGTGAAAAAGCCGCGCATCTATCTGAGATTCCCTTCTACAAAAAGCAGATGAGACATCTCATAGGCACGAACCCTAAGATCGATCCCCAGAGCATCGATGATTACCTGGCTGTTGGGGGTTATTCCGCTTTGGCAAAATCCCTTCTAGATATGAGCTCCGGGGGAGTCCTGGAAGAGGTGAAAAAAGCCCACCTGCGCGGACGGGGCGGGGGCGGATTCCCAGCCGGCTGGAAGTGGGAGACCGCCCGTAAAGCTCCCGGGAAAGAAAAATACGTTATCGTCAACGCCCATGAAGGCGAGCTAGGCGCTTTTATGGACAGAGCCGTTTTTACGGGAAATCCGCACAGCGTTCTGGAAGGCTTGATCATCGGCGGCTATGCTGTCGGTTCGAATCAGGGTTTTATCTACACCCGGCATGACGCTCCACAATTGAAAAACAATATCGATCTGGCCGTTGCCAAGGCGGAGGAATACGGGTTTTTGGGTGAAAATATCCTTGGCTCCGGCTTCGACTTTCATGTTGAAGTACATCTGGATATAGGAATATTCGTCTCCGGCGAATCATCCGCACTCATGAAGTCGATCGAAGGAAATCCGCCGGAACCAAGGCCCAAATACATTCGCACGTCGGTCAGCGGTATATGGGAAAAGCCGAGTGCCCTGAACAATGTCGAAACCTGGGCTAACGTGCCTCTCATAATCAACAAGGGCTCCGAATGGTATAACTCGACAGGGACAGAATCGAGCAAGGGAACCAAGCTTGTCTCTCTATCCGGCAATATCGTGAATACCGGAGTCGCCGAAGTGCCTTTTGGAACCACTATCCGGGAGATTGTCTACGATATAGGAGGCGGTATTCCCAAAGGAAAGAAGCTCAAAGCGGTTCACTTCGGCGGTCCTATGGGAGGTTCCATTCCCGAAAGCCTCATCGACACTCCTTTGGATTTCGATGAACTGGCCAAATTAGGAGCCCCGATCGGCGCCGGCAGCATGTTGATCTTGGATGAAGATTCCAGTATGGTCGATGTCACCAGGTTTTTCCTCAATTTTCTCTCGAATGAATCCTGCGGCAAATGCGTCCCCTGCCGGGAAGGGATCCGCCAGATGCTCAAGATTCTGACTCGTATGTGTGAAGGACGAGGCCGAGAGGGGGACATCGCACTTTTGGAGGATATAGCCGAGGTCACAGGAGCGGCGTCTTTGTGTGCCTTAGGAAAAACGGCGGCCGACCCGCTCAAAAGCACGCTGCATTATTTCAGAGATGAGTACGAAGCAACAATTTCCAAGACGCAAGGCCAGGCAGAGATGCGAGAATAATAATGGCAAATAGCACAAAGAAAACTGAAATCATCGTCCAGATAGATGGAACAGAAGTGAAAGCCAAGGAAGGGATGACTGTCCTTCAGGCCGCTCAAAGTGCGGGTATACGTATTCCCACGCTCTGTTACCACGAAAAATTGGAGCCCTTCGGAGTATGCCGGATTTGCACTGTGGAAGTGGAGGTCCGCGGCTGGACAAAACACGTTGCGGCCTGCCTCTATCCGGTAGAAAAGGAATTGATCGTCAGAACAAGGTCTGAGAAAATTGATAAAATCCGCAAAATGATCTTGGAGTTTCTTCTGGCCCATGCCCCGTGTTCTCCCCAACTCCAGGAGTTAGCTGAAGAATATGGTGCGGATAAAGACCGTTTTGACAAAGAAGCATCGTTTTGCATCCTTTGCGGCCTGTGTGTCAGATACTGTGCTGAAGTTAAAAAGAAAAACGCTGTGGGATATGTTGACAATGGACCACGGCGGGAGATACGGTTTATTCCGGAAATTGCTTTGACAGAGTGCGTTAACTGCAAGGAGTGCTTTGAGCTCTGCCCGACCTCCTACCTCCAGGCTGCTTTCGTTCTCACCGAATCTCTTGTGTCATCGAGTGATTCTTTTCAACTGCGCTAATGAAATAGCCTGACAAACAGCGAAGGTTACCAACTCAGATGAGGACCGACAGGTGGTCATTCATCACAAAAATGGCATCCGGAGTTTTAAATGGAAGACTCTTAACCAGAACAGATCTTGACACGATACTTGCTTCCTTTGAGACAGTTGTTGATAAGGATCTGACAATCTGTTTAAATTTACCGCAGTAAAGTCTAGCTTTGTATCAGTTTCCTGGTCGTGCCGACAACCAGCTGTGTATCTCTGATGGCTTTTTCTGCATCCTCTTTTGTGTATTCTTCAGTGGGGATAAAATCAATATCTCCATAAAAAGCAAGTTCCCTTTCCTTCCTGAGTCTTTTAGAAATATCAGCGAGTTCGCTTAAATGTTTAGAAATATCCTCGGGAAATTTCTCTTCGTGCTCTAGCAGAAGGCCACCGACATCATGAATCTTCGGGGGTTCCACTCCAACAAAACGCAGCATACCTTTCAGAGAGAGCTCGACTATTTCTTGAGATTCTCTTATTACATCGGAAAAAGCACTTTTTTTATAAAGTAGGTCTAAAATATCCAGCCTATCCAATGCCTTTTTAAGATAACTCTCTGCTAGGCTTTTGGTATTCATAATTCGATGACCTCACCTGGTTGATAATCCGGTTTCAAAACCCAGTGCCAGATATTCCCTCTCCAAATCCTCTTTGCACCCAGTTCTTTCAATCGAGATCGAAGCTCTTCAAGTATTTTTGAGAAGAATGCGTTCTTGTCATGCAGAATACGGGCATCTTCCACCATATCGAGAAAAAGGGGGCTTCCCAACTCAGCCTCCTGGGGAGTCTTGAAAATTGCTGAGACGAACGTGTTGATTTTTTCTTTTTTGAGCGATTCCAAATAGGGTTCGATCCTATCTTCTACGCCCGAAAAGTGGGCGACTCTCTTCATTCTTCCTTTAGGGAGATTTTCAGCGATAATTAAGATATCGATGTCAGAATCATATCGAAAAGACCCTCTGGCGACCGAGCCAAAAACGACAAAAGAGACAAGTCGGTCTCCATAGAATGATTTGGTTTCCTCCAAAAGTGCATCCTGGAGTTCTTTGAATTTTTCTTTTAGCATTCGCAATGTATTCGGCCGAAACCGATTTTTTCTTGCAATTATTTTATCAGGAGAAGGGATTAAAGCCAATAAAGAAAATAATACGGCAGACGTCACAGGTTCTAATTTAGGAGGGGTTGGAGTTTTTGGAGTTGGTTGCGGCTTTCCTGGACTTCGGCTAAACCAGGGTCTGCATCCTTCCAGAACTCCAGGAATTTTCGGTAATTTTTGATGGCTTTTGCCGGCTGCCCCATTTTCTGATAAACCTGTCCCAGCATAAAGTAACTTCTCACATACACATCCCCATAGTTTAGCTTTCCGGTGTTTATGGCCACTGCTTTTTCAAATTCCTGGGCGGCTCTCTCCAAATCCCCTGCCAGATAATAGGCTTGTCCCAGGGAATGGGTATAGACCAGATGAAAAGTATTTGTGGCCCCTAAAAGAGCCCGTGCTTTCCGGATTTTTTCAATGGCTTTTTGGAGGTTTTTCTTTTCGAGCTCGATCATTCCTGTCACATAGTAATGGCGATGGACCAGTACTTTGGCAGGCGCTTGATCGATCATCTTTTTGAGTCTAGCCGCTGTTTCTTGCGCCTCGTCCATCAACTTCATCTCCAGATAGACTCGGCTCCGATCAAAGAGAATACTTCTTTGCGATGAGAGATATTCCTCTTCTTCAGCAATCTGCCAAGCTAAATCCAGCTCTTCAAGCGCTTTATTAAAACGGCCTGATTGCATTTCTCCATAGCTTAACCAGATGTGCCAGTTCATGGCCCAGGAAGACTGAGAGATCTTCTTTGCTAACTCAAGCCCTTGCCGAATACTCTTCCTATAGTTTCCAAACTGGCCTTTGATCAAATACAGACTATTCAAGCACACTAAACCCCACCCGTAGGCCTCGGATTCCTGTTTTTCGAGCAGCTTCCTGTACTCCTGTTCGGCTTTGTCCCACTCATCCATGTATAAATAAATATCTCCCTTGGTTCTCAGATTCTTCCAGTAGTCACCGCTCAATGAAAAAGCCTTGTCTGCGTGCACAAGGGCCTGCGCATAATCTCCCATGTTCCTGTATATAATAGCCGAATACCGGCGGATAGCCGCATTGTCTTTGATAGTCTCAATGTAATTTTCACAGACTTCAATAGCTTTGTCATACAATCCCAATGCCCTATATTGAGCCGCTTGATTTGTGTATATCACCACATCTTCGGTTCCGGCCTTTATCGCATTTCCGTAGTATTCAATGGCTTTTTCCCGTTCACCCAAACGGACATGCAAGACTCCCAGCATATTATTCCCGTTTATATCATCCGGATAAAGACTGACCAACTTTTTCAAAGCTTTAAGAGCTTGGTCATAGGTTTTTTCTGAATCGATGTAATAAGTCCCTTGAATGGCATATTTCTCTTTATCCGAGAGCCGGTCGCTCAAATCCATGGCTTTCTGAATACATTTTTTCTCTTCAGTGCCGTAACCGAGATTGCCGTAGCACCAGGACATGACATGATAGGCAGAGGCAAATTCCGGGTCGATGGCCACGGCTTTTTCCATGCTTCCGATGGCCTTCCTGTATTCTGCTCTCCGGTCATGTATAATTCCCTGGACAAAATGCCTGTAAGCCTCGGGAGAGCTGGTGGTGACCTGTCCGATTTCTTTATCGATATCGATGCCGATTTGTTCTGGGGTGAGGGCGAAATGGGATTTGATGCGCCTGGTCAGCTCATCCACCATGAAAAAAATGCTCTGCTCCCCTTTTCCGGAGATTGTCTCTGAGCCGACGTGCTCCAGAGTGTCGGCATTTTGAAGGATGACATTGACACGGAATTCGTCTCCGGCTCTGGCAAAAGCTCCCTGAAGGATATGGTTGACTCTGCCCCGGGCCGCCACCTGCCTTAGGATTTCCGACGAATACGTCTGGACTGAGGTCTGGTTGAGCCGGGATAAGATGTCGAAAATCTGCCCTTCGCTCAGAACACGGATATACTTGGATTGCGTAAGATCCGCGGTCAGGAGATTGGGCAGCATGGTCTGCCAGTGGTCCAGGCTCTCATCCCCGGTGTTGTTTTTGAAATACATCACCGCCACAGAGGGTTTATCTGATAACGGAGCAGGCGCAGTTTCTTTCTGGAAAATCTGATTCCAAAAAACTACGGCGGCAATCATAAGGACCAACCCGATTGCAGCAGGGAGAAGGAGTTTTTTCAAATTGAACCGCACCGTGAACTCACGGGATGTGATCGAAGTTTTGGCGGGAACGATTCTTTCCGCTGTGGGAAGGCCTTCATAAATGTTTCTCAGGTCACTCCGCAGCTCTCCGGCACTCTGGTACCGGTTTTCCTTTTCCTTTTCCAGACATTTGAGGATGATCTGGCTGAGATCATCGGATATCTCGGGGTTGAGTTTTTTGGGATGGGGCGGCGCTTCACTTTTGTGTTTAACCCCGATGGTGAAGGGCGTGTCTCCCTGAAAAGGAGTCTGTCCTGTCACCATCTCAAAGAGAATCACACCCAGAGAGTAAATATCTGAACGCTGATCAATCTCTTTTCCCTCCACCTGCTCAGGGCTCATATACTCGGGAGTTCCGATCATCACGCCCATGCCGGTCAAACCTTTTCCTTCCAAAGAACGGGCAATCCCGAAATCCATGATCCGTGCGTTTCCGTCCTGGTCGATCATGATGTTCTGGGGCTTCAAGTCGCGGTGCACCACTCCCAGTTTGTGCGCCTCGATCAATCCGTCACAGACCTGTGTGATGGCGCTGATCGCTTGAGCCGGACTGAAACTCCCCATCCTTTTGATCAGGCTTTTTAAATCGTCTCCCCTCACATACTCCATGGTGATGTAATAGCGATTCCCTTCCCGGCTGAGGTCGTACATCTGGCATACGTTTTTGTGCCGGATCTTGCGGGCGAATCGGAGCTCATTCCTAAAACGTTCTATGATCTCTTTGTCTTTGGCGATTTCCGGCCTGACGAGCTTGATGGCTATCTTTTCGTTGACTTCTGTATCTAATGCCTTATAGACCTTGCCCATTCCTCCTCTGCCCAGTTCTTCGATGATCTGGTACCGGGAAGCAAACACAGAGCCGGTGGTGAGTTCCTCTTTTAAGGCTTCAATCGTCTTAGTTGGAAGTGAATCCTGTTCAGAGGCTGTGAGTTTTGTGCCGCATTCCCCGCAGAACTTAGTGTTTTCAGGATTATCAGCCTGGCATTTGGGGCACTTCATGACCTCTCGCTCTGCCCTCCTATATGAGCAAGATTATCAAACAAAAATTGAAAAAGCAACGCCGATTTATCCGTGATCAATCGGGGATTTGTCTATCATTTGCTAGCCATTTTTAATCTATGACGAGAATTCCGTCATTAAGTAAAAGGAGAGAGATGAAAATTTTAGGAATCAACGGAAGCCACGGCGAGACGGAAACGCAAGCCCCTTGCTGGATCAGCCTTTGGAAGCGGTTTGGGATAACGAATGGGAAACGGAAAAATCATCTTGAATCATCTAGCACCGACATCTGGGACCTAAACGCTGCATCCACTTCATCATGCTTACCAGCTGCTCCTGATGGCAGTCATTCTTCTCCTGACATCAAAGCACAATAAGTAGGAAATTGTTCCTATTTTGTGAAATTGGAATTTGTTCCAATTGTCAGCATATAAATAAAGGAAAATAATATCTGTGTGATGACATCAAAGATATTCATAAAAAACCATCCGGTCACTTCCTTTTTCCTCCTGACCTTCGCTCTATCCTGGAGCATGTTCATCCTGGCCATGATATTGTTTCCTGAAAACGATCTCTACCGCGCTCCCCTCGTGTCAGTCGGAGCCTTCGCGCCTGCATTGATAAGTATTTTTCTGTCTGCGGTCAACAATCCGGGACGAAAGCTGGGGGGAAAAAAAGTGCGGGCTGTCGTATTTGTCTGCGCATGGATCATAGCCTGGGTCAATCTCGTTCTGTTTGCGTCTTTGGTCAGAGGCATGCCTTTCAATGTCCTCCTGTTTGCGGCGGGAGCGCTGATGGCGCTCCTTCCCGCTGTTGTCATCTCCAGTGCGTTCTCTCCAAATAAGGGGGTAAGAGAGCACCTTTCCTCACTGGTAAGACCTCAAAGCCATCCGGGCTGGTGCATGCTTGCGGTTTCCCTAATCCCCTTGCTCCTCTTTCTCGGGAGGATCATTACAACAACAATAGCCAGAGATATCCCTGAGCCGCAGTATTCCATTGATGGCGAAGGATTAGGGATGGTCATCTTATTGATAGGCCTCGTCTTTATCTCCAATCTCGTGAACAGCGGGGGAGTTGCCGAGGAGCCGGGATGGCGGGGATTCGCCCTCCGCCGGCTTCAAAGGAGACTGAGTCCCCTTACGTCCGGTCTCTTTTTGGGATTTATGTGGGGTCTCTGGCACATTCCTATAATGTTCGCTCAATTACAAGCTTTTGGACCTGTCATAGTTTTTTTTCAGGTCGTACAGATCGGGATTGTCTTCACCTGGTTTTACAACCGCACTCGGGGAAGCATTCTGACAGTGGCTTTGCTTCATGCGTCCTGGAATGCGGGCGTGGGCTTTATACCCCGCACCCATGCTTTTTATGCACTGATGGCCGGGGTTTTAATCCTGATGGTCTGTTGTGACCGCATGTGGGAAAAAAAGAAAGGAGAAAATCATGTCGTTTAAAATCAAGCTTTTTCCAATTTTTTTGGCTTTGATCGTGGGGGATTCGGTGTTAAATTCGGCGGAACGCGTTCATGCCGCCAAAAACACCAAACCTATTATCAAAGAAATCAAGGTCTCCACCGACGATGTTAATTTGTTCGTGCGAACAGCCGGAGATCTGTCTTCAGAAAATGTGCTCCTCGCCATTAATGGCGGACCGGGCCAATCAAGCCGCTACATGCGCGATCTCGAAAGGCTTGCAGGCGCCGTGTTTGCAATAGTGACCTATGACCAGCGCGGCACGGGTCAATCAACAGAACCTTCCAACAGAGGCTATGGATTGGATGCCTATACTGCAGACCTCGAGGCAGTCAGGAAAGCAGTGGGAGCTGAGAAAGTCCATCTCCTCGGCCATTCCTGGGGAGGAATCCTCGCCATGCAATATGCGGCTGCCTATCCCCATAACGTCCGCTCGATCATTCTGGTGGCAAGCGGTCCACCTACCCGAGAGGTGGTCGAGGCCGGTCAAACCTTGTTGAATGAACGGATTGCCGTGCTGCAGGATCAAGGTGTCATACCGAAAACCCGTCCTGAAAATGCAAAAAATTTGATAGAGTTCATCCTTCCAGCCTATTTCTCCGACCCCGGTTTCCCGGTCCCTGCTGAATTGAAAAACACGGATTTCAATGCGGCAACGTACCAGCAGACTATGGAGGCACTGGGAGACTGGGATCTCAGTGCGGATGCAGCTAAGCTCACTCAGCCAGTTCTGCTGCTGTGGGGTGAAGACGACCCGTTCGGCCTGTCCATGGCCGAGGCCACAAAAAAAGCGCTATCGAATGCGAAGGTTGAATTCGTGGTTCTCAAGGGATGCGGTCACTACTGGCATGAGTGTGCGAATATGTTCTTCACTCGTGTGCGTGACTTCCTGAAGCGCCCTTCAAGCCCTTCCGGACAAAAGTGAACTTCCTGGATACTGGACCAATCTTGCCTTTTCATAGCACGTGATTTTGACTGACAAACGAATCAATTCCTGTGTGCCATGCCGCGGATTATCGGCTCTCTCAACATAGGACACGAAACATCGCAGGAATCTCTTTTTTCTGCGCCAAATTATCCAACGCATTACCATTAGCTCTTTTTTAGCCAGCTTAGTAATCATTTCTATTTCCTTGATGGCACTGAAACCATAAGACTCTATAGATTGATCATGATGTGTGATGGCAAAAACCGTTTGAAGGCGCGAGGCGGGCATGGGTCCTTGACCGAAGGATTGAGGCTAATGGCAAGTCCTAATCCATTAAACCTTCCATCAAGGATTTGGACATGCCTCCACTGGCCTACTGCTCATTGCTATTAGTCAAGCTGTGTACTAAAATAACCCAATCATCTTTAGGCAAGAACGTGCAATCGGCGGCAAAATGAACAGGCCGAAAAAGGATTGTTGTTAAAATGGGGCATTTGAGTCTTGCCCTCATCATCCTGGCATTTGGGGTGGGCATGGCTGCATCCGCACACGCCATTTTGCTTTATAGCCGTTTCCCTATCCGCTATTTGAAGTTTCATGCAGAGCTTTTGATCCTTTTAAATATTGCCGTGTTTTTTGGTCTTTGTTTCAACTATATACAGATCAATCTGATGAACCATGCGTCCTTGAATCCTCGTAACGCTTTCTCATTCAGCTATTACTTTGTGCTATCGGTTTTGACGGCTTTCATTCTTTATGTTTTTATCGGGCTGGTTTTTACTCTTTTAGAAAAGAATTGGTCAAAAAAGTGGCGAATGCTTTTCTGGATATATTTTGCAGTACTGATCTTGGGTCAAATCGTCTATTTGCTCTTTAGTCCTGAGGCGGAGGGGATCTCCACCTATGCTGTTTTTTTAGCGGGAATTGCCCTCTCATTTTTTCTGGGAGGTTATATTTTGGTCTTCCTGCTCTTTTTTCAGTCAAAGACGTTTCAAACTCTTTCGCTGTTTTTGTTCCTGATCTTCAGCGCTTCACTGTGTTTGGATACATTTCAATTGTTCGAAGTGGTGAATCTGGAGGAATATCTCCTTTTCAAGTCGGCTCTTTTTTATGTGATCAATCTTGTGTCTCTCGTCCGGCTGAAGTCCTTTGTCAAGAGTGTTTTTCCTCAAGAGACAAGTCCGGTGGGCACGAGTGTTTTGATGGATCACCTGTTTGAAAAATATAAGCTAACGCAGCGCGAGCAGCAGGTCGCCCGGCTGATCTGCAGCGGGAAGAGCAGCCGGGATATTGAAAACGAGCTTTATCTTTCTCCCCACACCATAAAGGAATACATTTACCGAATCTATAAGAAAACCGGTGTGAAAAACCGCGTGCAATTGGTCAACCTCTTCCGCAACCAATGATCCTTTTTGCTTTTTTTAGTCTGGCTTATCTATTTTATTGAAAATAATCAAATTACTGAAAAAAAGAGGCATCATATCCCCTTTAAACTGACCATTTCACCCCTAAAAATATGCTTTTTAGCGATAGAATCTTGCATCAGTCAAAATCAGGAAATTTCATAAAAAGCAGAGGCAGTTCAACGGTCTTCTCTATGAAAGCGGTGAGATTTGTGGCCTGTGGAGCACGTCGGGAGATAAGGTTCATTCCAAAAATTGCATAGATAGAGTGCATTAACTGTAGGGAATTTTACCCCTGCTCTGCCCTATATCGTATCTCCAGGCAACCTGAAAGATCATCATTAACGTTGATTACAGACCAAGAAAAGAGGGATAGTTTCACTTCTTCAATCAAAATCGGCGTTGAAGATGGGCAGAACCTTCAAGCCCCTCGGATTGTCGCGGACAATGTTGATCAGCCCGACCTGGATTCCCCCATCGAGTTTCCAGGCATAGTTGACAATACCGATAGACAGACCGTTGAGCGTGCCGTTGACCCAATTGCAAGAACTGACGGCAAGCCCCGAAAGCCTGCCCCCTTTTTCGACCTTGATCAAGGCACCTCCCACGAAAACACCCTTGAGATTTTTACCCCCTACCCCAAGGCCGCCCACGATCAGTCCACGGATATCGGGAGCCCCTACGCCAAGACCGCTTATGGCTATCCCGGTGAAACGACCGCCACAACCTGCACCGAGCCCAGCCAAAGCGAGTCCTGTGAAATTCCGCCCAGCACCGGCACCGAGACCTCCGATGGCCAACCCTGTAAAATCAGCACCGGCACCCACGCCCAAACCGCCGATAACTAATCCGGATACGTTTTTGCCCGCCCCGACACCAAGACCCCCAATGCAAAATCCTTTTAGACTGCCTCCAGTGCCCACGCCCAAACCGCCGATAGACATACCTGTCAGATTTTTGCCTGCTCCGACACCGAAACCTCCGATGTTGATGCCGGTGATATTATCCCCAGAACCGACACCCAGACCTCCGACGTTCAAACCCGCCATGCTCTTTTTCGCGGAAACACCCAAGAGACCTACTTGTATGCCCTGGATATTCCCCCCTCCGGGAATGAGACCAAGAGAGACACCCCGAACGACGGCATCCTTATTGTCATTGCGCGGCTGCCAGAGCGTGAAATTTATTCCCGTAATACGCCGAACCTTGCTGTCCCGGAAGTTGAACCGGAGCCCCGTGAACTCCTTGGAATTGCCGATGCTCAATCCCCATTTCTTCGAGGGTATGTCCAGACTCTGCCCAAAAAGAACACATCCGGAGACAATTCCAAAGAATAGGGTAAAGCTAAAGAAAATTTTAATAGGATTCGTCCATCGATCGCTACTTTGCATGCACACCTCTTCGTTGCTGATTCCACAGAATTCTCGTGCTCATTATAAAAGACGAGAGTGGCGGCGAAAAAGTTTTATGAGTCGGAATATGGCCTGATATTTCAGTTTTTTTATCATGCATATTTGGTACAACAGGTAAACTTCAGAGAAACAAACTTTTTGTGAGCGGTAAATTGATTTAATTTTCATTTGGACATGAAAGGTCGAATTTATTTGACCTTGATTAAGCAAAATGAGCGAGGAAACAATTCGCGAAAGTGCTGGAATTGGATGACAGAAATTCGATAGCTTAAAAAATGCTCAAAGAATTGAAGCAAAATTTTTGAATGAATGAGAGATGACCTTGAATAGACTATCGAGATTTTCAGTAATACAGGTGGAGTTTTTTAAACAGAAAGGGAAATGGAGCCACAATGAAAAAATATTTTTGGATGTTTTTGGTCGTCCTGGCCGCACTGACCGTCTTCAGTCCTGCCGCTATCGAGACATATCCCGCCGCGACACCGGAAAGCCAGGATATGTCTTCCGAAGCCCTGAAAAAACTTTCTGCAGCCGTAGCCGGGTACTTGAGCGCGGACGAGATCGTTGGCGCAGAGCTGGTGGTGATAAAGAACCGGAGGACTGTTTGTCATGAGGTCTTCGGATGGAGCGATAAGGAGGATAGGATCCACATGGACAAAAACACCCGGTTCAACCTCCGCTCCATGACCAAAATGCTAACCGGGGCCGCGGCCCAGATCCTGATCGATGAGGGAAAGCTAAAGCTGACGGACAAAGTCGCTGATTATGTCCCCGGCTTCAAGAACGACAAATCCGAAACCATCACCATACAGCAACTGCTGACTCACCGCAGCGGGCTGCCGCTATCCATCCTTATCAAAAAGGAGGACATGAGGAGCCACGACAATCTTCTCTCCATCGCCAACGCCACCGGAGAACAGGGCCCCAAATTCGAGCCAGATGAAAAGTTTTGGTACTCAGATGCTGGAAGCGAAGTCCTGGGGGCCATTGTCGAGGTCGTCTCCGGTATGCGTCTGGACAAATTCATCAACACCAGAATCCTCTCTCCCCTCGGCATGACGGATTCCCGCTACATAACGGGCAGAGAACCGGTCAATGATTCGTTGGTGGCCAGCCTTTACGGAGGTGGAAAAGGCGCCTGGAAGCGGTACTGGACACCCGCCGACCCTCCCTTTTATCCCTTTGCCCTGGGCTCCCAGTCTCTCTACGGCACACCTCAGGACTACGCCCGCTTCCTGGCGATGCTGATGGATGAGGGCCGGGCCAAAGAAAAACAGATTCTTTCCAGGGAGGCGGTTGCCCGCATCCTTTCGCCCACCTCACCCATGTCCACCTTAGGCTCAGATACCCCCATGCCCACCGGATTCCCGGGCTGCAAAGTCCACTATGGCCAGATGGCAGTTCTCTATGTCAACGACAAAGGTGAAGTCTTAGTTTTCGGCCATACGGGCTCCGACGGAACTTACGCTTGGGCCTGGCCGGATAGGGATTTGATAGTGCTCTACTTCACTCAATCCCGGGGCTCAGCGTCCGGGCTCGGCCTGGAGACCGCTATTCACAACCTGCTCATTGATCCGGATGCGGCATCGGAGGCTGACATCGTCTCCGATGAGTTGCAGCCCTATCTCGGCGAATATCAGCCGAAGGACGCTTCGCCGGAAACCAAGCCTTTCACGGTCCTTTTCCAGAACGGAAACCTGGCCGTCGATGTGCCAGGGAGGATGGTTTTCGAATTGAACGGCCCCGATGAACAGGGCCGGTGGTCCTTTAAACTGTCCCGCGACATCACCGTGTCTTTCAGCCGGGATGATTCGGGGAAGATCTTGGGGATGCGTATTTCCCAGCTGATAAAGATCATGCAGGACAAACAGACCTCTGAGGAGGATATTCCGAAGGAGGTCCCGCCCGAATACCGCCTCTGGCTCGGAACCTATCCCCTCACCATGCAGGGCATAACACTAACCCTCCTCTATCAAAATGGGAGCCTTGCTGTCAACGATCCTAGTCAAGGCATTGTCAAATTGAAAGGGCCGGATGACAGGGGTTTTTGGATCGATCAATACGACAAGAACCAGATATATTTTACGGAGGACGACAAAGGCCGGATTTTCCTGAACCTGATCGCCAACACGTTGCTGACGAAATTGAATTAGGCTGTTTGACTGTTCTCAGTAAAACTGTTTTTTCTACAAAATCACTTTTGTATAATCAAATGTTGATTTCTCAATTACCAACATTTTCTTATTCATAAAATTTATCTACAAATTTTTTGATCTCATCCTCAACCGGTCATCTCCCATCGGATCAAATAAAGAGGGATCATGCCCTCGGTTTGGAATTCATCTGCGAACTATTTGAGGTGGAATTTGTATCCCGACTGCTCATCACAGTCTGACATCAGCCGTTTGAGGAGTGCCACAGCCAAGCTGCTGCAAGGAGAGAGCGTCAACAGCCAAGCTTAGAAGTTCCAGGCGTAACCGATTTTGAGGAAAAAAGTCCTCTGGGATTGGGTCAATTCAACACCCTGGAAGCCGTAGTAATTGTCGCTATATCCCAGAAATAAAACGGTGCGTGGATTCAGTTTATAGGAAAAGAGGACTTGAGAAAAAAGTCTGTTGAAACGGGCCTCGACATCGAAATCATAAAGCTCTAGAGTCCTGTCCGTATGCCAATACTGAAGAATGGCCCTAAAGAAGGCCCGGCTGTTGATATGATAGAGAATCCGGGCTTCTGTGACCCTGGCTGTGAACAGCCGTTCCCCTTCGATATTCAAATGATCATAACTATATCCGAGACGCATCTCCACATGTCTGCCGTATCTCACATCTATATTGGGATTGAAACGAATATATTTTCCGGCTCGAACATAAGAATAGTCGATTTCATCACCGAAGCTGAAATTTATTTCAGCAGCAAAATCTCCTGAAGGTTTGATGCTGAAATAAAATTCGTTGAACAACTGGTCGAAGGGCACTTCTCTATACGTCTTTTTCCGGGTGCCAACGACCCAAATGAACATGCTCTGAAACGGTCCTTCCAGAACGGATCTGGCTTCCAGCTCGCGTTCCAACAGCTGCCCGTCATGGGTGTTTGACTGGTCGTAGTTCCCGGAAAAATCCATCCGAGTGAAAAAATCATCCGGCTTTCCCCATAAAGTGTATCCGGCACCCAGCTCGAATTTTCGGTAATCCACTTGGGGCACATAGCCTAAATCAGCCCTGAAACCAGGGCTGAAATCATCATATGTGCCGTAGAGGAAATACGATCTTTTCTGGCGGGAAAACTGCATATTCAGGGCATATCCCCTGAGCTCCCCTGTATCCTGAGAGAATTGCTTTGCCAATTCTTCGGGATAGCTTGTCAGCGAACCCAAAAATTGAAAGGTGAGAGCATCGGATGGAGTGATGCGGATGAGGCCGTCCACTCCGGCAAGCCGGTTGTGATAGTCCTTCCCTTCCCTGTCCGTGATGATACAGCCCAGAGTGGAGGCTTTTCCTATGTCCCTGCGGTAGCGAAGGACATTGGCGTAGGCATTTTGATCTAAAGAAAAGGAGACGGAGTTCTCAGATCCAGGAATAAGGACGTTGGTCAGAGTGTCCTGGGACGAAAAGACTCCCAGGGCGTTTTGCCCTTCTTTTCCTGAGACTTTAATTCCGTAACTGGGATCGGCAACGGACCGCGTGTAGAGGGCCTGGATGGGTGTCTTGAAAAAATCCGAACCCTCCAGAAAAAAGGGCCTTTTTTCCGGATAGTAGAGGGCGAATTGTTTATTTATGTCCAGTTGCGCTGCATCGGCCTCGACTTGCGAGAAGTCGGGATTGACGGCTGCGCTCAAAGTCAGGTTTTGGGTGAATCCCCATTGACCCGAGACACCAAAATCCAGATTGGCGTGTTCTCTCTCCATTTGTCCGTAGGGAAAATCGTTCCTCTGATCAGTCCGGATCCCGGTCAGAGTCGGGTCCAGTTCGATATTTTTCCCTGGTGTCGTGTTTTCAAATCCCTTGAGTTTGGGCAGCTGACAAAGGATGCACTGCATTTCATCTCTTATTAGAGGAAAGCAGCTTATTTGATGGCGCCGACTGCGGGGATAGTTTCTCACGGGAGCGAATCCCCAAATTTGTTCTTCGGCTGAACGCGGAAATTGAAGCGACCGAAAAGGAATCGCCATCTCCACCGTAAAGCCGAAATCCCGGATTCTCCCTACGGAATCCCAGATGGCATCCCAGGTGTAATCCTCCAGATTTCCACCCTGGCTCATGATTCCGTCTCCTTGAACGCCTAGGCCGTTGCAGTAAAAAGTAAAGGCCCGGTTTTCATCATTGAAGGTGTCAAGGATAATCCCCACAATATCATCGTTGTAAAAGGCATCCCTGTCGGCAAAATGCGCGCGAATTTTCTCTGGTTCCGGGTCATAAGCTCTAAACGCGATATAAAGATGATTTTGATCGTAGATAAGGTAACATTCTGTTTTTACCGGGGCATCCACATTTTCAGCAGGCATAAACTCAATATCCAGGTTCACCATAAGGGCTTGGGTCCAAACCTTATCCTCCAGGCTTCCGTCGATCGTGATTTTTTCATCTGTTTTGGGAATGGTATAGACCTTTTGCTGCAGATCGATGTTTTTGCCGAAAAGCTGAACATGGCTTGAGAATACGGCCAAAACCATGAGAATAAGAGCGCATAGTTTCATAGTCAATTTGTTTTGCGAAGCAGCACAGCCCAACTCATCACACCGAATTCATTAACATTATCCAGACGAATGGCGGCAATATGTGCCACCCGCGTGTGTGACAAGAAATGGAAGGTTTTCTGGGATCTTTTTTCCTCTTTCTGAGCGCAGGTCGTTTTTTCTCTTCTTCCTTTGAGACGATAAATATGGGGATGTGTTAAAAGTTAGACAAAACTTTTTTATCTAGCCTCAACATATGAATTACGGAATTTAAGGATAAAAGTTCATTGGTAAATTTTAAACTCAGTCATGCAGATGCAATAATTCAATGTTACAGAGGGGTAGAAAGCCATAAAATTTGGCTGTTTATTGATTCGTGAGTTTTCATTCCGGATGTAATAATCTCAATTCAGTATTTTATTCAGTGGATATTGAGAAAAATTGGGAAGAATTTCAAGCAAGACCAAAACAGTGCTTTTTCTTTTATTCATAGAGTTTGTCCATCAATATTTTAATTTCATCCTTACGCCCGGTCATTTCCCATCGGATCAAAGACAGAGGAATCATACCGTGGTTGTGGAACTCATCAAAGAACTGTTTGAGGTCGAATTCATCGCCCAACTGCTCAGTGCGGTCCGATATAAGACGTTCGAGGTGCGCCTTGCCCACCACATAACTTGTGCCGTAGCCTGGCTGCTGCAGGTAGAGAGATTCGTCAGCCCAAATGGTATTTCCCTCCTTGGGCATCCAACCCCGCGGTGTCCATTTAACACCATAATCAACCGCTTCCTCTAAGGTGAATTCATTGCTGTGCATCTTCAAACCGCCCAGTCCCCGGGCACAACGGCAGGCCAGCATGATCCAAACAAGCTCCCTGACTCTTGGTTTGTCATCCATCAGGCCGGCATGCATGGCCATCTCCTCCATGCCAGTAGCCAGGCCTTCAGCTCGAGAGTCCCAGATGTTGTAAAGAAGGGGGACTCTGCGGATAGGGCTGGGATGGGGCTCGTATTCCATTCTGGCTAGGTCAAACCAGTGGGTGCCGTGGCATCTTAAAGGGAGAGGATCATGATAGTCAACCTGGATAAAAAAATCCCGAAGCCCATCAGGAGGGATGAATTCGACGGTCCGTTTGAGAGTCCCGTTCATATAATCCGGAAGAGTCATCACATTCTCCCGCATAAAAACCATAAAATGCGCCACCGCCTCATTATGACGTCTTTGGTATTCTTCTCTGTTGTTTGGGGGTCCGAGCAAGGGAAGAGGGCGGTTCCGGTTTTCCTCCAGTCTCAGACAGGCCATCGAACGTGCCAATTCCCGGTTCAAGATGACCACCTGATCCTCCCAGGTGTATGGGCAAAGATGCACATTTTTCATATACCAGTTATAGTTCTCGACACCGATGCCCGAAGGAGCGCTCATATCCTTATGCTTTTCCTCCAGCCACAGCTGGAAATCATCCACAGCCTGTTTGGCACGGTTGATAACTTGAGCGAGGTCAGGATGGTCTTTCCTCAAACGCTCAGCCAGACCTGTTAAGTACTGGCTTTCAGCTTTTTTCCGTCGTATCCCAAGAAACCAAAGGTCCTTGGCCTCTTCCGTCAAATTCTCTCTCGCCTGCTCCAGAACTTTGGGAAGGGCTCGAAGACGCATCTGAAAATCATCATATTGCTCATCCTCAAGAGGAAACGTATATTTCCACAGACATAGTGTTCCATACCGCCACGGTCCTTCCAGCGCCGGCACATCCGAAGGCGATGTGTAATATGCGGCGTAGAAGCAAGGATTCCGGGACCAAGGCCGAAGCACCCGGTGATCAAAATCAAGACCGTTCATCTCAGCCCACACAATATGATAATCCACTTGCTGTGAAACAGGCCAGGAGCTGGGATCAATGGCTGCGAGCCGATTCTGATACTCTTTCAATTCAAGGTGCTGTTCAGTCATGGCATCCGCAGAATAATCGGGGACACCATCCACCACAGAGGGCTTTTGAAATTCCCGCCATTCTTCAAACAGGTCTACCAAATCGTCATAGCTGTTCTCGACAGACAGGGTCTCACCGGTATCGGATGAGCAGCTGAGAAACACCGACAAACCGAGGCCCAAAAACAAAACCATCAAACCTTTGATTTTTTGCATTCACCGAGCCTCCCGCTTTCAGGATTCTATCCTTTAGTCTATTGGGTTTTTCTAATTTGTCAAACCATGCTCCCTCTCCTCCCATTTTTTGGCATAGAGCCAGTTGTATCCATTCCCAGACCCTGAATAGCTGCCGAGCCAAAGGAAAGCGTCCTTCCTCATGTCTAAGCTGAGAACGAAATGATCGTATTCGCAACCAGCTGGACTCATCGGGTGCAATCGGCTTCTAAAACCGTGATGAAAGGAACAACGAGTGATCATAATGGTGATTCCATTAAGCCCTCTCGTTTCAATGCCATCACGGAAATTGACTTGCTTACCAACTGAGAGTCGCCGTTGAACCTGATATTTTGAATATGATATACTCATTCCGTGTTACTAAGGAATAGAAATTCAAGCTGTGTGAAGCATTCGGAGCTCCCAAAAAAAGGATATTTCTGTCAATCTTATACCGTCTGAAGCAGCAAGAAGGACGACAAAGACATTGATCGCATTTAAAAATATAATAACCAGCCTGTTATTTTTTTGCGTTTTGGTCGACCCGGTTGTGAGCACTTTTGGATGGCTGCACCTTCAAAAAACTGTTGTCAAAAAGGAAGTGAAAAAACAAATCTCGGCCGGAATCGACAAGAACGATCTCTTGTTGCTCACATTCTCTAAAAGAGAAGCCCGAACAAGACTGCGGTGGGAGCATTCCAGTGAATTTGAGTACAAAGATCAAATGTATGATGTGGTTGAAACATGGACTCTCGGTGATACGGTCTATTACTGGTGCTGGCTGGACCACAAAGAAACGAAACTGAACAAGCAGCTGAAAGAGCTTGCCGATCGTGCGTCAGGAAAAAGCAAAAAAATCAGAGAGAAAAATGAGCGTTTTATTCCATTCGTTAAATCATTGTATTTTGCAGGCTTTTTTCGCTGGAATGGATCAGCTCCTGAATGTCTCCGTGAACAGGTTAGCTATTTTTCTGATTCGTATTCTTCAATAACGATCCGGCCACCAACCCCTCCTCCTCAGCTAATGTAAACACATCCATTTTCATCAGAACCGCTGCCCTGAATCTTAGGGCGGCCGAAGTCATTTTGTCTATTCCCTATACTTTTTTTTGAATCGAAAAGGACCATAAAATGAAAAATATATTGGTTGTCTGGATATTGTTAATTGTTCCATACACTGCCGATGCACAGACAATCACAATCAAAGATCAAGAGACAAAGGAACCCGTCGAATGGGTTTCACTGATAAGTGAAACTCCCAAAGCATCTGCCATAACAAACGCAAAAGGACAGGCTGATGTTACCGCTTTCAAGGGTGCGGATAACATAATTATCCGCAGGCTGGGTTACAAAACGGTTGCTAAAAGTTACGCCGAGCTTGAATCGCTGTCTTTTGAATTGCTGATTCAAGCCACAGCGCTCAGCCTGCATGAAGTCGTCGTCTCGGCCACTCGCTGGCGGCAGACGGCCAGCGATGTGCCGTCCAAAATCATTTCCATCTTACCCGTAGAAGTGGCATTAGAAAATCCGCAAACAGCCGCAGATTTATTGGGTATTTCTGGCCTCGTGTTCGTCCAAAAAAGCCAACAGGGCGGCGGCAGCCCGATGATAAGGGGATTTGCGACCAACCGGTTGTTATACACCGTGGATGGTGTGCGGATGAATACAGCCATCTTCCGCGCCGGAAACATTCAAAACGTCATCTCTTTGGATCCGTTCGCCACAGAAAAAACCGAGGTGTTTTTTGGTCCCGGATCGGTGATCTATGGCAGCGACGCCATCGGCGGGGTGATGAGTTTTCAAACACTGACACCGAAATTTTCTCTTTCAGACACACCCCTCATAACCGGAAAAGGAGCAGCCCGTTACTCATCGGCGAACAATGAAAAAACAGGGCATTTTGACGTGAACGTAGGCTGGAAAAAATGGGCACTGGCAACAAGTTTCAGTTCCTTTGATTATGACCACCTGCGTCAAGGCCGCAACGGTCCCAATGACTACCTTAAACCTTTCTATGTACAGCGTCAGGACGGCGTCGACAGGGTGATTACCCAGGATGACCCGCTGCTGCAAATCCCTTCGGCCTATACTCAGAAAAATGTGATGCAAAAGGTGCGTTTCCAGCCCGATGAAAAGTGGGATTTCCAGTATGGTTTTCATTATTCTGAAACGTCGCCATATGGCCGGTATGACCGCCATAACCGCACGAGGAACGACCTGCCTCGCTATGCGGAATGGAACTACGGGCCGCAAAAGTGGATGATGAACAACCTGAGTATCGCCCACAACGCCGGTCATGCTCTCTTCGAACAAATGACCGTTCGTCTGGCCCAGCAGTCCTTTGAAGAAAGCCGGATTGACCGCTCATTGAATAGTAATGAGAGACATAATAGAATTGAAGAAGTCGAAGCCTATTCCGCAAATTTGGATTTCGTCAAATCCACAGGGACGAAGAACACCTTGTATTATGGGATTGAATATGTGGCAAACGATGTGACTTCGACAGGTATTGATGAAAATATTTCCACAGGTCGAAGCCTTCCCGGTCCTTCACGTTATCCCCAAGCCACCTGGAAATCTCTTGCGGTATACATCAATGACCAGTATGAACTTTCAGACGAATTTCTTCTGCAAGCGGGGTTGCGGTACAACCAGTTTATTCTCAACGCCGAATTTGATACTACATTTTATCCTTTTCCCTTTACTGCGGCTGATCTCAACAAGGGTGCGCTGACCGGGAGCATCGGCGGGGTTTATCGTCCTTCGGATTCCTTGGTCATCAGCACCAACTTGGCCACAGCCTTCCGTTCCCCTAATGTGGACGATATGGGGAAAGTATTTGATTCCGAACCGGGTGCTGTGGTCGTTCCGAATCCCGATTTGGATGCAGAGTATGCCTACAACGCCGATTTCAGCATGGCCAAGGTGTTTGGCGACGCCGTGAGAATCGACCTGGCATGTTATTACACCTCGCTGCAAAACGCCATGGTCAGACGCAATTTCACACTCAACGGGCAGGAATACATCCTTTACGATGGGGTTTTAAGTCGTGTCCAGGCCATTCAAAATGCGGCCATTGCTCATGTCTATGGAATTCAAGCCGGAATAGAAGTGAAGTTTCCCGCCGGTTTCGGTTTCTCCTCTGATTTCAACTATCAGGAGGGAGAAGAGGAGTTGGACGATGGCACCACCAGCCCTTCGCGCCACGCAGTTCCCTTTTTCGGGGTAACCCGATTGACCTATGATATCGCCAAACTCAGAATGCAGCTTTACGCGCTGTATCAGGGAGAACGCAGGCATGAAGACTTGGCGGAAGAAGAAAAAAGCAAAGACGAAATATATGCTGCCGATGCCAACGGAAATACCTATGCGCCCGGCTGGTACACTCTGAACTTCAATGCCATTTATCACATTACAGATGACTTGAGCATAAATGCCGGAGTCGAAAACATCACTGATAAGCGATACCGTCTCTACAGCTCAGGCATATCCGGGCCGGGACGAAATTTTGTTCTTTCGCTGGGAATAAATTTCTAATTCTTTGTTCAAACTAACACGCCGCCCGCTCGGCACCCGCAACATTGTTCGAAGTGACATGATAGATTCATTTTTCAATTTGGTGGGTTGAAAAGGTTTCTTTGTGCTCCAGGTTGGCTTCAATCTCTTGACGCATCCTCCAGGCCGTTCGGAACTCGCGTTTCAAAAACATCTCCAATTGATCGCCTTTGTGAGGAGAACCAGGTTGTGTGGCGTTTCCGTAGGTCATCAGCACTTTGGCTCTCACAGGATCTCCGAATTCGATGAGGGCTATGTATCCTTCTCCATGCACGGGCTTGAAAATGGTGTCCGTATCCGGAACAAACGTCAAGACACTGAAAACACCTAATCGCCCATATCCTCCATTGGCAGGAATGTCCGCGCCCGCGTATCTCAATCTGTAAACTTCTCCCCAGGAAACATCTAAAGAACCATATTTTTTTATCACTTTTCTTGCGGCTCTCTCCAAAATCTTCACTGCTGCAATGGGATCTGCCAAACCATCCGGAGTATTGAGGGGATTGTCAGGGCTCCAAGGAACGGCCCAAAAGTTGTTTCCCATGTCATTCACCCACGAGTTGAAAAGAACAGCTCCCCTGCTCGCGGCGTCGACATTCCTGTCCCAAGCCTGTAAAAGATCGGCGGCCTCCTGTGCCCGCTCATTACCAAAGCTGCGGACGGCCGGAAGCAAATCATCCAGGATACGCTCGGCCATCTCCACCCGGGTCGACATCTTGTAGCCCATGAACTCCTCAAAGGTTATACTTTCATCGTTCATGAGCAATTTCGCCGAGCTTTGGGCCCTGAAATGCATGCCTTGCGGTGCCAGGTATGGGGGGTAATCATCCGGATCAAGCATTCGGGGAAAGGTGCAATACCAGGGCGGATCATTCGTATTTTGAAGCCAGCCGCTTGGAGGATCGATCACTTTGGGGAGCTCTTGATAGGAAAGTGTTTCCGTCCATAGCCGGGCGGAGGAATCGCCCGGAACAACACCTTTCCAGTACTCCCAGTCTCCATCTGGTCGCCTGGGTGTTCGCCCGCCGAAAATGTACATGATGTGGCCATCTCTATCCGCATACAAGAAATTGAGTAGAGGCACTTGCAGTCGCGACACAGCTTTTTCGAACTCCTCCAGGTTCTTGGCCTGTTTGATCTGCCAGAGCTGCTCGATCATACCGGGTTGATCCAAGCCGGCAATTCGAATGGCAATGGCTTTGTCTCCTTTTTGCGCGACAACAGGACCATGCACAGAGCTTCTTATTTCCAAAGGTTCTTCAACCAGTGTGCCGTCCTTTTCTTTGATCTTGAGCACCACGGTCTTTATTACGAAATCTTTCACTCCCCCATCCCATGCGTATCCGTCTCCGACAAGGCGCAACTCGAAAAGATCCGCACCGTCCATCGTGTTTACCGTGTTGGTCCAACCGATATGGTCGTTGAAACCCATGATCTGGAAGGGCATCCCCAAAATGTTGGCACCGTAAGCATTGACATCTGGGCTTATCAGATGTGACTCATACCACATGAGATATCCGCCCCAGCTCAAATGGGGATTGGAAAGAAGCAGCGCATGGCCGCTGGTCGACCGTGATGGACCGACAGCCCAGGCATTCGAGCCGGCACCCGGCCACTGCTCCGCAGCTGCGAAATTCCTGCCGCCGAGAAAGATCAAATGCCAGATGTATTGAAGGTGCGACATGATATCACTATCTTCAACAGGGAGCACTCCCTTCATGTCCTCCGATATACTATCGGGATCGGCTTCGGCATAGTCGTTCATCCCTTTGACAAAGGCAGCAATGTTTTCCTGGAATTCCGGAGATTGGGCTTCAAACCACATTCGCGAACGTTCCGGGATACCCAACAAATGAACCAGCTTATCCGTGCGCAGAGCGGATCTTCCCCAGTACTCCGCCGCCCTGCCTCTCGCCTCGCCGTAAGCCTTTAAAATCGCATCGGCATGGCTGTGCATTTGAGCCCAGCCGTAGGCATAAAAAAGCTCCATAGTGTTCCTGCCGTAAATGTGAGGCACACCCCAGACATCCCAGAGAATTTCCGTCGGCCTTTTCTTCCCACAGGATCCAAGACAAATAATGACCAACAACAAGAATATTCCCAGCTTAGCGTATTTTTGCTTCATTTTGAGGCTCCTTTGTATCAGTCTTATCACCATACCGATTGTTTTTTAAGCTTTACAGAATCACTCCAATAAAAAACAATACGTTATAATACATACTGTAACCAAGTTTAGACAGAAAGGCATGACAATATCAGAAAAACAATATTATTATGCTCTCAAACTACGGGAAAGGAATTTCCAGATCTTTACAGATCTTCTTCGCTAAGTTATCATAAATCTCTTTATGCCGAGGTATCGTAGATATCTTCATTTTCGCACTATTTATATAAACAGATTGATTGCCGCCTTCCCTTACTAGTGAACATCCGTTTTTTCTTACATGCTTAATGAGTGCTTTTCTCTTCATTCAATACTGACTTCAATTTCTTCTCGAATGACTTCCTTCCCAGCTATTTCATCCCGGGTAATTTGTTTATGAGTTTCCAAAACAAGTCTAATGGCTTCCTTCAAATTCTGCCTGGCATCTCTCAAAGTCCTCCCCTGAGTATTTGCTCCAGGAAGTTCTTCTACAAAGGCTATATATCCCTCAGGCACTTTTTGATAAACGGCGGTAAATGACATTTTGCTCCCTTTGTTTTTCCCTGCCATAGTGAGACAAACATATCACATCCTAAATTGTACGGTCAATTAAGTAAAACACCTGATGCCTCACATTGAAATAGACGTTGGGAATGAGAATTTCTCTCAATTCCACCCGATCTCCAGCAGGTTATATCCTTTGACATTAAGAAAGATAAGAAGGGAATCCAAAAAATAATTTGAAGATCAAGCGCTCAAATGAATTGGTGAGTGAAAGGACTTGTTTTTAGCCCTATTCGTAACGCAGGCTTTGAACGGGATTGGAGAGGGAGGCCCGGACAGTGTGCCAGCTCACAGTCAGCCCCGCAACCAGTAGAGAAAGAAGGGCGGCCAGAGCAAACATCCAAATGCTTAAATCGATACGGTATGCAAATTGATCCAGCCATTTTCTGCCTGCGTACAGGGCGATCGGCCAGGCTATGAGATTGGCAATCAACACCCATTTCAGAATATCCTTCACGAAAAGGATAAGGATATCAGCCGCGCTCGCACCCAGCACTCTGCGGATACCGGTCTCCTTGGTCCTGCGGGCGACTGTCACCGCTGTCAATCCGAACAGGCCCATACAGGCGATTATCAGAGCGAAACCCGTCGCCCACCCCACAATCCGGCCCCAGTCCCGCTCGCGCCGGTATTCCCAGGCAAGGTCGTCCTCCAGGAATGAATAGCTAAAAGGAAGATCCGGCCGGACCTCGGTCCAGATGGTCTCAAGCCGTTTGATTACGGCAGACTCCTCTCCTTTCCGCGCCTTGACCAGGATGTTGCTGAACCGTTGAATGGGAGGAAATCCTTTGGGGCCAAAGGCCATGGGCTCGATGGGCACATGCAGTGATGCCACATGGAAATCCCTAACAACACCGATGATGATCGGATCAAAGGTGTATTCAGCCGGGAACTTGTCCACGGCAAAATCAGAGAATCGCTTTCCCACAGGATTTTCAAGCTCAAAATCCTTGACAAAGGCCTCGTTGACCAGGAATCCTTCGCGCAAGTCAGCCAGACGTTCAAGAGAAAAATCCCTCCCCAGAATCACAGGGGCACCCAATATTTTCATATAGTCCGCATCGATCATGAAGGCCTCGACCGTATGTTCGATTCCGTCCTTGTCATAACTGCGCGTTACACTCCCATAAGGAGTCCCCACCGAGCCGGAATCGGCACTGACCGCAAGCACCCGGCTGTCATTTGTCAGCTCGTTACGAAAGATCTTGAGCAGGGATTCGCCCTCCGGGGCCAGTTCTCCGGGGACCTGTGTGCGCACAACGATAATATCCGAAGGATCATACCCAAGATCCGCCGATGTCATGAAGTCAAGCTGCCGGCTGATGACCAGGGTCCCCATGATGAAAACGAGGGAGACCGTGAACTGGAAGACAATGAGAGAAAGGGACAGCCGATTTTTTCTCATGCTGAGGAAGCGCCCCCGGAATACGTTGTAAACCTGGAATCGGGATAGACTCTGGGATAGTATCAAGCCTGTGAAGAAACACACGGCAAATACCGCAGAGAAGACGACAAGCAGCGTCTGGGGATGCAGCAGCACTTTATCAGCCAGTCTCTTCCCGGTCAGGGTATTGAACGGGGCGATAAGGAGTGCAGCGGCTGCAAGTCCCCCGGCCAGGGCGACCAGACCGGTAAGGAGAGATTCGGTCGTCAGCTGGCCGATAAGCTGTCGCTTCCTGGCACCGACCACTCTCCGGACACCGATCTCTTTCAAACGCTTGGAGCTTTGAGCCAAAGACAGGGTTATAGAGTTCACGCAAGCCAGGGCCAAGATCAGGAGTGCGATCCCGGAGAGCACCCAGGAAAAGGCCGGATGGCCGGGCGAGGCAAAGGAAGAGACAAAGGCATCTCCCCGGTGATAGTCGGTAAACTTGAGGAGATCGAAGCCCTGCTTGGGCGATGGCATATTGATCCGCTTCCACATGGCGCCATAGATTCTATCGCTGAAGGAAGGGAGTTTGGTCCTGAGGGAGAATGCCATTTTTTCATCGGGTAGGTCCAGTAAGGTCGTCGTAATCATGGGCAGTGTCACAAAATCGTTGTTGTTCTTGTCAATCTGATAGGCATCGAAGATATGGTTGAAATGGAGGATCCCGTCGAAACGGATGCTGGAATTTCCCGGAATCTCGGGAACAATACCGACAACCGTGAAATCCTTGGTGTTGTCCCCGACCCGGATCGAGAGGGTCTGTCCCAGGGGATCCTTCCCGCTGAAAAACGCTTCAGCAGTGGCTGACGTGATCACAACCTGGTAGGGATCTGTGAGCAAACGAGACGGATCACCTGCGCTCAGATCGAAAGAGAACATGTCGAAAAAACCGGGTTCAGTAAAGAGAAAATCCTTGACGATGAGCCTGTCTCCACTCCGGACGACCTGGCTATGCATACCGCAGCGAACCGTGGATCCTGGCTCGACTTCAGGAAAATCATCTTCGAGCATCTCGGCGATGAAATGGTGGGAGACTCCATTAAAACGGTCTCTGAATTCGCAGGTAAGGATGTAGATTTGATCCGCCTTTTCGTGAAAACGATCGAATGTCAGATCATCGCGGACATAAGCAACGAGAAGGGCGAAAAAGCTTAGACCGATACCGAGCCCGATGATGTTTATGACTGCGGTCAGCTTCTGCTTTTGAAGAACCCGGAAGGCCATCTTGAGGTGGTTCCATACCATGTGCATGCTCCGAATGTATCATATTGTTCTCATTTGGTAAACGTTTCCGATTGGCTGGATGTTTACCTATCAAAATGGCCTTGTCGAGGGATTACTCTGGAAGGAGTTGAGCATATCAGATATGCAGAGCTCGTAGAAAAAAATTAATCCCTATTCCCTTCCTCCTCAAGTATTAAGTAGAGTAAGCGCGAGGCCTTGACGATCTTATCGTAATTCAGCGTGTCGGCATCATCCTTTGGATGGTGATATACGGGAGACATGAAACCCCTTGTGAAAAGAAGTGAGGTGATGTTTTTGAGAAGAAAGGGTCTGAGATCGCAGCGCAGGATGTGTCCGTCAAGGTCAGACTCATTTAGAGAAAAATCCACCTCCGCATGAATTCGGGATTCGTTAGCGAGGTTGGCGATATCCAAGAGACTATCTTTAGCCGGTCCATCAGCGGCAATAAAAATGACATCCGGCAGTCCGTTCGACTTTCTACCGATCATGTCGATGGCCGCGTTGAGAACGATCTTTTCCCGTGGCACGGGCAGGTTATCCATGAACCATTCGGAGCCGAGCGTTCCTTTCTCCTCCCCGGTAAAGAGCACGAAGATGAAGGATCGTTTGGTCGGTTTCATGGCCAGGGCTTCGGCAATTTCGAGAACGACGGCACAACCGCTGGCATTGTCGTCGGCTCCATTCATCACCTGGCCGCTACTGTTCACGCCCAGGTGATCCAGATGGGCGTGAAGCACAATATATTCGTCTTTCAACAGGGGATCTGTTCCCGGCAGCAAGGCGACGACGTTTTTGCAGATAATTTTTTCTTCGTTCTCCTTCTCAACAGAACAAGAAACCTTGATACTGTCCAGAACACCCGGCTTGTAGTCATAATCTCCATAAGCCCATTCATAACCTGCATTCTGAAGCATCGCGGATACAGCATCAGGGTGCATGAAAAAGAGAGCCGGAAAATCCGGCCTTTTGTTGCCTTTGAGTTGCACCGCGAATTGTTTCTCCATCATTGAAGATGTGATGTTGGCCCAATGCTTGGCCATTGACGGCTCAGGAACAAAAATGACAGCCGAAGCCCCATACTTCAGAGCGTTCACAATTCTGGCGTTGGCACTTAGGCCGAATTGACGGTAGAACTTGTCTTTTTCAGGTGAAAAGAAGGGCTTTCCATCTTTGGATGGCGCTCCTCCATAGAAAAAAACGACCTTTCCCTTGACATCCACACCCTCATAATCCGACCAGCCGATTTCAGGGTCATCGATGCCATATCCCAGGAAAACCGGATTTTCATCCAAAAAAATATTTTTTCCCACCGAAGGATTGCTGTAAATCATCATCTTTTCAGAATGGAAAAGCTTTGTTTCTCCTGCACCCGAGCTTATGGAAAAAACGCTCTTATTGTTAATATCATAAGAGACAAAAGGCACGGATTGATAGAAGTTCTTGTTTCCATCTTCATCAACGATGAGTGGCTTAAGACCCGACATTTTGAATTGTGAAACGGCATAAAGTGCAGCCAAAGCAAAACCTTCTGAGCCAGTATCACGCCCCTCAAGCTCGTCCGAAGCCAAAAAGAAGATCTGATCCCGCAATTCCGCTTTGGTGATTGATTCGAGAGGGTCCTCTTCTTCATGTGAAATCACTCCTGAAACACAAAGTGATGCAAATATTATTGCAGCAACAACGGACACAAAACTTCTTTTTGACGATATGAACATGGTTTTTAATAGACTTTTAGCCATAGAAATACTCCCTGATTAATTATACGCACCCTATCTTAAAATAGTTCCTGTTAACAGGTCTATATGGTTGCTGCAAGACTCCACTTTTGACCAATAGATTTCTGTATGTTACAGGTTGTAGGCATAAAAGAGGGTTTTTTTTGAAAATCTTGGAGCAATGTCTGACACGGGAGGAAGTTCTCCACGCCTATATGGTGGAATCGGCCTACGCGGGCTTCGAAGAACATGTTAAAGGACATATCGCTCCCGGTAGGCTCGCTGATTTTATCGTTATTTCAGATAACATCCTGACTATTCCCCCACAGGCACTTCTATCACTAAAGGTTGAGCGGACATACGTGGGAGGTCGATTGGCATACAGCATCAACGGAGGAACGGAAGCCACAAAATGAATGATTGTGGCCAAATAGGAATCGCTCAATACAAAATATTTTTAAAATCAAACGGCTGAGTTCTGTATTTATCCCATATTTTGGCAGCTTCTTCTACTGCCCATTTTTCAAATCCCAGCTTCTTCATCATACAGAGCTGGTACATCTTGGAATTGTGCGGATAATCGGCTTTGTCCGCATAAGGTTGAAACCGTTCGCAGGGGAAATTATCGCATTCATTACAAAAATCGATCTTTCGCTCGGTCACACATTCATAAATCTTGCACTGCACGTCAGGATTAAGCAGCTTAATCCGACCTTCCAGAGCTCTACACCCTTCACAGTATGCTTCATCCTCAGGAATATTGAAGGCTTCGGACATTCTTTTCCTGATTTCCGGGTTTGTTTTAGCGAGGTGGGCCGGACAGTGAAAACACGGCAGCCCACAGGGAGATGTCATTTTTTTTGCTGTGTCTAAATCCATTTTTTCTCCAGTCGAAATCATATATGAAAGCTTATGATAACATACCGACTGATAGAGTCAATTGGATCAAACATCACATCAATTGACCTGGCTGTAATGGCTGTTATACACTCAAGGCAGTTCATCCGGGGACGGAAATTGAGGAATGGTGTGAGAAATATGCCTTAACCGGAGAAAGGGAATTCTTGAAATTAACAAAGGAACTTAACATGATAAAAATTTCTATTGATCCAGATGTCTGTCAGAAAGACGGGCTGTGTGCGATGACGTGTACATACGCTATTTTTCGGCAGGAAGAAAAGGGCACTGTTCCAAAGGTCGATGACGTTATGCTTGAGAAATGCTACCGTTGCGGACAGTGTGTGGCGATCTGTCCCCATGGCGCCATTTCGCACAGTCATTTCCCGAAGGAAACAGTGAACCCCATTAATACAGAAAACCTTCCCTCCTTCGATCAAGTGCTTGAGCTAATCCGCAGCCGGCGATCGAAGCGACTGTTCAAGGATAAGCCAGTCGAGAGGGACGTCCTCGAAAAGATACTGGAAGCCGCCCGATTCGCACCCAGCCAACACAATGACCAGAGCACCGAATTCATCGTTATCCAAGACACAAAGATCATCCATGAGATAACCGCTTTGACGGCAGAGGGAATCGGCAAACTGGCGGGATATACCAAGAACCCCATCGGCAGAATGATGATGCGGCGCGCCCTTGGTCGACGTGGAGCGGGCACTGTTTTCGAGCTCGCTCCTGAATTGGAAGGTCTTGTGTCTCTGTTCAAAAGTGGAACGGACTGGATCCTTCGCAAGGCACCCACCCTGATTCTCTTCTGCGCAGACAGCGCAGGGGGTTATTTTGCTGGTGTCAATGCCAACCTGGCTCTACAGAATGCCGCCCTGGCAGCAGAGACTGTCGGGCTTGGCTGTTTTTATGCAGGATTCGTGGTAACCATTGCTGAGAGTGATGACCGTATCGCAAGGCTTGTCTCCTTACCGGAGACTCACAAGATCTATGGAGCGCTTGCAATCGGATACCCCAGGTTGAAATTCAAGAAATGGCCAGAAAGGAATCCAGCCATAACCACATGGATATGAAAAACAATGAGTTCAGAGATAATTATTCAAACTCTTGATCTGTCTGTTTATTATGGAGCTCAGCGCGGTATTAAGGACCTCAACTTGTCTATTCAAAAAGGCGAGGTCTTTGGCTTCTTGGGGCCGAACGGCGCGGGCAAAACGACGACACTGAGAGCCATACTGGATATTATTCATCCCACAAAAGGCAGAGCAACTCTATTTGGCCTGGATAGTCAAAAAGACGGTGTGGCAATACGTGCACGGACAAGCTATTTGCCGGGAGAATTAAGCCTCTATCCTTCTATGAAAGCTAGCTATTTTTTTGAATTGCTCGGTTCCCTCCAAAAAAACAAACTGGATGAATCTTATCTTGACCAGCTTTTGAAGCGAGTCGATCTCAATCCATCCAGAAAAATGAAGGAATATTCCCATGGAAACAAACAGAAAATAGGTATTGTTGCCGCCTTTATGGGAAAAAAAGAGTTGATCTTTTTAGATGAGCCTACGATCGGCCTTGATCCCCTTGTTCAGCAGACTGTTTTAGAGCTAGTCAAGGAGGTAAAAGAAGAAGGGTGTACGGTTTTTCTTTCCTCGCACAATTTGAAAGAAGTGCAATCGGTTTGCGATCGGGTCGGTATTATTCAAAACGGAGAGCTGATCAAGACAGAAAAAGTAGAAACCCTGATAGACCAGGAGCTCAAGCATCTCAAAGTTGTTTTTAAACACGTTCCGCCTCCGGATGCTTTTGTGATAGATGGCGTCAGGGAAATGGGTCGTCATAGTCATAGAGTTGCATTTGAAATCAGGCGAGGGCTGGACCAACTGATGGAGAAGGCTGTTCTCTACGGAATTGAGGACATTGAGACAAAATCGGTGTCTTTGGAGGAGATATTCCTATCATTTTACGGACCTGACCACAAAAGGGACAACAATGATTAACCTGCTGGTGCATGAAATAAAATCACGTTGGGCAGTCATCCTCGGTTGGGGTTTCAGTCTCATTATTTTTGGAGCCGTGTATATATCCATCTTTCCCGGAATGTTTGAACAAATGACGGCATTCAAAGATCTCTCCATTTATAAGATAGTCGGTATGCGGCTTGGGTCTATCGAAGGCTATATGGCCTCGGTCGTCATAACCTATATACCAATCCTTGTAGGAATTTATTGTATTGTCGCCAGCACATCAATCCTGGCCGGAGAAGAAGACAACGGAACTCTTGAGTTGATTGTGGCCATGCCGCTTGGCCGCTGGCAAATAGTAACAGCAAAGGCCATCGCTCTGTCCGTGGTCGTTTTGAGTCTCATGATTATCGCGGCTATCGGCAATGTCGTCCTCCTCGAAGTCATACCAATCAACGTACCCATAAATATAACCCCAATTGCCTTTTTTCTGGCTCTCATCAGCAGTCTGCCTCTGGTGATAAGCTTGATCATGATCGGTCTTTTTCTAGGATCCATTCTGCCAAATCGGCGAATAGCTGCAATCGTCTTGGCCGTCTACTTCAGCGCCAGCTATTTTGGAGAAAATGTCGCAGGAATGGTCAAATCATTGGAACCTGTAAAATATATTTTTCTGTTCAGTTACTTCGACACGACTGAAACAATATTTACACAGGGGGCAAAATTATCAGATGTCGCAGTTCTGCTGGGGATAGCAGCTATATTCTTTGTTTTTGCCCTGATCTTCTTCCGCAGACGCAACATCACAACAGGAGCCTGGCCCTGGCAGAGAGGAAAAATCACAGATTAGGAATCAAGAAGAACAAAGCAATCCTTGTGCTAGGTTTAGTATTTATTGCCTCAGCATTATTCGCAGCCATCCAAAAGATCAAGAACAGAGACAGAACAAAGCATTCCCTAAATAGCAATCTCACTTCTTTGATGCCCTCATCGGAAGAACTGATCCAATTGATGGGAAACGCATCAGGTTCAATGAAGCCGGGAGAGCTTTATGGCGAAGATATTATTATCGGGAATATGCGCCATGTCCCGTCCACAGGTCCCACAGGTTGTCTTAATTAGACTGAATTTCACGCCGGTCCAATCCTCGGAGATCTCCCATAGCTTCTTGGCGATTTCATTGTTATGGGTCAAATCATTCGATTCGACCTTTTTCGGATATCCTTTCATCTCCCTTCAACCCAAAGGGCCGTAATAACCACCGCCCTGGACATTCGAATCCACTGCGGCCTATAGCATGGGCAGAGCCTCCATGGTGATATCCTGGGCATAGAATCGATTCATAAAACGGAATACGCCGACGTGTCTCTGCAGTTCGCTCGCCGTCCATCCAGGATGAGCGGCAGCAGCAATTGTCTTCGCCCCAACCTCCTCCAGTTTGTTTTAAAGCTCATACGTGAAGTCGAGATTGGCAATCTTGCTGTCGCCATAAGCTCTCATTTTTTTCTAAGTTCGCTTTTCCCAGTTCAGGTCGTCGAAGTTCAAATGACCGTAGTAATGTGCGTTGCTGGATACATTGACTATGCGGGAATCGGGGGTCGCATGGATCCGACCGATGAAGTGCCCTGTCAGAGCAAAGTGGCCCAGATGATTCGTGCCGAACTGAAGCTCGAAACCGTCAGCGGTCCTGGAATAAGGCGGCATCAGCACACCAGCATTGCTTATAAGCAGATCTAGACGATTGAATTTATTATTAAACTCAGTGGCAAAATTGTGTGCAGATTCCGAATTGGCTAAATCCAGGCCCATAACGTCAACGTCCGCACCCGCGTGCTGATTTCGAATTTTATCCTCAGCCGTGTGTCCCTTTTGCCGATTGCGTAGGCAATGATCACCTTGGCGTTTTTCTCCGACAGAGCTCGTGCAGTTTCATAGCCAAGGCCGCTGCTCGATCCGATCACGACGGCCACACGGCCCTTTTAATCGGATATATTAGAACTTCCCCATTCCTTTCAAGCTATCTTCAACCCTTTCTACTATTTGTCCGGTCTTATCTTACCGTTATTCGATCAAGAGATTCAATCCTGAGATTTTCAATCAAATTATCAATGCGACGATTGCTTTATGAATATGGGGCGGAAGTGCCATGATTAATTCTCGCAGATTCTTTTTTCTTTCCTCTTCAGTTAAGAAAGGTAATTCAATTTATTTGTCGCTGCCATAATACAAAAAAGCCTCATCGATATTGTCAAGTCTTAGCGTTTTCGTTCATACACAATCCGACCGTCGACGATAGTCATCATGACCTTCATGTTGAGCACATCTTCAGGATCGTTTTTCACAATGTTCCTGTCAATGACAACAATATCAGCCAACTTCCCATCTTTTAGAGAGCCGCGTATGGCATCTTCTCTCATGCACGCATATGCCCCATTCAGTGTGAAGCATGTAATGGCTTCCTCCATTGTGATTTTATGATGAGGAAGCCAACCGCCCTCAGGCTCACCCTCATTGTTAGTCCGGTTGACAGCCGCATTCAATACATATTTTGGATCATTGAAAAATATGGCCCCTGCATTTCCTGGGACATCAGAGCCAAAATTCATGACAATACCTTTATCCAAAAAAGTACGAAAGGGGAATACCAGCTTTTCCCTCTCCGGGCCGAGTCTATGGATAAGCCAGCGCATGTCATCGGGGATCTGGCTCGGATTCGTCTCCACAATGAGATTCAGAGCCTTGATCCTATCGAATTCTCTCGGTTGAACGATTTCCGCATGGATTATCCGGAACATACCCATGTCCTCATTCATATCCTCATGTATCCGCTCAAGAACATCGATGACCTCTGAGACGCCTCTATCTCCTATGGCATGAGAATCCACGCAATAACCGTGCTCCACAGCATACTGGCAATGCTTGTAAAAGACTTCAGGATTTCCGACCAGACTCCCGTACGTATCGGAATCACTGTTGTATTCCTGGTAGTGTCCTTTGTAATCCGGCCGATCTGCATAGGGTTCGAAAAGCATGGCCCCGCGTGACCCCAAAAAACCATCATTGGCACTCTTGAACCCTCCAAAACGGAAGAAATAATCCCTCTCTCTGGTCATGGGATGCATACCCATGGTGAATCCCTTTTCAACCATCTCCTCTTTGAGATCCAGCCAGGGTCTTAGCCAGACGCGGCAGGTCAATTCTCCTTTTTCCTGAAGTTCGAGATATCGATTCACCTCGCTGAAACTGCGGAACATATCATGAAATTCCACAATCCCCATTTCTGCCATGAGCCTCAACCCGGTTCGGTATTCATTCAGAACTCTCTCTTCAGACTTCGGCTTGACAGATTTGCGTATCTTATCGATGGCTGTCGATCCTTTGAAGAGCAATCCTGTTGGCAGACTGCTATCATCAAGCTGCATCCCTTTCAGTTGAGCTTGCTCGAGTCCTGCTGCACGCAGCGCTGCGGTATTGGCCAAGAAGAGTTCACCGTCATAACTGTTCAGAAAACAGGGATTATTCTCTGTTATAGGATCTATAGTTTTTCGCTGAGGTTCCCACCGTTTATCAGCCCGCTTCGCATCGAGCTCGCCCTTTCCTTCCATCCATTGAATGGCCCCGCTCCAATCGCCACCCGTAATCCACTCTCCGGGCCTGACATTCTGAACAACTCTCTGGAGTTCTCTCACAAGGCCTTCATCATCATCCACATTCATAAGTTGAATATCATGCTGCTGAGCGGCATATCCGGCGAAATGAACATGGGCATCGATAAAACCCGGCATGACAAATTGACCCCTCAGATCAATAACCTGTGTCGCAGGACCAATATATTTTGAAGCCTTTGAGTCATCGTCCAGAACTGCAACGATTTTGTTTTCATCAACGACAACAGCCGTCGCCCAGGGCTGGTTTTCCTCCACAGTATAAACCTGCCCATTTTTTAAGACCATATCGGCCTCAGGCTTGGAGCAGGTGCATAAGATTGTAATCCATACAAATAAAACTAAAAATCCCTTTCTCATATCCAGCCTCCTCTTCAATGCATAAGACTATCACCCTCAAAACAGAAGCGTCAAGAGACCGGGCTGAATTTTTTACTTCGTAAAATAAGTTTTATTTACGCCCTTTTGTTCCTCTGTTTCCCAGACAAAATAGCCCTTTTCTCGAGCACTTTAAATGCGCGGTGCTGGAAGAAACGGAGTGATCAGCCCGTAGATTTCACCCGCTTTAAGATCTTTGCATTCGGTGAACACTTTCTGTAGTAGCTACTCTTCTTCTGTTGCCAAATCGGGCACAAGTAGCTCCACAATAGGTAACAGAATTTGGTAGTGGTTGGTCTCCATACTGTTCATCATCGCAGAGACCGTGATGTTTTGTGCGGGAAGGTGGTACACGAAGGATTCAAATCCGCCTGTGGAACCCGCATGATCCAACATCTCGACGTTACCAGGTCGCAAGAATTTCATCATACCTAAGCCTTAGCAGACTGCATATTTGGCTGTCTTGAGATCATCTGGCGGTTCGACACACTCAAGCATTTCATCCAAAGTACTCGGAGTCGCCTGTCACTGTTCGATGACCAGTCCAAGCAGGTTGTAATTCGTGTTCGACTACTGCCAGCTTTCCCCAGGCATAAAATTTTTAAGCATTTTTCAGATAAGATCAAAAACAACAAAAGACATTGAGCATGGATGTTCGGGACATATTTTTAGATATCGCAAACAAAGGACCGGAGTGTTTGATAATGACGAGATTGTCTTAATTTCCTCAAAGCTTTTTCTTCGATCTGGCGTATCCGTTCCCGTGTTACCTTGAATTGCTGTCCAACTTCCTCCAAGGTGTATTCATTGCCATCCCCCAATCCAAATCGCATCTTTATTATTTTTGATTCGCGTTCCGTGTGGTTCTCCAATGCTTTCTCAATTTCCTCTCTCAATTTAACCTTTACAACCGCATCTTGGGGTGAGATGCTATTTTTATCCTCAATGAGATCCCCGAGAAAACTGTCACCCTCCTCCCCAATGGGCATCTCAAAGGAAAAGGGTTTCTGTGAGATTTGCATAATCTTTCTCATTTTGGAAACGGGCATATCCATCCTTTCGGCTATTTCTTCACAGATCGGCTCTCGGCCTAATTCTTGAACAAAATCTCTCGATATCTTCATTATTTTGTTAACAGTCTCATTGAGATGTACAGGCATTCTTATAGTTCTTGACTGATCAGCAATCGCACGTGTTATGCCCTGTTTTACCCACCAGTGTGCATATGTCGAGAATTTATATCCCCTCCGGTAATCAAACTTATTTACGGCTGTCATTAAGCCTATGTTCCCCTCCTGGATTAAATCCAGAAACGGCAATCCAAAATTGCTGTATTTCTTGGCAATGGATACCACTAGCCTTAAGTTTGCCGTAACTAGCTTCCTTCTTGCTGCTTCACTGATCTTTTTTCCCAGATAGATAGCAGAAAGTGTATTGTGTAATCCTCTATGACTAAGTCCAATCTCTTTTCGCACAATTTTCAGATCTCGGAAAACATCTCGTCTCATACCTTCCAGTTCAGTCTTCTTTTGCTTATTTTGGGCTCTAGAAAGTGAATGTTTTATCTCTTCACTATTTCTTATGAGATCAGTCATAATTTCATATTTTTTTTCCACACTTTCAATAATTTTTTCTCGCAATATCGGACTTAGACTTAATTTTCCGATGATCTGGCTTAGCCTGATGACGATACGCCCTCGAGCGTAAGTGTTATTTCTTGATTTGGGAAGGTTATTCAATTGAGAGCATAACTCTGTAATCCTTTCAATCTCATAAGAAATATCAGATATTTTTTCCAAAAGTGGTGTATCAGAGCTCTCATCTGCACGGTAGCCAAATAACTTCCTGTAGCGTTGAGGATTCGATTTCACTTTCTCAGCCAATACAAGAATTTTCTCAGGCATAAACGGAATTTTAGAAAGTGACTTGATAACTATATTCTCGCCTCTTTCTATGTCCTTGGCAGCGGCAATTTCTTCTTTCCGAGTTAGAAGAGGAATGCACCCCATATCTCTAAAATAGAGTTTCACTGGGTCATCCGTTTGATCTAAAAGATCCCCTGTGATAAATCCTATCTTAGTTTTTTTTCGCGGAACTCTTGCGTTTTCGTCACCCATGATTATCACAGCAATCGCCTTTGTAGATAGACACCTCCGTATAGGGAATCTCTAATTAAGGACAAAAGCGAACTTCAATGGTCTAATCGAATATATGCGCCTCCAGATAAAGACACCAGCATAAATTTATCTTAATATCTGTTAAAACCTCTTCCCCCTCTGGGGGAAGAAGAGTCGCTTCCTCGTGGACGCGCCTCATCTACTCTCAGTGTCCGCCCTGTGTAGTCCTTGCCATTGAGTTTCTCTTTGGCCTTCTCAGCTTCAGCTGGACTTGACAATTCAACAAATCCAAAGCCTTTGCCTTCGATTACTCTAATCTCTCTAATTTCATAATCAGAGAATAATTCTTCCAGGTCTTCTTTTGTTACGGAATAACTGAAATTTCCAACATAGAGTTTACTTCCTTGCATTTTTTCTCCTTTTCTATTTATCTCTGCCAATTTTGACAAAAAATTTCAGTGATAAATTTGTTTCAAAAACGTGTCGCATTTTTTATTAAAGAAAATCTTGGATGGTCAGATAAGTGAGAAGGATTATTTAACTTTAGGTGGGGTGAATTTCCTAAGTGATTATAAGTTCTCTTTTAGCTAACTTTTTCTTTAACAGCATCTGTATTATCCTGGAATTCAATCAGTTTGTCAATGAGAATATCATCTGAGAATATCAGATGGCCCATCACATTCTCACCTCAATCAAAGAATTATCGCTTGCTATAACTTCTTGTATAAGCTATACTTACGTTTTAAACATAAGGCAAGAAATAGTCAAAGCGAATTGTTTTTCCCACCCGAACGATAATATCCTCTGACATTCATTCCCTCGTGTTTTAAATTGAAAAAAAGGTATAAGAATGAATTTTAATGAATTGAAACTCAAGTCCGCTCTCCTCCAAGGAATCGTGGACAGAGGCTATATAAAAATGACGGAAGTCCAAGAACAGACCTTAGCCGTAACGCTGGGGGGGAAGGATGTGACCGTCCAATCTCAAACCGGCACTGGAAAAACCGCCGCTTTTTTAATCACTCTCCTAGAACGAATGCGTCCGAATGGCACTGCCCATGGAAATAAGGCATTGATTATTGTGCCCACCAGGGAATTGGCTGTTCAGATCGAGAAAGAAACTCAACTGATGAACCGCCATATTGGATATGCAATCGGAAGCTTTTTTGGCGGAGTGGGGTATAATAGACAACTAACAATGCTGAAAAATGGCCTGGACATAATCATCGGCACGCCAGGAAGGCTTCTGGACTTAAGTTCACGAGGCCAGCTAAAATTGAGAGATATCAATTTTCTAGTCATCGATGAAGCCGATCGTTTGTTCGATATGGGATTTCTTCCAGACATCACTAAGCTGATCAAGCAAATGCCCTCTCGATATAAGCGACAAACCATGCTCTTCAGCGCAACGTTGAACCGAGTTTCAAGGAGGCTTGCCTCTGAACATTTGAATCATCCAGTCCAAATCAAAATTACTCCGGACAGGATGACAGTCGACCAAATTATTCAAGAGATCTATCATGTCAAAAGTCATATCAAATTGAATCTCATGCTTGGAATCCTTAAAGCCCAAGCCCCTCAAAACGTATTGATTTTCACAAATATGCGACATGCTGCATTCCGTCTGTCAAAGAAATTGCAGCTCAATGGATACAACAGCCGACACCTGACCGGAGATCTTCCGCAAAAACAAAGATTGAATATAATTGACTGCTTCAAAGCCGGGAAGTTCGGAATTTTGGTCGCCACAGATGTGGCCGCCCGTGGGCTCCAGATTGACGACCTGAAAATGGTTATCAATTATGATCTTCCCCAGGATTGTGAAAATTATGTCCACAGGATCGGACGGACAGCTCGAGCTGGAAATTCTGGTAAAGCCATATCATTGGCCAGTGAAGGTACGGATAGTCAACTCGATGCTATCGAAACCTTTATCGGTATGAAGATTCCCGTCCTCGCCGCGGACTATGAACTTTTCGATACCGATCTAAGTGAAGGATTCAGGATCGAAAGGCAAAATGCAGGAAGAGTATCAACTAACAATCGTGCGAATTATAGCCCAAAACATGGATCTAGAAATAGAAGGATTAAACAGAGCCGGAAGTATGGCCGCACGAATTCGAGCTCGACTCATTCTCAGTAACTTAGCTCGATAAATCCGATGGCCAGCAAAAAACCCTAAGTGGTGTAAAGCCCTTTTTCGAGCAGATCCATAGCTGCATCGTACCTGCGTTTGACAATTTCCTCCATACCAACATCCAAACTCATGAAGTGCATCCCTGGCCTCATAAAATGGAAAAACATAATGAGTGAATCCAGCAATACGCTGAGAATGAATAGATCATTGCAGCGGACCTGCTCCTTTTCAATCATTTGATTCAATCGTTCAAAAAACTCAGAGGGCATGAGGAGGTGATAGACTGTTTCAAGAACATTTGATTCCTCGAGAAGGCAACGCATATACAGCTTGATATGTTTGGGATGCATCATAAACCATTGATCCAAATGCGCCATCGATTTCCGTATCAGCTCTCTTGGATCCTCGATTTCCTCGACGACCAAAGCGATAGCATTGACCATCGGCTCGGTCTCTTCTCTAAACAGTTCGGTAAGAATAGTTTTTTTATCAATAAAGATAGCCCGCACAATTGCTGGATCCAACTCTGCTCTGGCACCAATGGATTCAAAACTGGCATGTGCAAGGCCCACCTCGGAAAACTCATCCAGAGCAGCCTCCAGTATCTTTTTCCGTTCTTCTTGCATCCTGGCATACTCCTTATGTATTGCTAAACGTGCAAATAGGGATAAGATTTTACTACATTATTATCCTTTGAAAAACAGGTTGTCTGGAGAAAAACGATAAGCTCTCTCTAGGATTTAGGTATTTTGCTCAAGCTCAAATCGTTCTGTTTACAGAGATATCCCTCCGGGGTCGAATACGAACTAGCGGTGTGCCTCTTCTGAATATGGAAGACTATGATTATTCAGGCTTCGGTTCTGCGGGTGGTGCTGACGGTGGTGTCGCTGCGGGCAACTCCTTTTTCTTCCGACAGCAACAGGTATCATAAAAAAGACTCATGATTGCCAACAGGGCTGCGGCGATAATGATGACAATCTTCACCCAGCTTGCTTGCCAAAAGAATAGAGCAAGCACCACAATGGCTGCGGCTAATACAAAGCGACAAAAACACAGTTTCATTGTTCTTATCCTCCCCACATAATTTTATATTCTGTTATTACCATATTGCCAAATCCGATTCAAACAAAAAATTCATTGGTGGAGTTGGAGGTGTCTTTGATCTCTCGCGACCTACAGCTTATTGCTGCAGGATGTGTTATTGCGCAATGGGCTTGAATGTAGAGAGAATCCGTTTAGCACGCCATTTGACTTTCATATCTGATTCGCCTTCAACCTGAACAAAACCCTCAAGAGTGTGGCCTTTGACAGATCCTTTAAAATGCACTTTCTGGAGGTATTCCTTCTGTTTCAACTCCAGGGTGAATTCCAGTTCATTTCCCTTTATTTTTCCATCTTTGATGTGAACAGGCAAAGCGGAAGAGCCTTCGAAGGCACTTGCCGTAATTTTCTGAAAGTCTTGATCCAGCTTCAATGAATAGCGTTTTTTGCCTGAAATAGCCGGCATGGTCCACTGCCATGTGCCCGTCACATTGGCTGGAATCACCCACATGAAAACGTTGTGCACTCTCCAGTTGAAATCCAGCATAAACGTATCGTAGACAGGGGGAAATGCGTCTTCGGCATCATTGATAACAGCGTTTATATCAGGTTCCCATTCGGCCATGCCAAAGTCATGTGAAACAACTCTGGTGCCGGGGGCCAGTTCACGCAGAAGCTTTGGACGCAGTTTGAGGTTGACCTTCGAAAGAAGATAAAGAGTAACCACAGTGGCAGGACTGATATCCGTTTCGAAAAGATCCCTGCCGATAAATTCAACTTTGTCTGAAATACCCGCGCTATCGGCGTTTTCCAGACATTCTTTGATGCGAACAGGATCGATGTCGATGCCCACGCCCCGACACCCCAACTCTTTGACAGCCTTGATGACAATGCGGCCGTCGCCGCACCCAAGATCATAAAGCACATCGTCCTTTCCCACATCAGCCATTTTGAGCATCTCAACAATGACTTCTTCAGGGGTGGGGACATAGGGCACTTCGGGCTTTTTTTGCTGCAAACCGGGAGTGGCTGCGTGCCCAAGCAGGGATAAAAACAGAAAGCCAAGAAAAGTGATTCTGGTCGAAATTGCCTTTCTATCCATTGGAATCAAGGCCAATGATAGTGAAGCTTGTTTACCAATTATTTAGCGCCGCACAAAAATCATCTCAACGTGATTGAGTCCTCTTCTGGCTCTGAAGCACTCCATGCACCATCACTCCCCGCTCCTGTGTATGTGCCGTTCATGTTGAAAAGAGAGCCGATCAGAACATAATCACTCCAATTGGTATAGGTTATAGTGATGTTCCCGTTTTCTGCGGACCATAGTCCACTATACCCCCGGTCGTCTGAAAAAGTGCCGGAAGTCAAATCTGCTCCTAAAAAAGTGATGTTAAAGTCAAAATTAACCTCAGAAGATTCACTCCACCGCATCTGCATATTCCAGGTCCCACGGATATCCACAAGCTGAGAGGTAAGAGTGAAGGAACTCCAAACAGTTATGGATCCACTTCCCGTATTGCGTGAATCATCGATAAAGACTTCCACCGTATGAACGGGATCTTCAGGAAAGTAATCATAATTCACCGTAGTGCCTTCTCTGTGTTCGTACACGCCTGCCTCCGGGGCACCGGTCACACCCTCGCCAGTGATCACAGTTACCTGATAATCGGGAATCCCCCAGTCACAATGGGCAAAGGTCAAAATGAGCAGTATAAGGAATATGATCTCTGTGTGTTTCTTCATTGCACTCATCTATAAAATAAACGAAAACGCCGATTGCAGCAAGCGTTTAATCAATAAGGCTGCATTTCCACACCAGTATTGTCTTGTGCCACGGTTAGGACATGTTTCCGTCCCTGAACGACGTGATCGGAACACGAACTGGTTAAGGTTTTTTGAGCGCATACGATTTTGTTATTGACTGGTCATGTTGCGTCTCGATATGATTAGCAGTAAATTAGACAGTATTGATCAAACACAACAGGTTGTGATGAGCTGGAAAGAGTATTTAATATATCGTGCTCGCAAGACTGCGGACAGACGGAAACAACTCTATGGAAATGAACTTGAACCCAAAGTTGCTGGCTTGCTTGCCCGAGAGAACGTCTCAGTCACTTTCCGCGAGAGCCAAAGATTACTTATCTATATTCTCTTCAAATCACCGTGGCGCCGTTTGAGACTGGTATGGCAGCGCCTGACGGACAGGGACACTCCTGTCCGGCGGCGGCAGATCGATAAGCTCGCCCAAGATCTCCGGAGCCAAATAAGCGAATCCGGGCGAGTCTACACAGACTTTTTTAGGCGGAGCAACTGCAGCCGGGATTTGGCTCGAGTTCCCGCAATCATGGGAAAAACACTCCACAGGACAACACCGTTCCTTGTGGTACAGCCGCATGATGAGCAGGATATTGCCCGCGTCATGTCCTTCTGCCGATCCAAAAAAGTCGCCGTGTTCCCGAGGGGATCAGCCTCATTCGCATTCGGGGGAGCGGTGCCTACCCGGAATGGAATCGTGCTGGATTTGTCCCCGATGAGGGCCATTCTCGCGGTCGATCCTGGAAAGAGGACAATTCGTGTCCAACCAGGAGCCCGATGGGCGGATGTGGCCGCAAAACTCGAGCCGTATGGTCTTGTTCCTGTGACAACACCCACCGGCCGGTTTTCCACTGTTGCCGGGTGGATTTCCACGGGCGGATTGGGCCTGGAAAGTTTCGCCTATGGAAATGTGCATCAATATGTTCTGAGCGTGCGGGTGGCCAGGCCAGACGGCACTGTCGCAAAGCTGGACGCCAAAAGCGAATCCATCCAGGATCTCTTTGGGTCCGAAGGGCACCTGGGAATCCTGACAGAAATCACTCTCCGTGTCCGCCCAAAACCAGAGTACAGCGGCGTGTGTCTTCTCAGCTTTGACAGTCCGGCACAAGCTTTGGAATTGATCGAGCAGATTTCCAACGCCGATCATCACCCCTCTCATGTCGTCTTTTTTGACCGGGATCACATGAAAAGGGAAAACACTCTTTTTGCCGAACACACCAAGATAGCCGAACCCGTGGTGCCGGAGATGGATGCGGTACTACTTCATTTCGAAACCCTGGAAAGCGAACAGGCTTTTCTGAATTCCTTAGATAGAGAGACATATAATGTATCCGAGAATGCGATGGCAGCCCGATACCTATGGGCCGATCGTTTTTTCCCTCTTAAAGCCCAAAGGATCGGTCCCGGCCTCCTTGGGTCAGAAGTGGTCATCCCTCGGGATAGGACATCAGAGTATATTGCCAAAGTCAGGAAACTCGCCCGATATTTCCGCATCACCCCTTCGATTGAGGTCATCGTTTGTCGCGAGGATGAAGCCGTTTCGCATTTGGTCATCGTTGCCTTCAGCTGCGATTACTCGAAAACTGTTCATTACGATTTAAGTTTGCTGTTTATCCAACTTCTGGTAAGGATGGCCGTGCGCCTCCGAGGTTCTCCCTATGGAATCGGCATTTGGAACACGCCCTTTGTCAGCAGCAAATTCTCCCAGAGCGAATTCAAGCGATTGAAAGAACAAAAACGTGCCATTGACCCGGAAGATATTTTGAATCCGTATAAATTTTTTAAAATTAAAGGACGATTTCACAACATCCCTGCCTTGGCGATGCGTCCTATGATATTCCGCACGATCCTGGCTTTATCACATTTATTTGCTCCCGTGTTGGGACTTATGGCAAGAGTTGTTGGCCCAAAGGAAGCCCACCAGTGGGATGTCCCAGCCAAAACGGATGAACAGGGCAAAAGCCTCTTGCAGCAGAGCTCTCAGCGGTGCACCTCATGCGGCTCATGTGTTTCTGTCTGTCCGGCCTACCAAATCACCGGTGACGAGCTGGTCACTGGAAGGACGAAATTGCGCATGGCAGAAGCCATGATGAAGGGTGTGGAATTGAATCAAGCAGAAGCCCATTCTCCCTTTCAGTGCTTGCATTGCGGGTTGTGTGAAGAAGTATGCCAAACCCGTTTGCCGCTCCGCGAGTGTTATCTTGTCCTCGAGAGTTGGATTGAACATCGATTCGGGTCTCCAGAAGAAACTGTGCAGCGGTTTGTCGAAAAACTCGATGCCAACAGAGAATTCATAAAAGACACTTTTGGGCTGGATTTACCGGATTGGTCTCCCGACGAACAGATGTCCAGAGTCCCCGCTGTCAAAGAGCCGGCAAAAGGAGACCGGGCATGATACGTCACAAACGTCTCACGCCACGGCCGACGCCGTCAAGATATCCTGTCCGCACTCCCTACCGCATTCTGCGCAGCGATCGGTGTATCAATTGCGGCACGTGTATCGAAGCCTGTATATACGAGTGTCACTCTAGGTCAGAAGAGGATCCCCGTATAATGGCCGACCCCAAGGATAACTGCTGCAAAAATTGCTTCGCCTGCATCATGCGCTGCCCTCGGGATGCCTTGAGCATGGAGCAGAATGAGGACTATCTTGCTTCAGGAGATGTGACCTACACACCTGAACGCATCCATTCCATTTTGCAGCAGGCAGAGCAAGGCACAATCCCTGTCAGCGGTGCCGGATATCGAGGTCATTTTGACGGCGATTATTACGACAACATCTGGACGGATATGTCAGAAATCGTTCGCCCCACACGGGATGGAATACACGGCAGGGAGCACATTTCAACGACTGTCACTCTGGGACGGATGATAAGGGATCTGTGCGGGATGGTGTTTGATGGAAACGGCAATCTCAAGTCTCATATCCCTCTCAACAGAGAAATTTCCATTCCGGTTATATTCGGACAGATGCCGTTTTCTCCTGGGCAAAAGATACTTTCTTCCTTGGCCCTAGCCGCAAGCAAACTCACCACATATTTAGCTCTGTCCGCAGAAGACGTAACAGAAGAGCTGAAGGATTATTACAGCAATCTTCTCATTCGATTGAAGGTTGATGACATCGACCGATATAAGGATATCATCGAGTGGGCGACTATCGTTGAGTTCGAATCTGGCAAAGATCAGATGGCCGGAATTGTGCGGGCGAGGGAGATCAACTCCAACGTGCTCACTGTCATTCATGTTCCTGTCGCACAAAATGTTGAGAAAAAAGTTCTGGAATTGGTCTGCAACGGAGCAGAGATCGTTAACTTGAGCGCAGACACGCAGGGAAGAGGCAAAGACGACAGCCTCTTGCTGGAATCACTCTGCGCCACTCATGCATTGCTGGTGGAAGAAGGATTGCGAGATCAAATTACGCTTGTGGCCTCTGGCGGGATCGCTGCAGCCGAGCACATCCCCAAGACGATCATCATGGGAGCCGACGCCGTCGTTGTGGATATCCCTTTGATGATCGCCATGGATATCGTGGATTGGGAGACCGATGGCGACGGAACTGGAAAACTAGTCCTCAAGGGAATGGAAGAACTTGATCCCCGCTGGGGGGCCTCCCGGGTCATCAACCTCATGCTCTCCTGGCAGGACCAATTGCTGGAAGTTCTGGGCGCCATGGGACTTCGGGATGTGAGGCGACTGCGGGGAGAGACCGGCCGCGCCATATTTGCCGATCAGGAGCGTCAGCGTTTTCTCGAACGAATCAAGAATAAGCCGGAAAGCACCGACTCATTCTATGAACAAAATCCTGAGACGGCCACAGACTCGCAGCAATTTTCCTTAAAAGCCAGGAAAGCCCCGGGCCGATTCTCCACAAAGCAGGGAGCATGGCGTGTTGTGGTTGACCGCACTCGCTGCACCAATTGCACTTTGTGCGTGGAGAGCTGTCAATATGATGTCCACCGCCGGATCGAAGGTAAACTCAGCCTGGACGAGCCCATCCACAGTCGATGCATAGGGATCAGTTGCAAAGACAATGACTGGTGCTGTGTCCATGTCTGCCCCTGGGATGCCCTGGAAATCATTAACGATCCCGTGGACACGGTTTTGGGTGATCCCCGTTGGACGCCGGCTCTTCTTCGCGATACCTACTACATTGCGGAAAGCGGCTTGACGTCAAAACTAAAGCCTGAGGAACAGATAGGCGCCTCAGGAGGTGGATTCGACTGCCTGCATCTGGCTGATTCCATTCCTGGTACTGAACCTGCAAAGGGCCCGGTCAATCTCTCCATACCCCTCAACAGGCGCCAGGCCGGCCCGAAAGCGCGTATTTCTCTTCCTGTATACGGGGGGGGTATGTCCTACGGGTCAATTTCCCTGAATGTCATGCTGGGCCGCGCTATGGCCGCTGAGAAGCTGCAGTCTTTTACGTGTACGGGCGAAGGGGGCTATCCGGATGAGTTGGTTCCTTATGCGAATCATATCATCACCCAGGTCGCGACAGGACTCTTCGGCGTGCGCGAAGAGACGATCCAGCGGGCATGTATGATCGAGTTCAAGTATGCCCAAGGAGCCAAGCCAGGATTGGGCGGACACCTGCTCGGTGAGAAGAACACGCTGGAAGTGGCCTTGATGCGTGAAGCCGTACCAGGAACAAACCTCTTTTCGCCCTTCCCTTTCCACAGTGTCTATTCTGTGGAGGATCACAAAAAACACGTGGACTGGGTCCGATCCGTGCACCCTGATGTTCTTGTCTCGGTCAAAGTGGCGACACCGGCGGATGTGGATATGGTCGCCGTGGGCAGTTATTATGCCGGTGCGAATGTCATCCACCTTGACGGGTCATACGGAGGAACCGGAGCAGCACCCGACATAGCCAAGAAAAACATCGCTCAGCCGATAGAATACGCCACAGCCCAGGCACACGAGTTTTTAATCAAGGAAGGCATCCGTGATGAGGTGGTTTTGATTGCCAGCGGAGGCATCCGGACCGGAGAGGATATACTCAAAGCTATCGCCCTTGGTGCTGACGGAGTAGTCATCGGCACAGCGGAATTGGTGGCCATCGACTGTGTTCGATGCGGTAACTGCGAGCGGGACCGCGGCTGTCCGATCGGGATAGCCACAACAGACCCACAGCTTGAACCGCAAATGACCGCCGAATGGGTATGCAACCGGATATGCAACCTGTACAAGAGTTATGCAACCTACATCGAAGCGCGATTGCGCCGATTGGGTATGACCGATGTACGGCAGCTAAGGGGCCGTTGGGATCTTCTAACATATAAGTTAGGTACGCAAATTCCAAAGCACGAAACAAACAAGAAGTGAACCAATGACGATTGCTAAAGACTGCACAGCTAAAATCGCAGAGGCGATCATTCAATCCCGCAGGAGTATGGTTCGGGGACGAACTCCGGGAAAAAAAAGATCGCTGGAAGGAGGCTGCGGAGTCATCGGTATCATCGGCAGTGAGAAGCTCAAAGGCCATTGCATCATCCGCCCCTGCGAACAGATGCGAAATCGGGGAAACGGCAAAGGGGGCGGCGTGGCGGCTGTCGGATTGTTCGATGAGTACAAAAATCACTATGCCCTGCACATAGCTTTCCTTGATGAAAGGGTGAGAAACTCTGTCGAAAAACATTTCGTCGAATCTGTTTTTGATGTCTCACATGCTGAACAACAGACTTGCATCGAGGATTACCGTGAGTGCGGCCTTGATATTCAACCCCCCCTGGTCTGGCGCTATTTTGTCAGAGTCAAGCCAGAGAAGCTAGTCTCCTTTGCCGCGAAAAACGGCATCACAGAGATGTCGGCAGCCGAGAATGAGTTCGTTTTCCAGAACAGTTCTCGTCTGAATTCAAAGCACTACGAGAACCGCGAAGATCCCCAAGCCTTTGTTCTCTCGCATGGCAGGAACTTGATGATTCTGAAGGGTGTCGGGTACGCCGAAGAGATCGCCCGGTATTACCGCTTGGAAGAGACCCGAGCACATCTTTGGATTGGTCATCAAAGGTATCCAACCCGAGGCCGCGTATGGCACCCAGGTGGAGCCCATCCCTTTGTCGGGCTGCACGAGGCTTTGGTTCATAATGGCGATTTCGCCAATTACCATGCTGTTTGTGAGTACCTGCGTCAATGGGGCATAGTCCCGCAGTTCATAACGGACACAGAAGTTTCAGTTCTATTGTTTGATCTTTACACGCGTATACTCAGGTATCCTCTGGAGTTTGCCATCGAAGCCCTGGCGCCGACACCTGAGGGGGACTTTGAACGACTTTCAAAACGCCGTCAACGGATTTTTCGAGCCATCCAGTCTGCACATCTGCATGGATCTCCGGACGGCCCCTGGTTTTTCATCGTCGCCCGGGCCGAACCGGAAACGGGCGCGCCACAGCTTATCGGTATTACTGACGTGTCCATGCTTAGGCCACAGGTTTTCTGCCTCAGGGAGGGGGATCAAAGCTTTGGGGCCATCGCCAGCGAGAAACAGGCCCTGGACGCTTTTTTTGAGGAAATTTCCCTTGATACTCCCCGAATACCGCCGTTAGCTGACAGGTACTGGGTTGCCCGCGGAGGAAGCTGCACCGACGGTGGAGCCTTTATTTACACGCTGAACAAAAAGAAGGACACATTCGTGCTGGATGTTCAGGATAAGTTCGGCAACCGGGTTAAGGGACAGAGTATTCCGGGAAGCTCCAAAAGAACTTCACTGCCATCCTTCCGCCTTGAGAGTCAAACACCTGGGAAAAGCCGAAAGCGGGGCTCAGACCCTCAGCCTGTTGATCTATACAAGCCTCAGGAATTGGGGAATGGAAAGATCGATCAGTCCTCCATGGCCACTCCGCATAATCCCTTTCAGGGCATATTGAAGGAGTTGAAGAAGGATCTCCAGAACAATCATTACGAAAATTTCAAGCGAGGAGCACAAAAGCTAGTCAAGGACAAAGGAATCACAGATGCGATCAAAAGACTGGCTTTACTCCGCGACAGACACTGGGATCCCGGAAAAGGACATCACACGTTTCAATTGGCGGCCATAGAGAAATCGATTCAGGCCATCCTGGATTCTGTGCCTGAGCCTGCTAAAAAGAAGATGAAAGACATAATTAAAATCGATGCTAGCACTGCCTGGGAAAAGGTTTTTCCCAAACCAGACACTCCGCTCGACACCATGGCCATCGATGCGGGAGAATTCCCCAATGATGGACCCGAGGCCGTCTCAAGAGCACTCGTAAAACTCCATGGCTTAGGTTGGCAAAATTTTATAGTCTACCGCTGCCGAGGAGATCGGTTCATCGGATGTGGACTCGGTTCAAACACGGTCGGCGTTCGTATTGACGTCTACGGCTCAAGCGGCGACTATCTTGGCAGCGGCCTGGACGGAGCCCAAATATATGTTCACGGGGATGCCCAGGATCAGGTGGGTCAAATACTTAAATCGGGCCGGATCGTGATCTTTGGAAATGTGGGCCAGACGTTCCTTTATGGAGCCAAAGGTGGAGAAGCATTCGTCATGGGATCTGCGGCTGGACGTCCCTTGATTAATGCCGTCGGCCGGGTCCGGGCCATCATTAACGGGACCTGTCTCGATTACTGCGCAGAAAGCTTTATGGCCGGAGAACAAACGGGCGGGGGTTTCGTGATTATAAACGGGTTAGCTCATGATAATCGGGGCGAGCTCATCGGGTTGGAGATGAAATATCCCGGCAATAACCTGTTTTCCCTGGCCTCGGGCGGGGCGTGCTATCTGAACGATCCTTACTTCACCGTGACAGAAAACCAACTTAACGGCGCTGAGTTTACCGCGTTCCGCCGTGAAGACTGGGTGACTATTCTTCCTTACCTGCAGGAAAACGGCCGTCTTTTCGGCATCAGCATACGTCACGATCTGCTGATGGTGGACGGCGTCCTCAAATGGCCCAAAGAAGTATTCCGCAAAATCATTGCCAGCCGTGAAACACACGAACTCGATTGGACATCCCTTGATTAAGGGGTATCGGCCTCACCATTCCATCTGCCGGACTCCTGCGCATTGAAAGCATCCCCGAAACCGTGATGAAGGAAATATCGAGTGATCAGAATGGTGATTTCTAAAACACGCCAATTTTCCCTAACGCAGAAAACTGGCTCGCTCTCCGGGCCTAGGCAAGGGCGATTTATTGTCTGTGTGAGGAGCATTGGAGGGTGGGGGAAGGTCTTCTCCGACACATTCTCATGACCGGCCGCAAAAAACAGGCATGACTCATTGACCATGAAATGCCTGTGTGCTAAAGTTATCGGTCAAATTCATTGGAGGAAAATATCATGGCGACAATAGAATGGAACGACAGCCTCTCCATCGGGGTTGATTTAATCGATGAGCAGCACAAAATGCTCATCCAAAAACTGAGCGATTTGTCCGATGCCTTTGAAATGGGACGAGAAATGAACAAGATCATGCAGACACTCGAATTTTTGATCGACTATACAGATTTTCATTTCTCAGCCGAAGAAGAGACCATGGTCAAGTATGATTACCCTGGGCTGGAACTGCAACAAGATCAGCATAAGCAATTTGTGGTCACATTAAACCACATTGTCGAGGATTTTAAAGAGGAAGGCCCGACAAAAGCCCTGGCCACGTCCATAAATGTCTTCCTTCACAACTGGCTCATCAACCACATAAAGGGCGTTGATATCAAGCTGGGCCAATTCTTGACCGAAAAAGGACTGGCGAATTTAGAATAACTCGATTCCGTTAGGCAAGCTGGGTAACTTTTATTCATAGCGAAGGGATTCAACTGGATTCTTTCGGGCTGCTTTGACAGATTGGTAGCCAACAGTACCGAAAGCAATAACCAAAGTCAGTAGCGCGGCTACGACGAACGTCATCAAACCGATCGTTACAGAATAGGAAAAACTCTGCAGCCACTTGTTCATGGCGAAAAATGCGACAGGCCAGGCAATGGCATTGGCAACAACAATCAGGATCAAATATTTTCGACAGAGCATAACCACTATCGAACCCACGGATGAGCCTAAAACCTTTCTTATCCCAATTTCTTTGGTGCGCTGTTCCGCAGTGAAGGAAGCAAGCCCGAGCAGTCCGAGACACCCTATGATGATAGCCAATACGGAAAATGTACGAAATATCTGTCCGAGCTTTTGCTCCGCCCTGTGGAGTCGTTCGAAAAACTCATCAAGAAAAAAGGCATGAAAGGGATGATTGGGATAGACGTCTTTCCATTTTTGTTCGATCTTGGCAATGGTTCCGGAGAGATCGTCCGTTGCCAGCCTGACAGTGAGTCTTCTGGCCCTGTTTTCGATGGGCCCCTCGTTCTTGATATATTGAATGAATGTGGGATTGATGGCCGAGTACAGCGATCTTTGGTGAATATCCCTGAAAACGCCGATAACGCGCAAAGCCGTATACCCCATACTTACATCGTAGGGATGGATAAGGACTTTAACATTCTTTCCAATTGGTTCGTCCCAGCCTAATTCCTTAACAGCTGTTTCGTTGACCATCAGAGCATCGGTGACATCGGTTGGCATCTCCTTGGAAAAACCACGTCCTTCGACAACCTTGATCTCGAACGTCTTCAAGAAATCATGGTCAACATAAAAATTATCCATTTGGAACACTTGCTCCTCTGAGGCTCCTTCGGGATACGTTCCCGTGTTGAACAGATACATCTCCCCTGGGACCATTGAGGTTGCACAGGCACTGATGATATCATCTATCTGCAACAATTCATTTTTGAAAGATTCCAGTCCGATTCTCACCTCCTTATTCTGAAGAGCTATGACATAGAGGTGCTCCTTATTGAAACCGAGATCTTTGTCGCGCATGTGCTTCTGTTGGTTGAAAATAATCAACGTGCAGATTATCAAGACGATGGAAACAGAAAATTGAGAGACAACCAGAATGGATCGCACAGGAGCTTTTTTAGAGCTGTTAGCATGAGTTCCTTTTAAAGTCACGACAGGCTTGATGGCCGAGAGAAAAAACGCCGGATAACTCCCGGCGAAAAAACCGGCAAACACAACTATCATGGCAAGAAATGCACTCAGCCAGGGCATGTTGAGGTAATTGATCGATATTTCGCGGCTGGCAAGACTGTTGAAGTAGGGAAGCACAAACCGGACGATAAACACGGCGATAATCAGAGAAAGCAGAGCAAAAACAAAGGATTCTCCGAGAAACTGCGAAATAAGACTTCTTCTCTCCGCGCCCAGGACCTTTCGCAAACCGACTTCTCTAGCCCTCCGAGCAGAACGGGCAGTGGCCAGATTCATGTAGTTGATGCAGGCAATACAGAGTATGATTATGGCAATGGCAGCGAATGCCCGGATCAACCGGATATCATTGTTGGTTCCCAAATCTGAACTCAGACGCGAAAAGAGATGTATTTTTTTCAAAGGCTGCAGATATGTCTCCAGAGTCCCCCCAGCTTCCTTGAGGACCTGGCTAAGATGCCTCTCGTTGAATGCCACGAGTTTTTGTTCAAGTTCCTCGGGATCGGTATTTTCCCGCAACAGAAGATAGGTGGCAAACCCCCAGATGGTCCATCGGCTGCCTATGCGCGGCGCATAGCGGATCAGTGTCGAAAACGACGCCATGCATGTGAACGTGAAATGGGAATTTGGGAGTGGCTCTTTGACCACACCTGTCACCTGATAGTCAAACTTGTTATCCCAATTGATCGTCTTTCCGATCGGGCTTTCATCGCCAAAATATTTCCTCGCTGTCTCTTCTGTGACGACCATGGTGAACGGAGCCTCTAGAGCTGTTTGGGGATTCCCTTCGATCAGCTCAAAGGAAAAAATGTTGAAAATTGAATTATCCACATAAAAAACGCCGTCTTGGAAAAATTTCTTGTCTTCGTAGATAAAAGACCTGATGACTGTGGGCATTATTCTCGCGGCATCAAGCACCTCAAGAAACTCTTCAACCAAAGCTGGCCCCATCGGCCCTGTCGCCGAGGGGAGTTCCTGGGTGCGGCCCTCCGCCATTCTCTTCTGGACAATTCTGTAGATGTCATCTGCATTTTCGTGGTACCTGTCGAAAGAAAATTCATAGCCGATATAGGCAAAGATCAGAATACAACAGGCGATGCCAAGAGACAGCCCAAACACGTTGATTAGAGTATAGGTTCTATTCTTGATCATGCTACGGTAGATGATTTTCAAATAGTTGTTAAGCATGCAGGCTCCTGAATACTTCACAGAATCACTTTTTATTCAGAGGTATATGATCCCACTATAAACAGGATATGGACAAAATTCAACAAACCGATTTTTTCCGGTTTGCCTTTCGAACAGAATTGAAATCTATGCTGTTTTCAAAGCTACCATCGAAAATCTAAGCTTCTTCAAGTTCGGCGAGAAGAGCCGAGATAAGCTCTTTAACGGTTACAATTTTGTCGACACGGTATACATTCTGACCGCAGAAAATGAGGCCTTGGTCTACATTGCCGAAGTAAGAATTCAATAGCGCTTGTGCAATACAATACTTCGCATCGCTCGCTTTACAGGCCGTGAGACATCTGTAAGGACACTTGATCTTTGGCTTTTCTTTGATTTCTAAATCGGTTAGAAATTTGTTCTTAATGGCCCGTCCTGGCATACCGACAGGACTTTTGATGATAACGATATCCTCTTCTTTGGCGTCCAGATAGATCTGCTTGAATTCCTGGGAAACATCGCACTCCTTAGTGCAGACAAAACGCGTTGCCATCTGAACTCCTGATGCCCCCAAACTCAGCATTCGAGCAATATCTTTACCATCGAAGATTCCACCGGCGGCGATGACCGGAATTTTCTTTCCGTGCTTATCTTCAAAACGCTTTATTGCTTCCAATATATTCGGCAGTAGATTTTCAAGGGAGAACTTATCCGGCTGCCCGAGCTGCTCTTCGGAGAAACCGAGATGCCCTCCTGCAAGTGGCCCCTCGAGGATGATGGCATCTGGAATCCTCCCGTAACGTTTGTCCCAAGTGCGGAGGATGAATTCGGCCACCCGTGCCGAACTGACAATAGGCACGAGGTTCACAGAACGGTCCTCGATCAAGGCGGGAAGCTTTGTAGGGAGTCCGGCCCCGAAGACAATTATCTTTATTCCTTCTCGGATGGCAGCCAAGATAAGATCGTCAACATTGCTGAGCACTCCCATAAAGTTGACTGCAATATTGCCGTTCGAAGTGATTTTTGCTTTGCCAATCTCTCTCTCCAAGGCTTCGCGAGACATTCTTTCATAATCATGCTTTGAAGCCTCGATATCACCCAGTCCTATGCTCGAGATTGTCCCAATGCCGCCCTCCTCAGCCACGGCAGACGCAAGAGAGGCGAGCGACACCCTCACGCCCATTCCTCCTTGGACGATGGGTAAATCTGCAGTGATGTTTCCGATTTGAAGTGTTGGAATTTTCATTTTTTACTTTCGTATTTCTTTAGAATGAGACAGACATTGCCTCCACCAAAGCCGAATGAATTAGTCAAAGCCAGCTCAAGGTCGATCGACAGAATTCCGTTGGCTACATAATTGAGAGGACATTCCGGGTCCGGATACTCGTAATTGATCGTGGGAGGTAATTTGCCTGTATAAACGCTCATTGCCGTGGACACAAATTCAGTTGAACCGGCTGCTGCCAAAAGATGACCGATCATCGATTTAATGGAGCTGACTTTGATATTGTCACAGTGGCCGCCAAATACTTTCATGATGGCTTCACTTTCTGCTTTATCATTCAAAACAGTAGAGGTGCCATGAGCATTGATATAATCCACTTCATGCGGATCGACGTCAGCATCGTTCAAAGCAGCACGCATGACCCTGATCATCCCATCGCCTCCAGGTTCTGGAGCTGTGAGATGAAAGGCATCAGCCGTATTACCATAGCCAACAAGTTCGGCATATATGCGTGAATTCCGGCCGAGAGCATGCTCAAGACTCTCTAAAACAACAATTCCAGACCCTTCACCCATCACAAAGCCGTCACGATTTTTGTCAAATGGCCTGCTCGCTTTTTCCACACAGTCATTTCTTGTCGACATCGACCGCGCCGCACAAAAACCGGCAAAGGGCAAAGGATTTATGCTTGCTTCGGCACCCCCGGCGAGCATGATATCGGCGTCACCTCTTTGAATAATTCGAAAGGCATCACCAATGGCATTGGCTCCCGTTGAACAAGCAACACAGGGAGCAGAAAGAGGACCTTTAAAACCATAATTGATAGAGACCTGACAAGCTGCCATGTTTATGAGTGACTTGGAAACAAAAAAGGGACTTATTGATTTTGGCCCTTTTTCATGAAGGGCAGAGTATCCGTCCTGTATGGAAATAGCACCACCGATGCCGGAGCCGATAATAACTCCAGCTCTTTCTCCATCAAAATTAAAAGTATCTAACCCGGCATCATTTAGAGCCATATTAGATGCGCTCACACCGAAATGAACAAACCTATCCATGCGCGCAACTGACTTCCTGTCGATCCAATCCTCAGGATTAAAGTCCTTCACTTCAGCCGCCATATGCGAGCGGTAACCCGCAGGATCGAAATGAGTTATTCTCGATATCCCGTTTCGCCCTTCTATCAGTCCATTCCAAAATCCGTCAATTCCAATCCCAATAGGAGTCACGGCTCCCAATCCGGTTACGACAACCCGCTGTTCATCCATAGTGGTTACACCGATAATAACTGAAAGTTTAGATGCTTGAGAGGGATTATTAGAACTTATGGTGGGAATGACTTCCTAAGTGATAATAACTTCTCCTATAGCTAACTTTCAAGTGTCTTAAAGCAAATTGAAATTATCACCTAAAAAAAAGAGCAAGTCAATCAATTTGCAGGTCGAAATCACTTCTTGAATTTATGAGCTCTCGGCGGGACCCATTGTTCGATAAACCCGGTTCTTCCTTCATGTTCGTCGACGATGTCCTGGAATATGGCCCGGAGATGCTCATAGGGCAAAGTGCCGATAATCATCCGGCCGTTGATAATCATCGTCGGCGTAGAACGAATGCCGTGGGCGTATTTGTCGGATGTCTTTTCGTATTCCATTCCGGTGTTAAGAATAGTCTGGACCATTCCCTGTGTTGCCGGATCATGAAGCGCATCTTCCACACCGTATCGGCGCGCCAAATCCAAACGCCATTCGGGATTCCGGGCCGCGTTGAAATTGGCGAAGACCTCATCATGAATAGCGAGGAATTGAGCCGGATCATGAGCGGCAATGTAGGCGAGTTCACAGGCTCCAGGATGGATATCCTTATCGACCACGGTGTTGCATTTTCCCTCCAGAGGAAAAAACTGAAAGACAACATTGATTTTCCCGGCAAATTCTTCCTTGAGCTTGTTGAGCTGGATGGTGAGAAAGAGACAGTCGGGACAGGTGAAATCTGAAAACTCAACCACCTGAATCGGAGCGTCCTCGAAGAGCTCTGTCGACCGAACAGTCCAGTAAGGAGACAAAAAGCTAGGATTTCCGACAACTGGTAGATCCCGGAACTGTTTGACAATCCGCAGCACAACGGCCGCCTGGGCATCCTTCTTGGCATCATGGTACTGGATCATCCCGTAGGCGCCAAAAGCCGTGATGCAGGCGAAGGTAACGAGCATTTTGAGCGAAGGCTTCAGGATGCGCTTCACAAATTTTTGCTTTCCCCGCCCAATCCCGTACAAACTGAAGAGAATAAAACTCATGATAGAAAAGATGTAGAAGCCGGTACAGAGAAGGCACAGGTTTCTGGAAATAAAAACGGAGTAGAGAAAAAGAGCGATAACACCGAGCAAGTTGACACTGGCAATGAATGCATTTGTCCTTTCAAAGCTCTCCGAGGGAAAAACAGTTCCAAGCACGACAAGAGCGCCGACAATCATGCCGAAATAGCCGAGGGGAATTCCGAAAAATTCAGAAACGAGGGAAAAGGCAGAGCTGTCACAATTGAAAAATGCACTGATGTCACAGAACGACCCTTCGAATATGCTTTCAGGGTAGTTGGCGAGAAAGAAGTGCCGCATGGTCATGATAGAGGCTGCCATCATCCCCATCCCAGCCAAAAAACTCAAAATCCTGGGCCAGCGAATCCCTCCCAATGTTAACGTCCGTTCCATTCTCTACTCCACAGATAGATTTTCTAAATTATTTCAGCCTAGAGTACTTATTTTCTCAGGTGAAATCAAGATTTTTAATTATTTCCAAATGTGAAGGGTAGGTTTCGAGAAACCAATAATCAGAATATTGAGGGCAGCCTGGGGTGGACACGCCACACCAAAGGTAACGCAGCATGCAAGGCAGTCTTACAACTTATTCAACTCTGAACGCAAGTCTATCAGCGAGACAGGACTTTTCCCGGTCTTTTCCAGGTGAGTTGCCCGTTTTCGACTACAGTTGTTCCGTTGACAAGGACATGCTCGATTCCTTTGGCGTACTGATGAGGCTCAAAAACTGTAGCCATGTCTCTTATTTCTTGGAGGTCAAAGATCACTATATCCGCATGATATCCTTCTTTGATCATTCCTCGATTGCGGAGATCCATGATTTGAGCGGGAAGAGATGTGGATGACCGGATGGCGTGTTCCAAGGAAATGACCCCCCGGTCAAGGGCATAGTGTCTTATTTTGCGGGGAAACGTCCCGTAATAACGGGGATGAACAAATCCATCGGACGGCAGAGCAATCGACGCATCCGAAGCCGTCGCCACCCAGGGCTGCGCGGCATAAGCTTCAACATCTATCTCGGATAGAGAAAACCCTCTCAGTATACCTCCCCCCGGTTGGTTAAATCCTTCCATTTGGAGTTTGATGGCCATATCCACGGCGGAAATGCCGCTGGCTTGGGCAAGTTCTGTCAGAGTTTTTCCATGATAGCTCTCGTCAGGGTATTTCAGAACAACAATATTTTCGGCGCCCCCGCGCCGAGTTATTTCGTAGGCTGTATCAAGCCGGATGTCCAGTTCTTTTTTGGGATCTCTGAGATTTTCAGCAAGAGTGCCTTTGGGGTTTTTTCCCAGTGCCCACCCGGGAACCAGCACCACCCGGCCGTCGCTTCCTGTGGTGTTATAGGGGTATAAATCGGCCCAGATATCGACGCCCCGTGCGCGGGCGCGCTCGATGAGATGAATGGCTGCCCTGCTCGATCCCCAGAAATGGGATCCCCGGGCCTTGATATGTGTAGCCACAACCTTGGCTCCCGTCCGCTCCCCTACCTCAATAGTTTCAACAATGGAGTCGAGCAGTCCGGGCTGTCCGGCCGTATGCTGGCTGGGGAGGTACCACATCGGATCAACGCCCGAGCCGCGCTCATGGACAAAGAAAACACCCGTATGGGGAACGATCTCCTCGACCAGGGCGGCGAGCTCCTCCGTATCACTCCAGATGCTGGGCACGTATTCCAAACCGGTCGACAAACCAAAGGCCCCATCCTTCATGGCTTGGCGCACCAATTCACGCATTTTTCGGATCTCTTCTGGAGTAGATGTTCTCTTGAAATCTTTGCCGAGCACATGGCTGCGGATCGTGTTATGCCCTAATAAGAGCATAACATTCGGGCCAACACCATGCACCATTAAGGCCTCGCGCTGTTTAGCAATGGATAGGGGGCCGCCGCCACACTGGTTGGACACAAGAGTGGTCACTCCTTGGCTTATGAAGTTCGGAGCAGAATACCGTTTTTCATTCTTTCCGGCCCACTCCTTTCCACTCGCAATGTTGTCATAAGCATGGGTATGGATATCAATAAAACCGGGCACGACATATTTCCCTTCGGCATCAATAATTCTTTTTGCCTGAAATCCCCTGAGAGATCGGGCGATAGCTTTTATTTTGCCGTTCGTAATTGCTATATCGGCATAGAACCAGGGATTCCCGGACCCATCCATGACTCTTCCGTTGACAATAAGCAGGTCAAAATCAGGCTCATCTTGGGTAAAGGCCAATGGACAGATAAAGGCCAGAATGAATAAAAAAGAAAACCAGCTGCGACCAGTATTCAGGATTCTTTTCATCGACACCTCCGAAAACGGACTTTTAACGTTAAGGGAAGGGAAAGGACTTGTCAAGAACCGGAGTAGGGATGTTTGCATCTCCAAACTTGTGATAGTGCGCGTTGATAGATACAGCAATTCTTGGGCGAGTGGTTATTTGTGTTCGGAGAAAATCCACCCAGCATCCTATGCTCCTCACACAGACAACGACTCGCTTATAATGGCTTCACCATTGTCTTGCATCACGGATGGGGAGATACGTCCAGTGTAGAAGAAAGGATCGGCTTTACTTCACTAAAAATTCAAGATAGCTCTGTTTGCCCGCTGTAATTTTTTCGTAATGCTCATTAAAGTTGAGGTAATCAAAAAGGCTCTGTCCCTTATTCATACCACCCATGACTTTTTCCTCTGTTTTCTGGATATTCTCGGCAACTTCGATAATGGTCGGAAGTTCATGCTTAGCAATAACGACAAGCCCGTCATCATCGCCAAAGACTATGTCGCCTGGGTTGACGTGCACACCGCCGCATTGAACAGGGATTTGTGTCTCGAAAATTTGAGCAACAGTGCCCGCCATGGGTGTGATGTATCTTGAAAAAACAGGAAGTGTAATCTCACTTGCGTGCATAGAATCGCGGTAGCCTCCGTCTATGATAAGACCTGCCAACCCTTTTCTCTTTGCTTCGATAGTGAACAATTCCCCAGCCACAGCTATTGTTTCTCCTTCGGCATCGATCACCAGCACCTCTCCCTTTTGGGCATCGTGCAGAGCTTTCATGACAGTGAGAAAATCGCCTTTACTGCGAACAGTACGAGCTATCCCGATCATTTTTAATCCCTTTAAAACAGGTCTTATCGCCGGATCCATAACCCTGAGTTGCTTGTTGGCATCGCACAGACAGGCTGCATCCGTTTTTTCAAGTCGTTTTAACAAATGGCTAAAATCCATGGTTCCTCCTCTTTCCGCTGCTAGGTTCTATATCATAAATCTCACTCACATGCATTCATCTTCAGATAAATAAGAAAGGTTACACATATCAAGTCAACTATGGCTTATGCCAATCTGGTTATTCTTCAACCTTGTCACCCAGCAAAGCAATCAAGCCGTCTGAAAGGGTTCCGCGCCAATTGATGTATTCATGCCCGCCGTTGAATTCCTGGTAATGGACCCAGTAGTCCTTTGCACGTAGCACCTCATAAAAGTGACGATTCGTTCCGACAATGGAGGGCGAATCTTCATCAACAAGATAGTCTTCCATGAGACCGAAATCGATATGGAAGCGTATGGGAAGCTTGGGAGAGGCTTTGAATTGTCGGATCAACCATTCAGATTCAGCCTCTTCTGGCGGATTGTACATGAAAGCACCAGACTGGGTGAGCACATTTCCGAAGATCTGAGGATAGCGGAAGGCGGCATAGGCCGCACCTAACCCACCGTAACTCGATCCGCCAACCACTATGCGAGACGGATCTGAGGTCACCGAACACTTTTGGGCAATCCACAGCATCAATTCTTCCCCTAAAAAGCGAGTGAAGGCTTCAGAACAGGTTAGTTCAGTATTCCGAACCCAGGGATTGGGATGGCTCACCAAGACTGCAATAAGAGGAGGAATGCGTTTTTCAGAAATGAGGTTATCGAGGATAGTCGGTGTGGACACCCAGTCTTTGTAGGCCGGACCATCAAAAAGGATCAGCATTCCGTACTTCTGTTTTTCGAGGGCGTAATCCGGAGGAGTGTAAACCCATACAGTTCGTTCGTTTTTGAGAATCAGGCTTTTGACCTTATGGACGGTGATCGAGCTATTGGGAACGCCTGGTTTCTTTGCATTCCAGGGCTGTGGTAGTGCTTCAGGCAGCTCCACAACAGAGACGGCCCTTGGATAAATTTGAAATCGGCGGGGATTCATAGGGTCCACTTGCCAGTTTGCGGTCCTCTCGAGCCATTCCACAGTATCTTTCATCCCTCTCAACGATTTGAGGGAATCGTTCACAGACAGGGAGTACGTGAATCGAGCGTCCCGTCGGAACTTGTATGTCTTGTACCAGATATCGGATTCCAAAAGCCGAACCATACGATTGCTATCAATATCCCCCCAGAGTCCGTTTCCAATAAAGACAACAACGTTGTTGACGTCTTTGTCGCCTGGATAGAGAAAGGTCACCAATGCATTTTCCGGATCTCCCGGGATCGGCTCAACTAGAGGAGTGCCTTTGAGGGATACCTCGTGCCAAAACTCATCAATGGCCGAAGGGAGTTCGGCCTTAATCTGAATGGCGAGTGCGGCAAGGCGGGGAGATTCAAGCAACTTATCAGCAGAGACAGACTGGATACAGAAAAGCCCGCAAAAAAGGCAAGCTACCAGGATGGATCTGCACAATTCCTGAGTCATTGAACCTCGGGCTTTAAGCACAATGCTAACTTGAATTTTGCTTTCTTCCTTTTTATGAAAATGATAATCGATGATTTAAGAATAAGTCAAACAGGTGAGGAAATGACCAAAACATCTGCGACCATAAAGAGAAAGAATCTTAGTACTATGTTTGACTCACAGGTAGGCCTGTGCTACAAACAAATCTCTTTTCCGAACAAAACTTATGCACAAATCAGAGAGAGCCAAAAGAAAGCCTTCCGGATGGCGATGGATTGTGTGTCTCATTGCGGTATTCTTCTTATTTTGTCCAGAGCTCAGCGGCAAATCAAGAATAGCCAATCCTCAAGCCGAAGTCACCGCTGTTCCCTATCATGATTCCATCAAAGTCGATGGTCGCCTAACAGAATCCATGTGGGACAAAGCCGTGTCTATCGGACCGTTGACTATGGTTGAGCCGGATGAGGGTGTGCCGCCGAGTGAAAAGACTGTCGTTAAGTGTGTGGCCCATGCGGGTGCTATTTATTTCGGTATCATCTGTTATGACAGTTCACCTGAAAAAATCGTCAGTTATACAATGCAGCGTGATGCCCGACTGCGGGGGGAGGATCACATCAAAATCGTTCTGGATACTTTTTTGGACAAGAGGTCAGGGTACATCTTCGCCGTCAATCCGAACGGCGCTAGGTACGATGCCCTGATCACAAGAGAAGGCGGAGGAGAAAACCATCAGTGGGATGGCATCTGGGAAGCCTGCGTTCACCGGTTCGACATCGGCTGGAGCGTGGAGATATATATACCAGTAAAATCACTCCGGTTCAGAAAAAATCTCACAGAGTGGGGATTCAACGTCGAGCGTCGGATACAACGTCTGCTTGAGACAGACCGCTGGGCCTCTCCCAACCGAAATTTTGGGGTCACCATGGTTAGCCAGGCGGGTCGGCTCAGAAACATACCCGACTTTAAACAGGGGAGAGGTTTGACAATAAGACCATATATGTCAGCGGACAGAACTCAGGAGGAAGTCGATACAGCGGCCATAGGTGAATTAGATGCAGGTTTGGATGTTCTCAAAAGCTTTGGCTCCAACATTACAGGCTTGCTCAGCATCAACACCGACTTTGCCGAAACAGAGGTGGATACCCGTCAGATCAACCTCACTCGTTTTCCTCTGTATTACCCGGAAAAGAGGACATTTTTTCTCGAGGGTTCGGACATTTACGAATTTGGCATCGGGATGGGATTCCACCGCCGTTATGATATCATTCCGTTTTTCAGCCGGCAGATCGGTCTGGTTGAGGAACAGGTCGTGCCCATCGATATTGCCGCAAAAGCGACCGGCAGTATCGGTCGCTTCAGTTTCGGTGTGCTCGACACGGTCATGAGACCTATGGAAGGCCTGACACCAAGGACAAACCTTTTTGCTGCCCGTGGATATCAGAGGATTTGGGAAGAATCAAAACTGGGCTTCATCCTCACTGCAGGAGATCCCCTTGGTCGGAGCGACAGCTGGCAAGCTGGATTTGACTTCATCTACAAAACCTCGACTTTTCAAGGAGACAAAAACTTCCTTGTCGGATTTTGGGGATTGGTGAACAATCGTGAGGATTTGGGAAATGACCGTACAGCCTTTGGCTTCAAGGTCGACTATCCTAACGATCTCTGGGACGTGTCCTTCACTTATAAGCGAATCGGCGCCGATTATGACCCCTCATTGGGATATGTGCCTTGGGCTGGGATTTACAAGGCCAACTTTGATTTGATGTATAAACCCAGGCCGGGTTGGTCTTGGCTCCGCCAGATGTACAATGAACTCTTCACCCAAGCTGTGTAGGACCTGAACGGACAGGTCCAGCAATGGAGGATCTTCACGGCCCCGCTAAACTGGCGCTTTGAGAGTGGCGACAGGTTCGAATTCAACATTGTCCCCCAAATGGAGCGAATCCCTGAGGAGTTTGAGATAACCCCCGAAGTCATCGTTAAGCCTGGGAAGTATGACTGGTGGCGCTACCGTCTTGAGTTTCATTCGGCAAGCAAGCGTAGTGTAACGACAAAGCTGACCTGGTGGTTCGGGACTTTCTATGACGGAAACATGGATCAAATCCAGGCCGAGCTGGGGTGGAGGCCATCTCATCATATCAACCTCTCTTTGGAGGGTGAGTGGAATAAAGGCCGTCTGTCCGCAGGAGATGTGGACATTCAGTTGGGAAGGGCCAGGTTTGATCTGTTCTTCACATCCAATCTTCAGATCCTTTCCTACCTTCAATATGATAATCTAACTCAATCCTTAGGTTTGAACACCCGGCTTCGCTACACATACCGGAGTCTGTTGGATATATTCATCGTCTACAACCGGAATTGGCTGGAAACAAGGGGGGTATTGATTCCGGAGCTTAACCAATTCATCATCAAAATCCAGTACTCCTGGCGTTCGTAACAAAAAGAGGTCAGCTTGATTCTAAACGCTTCTCTAGATCCATAGGCAAAACCACGGTAAAGACTGTACCTTTGCCGACTTCACTCTCGACCATAATTTCACCATGATGGTCTTGGATGATTTGGTAACAGATCGCCAGCCCTAAACCTGTACCCACCCCCACTCCTTTGGTCGTGAATCCGGGATCAAAAATCTTGTTCAGATGATTTCTAGGTATTCCCTCACCGTTGTCTTGGATTTCGACATATACTTTGTTGTTCTTAGTTGAGGTGGCAAGTGTAATTTCACCTTTCCCTGAAATGGCCTGTTTGGCATTGATGAGAATATTCAAAAACACCTGATTCAAGCGTCCGGGAAAGCAGGAAATCGTGGGTATCTCCCCGTAGTTCTTGATAATTCGTATATTGTGTTTTATCTCATGATGAATCATGGTCAGGGTGTCTTCCAATCCCTCGTTTATATCGGCTTCTTTCAACTCTGCCTCATCGAGCCGGGCAAAACTCCGAAGCCGCCTGACAATGTCGGAGACTCTCTCTGTTCCCGACTGGATGACTTTGTTGGCGTCCTCGATAACATCAAAAGAAGACGATACATTTTCAGACTTGACCGTGACATCTGTGAGACATTGCTCAATTTCGAGTTTCAGCCTGTCTACAGCTCTCATCAGTGTGTTGTGCATGCTGCTCACGGCTCCAACGGGTGTGTTGATCTCGTGGGCCACGCCGGCCACAAGGCTTCCCAACGCAGCCATCTTGCTGGATTGAACCAATTGTGCCTGTTTTTCCCGAAGTTCCCTGGTTCGGTCTTCAACTCTCTGCTCCAGTGCGTGGCTATAATCCTCCAACTGCTCTTTTGCCTCTTCCAGCATTTCTGATTTTTCCTCGAGTTCCCTGGCGTATATCTGTAAACGCTTGCTGTTTTCCATAAAGCGATGAAACAAGATGTTACCGAGGAGCATTATAAAAACAAAAGTACCCAAGGGCATCAGAGATGGCCAGTCAGGTTTCTTGAGAATATCATAGGCAGTGAAAACAGAAAAAATGACAAGACCACTCGTGAAAATCTTCGCTTCCAGTTTCCCCTTAATAGCTCCATATACACTGGCTCCTGTGACGACTGCAAGCTCAAAAATCCCCAAAAAACGCAGATGGGAGAGCCAGGAGGGCAAAGGAATGCGGCCAAAAAATTCCAACCCGAAAGCAATACAAACAGCCACCAGATGCAACTGCCACAACCGGCGCACGAGCAATTTGTATCCTGGACCGATGACGCTATCGACGAAAGCGATAAGCGCCGCAGGAAAAAGGAAGAAGGGAATAAACATCAGGTAATAGAAGAGTTTCGGGGCATGGATCAAATACGCCCCCGGCGAAACGATGGAAATGAGAGCCAATCCGATCAGAAGAGCAAAAAAGCCGAACTGCAAGGGGGCAAGAGTTTTTCTTATGCTGCGATGACAGAAAGCAATAAAAGATAAAAAACCAATCAGAATGCAAAAAATCCCCACAAAAAATTGCAGAATGTTTCCGCGAATGATATGGACAAGCACTGAATCAAAAGCCCCTAGATACACGGCCCCCTGAATTCCGCTTATCCGGGGCAAGGTTGAATATATGCGGAAAAAAAGGCGTTTTCCTTGAAAATTCCCAGGTAATCCAAAGCGGTGGGAGGCAAAGGCCGCAAAACGGTTGTCATAGGATTCTTTCAATTCGCCATAGGAGTATATCAGCTCTCTACCGAGATACACTTCCAGATTGGTGATGACCCGCGGCAGGACAACAGAAGGATTTCTCCAAATCCCCTCAGGAAGCGGGATGCTCAGCCAGAGAAATCGACGGTTCTCATAACCCGGCAGCCCACTCGTCACTCCGGTGCTTTTCCACTGGGGGCTATCCAGATCTGTGTATGTCCAAACGGGTGTCCCTTCCCCATCTACCGGAGAATCACCCCAGCGGTATTTCCAGCCCTGGGTGAGCTTGAGCGGAGGCGACGATTTCGTCTCACCTTGTGGTGGCGCACTCGCAGATAACACCCCCAAACAAAGCCAAAATGCAATCAGAAAGGCAGGAATTTTCCGCCTTAGTGCAAAGCGTCTCATGACAATTTGGCACATCATCCTAAATGTATTTTTGCATGAATTGATTCTTTAATACAAAATTTTACTTCTTTTGTTAATTCTAATCAAAAACAATCAACGGAAATCCCTCCAAAAAACTTCTCATTCGATGATTTTTTCAACTTGCTTAAGTCTGCCCCCAACAATTAGTTGACAAGGAAGACAGGTTAGAGATATAAAGCTCTGTTTGTCATGAGATTAAAAAAAATGTCGTATTCCAATTTCAAGTATGAATAATTCATAAACTTATATTCAGAAATGGCTTTATCTGCCGGAATCGTGATCGTACGAAAAGAAGAATCCGAGTGGAAATACCTTTTTCTCAGGGCCTACAGGAACTGGGACTTCCCGAAGGGTACGGTTGAGCCCGGCGAGGATCCCATTGAGACGGCAAAAAGAGAATCCGAAGAAGAAGCGGGCATTTCTGATCTAAGTTTCCATTGGGGTTATGTCTTTAAAGAAACCGAACCCTATACCGGCGCGGTTAACAGAAAGAAGAAAATCGCCAGATACTACATCGCAAAAACTTCGGAGACGCAGGTGACCTTTTCCATCAACCCTGAGATGGGAAAGCCGGAACATCATGAATACCGCTGGCTCAGCTTTGAAGAACTCAAAAAACTGTGCCCCAAAAGACTCCTGCCCATCATCGCCTGGGCCAACGGCCTCATTCTCAAGCGCGGCCAATGACACAGCTTGAGCCCGGATCCGGGGGGCATCATACTTAATGCAGAGAAATTCATTCATCATGGATCTGCATTCAAGTGACAGAATAACTTAGCCTCTCTATAATCACTGTGTCATCTATGCCATGCTGTGCTATAACATAGCCAGAACGTCTCAGAAAACCAATTATTTGAAGGATGAAGGGAGGGCATGGGCCACTTGCAAAAAATGGATTGTTTTTCATTTAAATTGCAATAAATCTCTTTCCATACCGTCTACTTGATGTGAGAATGAAAGAAAGTGATTTGACCGATGGCTAAAATTGGCGAGTTTTTCCGCGCAGAATACACCAGACTGGTCCGATTCGTTCGCGGCCGGATTGATGATGCGGCAGACAGAGATGCCGAAGATATCGTCCAGGATGTGATGCTCAACCTTTTCAACAAAGCAGACATAGCCGCACCGATAGAGAATCTGTCGGCCTACATCTATCAGGCATTGCGGAACAGAATCACTGACATGCTGCGCAAAAGAAAAGAACTGGCAGTCCTCAGAGAACTCGTCGAGCCCTTGACAGATGATCCGGAACGATCCATAGAGAACAAGCAACTCAAAGGAAAGATTTTTAATGCCATCGATAATTTGAACGACGACCAGAGAGCCGTGGTTATAGCCACTGAATTTGAGAATCGTTCTTTTCGAGAGCTTTCCGAAGAATGGCATATTCCCATCGGTACTTTGCTGGCAAGAAAATCGCGCGCGCTGCAAAAAATAAAAAAAGAACTTACCGGTTTGGTTTGAAGAATGACAGGAGGTAAACATGTTACACAATACGATTCACAACTTAAATAAGACCTCTTCTCGAAGAGGGTCCAAAATCTTCCGGATTATCGGCTGGACTGTGATGGGTCTGCTCTTTGCGGCTCTGTTTGCTCTGGTATTCGGCTTTGTTGTCAAATGGCTCTGGAACTGGCTGATGCCGGCTTTGTTCGGGCTGGGTGTGATCACCTACTGGCAGGCGTTCGGAATCGTTCTCCTGGCTAAACTGCTGTTTGGCGGCTTTGGAGGACATCATCGAAACGACCATGATCACTTTCCTCATCAACCCTATGACAGATGGCACAGTATGTTCGGCGATGCACGAGAAGACTGGAATCACGAGTCAGAGCATAAATACCGCAAGTACTACAGGCGATACTGGCGTGAGGAGGGGAAGAAAGCCTTCGAGGATTACATCCAGCGCGTTGAATCACAAAAAGACACAGAGACAACTGAGGACTGAAACCATGAGCGCCTCTTTAACAGATACACATTTCAGGTTTATGGCACTATCCCTGAAGATCCGTGATGCGTTCAAACCGCCCAGGAAAGTGCTTCAAGAAACCGACATCAAAGCTGGTGACACTGTTCTCGATTTCGGCTGCGGCCCGGGAAGCTATTCCCTGGCCGCAGCAAAACTCATCGGCAAAAAGGGCCAGGTCTACTCCCTTGATATTCATCCCATGGCCATTAAAAGCGTCAAACGCCGTGCGAAGCGCCAGGGATTGAAAAACATAGAGCCGGTTTTTTCTGATGGAGACACCGGTTTTCCCGATAAAAGCATAGACCTTATCCTCGTCTACGATGTCTTTCACGAATTTGATGAGCCAAAAAAAATCCTCGCCGAAATGCATCGACTGTTGAAAGATGATGGAACGATATCGCTCCATGATCATCATTTGAATGACCGAGAGATTATTTCTGGCATGACTCGCGGCCACTATTTCCAGTTGGCTAAAAAAAACGCAAACACATACTCTTTTAAAAAAAATCAGACCAGATAAAAAAGATAAAACTGATAGCCGATTGATTCACCTCATCCACCGGACTCTATGCAAATGCACTCCCTTATTATTCAACAAAGATTATTAAGATAAATCAGATGCTCACTGCTGTGATCAATCTATAAGAGCAAGAACAGCTTTTCTCACTTCTGGATAGCAGCTCGTCGTCGGGATAACGACCTCAAAATGGCCTGCGTTTTGAATCACGACAAGCTTCGCTTCATCGCCGCTTTTTTGGGCTGCTTCATGATAGGCCTGAGCAGAACTCAGCGAGACAGTTGGATCACCGGCTCCTTGTATGAGAATTTGGGGAATGTCCAGTGGAAGAAGCTTGATGGGAGATCCATGAGCGTACCGCTCCGGAACTTCTGAGGGATTCCCTCCCATAAGCTGCGGAACAACACCTCCACATATGGCTTGATACTCGGGCAAACCCAAGTCGGCCACTCCAGCCAAAGAGACGACACCTTTAACCTGTAGAGGATTTTCCGCATAGAGTGGGCTCGCTCCAGGCAGCTTGTGGCGGGCAGCCAGCCAAAGGGCGAGGTGACCGCCGGCGGAATGCCCCAAAGTGATGACGCGATCCAGGTCCAATGGAAATGTCTTGGCCAACTCTCTCAGATAATCAGCTCCTTGAGCCGCATCGAGAAAGGTGTTGGGCCATCCGCCTCCCGCATTGCCGACACGTCGATATTCCAAGCTCCAGGTAGCAAAGCCTTCCTTTGTCAGCGCAGTGGCCAGAGGGCTGATGTGTTGAAGATCATACTCGGACAGCCAGCAGCCTCCGTGGATAACAATGATAACCGGATGAGGTCCATTCCCCTCAGGCAATCGCAGTTGCCCGAACTGAAGAGGATCATTGCCGTAGGTAATCACATGATCCGCCGGTGTCGGGGGTTGAGCCAGAAGATCCTCTACGGTCATGTTTTGGGCAGCTAAGGGTGTGTTGCGTGTAACAATTAGAGTGAGGGAAAGTATCATGAATGCCAGAAGGCATGTTCTTAAAAAATTCGTATCACACACCCGTTTAAACCGTGTTTTGGGTCTTTGTCTCATAGCACCTCCGACTCCTATTGGAGATATCATATGTCTCCTGTACCAAAAATTCAAACGTGTCGACCGCATTTCTAATGTGGTGACACCTGACTCAACGGATGCTCTTGCGTGAACGGATTGTGTGGCGGAGAGAACACCAATCTGATCACTCCTCGGTGCTCTTCATCACGTTTCTGGAAATGATTCCAAACAAGTTGACATCAAGTCAAGGGATGGTCAAAATGTTAAAGAATGTGTGGAAGATGAAAGGAGGAAGAGACATGCTCATCAGAAGAATATCAATATTCATCATCGGAGTGGTGCTCATTATCGGTTGCGCAGATGGCCTTATGGCAAAGGATAATCCTACCCTGGAACAATTCCTGAGCGCCCCTTTCCCCAGCCATCTCGTCGCCGCCAAAAATGCCGACCGGATCGCCTGGACATTCCTGAAGCAAGGGGAGCTCAATGTCTGGACTGCTGCAGCCCCCGATTTCACTCCGGTGAATCTGACGGGATTCGGACGAAACGAGGTGTTCGAAATCCCCACGGTCCGTATCACCGGTGACGGCTCACTCGTGGTCTATGTCCGGGGAGGAAATCCCAACAGCAAAGGATGGGTGGCGAACCCGACCAGTGACCCGGACGGTGTCGAGCAGGCGGTTTGGGCCATCGATATCGCCTCAAAGAAGACCTGGAAAGTCGCCTTAGGGAACAATCCGGTCATTTCTCCCGACGGCAAATGGATTCTTCTGGTCAAGGGCAATCATATCTACAAAGTTCCGATAGGAGACCCAGGACAAGGAGAAAAGCCAGCAGTACCCAAACAGCTCTTCAAAGCCCAAGGAAAGAACGGAACCCCCCAATGGTCACCCGACGGCCAGAAAATTGCCTTCGTCAGCGAACGGGAAGATCACAATTTTATCGGGGTCTACGACCTGCAACGGCACAAAATTACCTGGATGTCGCCTAGTGTTGACAGAGACAGCAACCCGCTTTGGTCAGCCGACGGAAAACATGTGATCTTTTTCCGGAGGCCCGGAGCAGAATTCAGCGACTTCCCGACCCGATTTGAGGTGCCGGATGCAGGCATCTGGATCGCGGATGCCGAAACAGGTCATGGGAGGGAGATTTGGCAGCAGGCTCGTGATGAAAAACCAAGGTACCATGAAATCCGGGATCTCTATGTATCGGCTAACGACAGAGTCCTGTTCACGGCCGAACACGACAACTGGTACCATGTGTTTTCTCTGCCTTTCTCTGGTGGAACGCCTGTTGACCTGACACCGGGCGAATGCTTTGTGGAAACTGTCGATATTTCTGAAGATGGCCAGACACTCTTTTTCAGCTGCAACCTCGCTGATCTCCACGGACGGCATATCTGGAAAGTATCCACGAACGGCGGCATGCCCGTACAATTGACCACGGGTGCGACAATTGGAACATATCCCGCAGCGCTGGCCTCAGGGAAACACATTGCCTTCCTTCACGCCACGGCAAAACATCCGACTTCTGTGGCAACCATTCCTGCAGCGGGGGGAGAGACAAAGATCATCGCATCCCAAGAAATTCCAAAGGATTTTCCGATGGATGCCCTCATCGAGCCCGAATTGGTCATCGTTAAAGCTGAAGACGGCTTAGAGATTCCCTGCCAGCTCTTCCTCCCGAAGGGAATCAAGCCCGGAGAGAAAAGACCGGCCGTTGTCTACACCCACGGAGGCCCGCAGCGTCAAATGTTGTTAGGCTGGCACTATATGGGTTTCTATTCTGATGCTTATGGAATCAACCAATATTTCGCCCACAATGGCTATGTCGTCCTCTCCATCAACTACAGAAGTGGGATCGGCTACGGCCGTTCCTTCCGCAACTGCCAAAACTGCGGCTTCAGGGGCGGGGCTGAATACCAGGATGTTGTCGCCGGCGCCAAATATCTGCAGAGCAGGCCTGATGTGGATCCCGAACGAATCGGCAAGTGGGGATTGTCCTACGGCGGTGTTTTGACGGCTACGGCTCTTGCCCGGAATTCAGATATTTTCAAGGTCGGCGTGGATATGGCCGGTGTCCACGACTGGTCACAGATGGGACGACGGTTCTCCGGACGAATACCAGAAGGCATTCTGAAAACCGCCTTCAAGTCATCAGCCGTTGCCGATGTCAAAACATGGAAATCTCCTGTTCTTTTCATCCACGGCGACGATGACCGGAATGTCAACTTCAACCAGACAACGGACCTGGTCCAAAAGCTCCGAAAAAAGGGAGACGTGCACATCGAGCTGCTGGTTTATCCCGATGAACCGCATGTTCTGCTTGTCTACGAAAGCCGGATGGCCGCCTACAACAGCACCTTTGATTTCATACATAAATTCCTCAAGAAAAAATCTTAATCCTTTTTGGGGATTTTGAGGACTAGCGGCTCAGGGACGATCAGATGGGTGGACAGAGGTTCATCCTTTAAGAACTCTTGGAAGATTTGGAAAATCCCCGGGACATCAAAGACCCCATGGCCCCGGTCTTTTATCCGGACGTGATCGGCATTGCTGAATCCGTTTTCTTCCTGTTTTCAGGAACCAGTATTCTGCCAAAATTACCCTGAATAAGCTGCTTTTCCTTCTTGAACGAGTAGGGTTCCCAGTATATTTCACCGTCCGCTGAATGCGCACAATGCGGCACAAAGAGAATCACACAGACAACGAAACCTGCAATCCTTTTCTTTATTGAGTGCATCCGCACCTCCAAGAATCTTAGTGTCAGAACCACAGTGAAAAAATGACCAATTTTCACCAGTCGGGAAGGATGATAAATCTGTTCCACACGCTATCAAAGGCCAGATTTTCGCAGTTTCAAGTTGACTTCCAGCATTTCCAGAGCCATGTCCATCGACTCGCGCAAGTGCTTCTGGTAGGTCTTTTGACTTTCAGGCTCATATCCGGCAAAAAACTCTTTGACCTCTCCGGGCATGGAGAGCCCTCCCACCGATATGATGCCAATCAGGAATCGCTCAAAGTGCATCGGATGAAGCTGCTCCAGCCGCTCCTGGTTCTCTCTGAACATGTCCCATAAATGGGGAGCCAGAGCCGGGTTCCCCGCCATGACAGAGGGAGGGATGAACTTGAGCGCCGGTGGCATCGTCTCCAAAGCAAAGTCCAGAGCTCCCTGCATGTTTTCTCTCAGCACACATCCCAAAGCTGAGGCAATGGTCATCCTTTCCTGCTCACTGTCTGTGGCCTCGAATCTTTTCACCAGCGCACTCAAGGCATCTGGATCAGTGAAAGCGGCCACTTTCTGAACGGCATCGGCTATATCCGGATGCATGTTTTCTGCTGTCTTTACCATTTGCCCAAACTGATCTCGACAAAAATCGATGGCCTTAGAGCTTCCGAACTGCGCCGCACTCCAGAAAGCGCTGCTTCTCAAGCTGGCTATCGCCAGCTCTTCATCCTTGTCAGGTTCGAATCCAATCCTCTGCAGAGCTCTCTCTGTGAGCACTTTTCCAATCTCTTTTACCTGATCGATTTTTTCTTTTCCCAGGATAATATTCAACAGCGATAGATTTTTAATGACACCACGCAAGGGCAAGTGATGATCTTCTGCCTTATAGTATTTTTCAACAAACTCGAGATAATACGAAAGAGCTACATCGCCTCGTTTCACAAGAGCAAAGAGATCCTCTTCAACTCCATACCTGTCAACTCCGCTAATCCTTTTGTTTCGTATTAGGTCTCCCAGGTTTTCCCATTCCGACAGGTCATACTCGACCCGGAAAAAGCCAGCCTGCTCATGATTGAGCTTGAAAACAGTTACGTTTTCATCCAGCTCAAGGATTTCCTCACGTCCTGATAAAAGATGTTTTGTCACCCGCCCGCTACCGGCATCGTCAAAGACCTGAAGGACAAGAGGAATGATCCAATTCTCCTCATAATCCTGGTTATTCAGATACGTGAACCGTTTTTGTCGAATACGAATTGAATGCCCTTCTCTCTTCACCTTGAGCAAAGGAAATCCGGGCTGCATCACCCAGGTCTTCATCATCTCCACGATAGGCTCCTCCGGGACTGCCCGGCTGAAAGCATTCCAGAGATCCGAGCTGACAGCCGTCGAGTAGGCATGCTTTTCGAAATAATCCGCGATGGCCACTTTAACTCGGCCACCAAGATAGTCAATGGCCATACGCATGACCGATCCACCCTTGTCATAAATAATGGGAGCGGTGCTGGCCGTGATTTTGGCCTCTTCGCCCAACTCGACGGGAAAGGTTTTCGGGAGAGAATCGCGTCCCAGGGCTCCTGCCGTCGTCTCGAGTAGGAAGGTATCCATGGTTGCCCATTCCGGATAGACCTGATCCACGACAAACTCTCCATACAGCGTGGCGAAACTCTCGTTCAGCCAGAGGTATTTCCAGTGGGCCGGGCTGACCAGATCACCGAACCACATGTGAACGATTTCGTGGGCTATGACTGTGAACAAACGCTTCAGTGCAGCCCGAGATGTTATTCCAGGATAGACAAGGAGCAGGTTCTCCCTGAAAGTCATCGCCCCCCAGTTTTCCATGGCGCCGAAGGCAAAATCCGGAACAGCGATAAAATCCAGTTTGGGTAGCGGGTACTCTGTTCCGAAGTGATCTTCGAAAAAATCCACACATTTCCGGCCGAACGCCAAACCCTCTTTGGCCAAATGGACTTTGCCGGGAGTGGTTATAGCTCTCAGAAGCACTTCCCCCGGGTCTTCCATTATTTCAAAATCACCCACACCGAAGAAAAGCAGATAGGTCGACATGACAGGAGTCTGTTCAAACTTCACGAGTTTCTTACCGTCAGGAAGGGGATGTTCCTCTTTGACAGGCATGTTGGAGATTCCTGCCAAGTCGCTATCGATGACATACTCGATATCGAATGTCGCCTTCATATCCGGCTGGTCAAAACAGGGAAACGCCATCCTGGCATAAGATTCTTCGAACTGAGTGACAGCAATATATTTCTCCTGCCCGTCCTTATCGGTGTATTTGCTGCGGTAGAAACCAAGCATGGTGTTGTTGAGCTCCCCCTGATACCCAATGTGCAAAAGGAACTCCCCTTCAACCTTATACGGAAACGTCACTGCAAAGGAATGTGATGTTGAACCGGGTTGAGTACACTTGGTCTTTTCGTACTCACCGTTAACATTGAATTTGCATTCTTGGATTTCCAGATCAACCGCATGAAGATCAACCTTATCGACACTCTCATTGGCTTCCAGAGTTATCTCTGTCCATCCTTTGAGGACAAAAGTCTTCAAATCCGGTTCCAAGTGCAACGTGTAATGCTTGGGTTTAACTTGTGTCATATTCAGCTCCTTTTATGCCAAATGAACCAAAAAAAGCTTATTATCATACTCATTGAAGAATTTAAAACTATTTTGATCGCAGTTGGTAAAAAATCAAGGGCGCAAGGGTAATAAACACCAAAACAAGCACCCACAGACGGCCCTCGAGAATATTATAATCGCGGAGTAGCACGCTCCAGGGATTATTCATGACGAAGTGGCCAAAGAGAAATTCAAAGGCAACCGTGAGACACAACCAAATCATTCCGATCATGAGGGCTTGACCGGCTGACTGAATTTTCCATTTGAGCGTCACAAACCACACATAAAGGCCGAACAAGATTATACCTGTGACAGTGGATATCTGATGTGCTGTTTGCTCACCGACGAAATGACTGTAACCATACTGCCGGATCATGCCGTTGATGATGCCGATGAAAGGCATTGCTATCCAGGCTAGAATGTAACGCCAAAACATCTGTCCTCCTTCCTCAAGCCGAATAAACCATTTCAATATCTCTCTATCAGCAGATTCACTTCTTCTTCCAAACTCATATCCTTGAGCGCCTCCCACTCAGCCTGACGTATGGCTGTGAAAGACCTGGCCAGATCATCACCCAAAGCTTCGAGCAGGATTTGATCTTTCCTCAAAGCCTGGAGCGACTCGCCCAAATTTTGAGGGAGAGGGTTGATTCCTTTCGCTTTGCGATCGGTTTCGGGTATGTAGCCGGGATCGACGGTCACTTCTTCAGGAAGCTCCAGATTGCGCTGAAGGCCATCCAGTCCTACAGCTATGAGAGCGCCGAGAGCAAGATAGGGATTGGCAGAGGCATCCGACGTCTTGAATTCAAAGCGATCTACCTGGGTTTCCCCGGGATCCTTACAAACCCTCACCGCCGCTTCTCTATTCTCGTAGCCCCATGCCCGAAAAGCGCCTACCCAGGCATGAGGCCGTATGCGCCGATACGAATTGGGGCTGGGGATGGTGATGGCGGCCAAAGCGGGCAGATGATCCAGAACTCCGGCAACAAAGGCCGCAGCTTCACGGCTGATTCCGTTTGTCTGCTCCGGATCGCCGCTGATGTTCTCTCCCTCTTTCCATAAACTGAAATTGAGATGGCAGCCCGAACCCGCTTTATCTTCAAAAATCTTGGGCAAAAAAGACACTATAAGTCCATGCCGGTTAGCCACTCCCCGCACTGTCTCTCTGTAGATGATCTGCCGATCGGATGCCTGAAGGGAGTCAACGAAGAGGACATTGAGCTCTTGCTGTCCGGGACCGGACTCGGGATAATATTTTTCCACCTCAATTCCCTGGGCAAGGAGCGCCTCCGCAAGGTCATTGATATAAGCGCGATTGATGTTCATCGAACCTGTGCGCGAATACATCGTTGTATCGGATGGTTCCAAAGCCCCATCCTCTTTTCTGCGGAATAAATAGAACTCATTCTCAAAGGCGGCTTTCAGAGTCAGGCCTTTTTCGGCCAACTCCTGAATTTGCCGGCGGAGAAAATCCCGCGGACAATGTGCCCAGGCCTTGCGAGTGCCCCCCACGATCATATCGCTCAAAACCTGGGCATGCCCCTCGGCATAAGGAAGAAAAGTCAAAGTCGACCAATCGGCCATGAGACGCACCTCACCCACAGGCTGGAGGCCGGTTTCCGGCACGACAACGTCGGCCATCGCAGGAAGCGCCTGCTGGGCCACGGTTATGCCTATGCCATTTTTGACACAATCTTCTAAAAAATCAATATGAGCCGCTTTGGCCCGTATGACGTTGGCATTGTCGCACCAGAGGAGTCTGATGAATTTGATGCCGCCATCGCGCAATTTTTGTCTGAGTATATCATTCATTATTATCCGCATCCTCTTTAGAAGATATGGGCATTGTGTTCCAACATTCTATATAATATGGCCTGAGAATTCTATCCCCAATGGACACGCAGAGGGTACTTTTTTGGATTAAGCTCTTCCACACAGCCATCTATGTGTTCATGACCGCCTGCACAGCGTATATCATCTTCTGCGGCCTGACGGGTGTGCGGGATTGGATTCTTCTGGCTGCAATCGGATTTATTTTCGTGGAGGGGTTGGTTCTGCTCTTGAATAACTTTCAGTGTCCCTTGACGACATTGGCCAGGAAATACGGAGACGAACATGAGCGCTTTTCCGATATATTCTTACCCCACTGGTTCACACCTTTTATCGTTCCCCTCTACACCGTTCTGTTTCTTGTTGGCTTGGCCCTTGTGTTGCTGAATTCATCTTGAATTCGTTTTGATGTCATTCAAACCGCAAATCTGATTTCTTTTTCTTCACTACACCTCTTGCTTTTTGAAGCCACCCTATCCTGTCTACAGAGAAGTGATCGAATTCCGGAACATAGGGCTTGATGTCCAGGAGAGGCGTTCCATCGAGAATGTCCACGTTTTCGATATAAAGACTGTTTCCCTCGATTCCAATCAACTTCACGATCGAGAGACCGATAGGATTTGGCCGGCTGGGTGCTCGCGTCGAAAAAACGCCTCGAGGCTGAGAGTCCATGAAAGGAGTGACGATGAGTCTGGTTTTTTTTGCCTGATGAAAATGGTAGAGAAGAATAGCGTGCGAAAAACCGTCAAGATCTCTCAGCCCTTCTGAAAACTCCGGAAAAATCTCGACAAAACCTTTTGCCGATTTAGCTCCGGCCGGTTGAATGGGCATCCCCTCGATGGTCCGAAAGGGTGTTTTTATGACGCCGATAGGCTGATACATGATATCCATTTTTTGCTCTGGAGTCATTGGCATATCCACAGTAGAAGTCGGAGATAATGTGTATTATACAGCAAAGAATGGGTATTGAACTACATCTTGAATTGTGTTGGCGAACAGAAAATCACACTGCAGTTATTCCAAACTCTCAAGCTCCAGAACCGGGCTCAATCAGACCTGATGGAAAGAATGCACGTTTAACATCACTTTCAATCGTTATCAATACCAATCGCGGTACCGGCCATATCGGGGTCGCCGGTTATAGGGGCACCGGTATCCTCGACCCATTCCAGGGCCTCTTCCGTATCCGTAACTTCGGCCGTAATATCCTCTATAATCCCTTGCATAACCTCTTCCATAACTTCCCCGGCCATACCCATATCCTCTTCCGTATCCGGGACCGTACCCATACAGGTGTCGACCATATCCCCGACCATATCCCCGACCGTAATCATATCCCCGACCGTAGCCCCGGCCATAACCTCTGCCGTAGCCATAGCCTCTGCTGTATCCATAGCCGCGATCATACCTGTAGCCATATCCACGACCATACCCTCTTCCGTAGCCCCGATCATACCATCTGTCGTAATCCGGTCCCTCCAATCCTCTTGGATCAAGTCCCGGATCTGCGTAACGATCATAGCGTATCCTTTGTTCCTCAGTTAAAAGATTACGGATGCGCGCATCATGATTATCGACTTTGTTATCAATTTCGAGCTGTTTTTTATCGATCTGATCAAGTTTTGCATCGATTTTGGCCTGGCTCGCTCCATTCATGTCTAAAGATCTCAATTCATAGTAGAGCGTATCCAGCTTTATCTCTAAAGGTAAGATTTCTTTGCGGAACTCCAGCTCCAATTTTTGAATCTGGTCCATCTGTTTGGGGCTTAGGTTGAGATCATAGTAGGGGTCGAGTTCCGGAGGCCAGTCCTCCTGGGAAAAACCTGGAAGTACAAAAATGACTGCGAATGCGATAGATAGCGTGACAGCGATTCGTCCTTTTATCATGCTATTACCTCCTTGTTATATTTTTAAATTATTTTTGTATGCGCTTATCCTGTTGAGATTCCTTTCTCCAACGAGGCCCTCCTTTGCCCCTGCCTCTTGCTCTCTGTCTCCGGCCTGTTCCACGCATATGATCTTCAAACAGAGAGAAATATTTTTTCTGTTGCTGAGGATTGAGCAACTCCCTATCCTTCAAGAGATTGCGCATGATCCTTTTCTGAATACTTGCCTGGAGCCGGCTGTATTCCTCGATGATCGCGTCAATACGATCGAGATCGGGAGAAGGCTTTCTTGTCTCTTTCACGAGAGAATCTTTGGCCTCTTGCATATTCTCACGAAGAGACGCGATCTCTCTCTCAAAGGACAAGCGACGGCCCTGCATCCTCTCCATCTGTTGCGGAGTCAATCTCATTTCCGACCGCAGAACCTGAAGAGGCTCGAAGGACTCCTGCTGCACATCCATTGATTTAGGCCTGATCCACCGGTTATAAGAAAAAGTCGCCAGCGCCGTTATGTTGATGACACATAGAAAAACCGTTGCTATCACAAAATGTTTCTTTTTCATGGGCTCTCTCTCTGCTCTGGAGCTGAATACATCAAATAAAAATCTCCCGCAGATCCCAAGGGAAAGTCCTGGAACGCCTCAAGGTATTCCGCAAAATACTCTTCTCCTGAAATGACCCTTCCGTCATTCTCAGGAGTATGGCCGAGTTGGTACCCGAAAAACGCCCCGAGTAGAAAAAGCAACGCGACAGCGACAGGTCGCAGAGACCGTTTGAAACCGAGAGCAATGTGTTTCCAAACTTTTTCAAATTTCTCATCGGTATGAATTCTCTGGGCGAGATCAGGCCAGAATGAACGGCTGGGGGCTTTTCTCTCCTGCGTCGAGATAATCTGCCATAACTGAGAAAACTCCCGGATTAAACGATCACACTTTGTGCAACTCTGAATGTGCGCGTCAATTTCAGCTCTCAAAATGTTAGGAAGCGTTCCTTCGACATATTCGATCAGGACGTCCTCAACTTTTTTGCATTCTGTGTTCATTCCTGCCTGTCCTTCATTTTATTAGACAAACCCTTAGGGGAAAAACTTACGGGTCGACATGATTTTTCTCCAAAATTTCCACCAATCTTTTCTTGAGACGCAGTCTGGCTCTGTGGATACGCGCGTTGACAGAATTGACCGATATTCCCAGAATTTCTGAAATTTCGCTGGATGTTAGATTCTCATACTTGCTGAGAATAAAGACAATTCTCTGCTTCTCGGGAAGGGAAGCCACTGCGCTCTGGATAAGATCTTGTATTTCTTTCTCCTCGAGTCGCTGAGCTGGCAGGTCCGGACTTGACGTCACGGGCATTTCCCCGGCTTCTATGTCTTCGTGCCAGACAGCACTCAGGCTCTTTATCCATCGAAATCGCCGGTTCTTGTGGATGAGATTGAGAGACCGGTTGACAGCGATGCGGTAGATCCAGGTGGAAAGTTTGCTTTTCCCCCGGAATGATCCGGCAGACCTATAGACCTGGAAAAATGTGTCCTGCGCGGCCTCTTCAGCCTGATGATGGTCACCGATTATGCTGAGACATGTGTTGTAGACCAAGATCTGATAACAATCGACAAGTTCTTTGAATGCTGCAAGATCTTTTTCGGATATCCGCCGAATTAGACTCACATCTTCCGGCTGCTGTTTTCCCAACGGCTGATCCTTTATATTGCTGTCCTCATTATTGCTTATACCACGTGCAGAGGCGCCGGTCAAAACTCACACTCTAACTCGCACTCTCACAGCCGTACGTACGCTTTTCCAAATGCCATGATGACATTAGGACTGGGCCCTGGCTAAAGATAGATCAACTTGTGTGATGGATAAAAGTGTTTGGAGGCGTGAGGCGGGCCCGGTTCACTTCTGATCATTCAGGGAGCCCGTACGAACCAAGCATGGATTGATGAAAAGTGCTGCAAGGTCTTTTATGACCCAAGTCTAGTGACGAGAGAAATTGTGGACAATGTTACGGAAATAATTTTTGATCGTCGAAAATTGCGCAAGCTTATTCAGCTTGCCAAGTCAGCCAAGCGGGACAACATCGCTCTGACGCTTGAACGGATACCCTGCCCAACACTTCTCATCTGGGCAAAACAGGATGACCGGTATGTGTGGTCCCTTTTTCAATCTAAAAGCGCTCCAGATAGCGCGTGGTGAAGTAGTCGTCTTTCACATCAGGACTAAACCGGATATCATTAACCTTGAGAATGGATTTTCTGTCGTTTTGCGTGTTGATCATAATCATGTGAATGAGTCGGTATTTGTGGTTTTCAGGATCCATTTCCCTTATTTCTTTGACATTCAACTCCTTGTGGAGCTCTCCATCAAGATCGTAGTAAACCGCTTTTCGGATGACAAAGGTATCTTTTTCGATGTGAACCACTCGTTTGGAAAACCCGTTTTCATCGGCCACATCGTCATCAACGGGAATGACTTCAATCTCCCAACAGGATACACCTTCAGCTTCAGAATCGCCGATCATGGTGTAGTTGAAATCATCCAAAACAGGAGGCGACATATCTGCGTAGGAGAATTCCGAACCCATGAAATTTTTTGCTTTTTCACTGCTGACAATTCTCCGCGTCTTCCTCAGGGCGGGCATGAACAACCAGATGTCATCATCTTTCTTCTCGTAGTCATAAGTCAGGAGGCCGGTGCCCTTGACATCCGCCGGTGCCAGAAACCGGATGAGTCTCTTTTCCGTTTCTCCGCTGTCGTAGAGCTTGGTTACAGCAGCTATCTCCCTGATCCGCTCTCTGCCCTTACCATCGATGATGGTCATCGTCGAAACAGACTCTGACCCGGCAAGTTTGGTGGCTTTAAAGGCTCTATCGACAATTTCTCTGGCCGAAAGACCCTCCTGAGCCTCCAGTCCAGAGAAAACCAGGACGAGTGTAATAACCATGGCAAGAGTTGTGTATTTTTTCATCATTCACCTCCTTTAGTTAGATGTATTTATCGGTTCCAAGAATTTTGGTTTGAAGACAAGGCACAAAGACGGAATAAGCACCAGCGCCCCCATGAGACAGGACAATATTGAGACTACGATCAAAAAGCCGAAAAACCGGACCGGCATGAAACCGGAAATCATGAGAACGGAAAACCCGATGACTACAGAAAAGGCGTTAAAGACAATTCCTCTTCCAGTTGTGGTCAACGTTTTCCTTACCGCGGCCTCCGGCAATACGTTGCTGCGTCTTTCTTCTCTGTACCGCCAGAGAAAATGGATGGTGTAGTCTACGCCTACCCCAATCATTATGGCTGAGAGCATGGATGTTGCGATATTAAGTTCGATCTTGAACAGGCCCATCAAGCCAAAGAGGGTCAACATGGCCACAGCCAGAGGAATGGATGAAATGATTCCGGCCGTGACCGAACGGAAGAGAATCATGAGCAGGATACCAATGATGACCACAGCAACACCTAGAGAAAGAAGTTGTCCCCTGACGACGCTGTGAGCCAAATCGGAGATGATGATACCGAATCCGCCCACAAAGTCGACATCCGGATCTCCTTCTGTCCTGGCTTTAATCTCCTTGACGACCTTGTTGATTTCAGGAGTGCTCGTGGTCTTCAACCGCGCTGTCACCATGGCATGCTCGTAGGGAAAATCCACCAGCTTTTCAAAATCTTCCGGGTCGCCGCTCATGGAATAGAGCTCGAAATACTGAGCCACGGCATTGCGGGAATCGGGAATCCTGTCATACCCTGCTTCCGATTCATCATGGAGGGCCCGGCTCATCTGTCTGACAATGCGGGCGATGGATGTGGTGAGGCCCACTTCGGGAAGTTTCTCCAGCTCTTTCTCCATCCTGTCCATCTTAGCCATGATTCTGGGATCTTTGATATCTCCTTTGTAGACCACAGAGATATTCTGAGAGCCGCCCAGGTGTTCGTTGACAAGATTGGCAGTCCTGATCAAAGGATGATTATCCGGGAAATAGTCGTTGGGATCTGTTTCGATGATAATGAAGAAAACACCAATAGAGGCAGCCAGGGCAAAAAATACCACAACGATGATGATAGCTTTGGGACGGGTGGAGACGATGTGTCCGAAAAAAACCAGCATCCTTTCCAGTACCGGCCTCTTTTTGTGTTCGTTGTCTGCCCGAATGACAGGTTTAGCCTTGGGGAGCAAAGAGTTCACAGCGGGAATGAAGAGCAGGCTTGCCGCCAGAGCAAAGACTATACCGAATGCAGACAGGATGCCGAGTTGCCGGGCCGAGACAATGCTGTGTCCCAGAAGACAGAGCATCCCGGCCATGGTCGTCAAGCCGGTAAGCATTATCGGCTTGCTGAGACTGGTGAATATCTTTTTGGCCAGATCTTCTTTTGTGTCGGGACTGCCTTCGACGTTGTACTCCTGGTATTTGGCAATTAGATGAATTCCATAATCATTGGCAATGGCAATGAGCATCACGGGTAGCAATACGGTGATAATGTGAATCTGCCAGCCAAACAAGGGGATGAGGCCCATGCCAAAGAGAATGGCCATAATGACAACAATAAAGGGAAGGATGACACCGCGAATTCGTTTAAAGCAAAAGAAGAGGAAGATGAGCATGATCAGAAGCCCGATGGGCAGAAGTTTTCGAAGATCTGTCTGAATGTTTTCGGAAATGTGAAATCGTGTGTTGGGGAGTCCCCCTAGAAAAACTTCTTCCTCCCCGGGGTTCTGTTCGATCAGCTTTGTTATTTCCGGCACGATGTATTTATCTGGCACATCTGTTCTCAGGAGACCAATGACAGCCGTGACTGTGAAGTCTTTGGAGACAACGCTGCCATAGACCATATCGTTATCAATGATCTCTCGCCTCAATTCCTCTTTCTGTTCGTCTGTCTTGGGAATGCGCTTAACGGCGGGATCGACGATCATGGCCCCCTCTTCAGTCTTGATATTCTTGAGTTCAAACAAGGACCAGACCTTATCCACACCTTTGATTCTCTTCATTTGTTTGGAGATGTTTTTGACCCGTTTCAGGGTCACCGGTTCCAGGATATCATCAGTTTTCAAGAGAACCATCATCATATCTGTCCCCCCGAAGATCTCATCGATCTTGTCTGTGTTCAACCTCGACTCCCAATGCTCAGGGAGCTGTGTCTTCATATCCGACTCTATCTTTGCCTTGGGGACCTGACGGGCAAATAGAGCCGTCACAGCGATAAAGGCGACAATTATGATCCATCTGTACCGGATTATCCGATCTGCAGCAGCATTCATGTCTTTGGCTCCTTGTGTTTTTTCATCTCTGCAACTAACCCCCTCGCTCCATCTAAAAACAAGGTCGAGAGGGTGCTTTTGAGTCGCTCGTAATAGGCGTCGTCAATCTCGATATCAAATGTTTTCCGCACAACGGATTGTGCTCTGAAGTTGGTGAAAATCATCCCAATCAGACTGGGGCCGATCATGGAGATTTTAGAGGGATCATGGGGATCAATCCCGAATTGATGGATGAGCCCGCCCAAATTCCGGATCATGGCCGAGATCCTCTCCGCTTTCAATTCTGTGATTTCAGGAATATCCAGAGGAAGCTCGTTATACATGACCATGGCCAGCGACGTGTTTTCCCTGACAAAATCAATAATCCTCCCGATGAGCTCGCGCACATTGTTCTCAGGAGATTGACTGACAAAATCCATACCCGAAATGCTGAGTTGAAAACGAGTGAAATATTCTTCGATGATCGATTTGAGTATCCCGACTTTGCCTTCATAATAATATGAGATCATGGCAATGTTCACGTGCGCCTCTTTGGCTATCTCACGAACACCCACACCGGCATATCCTTTTTTTGCGAACAGCAGGATAGCTGCATCCAAAATTCTCTGTTTTGGTTCCCTATTTTCTTTGGCGGGCATCGTGGCCTCCTTTAAAAGGAAATTTTAAGCTCCGTAAAAACTGCGCTCAGCAGGGTGTCGATTGTACCGAACAGGGTGTCATTCGGGCCGGAATAAAAGCTTCCGCCAAAAACAAAATCCATGGCATCGGAAATCTCATATCTGAGAACAGGTTTGATTAAAAATTCGCTGGTTGTCACGTGGATGAGACCTAAAAACTCGATGGACAGCGTTTCATAGAGCAATTTCTGCTCAGCCCTGACAGAAAAAGAATGGCTGAGTTGATTCTTTTGGCTGGAAATCATGCGGTTAATTTTTTCAATCTCATAGGCAGGGATTTGGGCGGGGCTGGCTGGCGCACTGAGTTCTTGGAAGCTGAAAACATACCGGCCTATATACTGGAGGATAAGGCTGAAATTCCCTTTGAATTCCTTGTCCATACCTACGATATACTGAAAGTCGGGGTTGGGGACATGGATCAGAGCCCTATAATCTTCGTGAGGCTTCTTGAGGGCCACTTCGCCTCTCAGTCCGAAGGAACTGGCTACTGTTGTCTGAAAATCTGCGCCCAGGACATGCGCCCTGTAGGATTTCGGGTAGACATCCAAACTCAGAGGAAGAGAGAAGGTTCCGGAACTATCCGCCGATATGCCCGGGACGAGATAGTGACCGTTAAAATAGGACACAGAACCGTCGATGGAGGCTAATTCCAGATTCAACCTCAAGGCAAAGGCACTGTTTTTTAAATTGTTGTCTGGGTAATCCGGGTCGATGCGTGTGATGCCGGGGGGTAAGGGTATCAAGTTTGTCGGAATGTAGGATGACTTGAACGCGGGAATCCAAATCGCCTCAATCCTTAGCGGATGGACATTGTAGTATGAACGAAAGAGAAAATTGCCCTCCCGACTGTCGTCTTCATCAGGGGAACGAATGAGCAGGTTCTGTGGCGTTATGCTGTTGGTCGGATTGAGCCCGTCGGCGCGTCCCCAAACGACAATCTGGTGTCCTATGCGAAAGTCGAAGCGACCTGCGTAGAGATTGACATAGGCCTCCCGGACATTCACCTCGGAGACGTCCGCATCGAATTCATTTCCTTTGCGAAAACGAATTTCGGCAAAGGCATCACCGAATTCCAGCTTGCGCGTGGCAACCTTGAACGAGAGCTCGCCATAGCCGCTTTTGATCTCCCCCTCATCGTTTTCCAGGTCCTTTCCCACGTAGAGTGTTCCCCGGACATATCCGTTCAGGGTAAAAGGTGTGTCCTTTTCTTTGTCCGCGGCTCCTTCAAATAACTCCTGTCCAAAGCCAGAGGCTGCCAATCCCAAGAGGATCACAAACACTAGCCAGCATTTAAACAAACGTTTGATCATATTCATATCCACACTATAAGAGTTAAACAAACGTTTGTCAAGATTATTCTCTATTTTTTGAATACAGCGATAATTCCTAGAACCAAATTCACTCCATATTCGTAAATAGGAGTAACAGAGCACAATGATTCAAAAAAGGGGCCGCGTCCTAACATTTAACACTCACAAGTATGTCCTAGGCGGAGTATTTCCGTTTAAATGTGATCAACGATAACGCCAAATCCAAATGTAAAATGTTAAGACACGATCCCTCAGTGGGGAAAGGCAATGCTCAAAAATTATGTGAAAACAGCGTTGAGAAACCTTTTCAAACACAAGGGATACTCCTTGATCAATATCGTCGGTCTGGCTATAGGAATGGCCAGCTGTCTACTCATACTCCTCTACGTTCAACACGAGCTGAGCTACGACAATTTTAACGAAAAAGCCGATCAAATCTATCGAGTGGCGGGTTCCTACCGCTATGGTGGCCGTGATTTTGAGATCGCGGTCAATCCTGCAGCCTTGGCTGAGGTGATGATCAAGGATTATCCTGAGGTCATAGACGCAGTCAGATTTTTCAACTTCGGAGACTTCATCATCCAGCACGAAGACAACAGTTTCAAGGAAACACGCGTAGCTTACGCCGACGCTCCCTTCTTCAACATTTTTTCAGTTCCTCTACTCAAAGGAGATCCAGAAACAGCCCTCGCTTCACCCAACAAGCTTGTCCTAAGCCAGCGCACAGCCAAAAAATACTTCGGCAAAGAAGATCCCATCGGAAAGACACTCAAGATTGACAATAGGAGAGACTACGAAGTCGCAGGCATTTTTCAGGAGATTCCAGACAATTCCCATTTTCATTTCGACGCCCTCCTATCCCTATCCTCTATCCCTGTAAGCAAAGATAAAACCTGGATAAGCCAAAACCTGCAAACCTATATCCTTCTTCACGAGAAAGCTGATTCCCGGGGCCTCGAAGCAAAACTCCCGGATCTGGTCATGAAGTACATGGCTCCCCAGTTTGAAGCCGTTTTGGGAGCTTCGATAGAAAAGCTCGCAGATGAGGGTGAACTGCGGGCAGAACTGTATCTCCAGCCATTGAGAAAGATCCATCTTCACTCTGATCTTCTCGGTGAGATGGAGCCCACAAGTGACATCAAATACGTCTACATTTTTTCGGCCATTGCCCTCTTTATCCTGATCATTGCCTCGATCAATTTTATGAACCTCTCCACGGCCCGCTCAGCAGGAAGAGCCAGAGAAGTCGGAATCCGGAAAGTGCTCGGCTCTTACCGGAAGCAACTGATCGGACAGTTCCTGACTGAATCGATGGTTCTCAGCCTGATATCTATGATCATTGCTATTCTTCTCGTGTGGCTTGCTCTTCCTTTTTTCAATTCCCTCTCCGGAAAAACATTCATACTCTCCAACCTCGGACAGGGGTCAATGCTCTTCGCTTTAGTCCTGGTGACATTTCTGGCCGGGTTTTTTGCCGGGAGTTATCCAGCCTTTTTCATCTCTGCCTTCCGGCCGGCCAATGTGCTGAAGGGCCAGATGAGGTCGGGCACAAAAGCCAAGCTCATACGAAGAGGGCTGGTGGTTTTCCAGTTCATGGCCTCCATAATCTTGATCATCGGAACGTTTATCGTCTACAACCAACTCAATTACATCCAGAATAAAACTCTTGGATTCAACAAAGAACAGGTTTTCATTCTCAAAAACACGTATCTCCTGAAAAAACAGACTGAAGCTTTTAAAAATGAGATCCTGGCATATCCCCAAATCCTCTCAGCCACTGTATCGGGATTTTTGCCTGTCCCTTCTGATTTCAACCAATCCGCCGTCTTTCCAGAGGGAGAAATTGACAATAAAAATTCCACCTCCATGCAGATTTGGCGTGTTGATCATGACTACATTGAGACATTGGGCATGAATATCGTCGAAGGACGGGATTTCTCGAAAGAATATTCCACAGACAAGGAAGCCGTTGTCATTAACCAGGAAGTGGCCAGGCACTTCGGCTGGGACCGACCTCTCGGAAAAAGACTGGCCACAGCCCAATCTCTAATGGGAGGCACAAAACTCTACACGGTCATCGGAGTTGTCGAAGATTTCCACTTCGAGTCTCTGAGGAACAACATTGGACCGCTGATTATGCTTTTGCAGCCAAGCACAAGCAGGATTTCTTTTCGGACGAAAACTGACGATATTTCAGGAACAATAGGCCGAATCAGAAAAAAATGGCGGGAGTTTCTGCCTAATCAGCCCTTCGAATATTCTTTTTTGGATGCGGCGTTCGACAGCATGTATAAGGAGGAACAGAAAATCGGCAAAATCTTCGGAATTTTTGCAATCCTGGCGGTGTTTATCGGCTGCCTCGGTTTATTTGGCTTGGCTGCCTTCACGGCGGAACAGAGAACAAAAGAAATCGGGATACGCAAAGTCCTCGGGGCCACCGCACCCAAGATCATCAGGCTTCTGATAAAAGAATTCATTGTGCTTATTGCTCTTGCCAACGCCGTGGCTTGGCCTGTGGCCTACATGGTTATGAGGGGTTGGTTGAAGGACTTCGCCTACCAAACGCCGGTTCATATCTGGATTTTCCTGGCAGCCGGATTGTTCACACTTTTCATTGCCCTTTTCACAGTCAGCTCCCAGGCTATAAAAGCGGCACTTGCCGATCCTGTCGACTCCATCAAGTACGAATAACAACAAAGAACGTCCTCGAAAATCGCAACGATGTGTTGAGGCGGATAAGTGTTCGTTTGAGGAGCATAGGAGGTGCGGGGGGTTTCGACAAAAATGAACACTTATTCGCCTCTTTCAAGCACTTTGAACGATCAATAGGCAGCTGAAAAAGCCATGGAATTTTGGTATAGTCCAGAGAATCATGAAACGGTTGTGTGTGATTCTCCTTCTCCTGAGTTCTTTTCTCAACGCCGAAGAGCAGCACACCATTGAAGTATTTGGCAAAAAAATCCCTCTCCTTTTCGATTCCAAAAGAGACGTGATGATCATCAAGGGGGAATACCTGAGACAGTTCCCCTCCTTGACAATCGCAGAGCTTCTCAGCTTCACCGCCAACATGAATTTCGTCTCAAGAGGCTACTTCCAGACTGATCCCCAGGCCATGGGCTTCAACCAGGAGCAGGTGCTGGTTATGATAAACGGCGTGCCCATCAACAATGCCCAGACCGGCCATCACAATTTCTCTCTTCCCTTTGAAGCGGGCCAGATTGAGCAAATCGAAATCGCAAGGGGCAGTTTTTCCTCCCTCCATGGATTTTCCGGAACAGGGGGCATCGTCAACTTCATCACCTCAAAGCAGAGCTCAATTGAGGTGACCCGCTCCAGCTTTGACACAACCCAAGCGGCCTTGAACTGGAGTCATAAATCCTTTTCGCTCTTATCAGGCGCCATGTCCACTGACGGCCATATCCAGGGCACGGATGGCCAAAAATATTACCTCCAGGGGGGTCTCACTGTCCCTTTCGAGAAAAGCTACCTGGATATTTGGGGGGGTTGGATTCTTTCCAAGTTCGGCGCCACAAATTTTTATGCTCCCTATCCCTCTTTTGAAACAGTTAATCGGTTTATCGGATCTGCGCAGTGGCACTGGGAAATCGCCCCCGATTCAATCTTGAGTTTCAAGGCCCATTCCCAGTACGCAGAAGATGAATATAAACTTTACCGGGATAATCCCCAAATCTACCTCAATGACCATAAAACCCTCCAAAATAATTTCGAGACAACCTTCAAACAAACCTTTGCGAGATGGGATTATCTTCTGGGCTTTTCCGCCTACAGGGATTCGATCGACAGCACGGGAATCCGCGAAGGCAACCCGACAGATGCTCTCGGTCATCATCAGCGGTCAATGCACTCACTTTTCGGCGAAGCCAGCAGTGAAATCCAACGCTTTTTCTTCAGCTCAGGATTCCGCTTAACTCAAGGAATATACAGTGATTGGAGCGGTCAAGCCCTGCTGGGTTACCGCATCAATGGCTCCCTCAAACTCACCAGTTCCCTCAATCGAGGCTTTCGCTTTCCGACCTACACCGAGCTATACTACCAGGATCCCATCCATCTCTCTAATCCGGATTTGGTGCCTGAAACAAATTTCGGCTATTCCCTGTCTTTTGATTACACAAATCGCAAAATGGAAACCGGTGCTCGATTGTTCATCAACCAGTCCAACAACCTCATCGATTGGATCCTGGATAGAGACCAGAGTTTTTGGCGAGCAGAAAACCGCAAAAAGGGAACTCATCGGGGATTGGATTTGAGCCTTTCCTACAGAGCAGCTACCAGCCTGTTCAAGGTCATTTACACCTTTCAGAAGACCGAATTCGAGGACAATCCCCTCTTGAAAACACTCAAATACCACTACTACTTCCCCGAGCACAGTTTTTCCGTGACCTTCAGCCAAAAACTCCGCTTTCTTTCTTACACATGCGCCTTCAAAGTAGAGAGAGAGCAAGAGACAAACACCAACAGGTATTACATGAATGTGAACGTTAACAAAACCTTCGGGAAAGTGAATGTATTCCTTGAAGGGCGAAATCTCTTCGACACCACAGTCGAGAAAATTCCCGGCCTCCCCGGGCCACCCCGCAGCTATAGCATCGGAGTCAAGTACCTTTTCAAATAGAATTGTATCGTTGCAATATTGAAGAAGGACAATAGCACTGAAGTCAATGGCAAGATTGATATACATTCTGATGATTGTTTCAGGGATGCCCGAAGTGCCACAAAAAAAGTTTGCCATGACAAATCCCGACTCAGTATGCACAAACTTCCTGTGATAAAAGCAAACCGAATCAATCATGAAGAAAAAGGATAATTCACCTATTTCCAGGAGAGATTTTTTAGCAACAACAGGAGTCTATGCAACAAATATCTGGTGAAAAGGTTGGACCTTATATTTATGATCGTGTCCTCTTCAAGATCGGCATGCCTCTGGGAATCCGGAACAACCAAGACAGAGATATGCCCTACACGGATGACAGCGAGTTGAACTTTTCCGATGAGCCGGGACGGGGTGTGGGCGGCAGTAAGTGGGCGATGCTTACGGCGCTGACAAAAGCGATAGTCCTTTCGGCTACAACACCATAGTCGGAATCACATTCCGCTGCACGGCCCGAGACTTCGCTAGATGGGGATACCTGTGGCTGAACAAAGGACGACGGGGGAATGAGCAGCTCGCATCCAAGGATTGGATGAAACTGGCAACCCGCCGATATGTTCGGGAAAATAGTAAAACTCCGGTCAAATAAGGATACACATTCTGGATCCAGGATGATCTGGATGACATGCCCGAAGACCTGTTCATGTCACGAGGCCACAACTTGAATCACAGCTTCATAATACCCAGCTTGGACCTTGTCGTTGTCCGCCAGGGGAACGAGACGCGGCAACCTAGAGGTCAGCCACCATTCTGCGCGACACTTATACAGAAAATTGTCTCGGCGATCACAGCTCGCTAGGAGTCGCATCTCTTCCGAGGCTGCCCAGAGGCTCTCGAATGGCTTAGATTATTCCTTATTTTTTTCACTTTCGACTTTAGGAAGGGGTTTACGGGGAAGCATCTCATCCCGCATGGCCGTGTGATAGACGAAGCAGGCCATGACAATGGCTGACTGGATGATGTCCTCGGGGACACAGTGATCATAGAGATCCATATTTGTGTGGTGAACTTCTGTCGAATAATCAAGAGGATCCTGGATAAACTGAAATCCAGGAAGCCCTATATAATCAAAAGCAAGGTGATCGGATCCCGTGGTTTCTTGGAAAACGAGCGTGGTGACCCCTAAATCATGAAGAGGCTTGATCCATTCTGCGAAAATGGGTCTAACGGCGCTGTTCTCTTGAAGGTAAACACCTCGGATGCGGCCGCTGCCGTTGTCATAATTGTAATAAGCAGAAAGCCTATTGTAATCCGGCTTCAGCACCAGTTCGTTCGATCCGGTTAGGATATTCCTCCAGTATTTCTTGGGATTCTTCATGATATCGAAGTAGTCCAGCTCAGCCATACTTTTTATGTCGGTATCGCCGAAGTGCTTGGCCACATATCCTCGTGATCCAAGTAGCCCCTGTTCTTCTGAACCCCAGAGGGCTCCCCGTATAGTACGGCGCGGCTTGACACCCAGCGCTTTGAGAATCCGCATTGCCTCCATGACTATGGTGCAGCCGGATCCGTTATCGACCGCACCTGTGCCGCCACTCCAGGAATCGATATGTCCGCCGAGCATGACGATTTCGTCTTTCTTGTCCGTCCCGGGAATTTCAGCAATCACGTTGTAGCCTAGGAGATCGTCGTCATAGAATTTGTTCCTGACCTCGATTTCTAGCTTGACAGGAACTCCATGATCGATAATTCGGCAGATTCGGGCGTAGTGTTCGGCGGCCATGACAATCCGGGGATTTTGGCGGGGACTCTCTGTCTCCCAGCCTTTTCCTTTGTAGGCATCCACTCTCACTGTCCCATAATCGCGGCGGTTGGGATCGCTGGATTCGATTAAGACAGCTACACCTTCTGAACGAAAAAAGGCTTCGAGTTTGTTCCACAATTCCAGAGGAGGAATGTCGATATCGCCTTCCGGCGCAACCGGAATAGGAGTGTCCTTCAGTTTGTTGAGCGTCTTTTCATCATGACGTTTAGCACTTGCTGTAAAGGTAGGAAGAGCTTTGCGCAGAGGAGAGATGAGCACAATCGCATCCTTCAGTTTACCTTTGTACTTCGCCGCATCCTCTTCAGATTCTATGCTGACCAACATCGGCTCTCCCACAATCTTGCCCTTTGTGCTGGACGTCCACGGAACGGGATAGGCAACTATGGGCTGGTAAGAGGGCGCGCGCAGATGGACTGAAGTGTACTCATTCGACCATCCCAGCCCGAATTCACCAAAGGGCTCTATCTGCACATTAGACATCCCCAATTCATTGAACTTTTCGGCTGTCCATTTGTAGGCTGCAGTGATCTGTGGCGAGCCTGGGATCCTTGGCCCCAAAACATCCGAGAGATAACTGAGAATGCTCATGGCTTGAGACCGGTTGATCCCTTCTTCCCAAATCTTTGAGACCATCTCATAGTCAACCTTTTCCTCGGCAGAAATGGATGGGAGTGGGGCAATAACAAAAATGACAATTAAGGCAAGAATGCGTTTTCGCCTCATTAAGACCTCCTTAATACAGAATATCAATAGCTATCATATTTTTACTGAGGCCATGAATTCAAGTGAAAAAGGGATGTCAATTAAAAAAATTTGGCTTCCGACAGTGGAAAAATCCAAAACTCGGAGAAGCGAAAAGGATAATGCAATCGATAACGAAAACTACTGCGATGATAGCATAATATTCAAAAAATGGAATGTTAAGATATCACAAACCTTTCAACTTGACAATCCCCATAAATAATCTAATATATAAAAGGGCAGACTAATTCGTTCGGACTGTGTCCACGTATGCTTAATCCAGTATGAAGAATCGGACTCAGCTATGACTACAATATGAGGAGCCTGAATCATGACAGAAGAGAGAAAACAAAAATTAGCCATGGTGGTGTTCAGTGGAGATATGGATAAACTTTTTGCCGCCTTTACCATAGCCTCCGGTGCAGCGGCAGCGAACATGGATGTCACCATGTTCTTCACTTTCTGGGGTTTGCGCGCCCTTAAGAAAAAGGGAAAGACCGGCAGAAGCTTAATGGGCAAGATGTTGGGTGCTATGTACGGTGGGGATATCGATAAAGCTTCTCCCAGCAAAATGAGTTTTGCCGGACTGGGACGCTGGATGTTCAAGAAAATGATGCGGGCGAAAAAAGTCCCGTCACTGCCCGAGCTCAGACAGGCTGCGATCGATCTCGGTGTCAGGATGTACGGATGCCAGATGAGTATGGAGGTCATGGAAATCACACGTGAAAAGATGATCGACGAGGTGGCTCAGTGTGTGGGAGTGGCTTACTTTTTGGAGCAGGCACGGGAGTCGCAAATCAACCTTTTCATCTGACCTGAATTATTCATAAAAACTGCCGACACATCATATAAAAAACCTCAATATTTCAAATGTCGGCACATTAAAATTAAGAAAAATCAAATGCTTTTCCATAAAGCATGTCTGGCTAAGCAGGATTGATTTTCTGTTTGTTTTGCGTGTATATTTTCAACTCGACATGTTCGTCCTTGTGCTCTGCTTATAAGAGGACCAACTTGTCCAACAACCATGAAACAGGTTGAGAAGAATTAATGGAGAAAGGCAAGAACGAATTTGGTCTCAATGTCGTGCTCGTCGAGCCCGAGATCCCGCAAAACACGGGAAGTATCGCACGCACATGCGCAGCGATCGGTGTTCCTCTCCACCTGATTAAGCCTCTCGGTTTCTCCACAACAGATAAACACCTCAAGCGGGCCGGACTGGATTACTGGCACCTTGTGGATATCACTTACCACGAAAGCCTCTCTCATTTTTTAAAACAATTTGGCACAGAAAAATTATGCTTCATGACCAAGAAAGCTACTCACACCTATGACCAAGCGGATTTCTCAGGTAACATTTTTCTGATCTTTGGCAAAGAAACATCCGGGATTCCTGATAAGATCCTGCGGAAATACGAAGGCAACTGCTACAGGATCCCGATGAAGCCAGAAGCCCGTTCACTCAATCTGTCCAATGCTGTATCCGTTGTGGTCTATGAAGCCCTCAGGCAAAGGGGATTTCCCGGATTAGAACGGCATGGCCAGATGACTAAAAAATAATCTCTCCTTAATCAATCCCATTGGCATGCACTTTTCGGGGTCAGTCGAGCTTCAGCTCAAAGGCAACAAGTTTATTTCCGACTAGAGTTGGGACGACAAGGAGATTCTTTTCCGGGATGTACTCAAAATCGGCCAAAGTAAGCTTCGCATCCTGGGAATTGATAAGCTCCGCTTTGGCACCCGACGGGGATACTCTATAGATTCGTCCCATCCAATCCCCCATGAGGTAACCGCCCCGGCCATCTGGTTTAACGCCGTCCATGATGGCTCCGCTTCCCAGCCAGAGGAGTGTCTTGACCGTTTTATCCGAGAGGTTGACAGATTTGAACGAACCATCCGCTGAAGTGCCGACAACCAATACGTCTTTTTCAGCAAGGAGACCATTAGGATTCTTTATATTGTCGCCCTTGAGCCACGTTTCGAACTCTCCGTTTCTGAACCTGTAGATGACATGCTGTTGAGAGTCGGACACATAGATATCGCCGGATGGATGAATGGCCAAATCATTGGGAAAAAGGACGCCTGGTATGGGGTATTTTTTGACAATTTGCCCGGAGTCGATATCTATCTCTGTCAGGTTTTTCCGCTCAACGGCGTAGATTTTATTTTTTAAAAGGGCAATGCCTGTGGGCTTTTCCAAACCTGTTACCCATTTGAGTTCCTGAACAGTACCGTCGAGGCCTACTTTGGAGATGAAATCCGCCCCAAAACTTGAGACATAAAGAATGTTATTGGCCTCGTCATAACAGACAGATTCCGGCATCTGGAGTTTCACCACTTTTTCCCAGAGTTTTGTGACGCCCTCTTGAAGATAAACGGCCTGGCCACGAAGTGACGTCAACTGACAGAGATAGCCCCATCCGCCGAAATTCTCTGTGATCATCAGCAACAATTCGTTGCTTCCTTGCTTGAGAGGGAGAAAGACAGAGTCATGCAATCCTGCCACGCCCGCAAAGTGATAGTCCCTGCGTCGAAACTCACTGTTGCCGCGGTAGAGAACTCTACCGTTCAAAAATAAAGATATTTCATCACTGTACCCGAAATTGAGTTTTTTGATCTGCTCCTTATCACTGTTGATCACAGTCCTGGCCAAAATGCAATCCGGTTCTCTTCCCATTCTTGAAGAATAGCGGGCGATATTGACCAATCCTGCCCGGTCGCTCTCAATCGGTTTCCACGTGATCTCTGGTATGTCCTGATTGCCAGAGTGGACCTCTCTGTTGATTTTGGTTACCTTAAAGGGCTGAGAGATCTCCCATTTCTTGATCATTCCAGAAGGAATAACCGGCTCCGGAGCCGGGTCAAATGAAAGGGTGTTGTCCTCTCTATACTTGAAATTGGCGAAGTGGGCCAGTCCGTTGTTCGGAGCCTTGAGCCCAATCTTCCCTTTGCTGAAGCCAAATCGCAGATCATGGATGACCAAGGCCGGGCTTTCGGCATTGTCCAGAAAAACTCTTGCCTGGCTTCCGGAAACCTCCAATTGGACATGGACCCACAACCCGTGGGGAATCACCGCCAAAGCTGTGTATCCGTCGCCGTTAAAAAGCTGCCAGCATCCGATGCCCTTGACAACAGGGGTGTACTGGAGGGCATCTGGAAATTTGGATTTGTGCGGGCGGAGGTAAAAATCTTCGTAATTCCCTCCCTGCTGGATGCGGAACATAATTCCGGCAAAACAGCGGCTTCCTTCGAAGGCCACATCCACTTCGATAATCCCATTCGTAAATTCCACATCCTTTAAAATGGCTGATCCACGCAGGCTTTTTTGATCAAGATGAGTCACAATCTTAGATCCCTGGAGGATCCATCGGTCTGATTCGAAATCGATGATTTCATCTTGGGCTGACATAAACACAGTTCCCACCAGCAGGCAGGTCATCAACAAAGGAATGACTTTAACTCTTTGTAAGGTTTTTTTACATTCTGGGCACGCCAATTGCATGTGCTTCTCCTTTGATCGGTATTTAAGCCTGGACCTGCAATTATTGTGCCACACTCGTGACAGGATTGTTACTTGCGGTAGAGAAAAATGGTGTGTTTTGAATCCTTTTCATCTTTCATGGTCACAGCATCGATTTCTTTGTCTTCCCATCCGGGAATTCTGTAATTGTGCGTAACGATAATCGTTCCCGGCTTGAGTTCCCTTTCGAACTTGGGTCTCAGCAGAGCGTTGGATTCAGGAAGAAGATAAAGGGCAACAACCGTGGCCTCCGAGATATCCAGCTTCATGGCATCGCCCACGTGAAATTCCACCAGTCTCTCCACACCGGCCTTGATGGCCCCTGCCTCAGATTCTTGAATTCTCTGAGGATCAATGTCGATGCCGACTCCGCGGGCTCCGTATTCTTTGGCGGCCGTGATGACAATCCGGCCATCCCCACAGCCGAGATCGTAGACTATATCGCTGCTGTCGACTTGAGCAAGCTCAAGCATCCTGGCAACAACAGCCATAGGGGTTCCCAAAAATGGAGCCAAATCAGGAGCATCTTCTCGACCATGCGACCCCTCATACAGGTGAATCAGATTATTTTCATCGTATCGAAACGCATAATGGACTCCCGGTTTGAGATGACGTGTGATCTCTTGCCCCATTCTCTCGTAAGTGACGTCCAGGGCAGCTGGACTCGTGTAGCGATGGAGTGCTTTGACCTTTAAAATTTTTTTCTGAGGTTCCATGAAAGATGTCGTAGATTTTATTGTGTAGCGGATATTCCCTTTTGTGACATTACGGATCGTGATTTCTTTACCAGAAGATACAGAGGGGTATGCCAAATCTGTCTCGGGCTTCCTCGTCAGCAGGAGGATGGCGATTCCTGTGGCAATAATGATGATGAGGAGTCCGATTTCGAGCTTTCGCTTCATGATTTTAATTCCTCTCTTATTTTTAGCCGCGGCAGCCAGCCCCGTCGCACAAAAATTTCCCATACATCTTGAAACTGTGATAAATCAATGCTCCTGTGTATTTCAAGATAATTCTCAGCACATCCTTTGAAATATTCAGCCATTCCCTGCCTATGGACGAGACAAACAGGGGTGATGCTCAATGATAACACATATTGGTAAAATTCTCTCTAAGAATACTGGGCGCCCTGATGCGACTCGAAATGGTCGGTCTTGCAGAGATGTGATTTTTGGGGTAAAAAGACAGTGTTTTTAGCTATGCCGCAAAATGGAGAAATCAGGAAGTAAAAAATCGAGGACCATTTCCATATCTGTGCGAGATCTGGTCGGTTTTGTCCTGCGCAGTGGAGATCTTTCGATCACATTTCGTGGCTCGACGCGGACAGTAAGCCTGGCCGGCATACGCATCCACCAGAAAATCCAAAGAGCTCGCCCCTCCGGCTATGACAAAGAAGTCCCGATCTCTTATCTGTATCAGACAGAACGCTATGACCTTCTTCTTCAGGGCCGTATGGATGGCGTGTACAGACAGAACGGACAGATCGTTATTGAGGAAATAAAGACAACCAACAAAGAACTGGATCTTTTTGGCAGCTTCCAGAGTGATCTCCACTGGGCACAGATCAAGACCTATGCCGCCCTTTTTGCTATCGAGCATAATTTGAGCTCTGTTTTATCAAGGCTCACTTACTATCAAATGGGCACAGGAGAGGAGAGATCCTTCTTCAAGGAATTCCAGCGGGAAGAATTGTGCATATTTTTGGATGCCCTTGTTCAACGCTATTTGACCTGGACTGAAAAAATCGAAGACTGGCACATTGTTCGCAACAATCTCATCAAGTCCGTCGATTTTCCTTACCCTTCCTTTCGCAAAGGCCAGGAACAGATGGCACGGGGCGTTTATGAAACGATCACCAAGCATGGCCAGCTCATCCTCCAAGCGCCGACTGGAATCGGAAAAACAGTTGCCACTCTATTTCCTGCCATAAAAGTTTTGGCAGAGGGGCTGACTCAAAAAATTTTTTTCCTGACTGCACGCACCACCGGAAGAGTTATCGCCGAAAAAACCTTGAGCGAGTTGAGGAGCCACGGTCTGAGAATCAAAACAGTGACACTCACGGCCAGAGAAAAGATCTGTTTTAATCCTGAGAAGAGCTGTACACCTGAAGAATGCGACTTCGCCAGAGGATTTTATGACAGGATTGACAGTGCTGTGGAAGAGCTTTTCATTTTAGACGCCTGGACCATGGTGACAATCCAAAGATTGGCACGCAAGCACGGAATTTGCCCTTTTGCGTATTCCCTCGAACTCGCCTTATGGGCCGATTGTATCATCGGCGACATGAATTATGCCTTTGATCCGCGCGCGTATTTGAAGCAATTTTTTCTCGATAATCTGACCGAATACACATTTCTTATCGATGAAGCGCACAATCTTGTGGACAGGGCAAGAGAAATGTTCAGCGCCCAACTCAATAAATCGTCGTTTCTCAAGCTACGGAGAAAGTTGAAAAACAAGAAATCCGAGCTGCACAAACTCGCGGGAAAAATCAACGCCCAATTCCTGGAATACCGAAAGACCTGCGAGCAAGACGCACACTTTTTCTGTGAGGAGAAAGAACCCGCAGCTCTTTTATCTCTACTCACTCCGTTCACACATGCCCTGGAGAGATGGCTGTTGGCCAATCCGCGTGCACCACAGGCAAAATATGCGCAAGATTTTTATTTTGATATAGTCCATTTCCTCCGGATTTCGGATCGATTCGATTCGAACTACACCACCTATTATCACCAACAAGGGAACGAATTTGCGGTTAAACTTTTTTGTATCGATCCCTCCGAACAGATGAAGGAAGCCATGAAAAGAGCTTCTTCAGCCGTTTTGTTTTCTGCCACCATGACTCCTCTTTCCTATTTCGCCCAAATTTTGGGATGTGATGATGAGGCCAAAAAGGAAAGTTACCCCTCTCCCTTTCCGGCCGAAAACCTCTGTGTGCTTGACACAAATGCCATATCGACCTATTACCGTCACAGAGTCAAAACAAAGATGACATTGACCAAGGTCATCGGATCATTCATCCAAGCCAAGCAGGGTAACTATCTGGTATTCTTCCCGTCTTATGAATACATGAAGATGATTCACCCCCTTTACTCCCGGTTCTACCCAAATCACAGGACATTGATCCAAACACCTAGCATGGGCGAGACGGAAAGGGGACATTTCTTGGAAAAATTTTCCGCCGAGAACGACAAAACCACCGTGGGGTTCGTGGTCATGGGAGGGATTTTTGGAGAGGCCATCGACCTGGACGGGGATCGCTTATCCGGGGCGGCTGTTGTCGGAGTCGGCCTGCCAGGACCGTCTCCCGAAAGAGAACTCATTCGCGTCCATTTCACTGAACGTGATGAGAACGGATTCAACTATGCCTATCTCTTCCCGGGAATGGTCCGCGTGTTCCAAGCAGCAGGCCGGGTCATACGAACAGAGAGGGATCGAGGCGCGATTCTGCTTGTCGATCCCAGATATGACAAGCAGGAATATAGATCGCTCTTCCCCTCTAATTGGGAGACGCAGCATGTTCTGAACGAGAGCCAGATCAAAAACACTCTGAAACTGTTCTGGGACAGCGAGGACGGGACATAGCCTTTCAATGAAACTGAAAAACCTGGAAGTGCTTGCCCTTGATTGCCAGGCAACCAGCAACAATCCCAAAACTGGCATCCTTTTGGAAATGGGGTGGATGAAGACCCGGGCGTCAGAGGTTTTCGATCCGGAGAAATTGGATGAGAGGGCCGAAGTCTATCTTGTCCAACCGCCCGAGGACTTCACAATTCCCCAGCGCATCATGAAAATGACTGGAATCGAAAGCCATGAACTGAAACACACCCTAACCCGCAGAGCAGTCTGGCATAGACTCAAAAGGGCAGCCAAAGAAACAGCGGAGGTCAACAATCAGCGGCTGTGTCACACAGTGATTCATTTTTCCCGCTACGAAGAACGGTTTTTGTGGGCTCTCCATAAAGAATTCTCTGCCCGAATAGAATTTCCTTTTCAAATCATCTGTACGCATGATCTCATCAGACTGTTGCTACCCGGACTCCCGAGAAAGGGATTGCGGGCTGTAACCGGATATTTTGGCCGAACTCTGCCTGTTCATCGGCGGAGTCTCACTCATGTCGGAGGCACTGCATTTATCTGGCACCACCTTATCCAAAATCTGAGCGACAGTTATGGAATAAAAACACTGAAAGATTTGATAGATTGGCTTGGTCAGTCCCCTCCTGCATCACGCACGAACAATACCCGTGAATATCCCATGAACAGAGAGCTGCGATTAAACCTGCCAGAGGATCCTGGAATATACAAATTGCTCAGGTCCAGCGGCGATATCCTCTACGTCGGGAAAGCCAAATCCCTGAAGCGCCGTGTCAACAGCTATTTTCAGAAACGCGGCTGCCACAGCGAACATATCCTGGAAATGTTGAGTCAGGCCAAGCTCATCTCGACCGAACCGACAAAAACGGCTCTCGAAGCTGCACTCAAGGAATCAGATGAAATCAAAAAACTCTCTCCACCTTACAACATCGCACTGCAGCAAAGGGAGCGCCAGGTTATTTTCTTTTCCAAGGATCTCATGAGCTGTGAGGAAGCTCCCAGTCCGGATCATCCCTTAGGGCCCTTTTCGACGACTGTGATCATGGATTCATGGGCGAGTATGATGGCCGTGCTGAATAAAAATCATATCAAGAGGATAAAGTCTGTGGCGATCGAGACCATACTGGGATGTCCTCCAGAATACGCACCGGATAAAGAGTGCTTTGTTCAGGGGGTTCACATGTTCAAAAATGAGTATAGGGACCTGAGCAAAGGACGATTTTCGCTCAGTTCGCTCATCAAACTGGGCAGCTTTTTCTGGAAGGAGCGCTTGGACGAACTGGCGGCTGAAAAAAAGGGGGAAAAAGAAGAACAGGGCGAGGAAGATGAGGTACCCTTTGAGCTTGAGATTGAGGAAGCCGCTGTCGATTTGCCATCATGGAGTCCGGAAAAAGTAGTCCGCGCATTCAAAAGCATCATCCGGACCGGTGCTCATCAGGCACGAAGAGCACGATGGTTCTGCCGTCTCAGTGAGAGTGCTCTGATATGGGATAGGAAAGGCAGCACAGGACAAACAAAAAATATAATCTTATTCGAACAGGGAAAAATCCTTTCTCGCCGCACTGTTGATTCCTTAGTCGAAAAACCCGTACCCGTGGGTTTTGGCAGGACTTATCTTGAGCGACAGAAGAATTTGGATCTTGCCGCGTTTGACCGCATGCGGATTTTAACAACAGAGATAAAGAGACTCCTGGGTGAGGAAAGAAGCGTGGAGGTGTGTTTGGGTCCAGACACCATTCTCAAGGAAGAACAACTGCAAAGGATTCTCCAGTGGGTGTAGCGAAGCTACTTTTCCTGGCTGACAGCCATCTGGGCTTTGATTATCCCTTTCGGCCGCGTATCGAGCGGCGCCGGCGCGGGGAGGACTTTTTCAAAAACTATGAGCGTGCTCTTGAGCCTGCAAGAAAAGGAGAAGTTCATGCAGTCATCCACGGCGGTGATTTACTCTTTCGCAGCAAAGTAAGGGCACAACTCGTGGATATGGCTATGATGCCTCTCAAAGAGATTGCCGACCAAGGAGTGAAGATATACTTGGTGCCCGGCAATCATGAGCGTTCCCGAATTCCTTTTGGAATCTTGAGCATGCATCCCAATATCCACATCTTCTGGCGGCCGTGCACGTTCATCCTCCGAGCTGAGAACTTCAGGCTGTCTCTCGCTGGCTTTCCTTATTACCGGAACAATGTGCGGAATCGTATTGCTGAGTTGATCTATGAAACGGGATGGGAAAAAGCAAAAAAGGATTGCGATGCGAGCATACTCTGTGTTCATCACTGCTTTGAGGGAGCGACAGTGGGCCCGAAGAATTACATGTTCCGCGACAACGACGATGTCATACAAACATCGGATATCCCTCAAGACTTTGCTGCCGTTTGCACAGGGCATGTGCACCGCTTCCAAGTTCTCACCAGGGACCTGCAAGGCCATCCGCTAAAGTCACCCATCCTTTATCCCGGCTCTATCGAACGAACCTCCTTCGCCGAGAAATTCGAGAAGAAGGGGTACATGCGATTGTGGATTCAATCGTCAAACTCAGGAGAAAGGCCTGTCCTCCGCTGGACATTCGAAGAGCTACCCTCAAGACCTATGGTCAATGTTCACATCTCAGCTCATAACCTGAGCCCGAGGGAGCTTAGAGATCGCCTGGAAAAAACATTGGCAAATTGTGACGCTGACGGAGTGATTAGAATTCATATCCGGGGAAAAGTCAAAAAAGAAGCTCTTTCTGTTCTTAAAGCCTGCTCCCTACGTGCTATCGCCTCCCCAAGGATGAATGTCAGCGTACGCTTCGAAGAGCATTCCCCCCTGAATTCGGGGAATCACAAAAACAGATACCCCAAACCCAGGAGATAAGCGTTTTTTCCTTCTTTCAAAGGAAATACAATTTTGATACATTCGTAGGAAGAGGCATTATGAAAAAAATAGGTATCAATTCAGGACTAATGATTCTCATACTAGGACTTAGTGCATCCCTCATCGCTCATGACTTCTGGCTCATACCGCAGAAATTCATGATTCATCCGGGGGAAACGATCACTATCTATGCCAACACGGGAATGGATTTTCCGGCAAGCACGAGTGCAGTGACGCCTGATCGAGTGACACATTTCTTTATGATGGGGAAACACAACAGAATAGATCTCACGGAATTGGTCGTTAAAAACAAATCTCTGGCCACGACGTGCACCTTCGCAGAACCTGGAACATATATTGTGGCAGCAGCACTCAAAGCCAGAGAAATCCGACTTACAGGAAAAGAATTCAACAAATACCTGGAGCACGACGGCATATCCAAAATACTGGAACTCAGGAAGAAGGAAGGAATCCTGGATAAGGATGCGGTGGAATTTTACTCAAAGTATCCCAAAGCTATCATCCAGGCCGGAGACACCTTGGATGATACTCCCACCAAACCTGCCGGTTTGACCATCGAGATCGTGCCAAAGGTCAATCCGTACACTTTGAACATGGGCGATAGCCTTGACGTCACGGTCTTGTTTAGAGGAAATCCCTTGCCCGGCGTTGATCTGGCCTGGAGTCATCCCGGCCTGGAAGGAAAAGTCGCCGGATGGACAACGACCGGTCCAAAGGGCGATGCTTCTATTCCCCTCGTCAAAAGAGGACCTTACATGATCCGCTTGACACACATGGAATGGGTTAAAAAATATACCCATGAGTGGGAGAGCTACTGGACGGCTCTGACTTTTGAAGTTAAAACCAGCTCTGAAATATAGGGGATATTAGAGTTTATCGCTCAAATCTCTCAGTTCTTTTTTTAACGTTCTAATTTTCGTCGCTGAGTAACCGGATAACAGATTCTCCTCACACTGCTTTCTAGAATCGTGGATTCTGCGACGCACAGTAACGCCCTTTTTTGTCAGCCAGATGTTTTTGCATCGGCGGTCAGAAGACAAATCAGCTCTGTCTATGTAACCCCTAACATAAAGCTGATCGATAATCCGGCTCCCTCTGGAAACGGACAGGTTCATACGAGCAGAGAATTCCTGACATGTGATTCCTTCTTTCCCACCAAGACAAAGAAGCCCTCGGTATTCGGTCTCTGTGAGATTAAGAGCCCGACGGACCTCTTCTTCTTTGACAAGACATTTTTCCCTGATTTTATCAACGATATCCAGCACCTTCTCAGCTTCCAAAATATTTCTTATTGACAACAATTGCTATTAGCAAGTATAATATTTGCGTCAATCAGAGTCAAGGATATTTTAATCCATACTCGTGAAAGGAAAAGGAGATGCCAATATATTCCTATCACTGCAAAGACTGTCAAAACAAGTTCGATCTTTTGATCGGAGTCACATCGGACCAGGTTGAGATGAAATGTGACAAGTGCGGAAGTACCAACATCGAAAAGACAATGGGATCGTTCAGCGTAAGGATGGGATCATCGACAATTCCCAGTGGATCCGGCGGCTCGTGCTCGACTGGTGGGTGCTGCCCTACTTGTTAAGAAACAGTGCATTAATAATTGCCGCAATATTTTCAATAATTCTTCTTTAAATTCATACCTGAATAGAGGTGGCCGACATCGTCGGCATAACCGTTGAACATCAGGGTGTCGTGCTTTCCCTCCTCGCCTATTCGTCGTTCTCTGGCCTGGCTCCATCGCGGATGGGCTACCTCTGGATTCACGTTTCCGTAAAATCCGTATTCCCGTGGATTAGCGTGCCTCCAGCTTGTCTTGGGCATCTTCTCCACGAAGTTGATCTTGACAATGGATTTGCCGCTTTTGAATCCGTACTTCCAGGGGATCACCATTCTGATGGGGGCCCCATTCTGATTGGGGAGAAGCTCACCGTACATACCCACACCAACCAAGGCCAGAGGATGCATGGCTTCATCCATCCTTAGCCCTTCCAGATAGGGCCACTTCAAGTGCGGCTTTCCACCATAGTCTGGCCTTAAGTGATTTGCCAAAAAGCACAGGATTCTTTACAATCCTCTTGCGAAGGCACGGGGAATGGACAAAGACGCAGCTATTACTGTCGAAAATCTTCGTAAGACTTACGGATCACTCACGGCAGTAAACGACGTGTCTTTTGCCGTACAGACAGAAGAAACCTTCGGAATAGTCGGCCCCAACGGTGCCGGAAAAACCACCACCATCGAGTGTCTGGAAGGACTCAAGCCACCTGACAATGGTCATATTCGAGTTCTTGGATTCGACCCCCAAAAAGACCGGCGCGCCTTGAACGCACGTATTGGCGTTCAACTCCAAGAATCCAACATTGCCGCACAAATAAAAGTTTGGGAAGCGCTGGAACTATACACCTCCTTCTATTCCAATTCTGTAGATCCCGAGGAACTTCTCGAGAAGTTGAGCCTAACGCCTGTACGGAACTCCTACTATTCCAAGTTATCCGGGGGACAGAAACAGCGCCTCTTCATCGCCCTCTCGCTGATCAACAATCCCGACATCGTTTTTTTCGACGAATTGACCACAGGTTTGGATCCTCAGGCTCGCCGTCTAATCTGGGATCTCGTCCGGCATGTTAACGATCAGGGAAAAACGGTCGTGCTGACCACACATTTCATGGAAGAAGCTGAACGACTGTGCGACCGGGTGATGATCATGGATCATGGACAGATCATCGCTCTCGATTCCCCGGAGAAACTCATCCAGAATCTTGGGGCGGAACACAAAGTGATCTTCTCTATTAAAGGCGATGTGCAGATCGAATGGTTCACTAACATGGCATCGGTCGAAAACATAAACATCTTTAGAGACAAGGTGACGATTTCAGGCAAGGATGACCGCCTGCTCGCTGATGTGGTGAACCTCCTCACGGCCCGGGGGATCCGTCACTATGACCTCCACACTCAACAACCCAATCTGGAAGACGTATTTATCGCCCTCACAGGAAAGGAGATCCGGAATTAGCGGAAATCAGTCATGAAAAGCCTGCTCAAGCTGACCTGGATAGAGGCCAAACTTTTTTGGCGGGAGCCACAGGCCTTGTTTTTCACTTTGATCTTTCCGCTGCTCCTGCTCTTTGTCTACGGAGGCATTTACGGCAATAAACCCAAAGCCGTATTCGGGGGATTCGGACACGTCGACGTTTCTGTTCCTTCTTACACAGCCATGATCATCGCCACCAGCGGGCTCATCTCAACTTCGGTGATCATGGCCACCTACAGAGAGCAAAAAATACTCCGCCGTTTCAAGGCCACCCCGTTGAGTCCGCTTATCCTTCTGACAGCGGATGTCATCGTGATCTTTTTTATGACCGCACTCGGAATGATTCTTCTGATCGCGGCGGCTAAGCTCGTCTTTGGAATGAGATTTTCGGGAAACGCCTTTTCCTTCGCCGGAGCATTTGTCATCAGCTGTTTGAGTTTTTTTAGTCTTGGATTCATACTGGCCAGCCTAATCCGGACAGCTCGCACCGCACAGATTGTGAGCATGTCCATTTTTTTCCCGATGATACTTCTCTCCGGCGCCACAGTCCCTTTGGAGATCATGCCCGAAACCATCAGGAGCTATGCCAAGATCTTCCCGCTGACCTATGTGGTTCAATTTCTCAAAGGCGTTTGGTTCGGCAAAGCCTGGTCTGAATACCTTACAGAGATATTAATCTTGATTGTGATGTTCGTCACCGGCCTGCTGATCTCGGCCAAAACATTTCGCTGGGAGTAGGCAGGGAATCAAATCTCCAAAAACGGCCCTTGAGCTGTCCTTTTGCGGAATATGCGATAGACCAGAGTGTAAAAGGCCAGCATGGTGAAGGAATAGCAAAAATCCTCTAAAGGAATGGTGGTCACTCGTATCCCCCAAATGGCTTCGGGATTGTACCACACAATGGGCGGCGAAGTCAGAAGGTAATTGACTACAAAAAAAGGAAAATAGGTGATGATCATATAAGTCCAAAAAAGAAAGGATTCCAGCATATCATGGTCATAGAAAAAGGTTACGATAAAAAACAACCCACAGACCAAAAAGACTGTGCGCGTGTAATTTTGATTCCAAAAAACGAACGCGGTGCTCCAACATGCACCCGCCACAAGCAGATTGAGTCCCGGGTGCAGACGAATCCGTCTATCGGGAAAGTAACACACCAAGTTTTCATAGATGAAAAGGCAGGAATAGGGAATCATGAAAAAGAACAGAATTTCCTCGATTGGAAGGCCAAGAAAGCGAAGACCAGCGGTATAATGATGGGAAAAACCCCAATCCCCTCTTTGCGTCGCCCAGACATCCCAGATTAAAAAGGCAACACCCACGCTGAGAAAGGCCAGCACAATATAGGGAATCCGGCGATAGAATCTCACTCTACCCCGGAAACTGAAGAGAAAAGGCACGGAAAGGACTA